>OLSX01002349.1_pt1 | contig 16844 bp, 11 predicted proteins | sample 1673141 | NCBI WGS metagenome assembly OLSX01 (sample SAMEA3136759, study PRJEB25190) | human gut metagenome | biome: human gut; feature: human-associated habitat; material: faeces | place: Austria | collected 2013
TATTAGGGCTTGTTAGGGACTTGCACCCATTAGAATAAGCTCATGCCGAGCATACCTAAAAAGAGGGTGCGTCACAGACTTATGACACACCCTCATTTTGTTGATTTTACCGTTAATAAACATTGATTGTCCTTGCGTAGATTATTGGTTATATTAAGGTATAAATAAACCGACCAACGCCCCATTTAATTGTCATTATCTTTGCACTCGAAATCGATTTCAAAGAGATTAACTGAGGTTCTGCAGACCTCGTAGTATCAATTAAAAAATGACATTAATTATGAATATTGACGAATTAAAACAAAAACCTGTAGCAATGATGACAGGAGAGGAACTGAGTGTTCTCATTGACAGCCGCATGGCTACTTGGGCTACAGAGATTGCGAGTCTTAGTCAAAGGAGAATCTACTATGGCATTGAAGGCATCGCTCAGATATTCGGTTGCAGTGTCCCAACAACCAACCGCATCAAGAAGAGTGGTATGATAGACGATGCCATCACCCAAATTGATCGCCAGATTGTAATCGATGACAACCTTGCCCTTGAATTGGCAAAGAAAGCTGGCACCATCAAGGTTAAAGGCGAGAAAACAACAAAAGAGCATGACGTACATTGATTACATGAATCAGTTCTGGCGTGCCTCAGCTATGGAGTACATGTCTACCAGCGAGGTTGTACGCTTTCATAGAGAACGAGTGCAACCAACACCGTAGAACATGCCAGTGCCATGCTCTACGGTACGAATCTGCGAGATGCTGCACATGTCCAAACAGACACTTTGCACCGCTCGTAAGAATCTTGCCAAGCGTGGACTTATCTCTTTTACTGAAGGCAAATCACGTCATGTACCGTCCAAATATTCACTACTAATTTGGACGGATAACTTGACGGATAACTTGACGGTAGAGTTGACGGATGGATTGACGACAAACTTTACCCCTTTAAAAGATAAAGAGAAAGATAATTTTAATAAAAAGGATTCTGTCACAATTTTAAGCAATGGAAAAGAAACTCACAATCGACGTAGAGGCATTAAAGAAATCTCTACTACAGCGTCGCCCTATGAAGACTCGTTTTAAGTTGCCCATGCCAGAAGACGAGGCATATGCTTATCTGTTAGCAGCAATGATGGCTGAGGTGGAATATCGCCACCGTAGCTTCTGTACTAGCGAGGATATGGAGAATCAACTTCATGAGATAGTTCATTGGCTTACCTCGTCATCCCCCAAATTCGGTATGCTACTATGTGGTGGTTGTGATAATGGCAAGAGTACTATACTTAAAGCATTCCAACAATTGCTGAACGCGCGGCATATCCACAAACCATACGAGGAAGGCACATACGGAATCCGAATTGTAGATGCAAAGTACATTGCGTACCTCTGTAAAAACAACTATGAGGCATACCGTAAACTCATCTGTGTTGACATGCTGGGCATCGATGACCTTGGCACAGAACTATCAGAGGTGATGGACTATAGCAACGTCTATACACCTGTCATTGACCTGCTGACAAAGCGTTACGAAGAGCAGCTTTTCACTATTATTATGACCAATCTCACACCGCAGCAAATCCGGGAGCATTACGGTGACCGCATTGCCGACAGGCTCAATGAGATGATCAAGAAAATCGTGTTCAACAATGACACTTACCGTACTGACAAGTTAGCAACATTTGATTAGCATCTTTTCAGTTCTTCGGCGCACTGGGCTTGCCCATATGCCAGATTATTCCAGTGTCTGGAAGCCTAATACCCCACCCATCTATCGATGTGGTGGGAACTGACCAGATAAAATGGCAAGCAATGGCCATGATTCCACACTTGTATTAGGACAGCGATAGCAAACCAACATCATCTGTTTTTGTATCAACACACAAATGACGGACTTGAAAAAAGTGTCACAGTATAATAATTCCCACATTTAAAATTCTTACAACTCTAAAGTCGGTTATGGTTTATAATCAAAGACCTCTTGTAAATAAAGCCGATCGGCAATAGGCTAAATGCTTATCACCAATCGGTTATGTTTTGAGAATATTGCATAAGATTATGCAATTTTTTTCCTCTGACACATCACCCCTGTCCCAAAGTCCAGCACCCACTTGTTCTTGTGCATGAAGTTCGAAGACAACATGCCTGAGATAGGCATGAGGTCATTGCCTTCTGCATCCTTCAAACCGTCCATTATATATTGGCAATTGCTGATGACCTGTACTTTGTCGTTTTGAGTGTATAGCTTAGGGCATTCTGGAGTTCCACCCACGCTGATGATGCTCAACGTGACATCGTACAATTCAGTTTCCAACATATCTGTGGTAAAACAAGTTACAGTTCCATCGTCACCCAATTGTCTCACACAGATTCCTGCATCATCCATTAAGTGCTTTGTGATAACCGTATCATTTGCTCCAGAATCTGCCACCATCAGATACTCCTTATCTCCATAGACAAGTCCTACGACAGGAATGTTGTACTGCTTTAATCCGTATGACATCGGGAAGAAGAACACATAATCCTCTGGATTGCCTTCAATAGTTCCTTCTGAAGCATGTAATGTTTCCGTCTCGTAGTCAAGCACTATGTTGTTGCGCCTTAGAAACTCATGCCCGATGATGCCGATGAATGGACCATCGAACATCTGACTAAAGTCCATATCGTTGTTGACATAGAAAGTATCGGAGAACACTCCATTTCCTATGCGAAATGACAACGAGTATCCTTGACACTCCACACCTCTACCTTGTACAGAATGAATCTTCATCGTTTTCCCCTCTATGGCAGCATCGTCATTGAGATAAGGAAGAACAGACTTGTTCAGAATACAGTTTACCGAACCGGTGTCTATCATCATGACACCGATGTAAATCTGCTCATTCTTTCCCTTGAATGCAGCTTTGACAATCGGGAATTTCGTTTCTTGTACGTTTCTCAGTTTTGCTGTGAATTTCTCCATGTTTCTCTTTTTCGTATTTGAGAAGAGTCACCCATCATTCCTCGATGGGTTGCTCTTCGTTGAACTCCTGCTTCTTGATTCGGCGAATCAGGTAAGCAATTGCCTTTGGCGCCTTTTCGCGACACACCTTCAACTGGGCAAGGAACTCCTCTTCTGTAGCATCAGAATTGAAGAGTTCCACCAACTCATAGTTGTTGTCCGACAATTTGTCGAGCTGCAGTCCATGCTTCTGCATCAACGTGCGCAAGGCAAGGATGCCGAGGTCGTACTTTGGGCGAGCTTCCACCAGCTTTCGCATGAGATCAAGACCAGGATCGCCAATGTGCATCTCGTTGAGCATGGCAATCATGAAGAGAACCTTTGCGTCAGGTGTTGCCATCTCAAACACATTTGCCAACTGACAGTTCGTCTCGTCTGCTTCTGTATAGCGTTCAAGCTTTGCCAAGGCACGCGACTTGATGTACAGAGCCTCTGCACATTGATGGCCTTCCAGCACCTCTTCGATGAGAGCCAAGGCATCCTCGTACTTCTGAGCGTAAAGACTCAGCAAAGCTGCAATGAACTTTGGAGCCCAATGGCTTGAGCGGTAAAGACTTTCGGGTACGTTCTCTATCGTTCCATATAGATGTTCGTCACACACCAGTATGTCCAGGAAACGCTTTGCCTGCTGCATCGCCTCCTTGAAGTCGCCATCCTCAGTTTTCTTTGCCACAAGCATCAGGTACTGTTTGGCAGCCTCATCGTAGTCGTTATGCTGAAGAGCGCCATAGACAGCCTTGCCACTCTCGATCTCGTTGCCAATCTGCTGTTCGTTGTTGTACTCGCTTGCGTAAGTGAGCACTTCACGACTAGTGTGGGCATACTGAGGAATGACGTTCTTCGAGAGGTAAAGACCTTCCAGCGTACGTACACGGCTGAGTGCTACGTAGAGCTGTCCTGCTGCAAACATACCTCGGCTCAGGTCGAGCGAGAGTTTGTCAAAGGTCATGCCCTGGCTCTTGTGTACCGTTATCGCCCATGCCAACTTCAGAGGGTATTGGGTGAAGGTGCCAGTCAGTTCCTTCTTCATCTTGCGCTCCTCCTTGTTGTAGTCGTAGCTGTACGATTCCCATGAGCAACAAGGCACAACGTACGTTTCGCCATTGTTGAGCGTAACGCTTATCTCGTCCTTGGTGAGCTTAGTCACCTTTCCGAGCGTTCCGTTTGCCCAACGCTTCTGCTGGTCGTTACGTGTGAACATTACCTGAGCACCAACCTTCAGGCGAAGTTTCAACTCTACAGGGAAGCGTTTCTCCTCAAAGGTTCCATCAACTGTACCCTCGTACACGAACTCCTCTGCATCAATCTCCTCCAATCGCTGAAGGTTGATCTTGTCTGCCGTCTTGTTGATGGATGCCAAGGTAATGACCGCACCATCTTCCTCGCTTGGTGTGTGTACACGACCATTGAGGCGTATGATGTTCTCCGGTGTCACCTTGTTCATGCGGACGTTTTCCAAGATGTGAAGGAAGTGTTCATCATCCTGACGGTACACCTTCTGGAACTCAATCTTCACCAATCGCATACGCTTGATGGCATCCGACTTGTAGAAGAAAAAGTCATCTGTATGGTACAAGTCCTTCAGCAAGTCTTTTTCTGGACCTTGCTTCACCACAGGAGGCAACTGGAACATGTCGCCCACGAAGATCATCTGCTTGCCTCCGAATGGCATGTTGTTTCTGAGTGCCTTACGCATGGTGTAGCCGATGGCATCCATCACGTCACATCTTACCATCGACACCTCATCGATGATGATGGTATCTGCATGGAGGAGGGTGAGGATTCTTGCTTCGTTCATCTTTCCGCAGGTTCCAGGAGTGCAAACCTCCATCGGAAGACCGAAGAAAGAGTGGATTGTGTCACCACCGGCAAGGATGGCAGCCACACCTGTTGGTGCAAGGGTGATGAACTGCTTACCTACCAACTTCTGCACGTTGTGGAGGAAGGTAGTCTTACCGGTACCAGCACGTCCTGTAAGGAAGAAGCTGGAGTTTGTGTTGGCAACAAGCTCGAACGCAAGCTGCTGCTCGTGGTTCTGTGGGTCTATCTGTGTGTTCTGCATGTCCTACTTCTGTTCTATTTGTGGGAGGATTTGGGTGAGACGTGTGTTGAAGTCGCTGTCGAGGAAGCTCTTGTAGCAGCCTTCGACGATACCTTTGGCTTGTGCTTCAAGTTGTTCCTGTGGCATGGTTGACCGCTGTGCCTTCAGTACGCCTTCGAAGTAGTTGCGCACCATGGTTTCTGACTCCTGGCGGATGAACTCTTCGTTGCGGAACACCTTGTCGTAGTCGCGCTTCTGTACGAGTTCTAGTCTTTTGCCGTTGAAGGCATAGACTTCGATTCCGTCTATGTACGTCCAGGTGTGGTAGAGTCCCACCTTTTCCACTATGACGATACGGTCGCAGAATCGTACGCCTTTGTAGTAGCGGTGTCCGTTGCCACTCTCGTATTCCTCACAGAGGAACATCTTCTGACCTTCGTCCCACACAGGAACGTGAACTCTTGGATTGCCAAATGTTGGCAGAATCTTGTCGAACAATTCTTTGTTGACCGCTTTTGTAAGTGACGCCATCTTCTTGTCTGTTTTCTTGGTTTGCAACTTTGGTTGTCATTTCTCTCTGTCTTCCAGAGTCATCGGATCAACTTCTGTCGAGTTTCCTCGATCATGTTTCTGGAGAAGGCGAGCAGTTGGCTATCAGCAATGACGCTTCCCATAGCCTTTGCCTGTCCTGCGAGGAAGTCCTTCAGCATGATGATGCTCTCCTCTTTGGCTGTGCGCTCGTTGAAGCATCTCCAGTTACAGCCGCCCCAGAACTTCTGGGCGATGATGTTTGCCTTCTGTCCGTTCCATGCGAAGAGCGTGATGCCGTTCAGGAAAGTGTGAGCGTAGCCTTCACCAATGTGGTAGTACACGGCCAGTCGATTAGAGAGTCGGATTGCCTTGTAGTAGGTGTTGCCAGCAGCGCTGGTGTAACCAAGGGTGAGGTACACGTTCTTCTCTGGCTTGTAGGTGAGAGAACTGCCCGAAAGGGCTGGGAGTGCCTTTGCGGCAACGAGTGCGAGTGATGTGTTCATCTTCGTTTCGTTTTGAGTTTGTCTGTTTAGCGGAATAGGCCGCCACCTCTTTGTGATAAATAATAATGTTTATACAAAACCAACTCTCTCGGAATTGCGATGCAAAGTTACAGACTTTTTATCATCCTGCCTAAGCTTTTTTAAAGTGCATTAGTTCCTCTCAATTTGGAACCAATACGTTGTCTTCAGTAGAGCTATGCAGCAAACCTCTTCTTGCGTATGGCTTCCATGCAGCGGCTTGTGCTGGTAATGGAAATGTGTATTGAGGTAAGGTCGTCTGTGCGTCCATGTTTCTTGTGGTTTGCCTGTGCTTGACGCTTCTCAACGATTCGTCTCAGTATGCGGTTCTGAACGCTCGATGGCTTGGTCTGACTCTTGATGCTGAGGTTGAGGAGGATTCCGTCCAGCACCTCAATCTCGATTTTCTTTGTGATGGTGTCACACACCTCTCTTGCTGATGCAGAGCGGTATCGTGAGGTGTGCTCAACTTTCTCCCAGCTCTTGTTGACCTTACGGTGAGCATTGGCTTCTGCTTTCTTGTTCTTCATAATCTGCTTTTGGCTTGCTTTCTTGTTCATAGTGTCCTTGCTGTTGTTTGTTGCCTGTTTCATAGTATGCTGATTGTTGTACCCCACCAAACGAATTGCAGCGTCAACTCCGAGGTGGTGTCGAAGTTTGACGCTGCAAAGGTAATACGTTTCTCGCTAATAAAATCAAGTGGTCATGAGTATATTGGTTCCTCTCAATTTGGAACCATTCCGCTATTCATTCTTAGGGTATAAGTCAGATAAAGCACGCACTCGTTGTGCCATTTCATCACGTACAGATTCTGGTGAAACAATCTCCAATCCTGCCCCCATCTGAAGTATGCGTCCGTAGAATTCGTTGTTTGGCTCTACATCAACAGAGAACTCTGCATACTCTCCATCGTCATATATGCCAAATGGCTTAACAATGGTATAAGTCTGATGAAGAGGCTTTGTGTCCATCAATTTATAAATATATAATGAACGCGCGCGAATGACTACATGCTCTTTCTTGGCATCTATCTTATGGCTTACGCCCACAATGTCCTTGAAGAACTCGTCATAGAAATGCTTTGGTGCTGGCACATATTCTACTTTTGACCTTTCTCGAGGTCTTGACTGAATTCTATCAAGAGCTATATTGTAGCCATATTCTGGTTCTCTTCCCTCTACATGACCGAACATATGCCATCTGCCATTATATTCCTTCAGGTACTGAGGATGGAACATAAGCGTAACTTCTTCCTCATCAAATGGCTTGTAGTCAATCTCCAGTACAAGTTTGTTCGTGATGGATTCATACAACGATGGCAGATACTCTATGTTGGTCAGAATACGGTCAATGCTTGCGCTTATTACTTGTTCTCCCTTCTGTCGCTTAGCTTTCATGTCCAACAGGTCTTGGCAATCCTTAAAGAAGTACTCTAACCATGACTTGGGGAAGAAACCTGCGGAATCCTGACAGAACTTCCAGTACTGACGGAGATTATTGATAGCCTTAGCATTTCGCATATCTGCAAGAGGATCATTGTCCTTGCCTATGTAACGGAATCGCCTGTTCTTATTATTGCCGTCTTCCTCGAAGCAATCGTCAACATTCTTATTGTGAACCCCCAGTTTCTCGCGGATGGCTTTCTTTACAATGCCAACTATCTTCTTTAGTTCGCCATAACCATCACAATTGGATAAGTTTGCGGGTAGCTCTTCTATAGAGCATCCTAACCTTTCAGCCATAATATCTGCATTAGTAACCCATCGGCGACTCATCAGCCACCGATAGGTTATTATAGCGAATTCAGCTTTATAGCTCTCGCCATCAAAAAGGTTCTTGCGTTGCATTAATCAGAGATTCTTACATTTATTGCTTTCTTATATCTAGGATTGTTAAGATCTTCCTCTAGTTCAAATACGACATCAGCATCATCGTACAAATCGTCCAACTTGTTTTTTATTATATAGTGGAATCCGTTTTCCATTAGAATCTCGTTTCTCTTTTTTTTATATACACCCTTTAGCAATGTGCTGCCTGTGCTATCTTGATCAGAAGTTTGAGTAATTGAATCGCTCTTCTTTTTGTTTGCAGCTAGCAATGTTAACCTATTTGTATCTTGGTCTGACAATCTTATTTTATCTCCAATCTTATATTTGCTTGTGGCTTTAGAACTAGAGGTGTCATCATTGTCATCTGATGTTGTATCTTTACCAGTGAGATTCATCTGCTTCTTTTCTATACTATGCATGTCTGCGTTGAATTCTTCTTTATAACGATTACGTTCGTCATACAACCCTATGCCTTCGTATCTGAAGCCTAATTGCCAATAATCTGTATCTCCTATGTTTTGGCGAGTTTTCTTTCCTGCACCAAATGAAGCCTCTAATCCACAAGGGAGTACTATTGCAATACCGTTTCTTTGTTTTATGTCAGAAATCTGGCATTCTACTTTTCTACGTAACTCACTATTGTCACGAGCGGATATCAGAATTCTTGCGTCCTCATTATTCCCTAGATAATAATATGCAGTAATTGTTCCACGCTTGTTGTACTTATGAGCAGAATTTATTGCTTTTTCGCGATATTCAAAATACTGACGTCTATCATTGTCGTCAAGCCCATCTCCTTTGATGGCTGCTACTATATATTTTGCTGCATAGTAGGACTCTAACATGTAATATGCATTCATCAACATAAATGACAAGTCAACTCTATCCTGACGTTCGTATATCTCAACACAAAGTTTCCAATGTCTAATCGCTTCTTCAATGGAATAATCAACATCACTATAGAGCCGCAGTTCGTGTAGTTGCTTAAATGCCGGTATATAGCCGTCTTGAATTGCATGCAGCAATACTTTCTCCATGCAATTATAATCTTCTCCTCTGATTAAAGAAAGAGTGTCAGAAAGTTGGTTGTCTTTCAACCTTAAACTATTTTGTTGTATATAGTATATGGTTGACCAATAATAAAGTTGAGAAAATCGTACACGATCAGCTTTCGTTTTGGAATGACTCAATGCTTTCTGGAAATACATTTCACATCGTTCTTTGTCTGCCCCAATGAGTCTGACATGGAAGTTACATAAACGACGATACATCTCTTCATTACCTTGATTGTTATCAGATGATTTTATTAATTCAGACAACTGCAATATAGTCTTATTGAATCTATTAACATATTCTGTCCAGGGTTCTTTGTCACAAAAAAGATACTTAGAGTCATCAAGACATATTGCTAAAGCCTCAATGCCTTGTTGTATAGTTTGCCCTTCAGTCATGTATCCATATGGATTCAATGGCGAGTAAAGCTCACTAGAAGAAAAAGCTTTAATTGCTTCGTCCATCCAACACTTTACTTTATTTGCCGATCGTTTAGAATCTTCCACATTCTTATCAGCATTTCGTCTGAACACACGTATCATTCTATTATAAAGAGTACCCTGCATATGGTAAACCTTATCGCTCTTTTCATTACATCTAATTGCTTTGTCAATAAGTTCTTGAGCTTTTATAAATGCGGTGTCATTTTCATTTACATTTTGTTGATTAGAAGTGTACTCATATAGATACCTTGAATAGTGTGCAAGGAAATAAGGGTTATCAGGATAGAGCCTTATGAGATCATTCATCAACTCATTAATCATTCCATAATCCCTAATGTCTTGAACGACAAGGGGGAATGATTTCATATAGTCTAAAGAGTCATAGAATCTACGGAAATCCTCTTCTGATTTCTCGGTAAACAATCTCTGTAATATTTGTTCATCTTCTGTATTGATTTCGCAAGTAAAAGAAGAACAGGTGTTGATCAATTCTTTTGAAAGTTGATAAAGATGAGAAGGAGTTATCCATTTCTGGTCATCTGTATTGAAATGCGAAGCTAGGATGCACTCCCCAAGAACTCTATATCTTGGGCGCCACGTGTTAGTTGAAATTCCGTTTTCATCTACTTCTACTAAAAGTCGCTTTACCACTTTTTGTACTTCTGAAGGCCACTTGGATAAAGAATCCTTTCCGTTCAATGATGTCTTTAGAATAGAAAGAGACATATTCTTTCCTGTGTACTTATATACAAAAGATATCAGCAAACAGGCGTCTTTCCATTCTTTAGGAAGCCGTTCAATCATCTTGTCCGCAAAATGTCTCATTGCGTATGAATCCTCATTTTTAGAATCTCTTGCCAATAAAGGATAATCGATTGCGGTGACTTGATTGATGTTATTCAGATACTCTATCTGGCTGTTAGTTAGTAGTCCTTGTTTTTGGAATAATTGATTAAACTCTGCTCTTTCTCCTTTTTTTAATTTATTCGAAAGAATTGGTTGTGAAGGATAATTTAATTTTGGAGTAATTCTGATAAAATAGATTCGATGCTTTTCCTGCTTTTTTAATTCATCACATAAATTTTCATAAGATTCTTCAGACAAAACATGATTCTCAAAAATAACAAGTAATGCCCCGTCATAAATAGAAGTAAGTTTTGTCAAAGAATCAAGTAAAAGAGCAGGCTCGTGTCTTTTGATAAAGATAGGCAAACATTGAAAAGTAGAGCTACTTTTACTATAAACATCAATATCAAAGGCGATTTGCCTTAAGAAAGTTGTGGCGCCACTTCCAGGATAGTAATCAAACTGATCTTTATAGACAGAACGATTACTATTGATTTTTTGTTTCAAAGTATCTAAATAAATATCATATCCTTGTCTCTTAATAGCTTTACCTTCTTCTATTTCCTTCCATGTAATTTCTGCACCATCATAAAAGTCCCAATCATTTTTTCCTCTTACTGAAGAAACGTCAACAAATTCTATTCCAGATTCGTAGAATTTACACATTTCTGAATCTTGGACCTCTATATTCCGATTGTTTGAATATAATGTAAATTTCTTTTCTGCATTATTAGCTAAGGGTGTTATTTCGGAAGCGCATGACAATAAATCCTTGGCCTTAATATTTAGAACATGAATTGTTTCACCATAATCTTTTTCTTCCTGTGCTTGTTTCCAGACTTCTTGTTGTTCACTGTTTTCTGTTAGTATGTAAAAATGAAATTTTGTTTCAAAATTATCTATGTATGCACTATCATTATAGAGCATTTCAATTAGTTTTGAGATTTTTTTGAAATCTGGATAAACCAAAATGAACGCAAAGTCACTTGCATTGTATTCTTCCGTTTTTTTTATACAATTTGCAATTTTCGAGTTTCTTCTTCGCATTTCGCTATTAGTTCTATTTACAATAACTGTTGAGTAATTATTGTTATTACCTTCTGCAAAAAGCCAACTGTGCCTATGCTTTCCATCAGCAATGTATATATTGTTGTCAGAACTCTGCAACATCACTTCTGGGAAAAATGCCTTTTCTTCATTTGAGAAAGTGGCATACATACCATCTGCTGTATTTTTGTTATAATCTACAATTAAAGACCATGGTATATTAAAAAGATGTCTAAAGTGCTTAGCTCCGAATGAGTTAGGGTATATAGAAGGAAGGATCAATACGCCCTTTAATACGCTTTCTTTAATATCAGAGAAAATATCAGTCATTTGATTTTGTTCCCGAGTAGGAACTTCATCCAATTCTGCTAATGAAGCTTGGGTTCTCTCTTCAGGCAAGCCTAAACCGTTTTCATCTAAGAGGCATTGATATAACAAGTCCGTTTCTGGTGTAATAAAACTATAACCGTGAAGACGATCAAATAATTCTACTATTTGTCGATAAGCACTTAGAGCAGTATTTTTCAAATTTAGAGCATTAACATTGCCATGTGGAGTATAAGACGTGTCACTATAGTATACTGAAAGATTTTCATAAGTCTTAGTAATACTTTCCACGTCAGATGTGATACTCAAATGAGATGCTCGTAAAGTTCTGATTGCTTGACGTATTGTATTATACAATATGGGACTCGTTTTCTTAATTTTCGTTGTACCTGTTATGGGCGAAAGAGAGGTGTTAGGAGAAATCCATCCATATTGGCCATTCGAATCTTTTCCCCATTCTTTTCTGCCCTCTAATACATCTAATGCATCATTTGGAACCATATCGAATAACAATATAGGCGAGATGTTTTCTATCGCACCACGCAAGTCTCCACCAAGAGCATCTTTGTAGTTCTTGGATATAATGTTTTGGCGTACTTTAGACATGTATTCTTTGAATTTTGAGTATCTTTCAGTACTTTCCACTTGTATTGATCTTGTTCTAGCCATATTGTTTCACCAATTTATCTATCAACTAAAAGTTCTAGAATGTTAATCTTTAATAGTTCCGAAATCTTTGCCAGCTTCTGCAAATCGGGTCGTGTGGTGTTTGTGCACCATTTGGAAACCGTTACGGGATCCTTCCCTAATTGACCAGCAAGCCAGATACCAGTTTTACCAGCATCAGCCAATGCTCCTTTTATTCTGTTTACATTTTCCATGCAAATTTCTTAATATTTGATGCAAAGATATTAAAAACCCATTAAAAACACAATCACAACCGACGTAATTCCTTTATTTTGCTTGATTTTTAACAATAATTGCACAGGAGTTCATGTAATAGATGTCATTGAAGGCATCTATGTAGGTAATGTTAATGATGCAAAAGACAATAATGAACAGGTTGATCAGAAAGGGAATTTACAGAAACTTCACAGAAATCATATAGAAATAGACAGGAAATTATTGAACCAAGAGTTTTCGGTCAGATGGCAAGCCATACTTGCAAATCACGCAAAACGATTGCAACGAGAATAAAGAAACTGCAAGAATGAGGTGTCGTTAAGCGAAACGGACCAGACAAAGGAGGCTTTTGGGAAATCCTCAAATAACCTTCATTATCTCAGTTGACGTAAAAAAAACGACTCTAACCTGCTTTATTCATCATCACAGCTTTTTATCGCCTTCTCAACATTTTTAGCCCTCTAAAATGTCTTCAAATTGACACTATGAGCTGCAATAAGCAAGAATAATCTTGTACATATGGTGAAATCTCGGAAAAATTGGTACCAACAAGCAATATAAATAAAGAATGGGATGTAAGACATTTGCCGACACTATTGATAATGTCGGTTCTTTTACCATTCTAAAAAGTCTCCTTTCATCAATCTATCCTATGCAACTTTCAAGTTCCAGTGTATCCACCCTCGTTTGGGATGCTTGGGTTGGAATTCTACTCTTATCTGGGTCTTCTGTTCTGTAACCTTGACTGGCGAGAAGATGATTTTGTTGCGCAATGTTATCAATGTAGATGCCTTCAAGCTTGACTTTCTCAACATCTTGTGACGCACATCTTGAAGTAGGATGTATGCCAACGCACTTAAGTACAGACGGAATTGGTTGGCGGAGAATTTATGGCAAGACATTCGATCGGCATATACGCCGTTCTTCATCTCCTTGATATATAACTCACAATCACCACGTTTGCAGTATTTCTTTTCATAGAGTCGTCTCGGATTACGATCTTTGAAATTTGTGACGATGTACCTGACATTCAACCCTTGCACATTATGTTCAACTTTGACAATTACTCGCTCCTCATGTGTCCAGCTGCTAGCCTTGTACTGGAATTCTTGATAACGACGGACATCTTTCTTGGTCTTTGCATATTCTGCCTTAACCTCACTTATCAAGTTGGACGCCAACTGGTTGAGTTTTTGATTACCAGACAATCCTGTTATAAAGCGCACCTTGTTTTGTTGGGCAGCCCAGGTAATAACCTCAGGCTACAGAACATGGCCAGTCTTGTCATCGTTGGTTGCGATGCCAATGGTACGTTGTTGGGAGTTCTACCGACACACATTTTCAGAATGCTGTCATGGCGGAGGTCATCGCAATCATCTGCATCCTCAAAACCTGCTGCTATCTGATAAACACGTTGTCTTGCAAGTTGTGGAAGAGAATGAACCAGTAGCGTTTCGTTGCGCCACTCAGGTATTAACGAAGCGAATTTTTCACAGAGCCCACTTTCTTTGTCTGACTTGGCGATAAGCGATAAACCGCCTAAATTAGACTATTCTGGAGCTGTAAAACTAACTTTTACAGGCTTTTCTACACGAAATGCATCAGAAATGAACAATTCTGTTTGGTCGTTTGATTTTTTTGTTGTATCTTTGCACATAGAGAACGTTGTATTATTTTGATGTTTAGCGATTTCAAAGATAATACTTTTTCTTGAATTGTGCAAGAAAACGTTCTCTTTTTTATGTCTGTGAATAATTCAGGCTAGAGAATGAGCAGGATAGATTTCAATTATTCATTAAACGCCATATTCTCCACAAACATTTTCAATTTATCAACCAGATATAATGGAAGATTGAGCAAATCATCGTCCTTCCTCATGTTAAGAGCAGAAAGACGAATTGATAGTTTAGGGAGATATTGCTTGCGATAATACGCCAGGCTCTTCGCCGTAACATTCTTGTCAGCCTTCACCTCGATAGGAATGATTTTACCTGCATCCTGCAACAGAAACTCCACTTCTGCCGTATTGCCAGAAGTCCAATAATAATGCTGACTGCCATACTGGCGAACCAAAGCCTGCAGGACATAGTTTTCTGCCATCACCCCCTTGAACTCCGTAAAGAGATTGTCGCCCATCAATACCGTAGCAGCATCCAAATCAAACTTGCGCCCCAATAAGCCCACATCATTGAGATAAAGCTTAAAGGCATTGTCTTTCTTATAGGCAGAAAGCGGCAAGCGAGGAGTTTCTATCGCCGAAACCCGATGCACCAATCCTGCCAGGCACAACCATTCGATGGCTCCCTCATACTCACGCGCCCTAGCCCCTTTCTGAACATCAGCATAACGGAACTTCTTGTCCTCACGAGCCAGCTGATTCTGCAAATTGCCCCAAACCTGAAACACACGTGGGATATCCTTGTTGCTGATGTGCTTGGCAAAATCAAGGGAATAAGACTGGAGGATAGCATTCTGAACCACCTTTACTTCCGCCCACGAACGAGTGTCGATGTAGGCACTTACCGCCTCGGGCATTCCTCCTAACACAAGATACAACTTGTAAGCATCTATCAGCTGCTGGTGCAACACCTCGGGCACAGACATCACCTCGTCTATCATCTGATAAGAATGATAGAGCTGGGCATCTGCCGCCCTCAGATATTCAGCAAACGATACGGGATAAAGCGTCATGAAGTCCACCTTACCCACGGGAAAAGACGCTCCTGTACGATTAAGAGCCACACCCAGGAGTGAACCTGCGCACACAACAGCGTACTCCGGAGCATCCTCACAGAAATACTTCAAGCTATTCAATGCTTCATTGCATTCCTGAATCTCATCAAGAACAATCAGAGTGGAAGTTGGGATAATTTTCTTCACCATCATCAGCTCCATCGACTTAATGAGTCTCAAAGGCTCCTTGGTACGTTTAAAATCCTCCTTCACGGCTGGCATCGTATCAAAGTTGATGTAAACCATATCCTCAAAGCATTCCCTGCCAAACTTCTTCAATGCCCACGACTTACCTACCTGACGTGCGCCCTGCAACACCAATGGTTTGCGACGCGGATTCTCCTTCCACGCCTTCAATTTATCTAGTATTTCTCTTTGTATTTCTGCCATAAATTCCTCGTTAATATGATTTTTCGGCAAAAATACACATTTTTCATATCAAAAAGTGGCAAACTTGCACATTTTTAATATTAATTAGGATTAGAACTTATAAAACTGAGTATTCAAATAAAAAGAAAGAGCGGAAAAGCAACTGTTAACTGTTAACTCTGTTAACCCCACTTCATTTTTTCGCAAGCTCAAGGAAACTCCACCAACCATTCCGAATAGCTATAGGACTTTGATTTGTGTGGCAATCTCATCCATGGTCAAATGCCTTATATGAAGTTTCTCTACGTTAGGTCAGATGTTTGCCGCCAGCTTCTTTCAGATTCCACCTCGCAGTGGACACCCTTGCTATTGGCTATACAATTCCCGCTATTAGGGCTTGTTAGGGACTTGCACCCATTAGAATAAGCTCATGCCGAGCATACTAAGATAAGAGGGTGTATCATAAGTTCATGACACACCCTCTTTTTGGTTACATAAACTGAAGTTTCAAAAATGGGGGAGTTAAAGAAATGACCGCCAAGCAGACAGACGACCGTACCAAGACAGACAGTCTGCAACAGATGACAGCAACCTACAAAAAAATAGAAAGATAATATTATTTTGCTCTACACAAGAAAAAAGAAAGATCTTTCAACACAAGCTGACAGAAAGCACACAAAGACTAACGAGAGCATCACCATCTTCACTTGTTTTCCAAACTCACACAAGTACTCGTTTAAGAAGTATCGTCGCTGAGCATCAGACTTTTAAACATCTGCAAAACCTGCAAACACATACACAAAAAGGCGATACAGAAAGCATAAACAGAAGGACAAAAAAATGCCCCGACATCACGTCGGGGCAATTCTTACGTTTTTGAATGTTTCAGCAGTTTTGTGTTTTTTATGTAGTTATGATCTTTTGAAAATCAGTTTGTGTTTCTTTTCGAGTGCAAATATAATACAAATAATTGATTTAAATCAAATATATCTCTTTTTTTACGCAAAAAATCACGTAAACGTTTGCGGTATTTGCTTCTCTTTTTACGTACCAAACAAGGTAATTACTCAGCACCCATATTGTCATGAGTTGTTACGTTAATACTGTGAGTCAACGTGTATTATCAACAAAGTTTAAAGTGGTCAACTATATTTTTTATAGTTTCTATCAGAATAATGCAATAGGCTTCAACTGCTTACGAAGCCGC
>OLSX01002350.1_pt1 | contig 16843 bp, 20 predicted proteins | sample 1673141 | NCBI WGS metagenome assembly OLSX01 (sample SAMEA3136759, study PRJEB25190) | human gut metagenome | biome: human gut; feature: human-associated habitat; material: faeces | place: Austria | collected 2013
AGCCATTCAAATTCCATTGTGATTTGTGTGGGAAATGCTGCATTCACAGAGAGGATATCCTGCTGAACGCAAAGGATATCTACAATATGGCGAAAGAGCTTCAGATGGAGCCCGTAGACATGTTCAAAAAGTATTGTGAAACCTATATTGGGGATTCTTCCAGGATACCTATCGTCAGGATTAAGCCGCGCGGCTCTATTAAAAGGTGTCCCTTGATGAAAGAGCATAAATGTTCTGTTCATAAGGCGAAACCGACTGTCTGTGCAATGTTCCCGATAGGAAGGTGCATACAGATGGATGCATCCAATCGGAATGCAGAAATAAGCACCGGTGATATTCGGTATATTTTCACCGATCCCGGATGCGGGGATGATTCTGAGACACATACGGTACGGGAATGGCTTGGCGATTTTGGGATTCCACTGGAAGATGAATTCTTTTTGGCATGGAATCAGATGATTTCTGAGCTGGGAGCAATATTCCACAAAGGCGAGAAGGTTTTAAGTGAAGACGCCATGTGTGCCGCATGGCAGTTGACCTTTGTAAAAATATATCTTGATTATGATATGAGCAAGGAATTCATGCCCCAGTTTAAGGAAAATGTGGCGGAGGTTCTTGAAATCATGCGCAGGATGCCTACAAAAAAAGATAAGAAGAAAGGCGGAAAATGAGATGGCAGAAAACCGTAACCAAAACCAGATTATCCGTAAGGATGCCCGTAACTGCTTTGTGGAGAGTCTGAGCGACGCTTTCGAGATCGGAAGGATCCATCTGGCGTTTGCTACATATGACCTCAGCAAACCGGCCGGGCAGCGGCAGACAAATAATATCCATATCTATATTGCTGTGGATGAATTTCTGGAGCTTTGTCGTAAGATTACCTGCGGGGAGCTGCGGTATATGATGCAGAACAAAAAGAAAAGCGGGGATAAATCCCCACTGTATCAGTGCCTCGGTGGAACTTCTGCTGAAAAGCTTGCCAAACAGGGGCGCAGCCGTAAGGATGGGATGAGCCTGTCAAGGACAGCCCAGCTCTTATGCGGCAGTAAGTCGGATTTCCTTTTTGTTGCGGACAGCGGCCCTGGCCAGACAGATGCGAAGGGCTTAATCGTTCCACGGTTCGGGAATAAACCGGAGAACCATGTGGCCATCAGCATGACATTTGAGGTGTTCAGCGAACTGATGCTGCTTACAAAAGCGCATTTTGAGGCGTGGTTATCCGCATGGTATATGCAAAAAATTCAGTCCGGGAAACCTGTGCAGAAACAGCCGCAGGCAGACACCCAGTATCAGGAGAACAGCTATGAGCCGGAGTATGCTTCGGATCCCATGTTCTAAAGTATTATAAAAAAGAAGCGGTGCAGTCCAATACGGCTGCATCGCTTTTTCCTATTTCAGCTTAATGTCATCGCTGTCCCCGACTAACCACTCCATCGTAACATCCAGTGCTTTTGCGATCATACGCAGTTCCCCGTCACAGACATGCCGCTGGTTTTTCTCTATTCTGGAGATGATTAATGGAGTCATATCCTCCATTCCCATAAACTGAAGCTTTTTTGCCAGTTCCTCCTGCGTGATCGGCGGTTTTTGCAAAGCCCTTCCCAATCGCACCCGTTCTGAACATACATTTCCCTTTATTGTAAACATGCTTTTGCCCATATGAATGATCCCCTTTAGATTATCTCAATAAGATATTTTTTATCTGCTCTATTGATTTTATACAGAAACAAGGTATAATGTTGGATAGAGTAGATGTAAAATATCTTGTTTAGATAGTTCTGGGAAATTTATATGTAGAAAGCATTTTTATGACGCAGATATGCAGGGTAGGCTTTTTCCGTAAGAAGCAGCGTTGGGACAATTACCTGAATATCCTGAAATCGCCACAGTGGGTGTATGGCAGAGAAATGGCGCAGATATGGCAGAGCATTGCCGATGACATGGGAAAAGAAATCTGTTATACTGATATCGTCTACAAGTGGGTTCAGGAGGATCCGCTTGTTTTTTTATTCAAAAAAATCTAAGGAGCGTGATGTAACATGAAATATTGTCCCTATTGCGGTGCTGGTTTGCCGGATGGTACTGTTTCTTTTTGCATGGAGTGCGGAAATGCCCTTCCGGATGAAAAAAAGAATGATGTGCAGCCGGAGAAAAAAGAACACAGACCTGTTAAGAAAAAGACACGTCCTAAAAAGCGTAAGAGAAAGTCTTCTAAACCGGTAGCGGAAGTTCCGGCAGAGAAAGAGCCGGTGGTGGAGGAAGATTATGATGGGTATTATGATGATGTCCTTCCTATGGATACAGGAAGGCAGCGGGAAGGGATTGACCGGTCAATTGTCAAAAAAATAGCCATACTGATCAGCGGACTTGTAGTTGTTATAGGGCTCTGTGTTGCCCTGATGTATCTGCTGTAATTCTTTTGTTGTAATTGTCATCTGCTCATCGTGTAATGTAAGTAAAAGAACGAGAGGTGACAGAGATGATTTATATATCCAAAGGGATTGCCGGGAAGGCTTCCACGACAGAGCTGGTGCAGGTGATTCGGGGCAGCCAGAATATTTACCTTTCAGATATAGAAGCGGATTTATGGCTGAAAGGCCGGTTTTCGTTTGCGTATTCTCAGACGCCTGATGAGGAGCGTGCATTGCGGCACTTAATCCGGATGGGTCTGGCAGAAGCGGAAGCAGAGGAAAACGAAGACGCAAGGTACAGGATTCTGTCCAGATGTATTTGCTGTCCTGCGAAGACGGCGAAAAGAAGCTTTGGTTTGCCGGAGGGGGAGAAAACAATATTGTTTTGGCTGGTCAATGCCGGGCTCAGGCTTTCTACGGCGGAACTGATTTATCTGATGGAAAATAAGGTAGAAGCAAAGCCGGAGCTTCTTCATGCGGATAACCGGCAGGCTCTGGTGGAGCTGATCTATACGGCTGATACCATAAGGGATAATATTCTGGAAAACAAAATGGCAGCGGCAGTATGCAGGGACAGTGTTCTCCAGGATATGCTTTCCCTGCTAAAGAAAAAGAAAATTCTTATATTGTGAGGTGATGGGATTGAAAGACAAATTCAAGCATCTTCCGGACGCATTGCAGAAACAGGTCGTGCTTCGGCTTGCAATCGGATTTGGATTTTTCGTATTATTTCTGATTGTGCAGCTCTGCATGAAAGATATCTATTTTTCACTTCCCTGTGTGGTATTTGGAGGCGTGATGATTGTAAATGGAGGCCTGCTGTTCTATAATAGCACCAAGGGCAATTTTATCAGCGTGCGGGGCGTGTGCAGGCAGATTGAGACGACAGGAATACGAAAACGGATTAGGAATCTTTACATAGATACGGAACCGTACATATTAAAACTGCCTGTCCGCCAAAGAATAAGGAACTTGGACAAGGGCGATACTATTATTGTATATTTATCTGAAAAGACACCTGTGTACGAACAGGACAACGGATATATGATTTGCAGCTATTATGCGTTAGAGATCAGGAAAGAGGCGTAGCATATGGGAACAACAGAACGTGAAAAAATATATACCCTGCTGGATGAAATCAGGACATTGGTAGAAGAGAATGAGCGGGAGGACGGGACATTCCGGTTTGACCCTGTACGGGCATTGATTGCCCTGGATTTTGCAAAAACAGAAATTGCCAGAACGATTGATGGGGCGGATCCGAGATAATTATTTGAGAAAAATTTCGGGCGGATTGACTATTGAAACAGATTGTGCTATAATACCTATATCAGTTTCAAGGTTTCCCAAGGGAAAATCACAGTTAGCAGAGTTTTCACAGTGTCAATTAGCACATGCGTGCTGGTTGGCACTTTTTTTATTTTCTTTGGTTTCTGCCTGGAAAACAGGTTGAAATAAATATATTTTTACAGCAGGCAGCCCCTGCAGGAAAGGAGAATTTCTATGTTAGAAGTAATCGCAACCAGCGCCGTTGTTTCCAGAGGTTATGACGGTGCAGCAGCCCTCAGATTTTCTGAGAAAGGAGACGCAGTAAGATTCCGTATCGGCAAGAAGGTTTATGACACCCGCGCCGAGAACAACACCCGCTGGATCAACCTCTCAGTCAAGGCTTTTGGAGACATCTGTGAGAGGATCAAGAAAATGCAGCTGAAAGAAGGCTCATTTATCAATTTCCGCGGCAGGCTTGACGAAGATGTTTGGACAGACCAGCAGACAGGCGAGTCCAAAAGCGCAATGGTCGTTGTCCTGGATGACATTGAGTATGCCGGCGGAAAGCCGAAGGAAAACCAGGAATCGAACAAGCAGCAGAATACTACGGCACCCAATACCGGAGCCGCAGCACCGGCACAGCCTGCAGCGCAGTCTGCCGCAGGTCAGACGCCGAATGGCTTTACAGGCTATGAACCGTTTGGCGGCGGCTCGTTCTTTAGCGAGGACTGACAGGAGAAAAATTGAATCGGGCGTATTAAAGCGCACATGAGTTACATTTTGTTTGTAATTTCATGTGCGCTTTTTTGCGTTTTGGAAGGAGGTGTCTTATGACAAATGAAACATTCAGGCTTCTTACAGAGGATGAGAAGCAGACGAAATTCAGGTCTGTCCTGAACGCAAAGACCAAGGGCTGTCTTATGGAGGGGGAAATGAGGGATATCCTCTTATCGGTTTCCCTGCATAAGCAATACAGCATCATTATCTGTCAGGACAGCGGAGTATTTACCAGCCTGCTGACTCTGGCTGACAACTGGCGCGGACGCACCATATTTGGCCAGGCGCTGCTTGGTAGAGCGGATTGTCCGGGCCAGCTGTTCCGTATAGATGAGGCGGCAGCCGTTATGCTGTGTGATACAGCGGATGTGGATGCAGCTCGGATGCTGTATATCTACATTCCGGAAAACAGATTCCAGAAAGGAACCGTAAACCATGAATAACAAAGAAAAACAGACCCGGTTTGTCCATGAGGCGCTTATTATTCTGGGAGTATTGGTACTGCTGTGCTTTATCTGCAGGCTATGGCCGATTCTCCTTTTGGCGATACTGGGCGTCCTGATTGCGGCAATCCGTATGGTGTTTTTGTCGGCAAAAAAAGTCGAGGTAGTAGAGCCTATGCCAATGGCACAGCCGAAGCCGGATTCCATCCCAACCGAAACAGATGTGAAAACGCTTGCCTACTCTGTCATACTCAGACGGGTCACGGAGCTGATTGCATCTGAGTATCCGGAGGCAAGATGGGTATGGGAAGCGCCCAATGCGAAAGCGCTGTTTGAAACAGGCGCCGATTTGTTTGTGCTGCTGAACCGTGCGGGCGGGTACCGCCGGGCAAAGGTCAATATCCAAAACCTTCAGGTTCTGGGCATCGAATATGAGACAGCTTCCGATCCGGACAATCAAGAGCCGGAACCGGAGGAAGCAGGGCTGCCTGAAGAAAACGAAAAAGAAAGCTATCAGCTTATCGCGTTTGAATGGGCAGAGGCACACATATTTGAACTGAACACACGATGTAACGAAGCAATCGGACAGAACCTGACGGAACTGCTGATCTATGCGGATGAGCTTCCTGCGAAAGAGAGCTGGGAGGATATCTGCGATGAGCTTGGCAGGGCCGGTCTGGAGGATGTCCATTGTGTGCCTGAAGGAATCAAAATCAATCTCACGCAATGAAATGCAGAAAGGAAATGAATTATGAGCGTATCCATAAACAATATTTTTAATTACAGCCGTCCCCTTCCGGAGCCTTTTGATACGATTTCCAACAAAAAAATCAAGGTTTCTTCCGTATATGGAGACGGTACGGCTTCAACCCTTTGCGCTACGGTGATCAAAGCGGTACATGCCGTCTGCCGCTGCATGAATGGCAGCGGAGAAGGCGCAGTCGGCGTCATTGATCACCGGTCGGTTGCGGAATACAAGTCGTCCATGGGGCCGGATGCCTATCATCTGGTCGTTTATGACAGTAATTCAGGGGCAGTGATGGCAAGTGTTTATGATAAGAACACGGAGGTGTTTGAAAATTATACAATGAATTCCTCCGGACGCGACGGTGCGGCTGTCATGATGGCCCTGATGCCGTTTTTACAGGCAGATGATGAGTTCCAGGAAAATCTGGAGCAGTATTACGACCAGTTTAACAGTGGTTATCCGGATATGACGAAGACCACGGAATGCATGGCCATGCTGTGCGACAATGCTTACCGCCGGATCAAGGATCCTGGTTGCAGCGCCCATCTCAAAGTGGGTGTGGACAAATCGGGAAATCTGGTGCGTGTTTCGCAGACACATCTGGATTCCGGCGCTTTTGCACCGACCAGCGTAACGGCAGGTGAGTTTACCATATTTGCCAAGACCGGGCCAGCTACGATAAAGAAGGCGGTTTCCCTTGTGGAGCATGAGGATTTCGTTGGTAAGTACGAGCTTCATAAAAGGGCATTAAACGCAGTGGAGGAGAGCCTTGTCCCGAAGCTTCCTGAATGGTATATCATACCGCAGGAGGTGGTGGACATCTGCAAACATGCGCAGGCAACAACCGGCAAGTCTATGCAGATGCGCAATTTCCTGCTGCGTGGGCCTGCAGGCACCGGTAAGACAATGGGGGCCAAAGCGATTGCTTCCGGGCTTCATCTGCCTTATATGAAATACACCTGTTCCGCCGGTACGGAGATCTTTGATTTTGTCGGGATGATTTTCCCGGATTCCGATTCGGCGTCAACCGGAGATGCGCAGCTGGATAAGGAGAAGGAAACCTTAAAAAGCATGGGCGGCGTGAATTACGCCAATGTGTCCAAGCTGATGGGGCTTCCGGATCTGGACGACATGGACTATGACCCGTCGGGCGTTTATCAGGCATTAACCGGAACGGAAAACTCAGCTGCAACCTCACAGGATTGTATGCGGATTGTTCTGGATAAGGTAACGGAAAAGGTGCGTGCGCTTTCAAAGAGGGATAAGGCATCCAAAAGCAGCGGACAGACCTACAGCTATGTGGAGACGGATTTCATCAAGGCGCTGAAAAACGGTTATGTGATTGAAATCCAGGAGCCTTCCACGATTGTGCAGCCCGGCGTGCTGGTCGGATTAAACTCCCTGCTGGAGCAGTCCGGCACGATTACCCTGCCGACAGGCGAGATGATTGAACGCCATCCGGATGCAGTAGTCGTAGTGACAACGAATACCAGCTATGAAGGCTGCCGCGGCATGAACCAGTCGGTCCTCGACAGAATGAGTCTGGTGCGTGATGTGGAGCTGCCGGAACCGGAAGTAATGGTTCAGCGTGCCATGTCCGTGACCGGAGCAACGGATGAATACCAGGTATCCCAGATGGTGCAGGTGGTCAATGATATGGCGGAATACTGCCGTAAGAACAGCATTACAGACGGTTCTTATGGTATGCGGAGCCTGATTGACTGGATCATCAGTGCGGAAATTACGGGCGATGTCTATCACTCTGCGCTTTACACGATTATCAGCAAAGCTACTGCAGATGAAATGGACCGCGAGGCTTTGATCAGCACCGTACTGGAACCGATATTTGCGCCGCCCAGAAAGAGAGCGGCAGTATAAAACAGATAGGAAGGAGGATTACCCTATATGGCAAGGGTGAATCACAAACTTGTGAAGCAGCGCCTCAATGAGAAGCGCAGCAAAATTACAGACCGCCAGTTCTTCTCGTCCCGCATTTTAGCGGGACATTTTGAGGATCTGGCGGCAGCGCAGACGCGGCGGTATCACTATAACCGCCGCGTCCGTGTGAACTTATATTGGAAGCCGAAAGATGGCTTTACAGCGGCAACGGACAATATGTACATCCGTATCAATTCGGGGAATCCAATGGTCACGAAAGTAAGAGGTCGCGAGAACCGCTATCAGATTGTGTGCGGACTTTTTGGGCATGAGCTGGGACATGTTCTCTATACCGATTTTCTTGCCGCCCAGACCCATACCAATTATCTCGGAAGATACAAATGGTATCCCTATCCGCCGGCTCTAAAGACATCTGCGGATGCCGGGAACGAAAGGGCGTTCTGGGAGTATGTCAAAGCGGACCCTAAAAATCTGGAGGCAGTGCAGTTTATCGCACACCAGATCTCAAATGTAATCGAAGACGGGTACATTGAAAACCGTGTCCTGACAAACTTTCCGGGAACGATTGGATATGGCCTGGAAGAACTGCGGAAACAGCATTTTGCGTCGATTCCCACAGTGACACAGCTGATCGAGCAGGAGGATGACGGCAGCAGGCATATTTTTGAAAGTATCCTGCAGGTATTGCTGTCCTATGCCAAATTCGGTGAGATCAAGTATGGCGATGAGCCTCTTACCGATGAGAGGATCCAGACGGTATTCAAACTGATTCCTGACATTGACAGAGCACTGATGAACAGATCAGGGAAAGAAAGGTTAAGCGTTGTCAATCTGATCCTGGTACGCTGCTGGGAGTACATTGAAGAATTCTGCGAAATCTGCAAAAAGCGTCAGGAGGATGCCGCTGCAGCAGGCGCTTCGGCAGGCATTGGAGAAACAATGGCTGAAGTGCTGAAGGCAATTGCAGGCGGGTCTGAGATGGGCGAAGGAAGCAGCACGCCGGTACCGGAGGCTTCCGGAGATTCTGAAACTTCGGCAACGGCAGGTGCGCGGGCCAAAACGCAGGAGGATGCTGAGGAAAGCAGCGAAGAGGAAGAACCGAAAGAGGAGGATGGAGATTCTTCCCAGACTGAGACGGAAAATGAAGAAAATCCATCTGAGTCTGGAGAAACGAAACCTGAAATTCCGGAGGAATCCGAAGGCAGCTTTAATGGCTCCGGTTCAAATTCCGGGAAACAGGAAACAACGGAAAATGAAAGCGGCAGAATCCCCTATCAGCAGACGGAGTCCCTTTCCGAACCGCTTGGAGGGACAACCGAAAAGAATGAGTCCTATGAACGGGAGCAGTATGACCGTGCCGCTGCCGATATTGAGCGTATGCTGGATAAGATGGCGGAAAGGGCGGCTTGCGAGCAGCTGGAAAATGAGCGCATCCAGGAGCTGAATGACGTGGCGCAGAATATTTCCTATGGGAATATCCATGCCGGCGTCAATATCCGGATCAACCGTATTTCCAGTGTGGATGAGGAATTGGCGGAGCAGTACGATATGATATCGGCGCCGCTCATCAATATCTCACGCCAGCTGCAGAAAAGCCTGGTCAAACAGCTCAAGGAAAACCGCCGCGGTGGAAAGCAGACTGGCTTAATTATGGGAAGGCGTTTGGATGCGCATGCCCTGTGCCGGAACGACGGCAAGGTGTTCTATAAGAACAGCCTGCCAAATGAAATTCCGGAGCTGGCAGTGGGACTGTTACTGGACGAATCGGGTTCCATGTGTTCCTGTGACCGTTGTACTTATGCAAGGGCGTCGGCAATCATTCTGTATGACTTCTGCCAGAGCCTTGATATCCCGGTGATGGTTTATGGCCATTCCACTGGCTATGACACGGTGGAGCTGTATTCTTATGCGGAATTTGAGAGCTTCGACCATGACGATAAATACCGGATGATGGATATAAGCGCACGCGGAAGTAACCGGGACGGTGCGGCTCTGCGTTTTGTGGCGGAACAGCTTTCCAAACGGCCGGAAGCAGTAAAGATACTGATACTGGTTTCGGATGGACAGCCCGCAGACTCCGGATACGGCGGTTCTGCAGCGGAAGAAGATCTCCGTGGCATCAAGCAGGAATACCAGCGGAAAGGTATCCTGTTTGTGGCGGCTGCCATAGGAAGCGATAAGGAAAATATTGAACGGATTTACGGGGATTCCTTTTTGGACATCACCGACCTGAATCAACTGCCCACGAAGCTGACCAATGTGGTCAAGCGTCATATACGGGTATAACAACATCGAAACTATATAACTTGGATGGGCAGCTGAAAGTACAGTTGCCCATTCCTGTCTTTAAGAAAGGAAACCAACGATGCATTTTAGAACATTGGCGGCTGTACATTCTCCTATTACTATAGAGGAGGATAAGGCAAAGGATTTAGAAATTGCGGTTGCTCTTGCAGAACTAAAAGCAAGAAAAGACGCGGAAAAAGATAATGTTATGATTGGCTTTTGCATGGAGGAGTTAAAGAATCTTCGATCTTCATTTGCAAGAGCAGTTGATCGTGAGATTTGTGGGATTATGGATTATTATTCAACCGATCCCATAAATCCGGAATATCTGTCTTTTGAGGACTACACAGAGGATCTGCGCATGGAGTATGATTCAACGGCAGATTGCATCCGGCTCCCGCAGGGAAAGATTGTCGAGGCAAACAGATATCCCCTATGGGGGAGTTTTGTGATTCGGGATGGCAAAGTATTTCAAAGGGAGGCCGGTCCGTTAAAGCATGAAAAGCGGACAAAAAAGGCGAAACGTATGAAAGCATTGCCGGATTATCCCAGAAATAAGTTGTATACCAGCTTTGAAGATTATGCAGAAAACAAACGCGGATTTTCCTATGATGAGGAACATGGAGGCTATGGCTATATTTGTAATCCAAATGCTATGTGGGATTGGTATCAAATCGGCGGCAGATGGCCGGAGATGTTTTTAGTCAAAGATTCGTGTACGGAATATTCTGTTGGCGAACGCAGCTGGTGTAATGAGGATGGCAAATCCGTTGCGCCGGAAGGATATATCTGGGTATGCGCTGCTAAGAAAAAAGACATTGAATGGCAGGTAATGCGCGAATGGCGTGAGAAAAAAGCCAGGGAGCATTTCTCAAAGTTGGAGCAGATGTTTGCCACCGGACAGTTGGAGGAAGGTTTCAGAGGAGCTATAACCCCTCAAGGCGTTCTCTATTACGGGGAAATGGTGTATTTCAAGGGTGAGTCGGTTGAGGATTATCTGAATCGGAATGACATCCTTGATAACCGGAAATACCCGGTATATGTCCACGATATCGTAGATGCAGACAATTGGTTCAGCAGAGATGATTTTAATTGGACAAATAACGGTGCTATTCCTGTTGACTGGGCAGAACACATAGACGGGTACATAGACGATCTGGAGGATGAAGATGTTCTTGTAGGCGTGGATTATCACATTTAAGGGAGGGATCAAAATGATTATAAATGAATCGAATATTGACAAGAAACCGGATAGTATTTGTAGCTTTCCTTTGCAGGAGGCTCCGGACAATTCCCAAATAACTGAACTTTTACCTGAGAGTACATCGACGGGGATAAATCTGAGAGAGTTTCCTGTTTACGGAGATAATGTGACAAATGTTCTTTGGCAGCGTTGGATTGCATGCTATTTGCTGTATGACTGGACTCCGAAGCACGCAGATAATGCTTTTTGCAATAATGGATGTATGTGGGTGGAACAGGTATATAAACGACTGGAAGGTAAGGTTATAGATGCCGCATCTTTGAGAGCGGTTATGACAGATACCTATAATCAGATTCTGCATGAAGATGTGGAGGACTTCATTCAAACGCATATGCGTGTATGGAAATGCGACAGGTCAACGGTTGAATTCCAGATTGCAAAGACGATAGCAGAAATTTTTGTAGAGAAAGAATAAGATAATAGTGTTTTCCCCTTGTCTTTGGCAAGGGGAAACACAGAAAACGGAGGAATCAATATGATTATAAATCGAATTGGCGCTGAATTTGAGTATGAAGGCGCTACTTATATAATTGGCGCACCTATTATGGGTACGGCTGAAAGCGAATATGAAGGCTTGTATGGAAGCATTACGGAAATCCGTGACGGTGAGGACAAAGAAACGGAAAATGAAACACCGGATATCTATTGTTCCTTTGAAGCACCGGTACTTCCCTGCGAGGTGAAAGAGCTGGAAGAAAGATTTTCAGAACTGTATCAGTATCCAAAGACCATTGATGATATTATTTTGGATTTGGTTATCATGGCGCCGGAAATGATCTGCCAGCTTGAAGATTTGAAGGAATGCCGCCATCATCCGATGGTGTATGTTCTGGCGGAAGACTGGGCGGTAGACGGTGAACACGGCAATTCTTCTGATATCTACACAGACTATAATGATGCCAAAAGATTACTGGTTCAAAAATTGGGAGAGGAAATGGAAAATGGCTGTATTCCGAACTGGAATTACCGTGAGGGATTTGTTGCAGATTCTACGCCGGATTCCTATGAATGCTATCTCGATGGCGAATACTGTGAGAATCATTATTCCATTTCCATTGTCGCCCAGAAGCTCTGCGCATCTGAAAGGTTTGTAAGGGAGTTTGCTGAGATTCATAAAGCGACCTGTCAGCTTGAGGATTTTGTTTCTCAGGTGTCAGACTGGGATGAAATTGAGAAGCTAACGGATGCACAGTATGAACGGATGATTCATGACCCGCGGTTCCCGGTAAGGCTTCAAAATGCACTTGGAAAGAATGACTATTACTGGGAATCTTACTGGGAGACAGTTTCTGAGGTGGCACATGAATTGGTAAATGAGTATTTGAAAAAACCAGACTGCTATACACCAGAAACAGATAATCCCTATCCTCTCTGTGTTGGAAACGGCACAGAAAAATGCAGGGAGTGCTGTCTTTGGACAGATTTACAGCCTGACATGGGGTAGGAGGATAATTATATGAGTTATAAAACTCAGGATCAGGAAACTATCCTGCTCAGGGAGGAGCTTTCAAAACTCTTATCAACCCTGAAGCATAACCGGGAGAAGGTTCCCCTTGACATACTGAAAACAAGGTACAAAAAAGGCTACGATACGTTATGCGAAAGAATCAGGCGCTCTGCATCGGATTATGCGAAGCATATAGTGCTTTGCGGTATCCGTATTCATGAGGATTATCTTGATGAGGCAGCCGCTGTCATCAATGGGACGATTGAGAGCTGCGGTGTTTTAAAGCAACTCTCCAAAGCAGCTTTTTCCCATCAGGACATAAATGAATTTGATTCCCTTGCCGGGACACTGCGGGAGGAGGTCCTTGCCGATCTGGAGTCTTTCTATAGGAAGCATCTTGGCCTGTATATCACGCCGGAATGTCTGGAGGATCCGGAGGTGGCACCGCTCATTTACTGTGTGGCAAATGACTGTGTCCTGCAGGATGGGAAATGGATTCCGCTGGAACTTTACAGCTCCGGCTCTGCGTGCCTGCAGGAGAAATGCGTATAACTGTCGCAATAAAAAAACGAGGAGGTGGTATTATGCCTGAAAAAAACGAATCAAGACCGCTGACCAGCATTGTATCCTACCCGGAACGCGGCGAGGGCGGCAACAACCGGTACCGTGGGAATTGTTCCCCCAAACTGGTTGAGGATCTGATTGGATTTTTCCGCCCGCAGGAAATCTGCGATTATATGTGCGGAAGCGGAACAACGAAAGCTGCGGCGGACAAGCTCGGTATCTGCAGCCATCTGTACGATCTGCACAGCGGATTTGATATTATGAACTGCGAGATACCGGAGCGCCCGGAATTTATCTTCTGGCATCCGCCATACTGGGATATCGTGACCTATTCAGATGTCATGTACAGTGCGTCGGAAGTCCAGAACCAGTATGGGTATGATCCAAAGCAATTTGACTTGTCCCGTATACCGGACTGGAACCGCTTTGTCGAGGCAATGAACTATGCGATGATGAAGCAGTACACTTCCCTGGAAAAAGGCGGGCGTATGGCAGTCCTGATGGGCGACATCAAGAAAAAAGGGCAGCTTTACAGTATGCTGTCTGAGATTATAAAACCAGGGACACTGGAAAATATCATTATTAAGGCCCAGCACAACTGCTTTTCGGATAAGACCAGGTACAGCGGTTCTTTCATCCCGATTCTGCACGAATATGTGATGATTGTCCGAAAAGACAATGCACTCATCTGCCCAGTTCTGGTTTCGGAGAAAAAACAGGTTGATATCCGCGATATTCCGGGAGCAACCTGGCGTGATGTGGTGGCGGCTGTCCTGGAGCAATGTAAGGAGCCTGTAACGCTTACATTTCTTTACGAGCAGATAGAACCTCATAAGAAAGCTCAGGCAAACAAGTGGTGGAAAGAAAAAATCCGCCAGACATTGCAGTATCATCCGGAGCATTTCCAGCATGTGGACAGAGGGCTCTGGAAGCTGCGTACAAAAAAATGAAGGAGAAAATGAGTATGAAGGTAAAGCGCATTTATTATAACGATGACGATATCCTGATTCCCGGACATCTCATCATACGAAGATTCAGAAAACCTGTGTTTTATCCCTTTGGGAATAAATGTGGGTTTAGCTATGAAACCATACACAATGAAGAATTGCTTATCGAATACAGTAGAGAGGCATACAGGCGATTCTATAAGGATACATATCCGGAAGGGACGCGGGTTCTGTTGGTTGAAATGGGAAATGATCCTCGTCCGGTTCCGGCTATGACAAAAGGAACCGTAGATTCTGTTGACGACGCTCCTACCATTCATTGTAGGTTCGACAACGGAAGATGCCTTGGTATCATTCCGGGCGTGGATGCGTTCCGCAAAATTTCAAAAGATATTTGACTATCTCAGTTTTGGGTGAAGGGGATGTCGCTTTTGCGGCATCCCTTTTGTCGTTCCAAGGAAGTGATTTGTATTATTTTTGTGAATTCGGGTACACTAAAGCCAAAAGGGGGTTTACATTCTCTCGTTAAATGAGTATAATATAAAGAAAGAATGTATAGCAATGCGAGGAGGCGGTGTTTATGGATGAGATATATAATAAGATTGAGTCGATAGCAGCCGAAGGCAACGGTTTTGTGAAAACATCGCAGATTGAAGCAGCCGGGATTAACCGTACTGCCATTAAAAAATATGTGGACAGCGGCCTGCTTGAAAGAATCCGCAAAGGTATATATGCTCCGGCAGACAGCGATATTGATGAGTTTGCATTGCTTCAGGTCCAATGCTCCAGCCTTGTTTTTTCATATGGTACGGCTCTTTATGTCTGGGGATTGACGGACATTATCCCGCATACATTCGATATTTCAGTCCCACAGGGAGAAAATATTTCAAGATTGCTTCGAGATAACCAAAAAATAAAGGCTCATTATGTTATGAAGGGCTTTTACGATCTCGGCATAACGAAAACGCAGTCTCCGCAGGGCGCAGTCATCCGGCTGTATGACAAAGAGCGCTGCCTTTGCGATCTGATCAAAGACAGGAACCAGATTGAAAAGCAGCTGTATGTCCAGGCAATCAAGGATTATTTCAAAAGCCGGCCGGATGTCCGTAAATTGCTGAAGTATGGAAAAGCCTTCGGAATCGAAGAAAAAATAAGGACTTACATGGAGGTATTGTAATGAAAACACCGGAGCAGTTAAAGGGAGCAATCCGAAATTTTGCGGCAAAGAATCATCTGAGGGCTTTGGATGTGCAGTATATGTTTATGTTTGAACGCATTTTGGAGCGTCTTGCCGTATCGCCTTACGCACAGAACTTTATCCTGAAAGGCGGTTTGCTGATTTCCTCAATGATTGGGGTTGGAGCCAGAACCACGATGGACATGGATACAACCGTAAGAGGGATACAGCTGGAGGAGGATGAAATCGTCAAAATCTTCAAGGAGATTCTTGCCATTGATACCGGCGATGGGATAACCTTTGAGTACCAGCGCATTGAACCGATCCGGGAAGAGGACGCCTATAATAATTTCCGTATCCATATAGCAGCAAAATACGGTAAGATAAACAGCCCCATGAAAGTGGATGTTACGACTGGGGATAAAATCACTCCGGCGGCCATTCAGTATGATTACCCACTTATATTTGAGGACAAAACGGTTTCAATCATGGCCTACACGCTTGAGACGGTGCTGGCTGAGAAGTATGAAACCATTATCCGCCGGAACATAGGAAATACAAGAGCCAGGGATTTTTATGATCTTCATGTCCTCTATCATGAGCGCAGGGACAGCGTTAGACCGGATATCTTAAAAATGGCGATTGAGCATACCGCAGTCAAAAGAGAGTCTATGGATATGCTGAAAGACTGGAAGGATATCATGCGGGATATGCGTGAGGAAACCGCGCTTTACAGCTTGTGGGGAAACTACGCAGCGGAGAACAGCTATGCACAGGGACTGGAATTTCATATGTTGTTGGATACGGTTGAAGAGATTGCGGAACTGATTGGTATAAATCGGATTTGATAAAATGATGAAACAACAAATTGGGAGATGTCGGTGCTTTATTCAAGTTTTATTTCGTGTTCATATCAACTTTTATAGTATATAATTACGATTAGAAAAGGAGTTGATGAAATATGAATCAAAAGAAAATTGGAGCATTTATTGCAGAGTGCAGAAAAAGAAAAAAACTGACACAATTGGAATTAGCTGAAAAATTATGTGTGACAGACCGTTCTGTTTCAAACTGGGAAAATGGAGTTTGTTTGCCTGATGCAAGTTTATACAGATTACTTTGTGATATACTGCAAATATCCATCAATGAACTATTTGCAGGTGAATTTGTTTGTGATGAAAATTATAAAAATGTTGCAGATGAAAACCTTCTTATTTTGTTGGAACATAGATTATATGATACCACTTCAAAAGAGGTAGGTTTTGACGAGTTTCATGACTATTTAAGGAAAATTTCGGAAATAACTTTATTATTACAAAGATTTGAAGATAAACACCAAGCCATAGCTTATCTCGTGAATGAAACGGGGGCATCAGAAGAAGAGTGTGCATCTGCATATGATATTTATATGAGAATATTTGATTATAAGTAGTATTGATTTAGACATATTCCAGTTTCTTACTTATTTTAGAAGAACATTTATAAAATATTACAGTTAGTTAAGGCAAGACAACCACAAATGGTCTGTTTTGCCTTTCATTTTATTATGCTGCCTTTATGGCGGCTTTTTTCATATTTTCAGGAAGGAGGAAAGATAGCGATGAATATTCT
>OLSX01002365.1_pt1 | contig 16765 bp, 9 predicted proteins | sample 1673141 | NCBI WGS metagenome assembly OLSX01 (sample SAMEA3136759, study PRJEB25190) | human gut metagenome | biome: human gut; feature: human-associated habitat; material: faeces | place: Austria | collected 2013
TCTTCTTCTTTCTTTGCCATAATCTTTTTTATAATCAAATCATCTATGTTTCAGCTCCCGGCAGCACCCCGACAAGAGATGCTATCCGGGATATACTGCATTAAAGTTCAAGGTCGCCATTGAACACTTCGTGCCAGGGAAGCCCGTCCTTGTTCAACTCCTCCATGAACGGATCCGGGTCGAACTCTTCCACATTCCACACACCGGGCTTCTTCCAGATGCCTTTCAGGAACATCATGGCTCCTATCATGGCCGGCACGCCCGTCGTATAGCTAACCCCCTGCATGCCGGTCTCCAGATAAGCGGCATGATGGCTGCAATTATTGTACACGTAATAAGTCAGCTCTTTTCCGTCCTTCACCCCACGGATACGGCAGCCGATACTGGTCTCGCCTTCGTAGTTTTCACCCAAATCCTGTGGGTTGGGCAACACGGCCTTGAGGAACTGCAACGGAACTATTTTCACCCCATTGTAATCCACCTCGTCTATGCGTGCCATACCGATATTCTGAATCACGCGCAGATGCGTAAGGTATTCCTGTCCGAAAGTCATCCAGAAGCGGGCACGCTTGATGGTCGGGAAGTTCTTCACCAGCGATTCGAGCTCTTCGTGGAACAACAGATAAGAGTCGCGCGGACCGATGTTCGGATACGTCAGGTCCTTATGGATTTCCATAGGCTTCGTCTCCACCCACTGTCCGTTCTCGTAATAACGTCCGTTCTGAGTAATTTCGCGGATGTTGATTTCCGGATTGAAGTTTGTGGCAAAAGCCTTATGATGATTTCCCGCATTGCAGTCCACGATGTCCAGGTAATGGATTTCATCGAAATAATGTTTGGCCGCGTATGCCGTATACACACCGGAAACGCCCGGGTCGAAACCGCAGCCCAGAATGGCGGTCAGTCCGGCTTCCTCGAAACGTTTCTTGTAGGCCCACTGCCAACTGTATTCAAAATGAGCCACGTCCTTCGGCTCGTAGTTTGCCGTATCCAGATAATTGCATCCGGTTTGCAGGCAAGCTTCCATAATGGTCAAGTCCTGATAAGGCAAGGCCAGATTCATCACCATGTCCGGTTTGTAACCGTTCAGCAGTTCCACCAACTCTTCCACATTGTCGGCGTCCACCTTTGCCGTTTGGATAGACGGGTTCCCGATGGCCTTCACGATAGCGTCGCACTTGGCCTTCGTACGGCTGGCAATCATGATTTCGTCAAACACTTCCGGATGCTGGGCCACTTTGTGCGCTGCTACCGTGGCCACACCGCCGGCACCGATAATTAAAACTTTTCCCATTTTTTGAATTCGGTATTATAATTAAATATGTATAGGATGCAAAGTTAATGACTTTTTCCAAGAAGGAAAGAAAAAGCCTGTTTTTTTGATTTTTATTTGAATTAGATAATTTGCTCACGCTCGGCAGACTCGAACAAGTTCGGTCTGTTCTCGCTTAATCGCAAATTTCGTCTCCTCTGATGCCCAACGCATTCATCAACGAGTAACCGAGAATCTCCTGACGGAATCCTCTCCCCGCCTGAGGTTCCATGGCCAGCAACGTGATGTCCTTGCCTTCGGTCCGGCCCAAAATCTCGCGTACTCGAAGACCGTATTTCTCCACGTCCGGCACGATGACCAGTCGTTTGATGCCTTTCTCGTCGGCCAATGCCTCGAGCGACTGCAAATAGAGGGCGTCTCCGTCCACCAAGTTCTCCACCTGTACGGAACTCAACTTGAATTCTCCCAAATGTCCGTCGCAGAACGCCTTGCCGTCAAGCTCGGCCTCGAAGTCCGAGGGGGTGAAGTTGTCTAAGGCTTTCCGCCCCTTGCCGTGGATAAACACGACCTGTATGTCGTTCTTTCCCTCTCCGACTCCCCCGTCCAAAGCCGCGCAAACCAGCCATTGCGCCAGGTCGGCCTTAGGAATCGGGCGGTTCAGCATCCGCTCGAAATTCACGATTAAATTGAATGCCACGGCATCCACGTAATCCGCATCCACCAGTATGACATTCTCACTCCATTTCGTTTTTTCCATTTTATGTAGTACTGTTTTCCGTTCACAAAGATACAAAAAAACAAAAGCAGAGCAGCGCATGAAACGAGAATCTGTCGTCACCAACTGCGTCTTTTTGCTTTCAAAATGACAGCAAAAAGGTCATGCAGGCCAGTGGAAAAACCTTTTTCCAGCGTAGTTTCAGATGTTTTCGAGGCATCCTTAAATACAATTTTTCACGTTTAAGGTTCGTTTTTTAATCTTTTTAAGCCGAAACGCGTTTCAATCTCAAGAGATTGATTTTCCGTTCGGCTGAAAAAACATTTTTTTTCTCCGCTTGTCGGCCGGAGGAGGTCTGCATCGGGAGGCGAAATGTACCTGAAAACGACGTAAGGACAAGCTTTTCCGGCTTGATTTTTTGCTATTTGAAGCCATTCCATTTGTCAAAGGCAGATGTCAAAATGCCATGTCTATCCGATTTGTACTATCACGCCCGTCACTCTCCTGCGCAGAACCTCGCAGCCCGGCCTTCCGGATGTTGCCGGAAAGCTCCTTATGGACGACAGACTGTCTTCCCGCCGCCCCGCGAGAATCACGTATTTCCGCAGACTTCCGCACGGGGACGCAAATAACGGATTCTCATGAAGGCCGATTTGACTTTTTGACAAAGACGCTTGCCCCTTATATGAAAGCCCACCTGCCAAAGCCGTCAGTCCGCGAAGCATCCGGCCTGCCATTTTTTTCATGTGTTATGACATTTTGTCAGACTATTCCTTATGGCAAACATTTTGATGCAGGATAAGTGTGGCTCGAAAACGCCACACTGAAACACAGAAAAATAAACAATTAAATATAGAAAGGAAACAACCATGACTTTTGACAAATTTACCATCAAGGCCCAAGAGGCCATTCAGGAAGCCGTCAACCTTGTACAGGCAAGGGGACAGCAAGCCATCGAACCGGAGCACTTGTTGGCCGGTATCCTCAAGGTGGGGGAAAACGTCACGAATTTCCTCTTTCAGAAACTGGGCGTCAACAGCAGGCAAATCGAACAGATACTGGAAAGCCAGATCGCTTCGCTGCCAAAGGTGCAGGGGGGCGAACCCTACCTGAGCCGCGAAAGCAACGAAGTGCTGACACGGGCACAGGATTACGCTTCCAAGGGCGGCGACGAGTTCGTCTCGCTCGAACCGATGCTTTTGGCTTTGCTGACCGTGAAAAGTACGGTCTCCAGAATCCTGAAAGACGCAGGCATCACTGAACAGGAACTGGCATCTGCCGTCAACGAACTGCGTAAAGGAGAAAAAGTGACTTCCCAAAACAGTGAAGACACTTATCAGGCGCTCAACAAGTACGCCAAGAATCTCATCGAGGAAGCGCGGAGCGGAAAGCTCGACCCGGTCATCGGACGGGATGAAGAGATACGGCGCGTGCTGCAAATCCTGAGCCGACGTACGAAGAACAACCCCATATTAATCGGCGAACCGGGTACGGGTAAGACGGCCATCGTGGAAGGACTGGCCCATCGTATCCTGCGGGGCGACGTACCGGAGAACCTGAAAGACAAACAGCTCTACTCCCTCGACATGGGTGCGCTTATCGCCGGTGCCAAATACAAAGGAGAGTTTGAGGAACGTCTGAAATCCGTCATCAACGAAGTGACGAAAAGCGAAGGGCGCATCATCCTTTTCATCGACGAAATCCACACGTTGGTGGGCGCGGGAAAAGGCGAGGGTGCCATGGATGCCGCCAACATCCTGAAGCCTGCCTTGGCACGGGGCGAGCTGAGAAGCATCGGTGCCACCACGTTGGACGAATACCAGAAGTACTTTGAAAAGGACAAGGCATTGGAGCGCCGTTTCCAGACGGTTATGGTCAACGAGCCGGACACGCTCAGCACCATTTCCATCCTGAGGGGACTGAAGGAAAGATATGAGAACCACCACAAGGTGCGTATCCAAGACGACGCCATCATCGCCGCCGTGGAACTTTCCAACCGCTATATCACCGACCGTTTCCTCCCGGACAAGGCCATCGACCTGATGGACGAGGCGGCAGCCAAACTGCGTATGGAGCGTGACTCCGTACCGGAGGAATTGGACGAAATCGAACGCCGGTTGAAACAGTTGGAAATCGAGCGCGAGGCCATCAAACGGGAAAACGATCAGCCCAAACTGGAACAACTGAGCAAGGAGATTGCCGAACTGAAAGAACAGGAAAGCAGCTACAAGGCCAAATGGGAGGCCGAGCGCGGACTGGTGAACAAAATCCAGCAGAACAAACAGCAAATCGAGCAGTTGAAGTTCGAGGCCGAACGGGCCGAACGCGAAGGCGACTATGGCAAGGTGGCCGAAATCCGCTACGGCAAGCTCAAGGCATTGGAGGACGAAATCAACCGGATACAAGACCAGTTGAAGGACACGCAGGGAGCAGACGCGATGATTAAAGAGGAAGTGACCTCGGAAGACATCGCCGATGTGGTAAGCCGTTGGACGGGCATCCCCGTGAGCAAGATGCTGCAAAGCGAGCGCGAGAAGCTGCTCCATCTGGAAGAGGAACTCCACAAACGGGTCATCGGGCAGGACGAGGCCATACAGGCCGTGAGCGATGCCGTGCGGCGCAGCCGTGCGGGACTGCAAGACCCGAAACGTCCCATCGGTTCGTTCATCTTCTTGGGAACGACCGGTGTAGGCAAGACCGAACTGGCCAAGGCTTTGGCCGAATACCTCTTCGACGACGAGACGCTGATGACGCGTATCGACATGTCGGAATATCAGGAGAAATTCAGCGTAAGCCGGTTGATCGGTGCGCCTCCGGGATACGTAGGATACGATGAGGGCGGACAACTCACGGAGGCCGTACGCCGCAAACCTTACTCGGTAGTTCTGTTCGATGAAATAGAAAAGGCGCATCCTGACGTATTCAACATCCTCTTGCAAGTGCTCGACGACGGCCGTCTGACCGACAACAAGGGACGCGTGGTGAACTTCAAGAACACCATCATCATCATGACGAGCAACCTGGGGAGCGGTTACATCCAGAGCCAGTTCGAGAAACTGACGCCGGAGACCGGCACACAAGCCCGCGAAGCCCTCATCGAGGAGACGAAAAAAGAGGTGCTCGGCATGCTGAAGAAGACCATCCGTCCGGAGTTCCTGAACCGTATCGACGAGACCATCATGTTCTTGCCGCTCACGCAGGAGCAAATCAAACAGGTGGTGCGCCTGCAAATCAACGGCATCACCAAGATGCTGGAGGGCAACGGCGTGACCTTGCAACTGACCGATGCCGCCCTGGACTTCCTGGCCGATGCGGGTTACGATCCCGAGTTCGGTGCCCGTCCGGTCAAACGGGCCATCCAGCGTTACCTGCTGAACGACTTGTCGAAGACCATGCTGGCACAGCATATCGACCGGACGAGACCCATCATCGTGGATGCGGACAAAAACGGATTGGTATTCAGAAACTAAGCATAAACAAAGAGCGGAAATGTGAAACCACACATTCCCGCTCTTTTTGTTCATATTTCACAATATCCCTACTTTCAAGTATCCATACGCCCATCTCTCCGTCAGTATGAACTGATAAGATAATCAAGAAATAATGCAATACCTAAAAACAGGCATTTGCTCAATCCGCAAATTACTGATTTTGAACGATTGCAAAATTCTCTTTCCAAGCCTTATCTTTGCACCTGCAAAATAAACCTCCTAAACTCATAAAAATTGAAAACGGTAATCAGATTGTTAAGCCTTACATTGGCATTTATTGCAGGAACAAACCACCTTTCAGGACAAGCCCGGAAACAGGCTATGGTCTCAGGCAAGGTGTTCTCCACTTCGAACGAAATCATGGACTTTGCTACCGTACAAGTCAAAGGGACTTCTATCGGAACACGCCCCGACGAAAAAGGGATCTATCATCTGAAAGTCGATGCGGGAAAACATACATTGGTGTTTAAGGCTATGGGGTACGCCACGGTGGAACGTACCGTCACTCTCCAGGCCGGCGAACGCCAGAAGTTGAATGTCAAAATGCACCAGAAAGATATGGAACTGGCCGAAGTGAAAGTGGAAGCCAGCCACGTGGGCCGCATCAACAAATCGGCATTCAACGCAGTGGCCGTAGACTTGAAAGGCATGGCCGGACTGAATAAGAACCTGGCCGAAGTGCTGACCACCGTTCCGGGCGTCAAGCTACGCGAGACGGGCGGAATGGGTTCGGACATGCAACTCATGCTCGACGGTTTTACGGGCAAACACGTCAAGATCTTTATCGACGGCGTACCGCAGGAAGGAGCCGGAACAGCCCTCAATCTGAACAACCTGCCGGTGAACTTCGCCGAACGCATCGAGGTCTACCGCGGAGTGGTTCCCGTAGGTTTCGGTACCGATGCCTTGGGCGGGGTCATCAATATCGTCACCAACCAAAGGAAACTCGGTTGGTTTGCCGATGCCTCTTATTCTTACGGATCGTTCAATACCCACAAATCTTTCGTCAACTTCGGACAGTCGTTCAAGAACGGTCTGCTGTATGAAATCAACGCTTTCCAGAATTTCTCGGACAACAACTATTACATTGATTACTACGTTACGGAATTCAGCGACGACGGTATTTCGGAAAACACCGACAAGACGAAAATCTACCACATGAAACGTTTCAACGACCGCTTCCACAACGAAGCCGTGAGCGGCAAAATCGGGGTGGCCGACAAGAAATGGGCCGACCGCCTGATGTTGGGCTTTACCTACACCCACTTTTATAAGGAAATACAAAACGGAGTGTTGCAGAAAGTCGTGTTCGGAGAAAAACACCGTCATGGCTTCTCGTTCATCCCCTCTTTGGAATACCGCAAACGCAACTTGTGGGTCGAGGGACTCGATGTCATGGCCAATGTCAACTACAACCACAACATCACCCACAACATAGATACGGCATCTTACAAATACAACTGGTTGGGACAACGGAAATATACCGGTGTACCCGGGGAGCAATCCAACCAGAACAACGAGGCCAAGAACAAGAACTGGAACGGTACGCTCACGGCCAACTATCGCATCGGCCACGCCCATCTGCTCACGCTCAACCATGTGCTGAGCACTTTTGAACGCACCACCCGTTCGTACGTCGCAGGAAGTTCTCGCCTCTCGGACTTCAGCATCCCCAAGCGTTCCCGCAAGAACGTCACCGGACTGTCTTACCGTTTCATGCCCACAGAGAAATGGAACGCCACGGTGTTCGGCAAGTATTACAACCAATACAACGAGGGGCCCGTATCCCAAAGCGACGACGGTATCGGCAATTACATACAGATGTCGCAAAAAACGAGTGCTTTCGGTTATGGAGCGGCAGGAACTTACTTCATCCTGAAAAACCTGCAGGCCAAACTGTCATACGAGAAAGCTTACCGCCTGCCCTCGACAGACGAACTTTTCGGCGACGAAGACCTGGAAGCCGGACGGGCGAACCTGCGTCCCGAAAAAAGCGACAATGTCAACTTCAACCTCGGATACACTCCGCGATTCGGTAAGCACGGACTGTACATGGAAGGAAGCCTCATCTACCGCGACACGAAGGATTACATCCGTCGCGGATTGGACAACGTGGGCGGTATGGACTTCGGATTCTACGAGAACCACGGACGGGCCAAAACCAAAGGATACAACGTCTCCTTGCGTTACAGCTATGCGAACTGGTTCAGCCTGGGCGGGACATTCAACAGCATGGATGCCATCGACCGTGAGAAACGGTTGGCCGAAGGCACGGGGCAGGCTTCGCTGACCTACGGACAGCGCATCCCCAACCAGCCCTACCGCTACGCCAACTTCGACGCATCATTCTATTGGCATGACTTGTTCGGCAAAGGCAACATGCTCTCGCTCACTTACGACAGCTACTACCAGCATGAGTTTCCCCTGTACTGGGAAGACTTCGGCGACCCGGATACCAAAGCACGCGTCCCCGAACAGTTCTCCCACAACCTCACGCTGAATTACAGTGTGGCCAAGGGGCGTTACAACTTTTCGCTCGAATGCCGTAACCTGACGGACGAAAAGCTTTACGACAATTACAGCCTGCAAAAGGCCGGACGGGCTTTCTATGGAAAGGTAAGGGTTTACTTCGGGAAATAAACAGCATCATTCACTCAATAAATAATTAAAAACATGGAAAAAAGATTCTTTACTTGGGCGCTTGCTGCCGCCCTCTGCGTCGGCGGAGCATTGACTTCATGCAGTGATGACGACACAACTCCCGACGGAGGTAACGGTAATGGCGGCACCACAACTCCGGGTACAAGCAAATACGTCATAGCAGCCAAGGCCGACGAAGGCACTTATCTCGTCACCAGCGAATCGCTCGACGAAGGTACCGTGACGGTATTGGGCAACGGTACCGAAGCCATCGGTGCGTCCTATTGGATATTCTACGGCCAACAATACCTCTTCGGGCTGCAATACAATGACGGAAACGCAGGAACCGGAACTTCTTACGCCCTGAATGCCGCAACCGGAAAGGTAAAAGAAGCACGCGAATACACTTTCAACCGTATCACGACATACGGTACATGGGGCGACAATGTCATCACCTGCTCCACCAACGACGGCTCGCAGGAAAAAGACACCCAAGGCAATTTTGCCAAATATCTCCAGTTCAATTATCTGAATGTACATTCGGGCAATACAACCACCGGTAAACGTATCGCCGAGAACTTCCTCGGCAACGGCGAGATTGTCAGCTTTGCCGGTTTCGTGGAAGCCAACGGCAAACTTTATACATCCGTAGTTCCGATGGGCATGAGCCACTATGGCGTGAACACCTTCCCGGAAAAGATAACAGACAGAGACCTCATAGCTAAGAGTGACGGCGGAAGCGGTTCCGGTAAATACACAGCCGGACAAATTCCTTCCACCCAATATCCTGACAATGCCTTCATCGCCATTTACAGCGGAGACAGTTTCGACGAAACTCCGGTTATCGTAAAAACCGATAAAATCGGCTTTGCCAGCGGACGCAAGAAATCGCAATACTACCAGACCATTTGGGCTGCCGACAACGGCGACCTCTACGTGTTCTCTCCGGGTTACGGGCGTACGGCTACTTCTTCTGCCGACTTGAAGAAAGTTACCGGCCAACTGCCGTCGGGTGTTGTCCGCATCAAAGCTGGAGAAACTCAATTCGATGCCAACTACTACTATAATCTTGAAGAACAGGGTACGGGCCATCCGATGTTCCGCTGCTGGCATATCACAGCCGACTACTTCTTGCTTCAAATGTATAGCGAGGGTACGATGAGCGGAAAGAATGCGCCGACCAACGAACTGGCCGTATTCAAAGGCGAAAGCGGCAAGCTGACTCAAGTAACCGATGGATTGCCAGCCCAAGAGCAGATTTCTTCATTGGGTGACCCCTTCTGCGAAAACGGGGTAGCATACGTCCCTGTCACGACCAAGGACGGCGAGGCTCCGGCACTCTACAAGATAGACCCGGCTACGGCTAAAGCTACCAAAGGGTTGACCATCATTACCAACAACAGCGTGTCGGCCATCGGCAAACTGTCCGCTACGAACTAATTTTGGGATATGAGAAAAGCATTCGCCAAGATTCATCTTTGGTTTTCCATTCCATTCGGCATCATTATCAGCGTCATCTGCCTTTCGGGGGCGGCGCTGGTATTTGAACAGGATATCACCCGCGCCTTGAATCCCGGTTTTTATCGGGTCGAAGTAGAGGACGGAGCAAAGCCGCTCACGCCTTCCGAACTGGTCATGAAGCTCCGCACGCAACTCCCGGACGCATTGCAAATTTCCGGCCTGCAAATGTCGGGCGACCCGGAAGAAGCCTGGATGGTCAGCTTTGAGCACTTAAACCGCAAAACGCTAAGCGTAAACCCTTACACCGGCGAGATAAACGGATGGAACAAAAGCTATCCTTTCTTTCAGACCATGCGCAAACTTCATCGCTGGCTGATGGATGTCCCGCCCCGGAAAGGAGACAAGACCGTGGGTAAAACTATTGTCGGTGTCACTACGCTGGTCTTCGTTGCGATACTCATCAGTGGTGTGGTGATTTGGATACCTCAGACCAAAAAGGCTTTGAAAAACCGCCTTCAGGTATCCTGTAACAAAGGATGGCGGCGTTTCTGGTACGACAGCCACGTATCGCTCGGTTTCTACACCACGCTATTCCTACTCGTCATGGCGCTGACCGGACTTACCTGGTCATTCACTTGGTATCGCACAGCCGTGTATTCCCTTTTCGGTGGCACCGCGCCAAAAGTGGAAAATACGCCTCGTCCGGAATATCGGCAAAAGGAACGGAAAGATGCCGCAAAACAGTCCCGTCCGGACAGACAGCGGCATACAGGCAGAGAAAAAGACCGGAAAGAAACCACTTTCAATTATGCCGTATGGGACAAAGCCGCAGACGCTGTCCATCAGCTCTATCCGACCTACAAGTCGGTCAAACTGGGTATGGAAGGTATAGAAATAGCCCCCAACCCGAATACCGACCGCCGTCAAACGGATAAAATACAATTCGACCCGCAAACAGGTCGCCTCGGCTCCATAACCTATTATAAGGATGCCCCGGCCTCACAAACGCTAAAAGGTTGGTTTTATGCCTTCCACACCGGCTCCTGGGGCGGTGTGTGGACCAAGGTACTTTATTTCCTGGCTGCTTTCATCGGAGGGATTCTCCCGCTCAGCGGCTATTACTTGTGGTACAAACGAAAGTTCTCGTCTCGACGGAAACGTTAACGTCTTCGTTCTACGTAATACACACGTCCCCGGGAAATCCAAAACGGAAATTCCCGGGGACGTATCTTATATCCTATAGCCCGACCCACTCTTCCGAAAAGATAGGCGGACTGGTCCATGTAGGGTCGCGGAACCACCGACGAGGATAGATTTTCATACCGTTGCCATCTACGGCCAAATATGCCCCCCAAAAGCTGAACGTGGAATTGGAAATGATATGCCCGCGGCACAACGTCATCAAATATAAATCCACGTAGTCGGGCAGCAGTTCCGTATGTTCCACATATACGGCATCCTCCATCCAAAGATTCTCCCTCACCCATTCCATATCGTCGGAAAAGAAAAAGAAACGCGCATCGGGCCGCTTCTTTCTGACATAAGCAATGGCTTGCTGGAAATAGTCCACTCCACATAAACCGAAACTCGAGTTGGAAGGATGCAAATAGTCTCCGCGCCTCACGTGTACCGATACCGGATAATCCACGGCTCTTATCATCTGTACGAAACCGCTCTGCAGTTCTGCCAAAAACTGACGGAAAAAGAAGTAACGACGAGCATTCGGTATAAAACGCCGGTGCTGACTGTAATCGTCTATCAACACGGCTTCCGGCTTCTCGTCATCATACAATCTTTTCAAAACTCCCACGGCACGACAGATTTTGAGCCCCCAAACCACCAGTTTTACCCCCCACGGACAAGAAGGTAATTCCAGTTCAAAACAATCGGAAAGCCTCAAACCATTATGCTGTTTCAGCCTACGGTGGTCGTAAAACAGATAAACCTCATCGTGTCCGGACTCCATCAAATCCCGGAAACGACAATATTCGAACATCTGGTTCCCCAGTCCTCCTTTCAGACAAACGATTTTCATGCCGTCCGCGTACAATTCTAAAGACGTATTTTCTTTTTCACCTTTTTCGACTCGTTTTGCAAACGGTCGAGTGCCGTCACCACATACGTATATTTCCGGCTCCCGTCCTCATAAGGCAGTTTATAGAAAGTGTTCGGCGTAATCGCCACGATATTCTCGGCATATTCCAAATCTATAGGCTCGCCCTCGGCAAAGCGATAAACCACATATTGACGCGCACGGTTCATCTCGCTCGTTCCGCGCGGCTCACGCCAAAACAGCATATAGCCGTCTTCCGTCCATAAAGTGGTCAGTTTGCGTACTTTCTTCGGACGCTTGTGGTCTATCCACGGCATCTCGGGCTGCAAGGCCGGATAACGGTGGTAATAGTTGCGCAACATCGTGCCATAATTTCCTTTGTTGTCCACCACTGCCTTGGCATACCATTGGCAACTGCCCTCGATGTTAGGCAACGAACGTTGCAAAGCCATCTTGCGCTCCATCTGGTGTTTGTTCGGGTCCACGGGGTCGGCTTTGGCTACCGTACGGTCCACGTCCTGCCCGATGTAGAGAGGCCGATGTCCGGCATGCTCGCTCCACCAACGTATCAGCGTATCGTAATCGGCCGCGGAATGCCCGATTTCCCAATACACCTGAGGGATGTTATAATCCACCCAACCTTCTTTCACCCATTTCAACACATCGGCATAGAGATCGTCATAGTTCTGCAATCCGCGCGTATTGCTTCCCCTCTTCGGGTCGCTCTTCAAGTTACGATAGATACCGAAAGGAGACACGCCGAACTTCACCCAAGGCTTGACGGCATGGATGCAGTCGTGCAACTGACGGATGAAAAGGTTCACATTCTCCCGTCGCCAGTCATCGCGGTTCATTCCGTTCCCGTAACGCGCATACGTCTGGTCGTCCGGAATGCGCAAACCGCTTTCGGGATAAGGATAAAAGTAATCGTCGATATGAATGCCATCCACGTCATAACGCAACAGTATGTCCGTCACGACGTTGCAGATATAGTCCCGGTTCTCGGGCATTCCCGGATCCATAATCAGTTGTTCGCCATACCAGAAATACCGCTCAGGATGCTTTCTGTAATCATGTGTGGCAGCCAGTTCCTTCGTACCTTTCGTTTTGGCCCGGTAGGGATTGATCCAGGCATGCAGTTCCATGCCCCGTGCATGACATTGGGCTATCATCCACTGCAACGGATCCCAGTAGGGAGAAGGCGGCGTGCCCTGCTGTCCGGTCAGATAACGGCTCCACGGCTCGAAGCTGCTGGCATAAAGCGCGTCGAACTCAGGGCGTACCTGAAACAGGATGGCATTGATACCGCACTTTTGCAGTTCATTCAACTGGTACGTCAGCGTACGCTGCATCTCTGCCGTACCCAACCCCATAAACTGATAGTTCACACACTGTATCCATGCGCCGCGAAACTCCCGTTTGGGCGACAACTGGGCCTGAAGCGCAAAGCTGCAAAGCCACATCATCAAAAGCAAAAGTGATTTTTTATTCATCATACACGTTATTTCCGTGCAAAAATACAATAAAAATCCATCATGCGTTTGCCAAACATTGACTAACTTTGCAAACATAAGGACAATTAACGAAAACAACTGATGAACGACTACATACATATCAAGGGGGCGAGGGTGAACAACCTGAAGAACATCGATCTGGACATTCCACGCAACAAACTGATTGTCATCACCGGCCTGTCCGGTTCGGGCAAGTCTTCGCTGGCGTTCGACACGCTCTACGCCGAAGGACAGCGACGTTACGTGGAAAGCCTGTCGGCTTACGCCCGGCAATTTCTCGGACGAATGAGCAAACCGGAATGCGATTACATCAAAGGCATCCCGCCCGCCATCGCCATCGAGCAGAAGGTAAGCAGCCGTAATCCCCGTTCCACCGTAGGGACTTCCACCGAGATTTACGAATACCTGCGCCTGTTGTATGCCCGTATCGGGCGCACTTTCTCCCCCGTGAGCGGACAGGAGGTGAAAAAAAACACCACGGAAGACGTAGTGCAGTGCATGCTCTCCTATTCCAAAGGCACGCGCTTCACCGTACTCGCCCCGTTGCAGGTGCGTGAAGGGCGTACCCTTCAAGAGCAACTGGACAGCGACTTCAAGCAGGGTTTCTCGCGCATCGAAGTAGACGGCGAGGTCGTGCGCATAGAGGACTTCATGCTGGAACTGGCCTCGGAACCGTCGAAAGGCGAACACCGCACCATCCATCTGCTCATCGACCGCATGAGTTGCGACGACAGCAAAGATGCCATCTCCCGACTGACCGACTCGGCCGAAACCGCTTTTTATGAGGGGAACGGGCAATGTATGTTGCGCATCGTTCCGTCGGGCATCCTGCACACTTTCTCCACGCGCTTCGAGGCGGACGGTATCACGTTTGAAGAACCATCGGACAATTTATTCGCGTTCAACTCGCCGGTCGGTGCCTGCCCCGTATGCGAAGGGTTCGGCCGCGTCATCGGCATCGACGAAAAGTTGGTCATCCCCAACTCGGCCCTGAGCGTGTACGACGGAGCCGTGGTCTGCTGGCGCGGAGAAAAGATGGGCGAATGGAAAACGGAGTTCTGCCGCCGGGCGCAGAAGGCCGACTTCCCCATCTTCGAGCCTTATTACAAGTTGACGCGGGAGCAAAAGGATTATTTATGGCACGGAAAGACCGGTGCTTCATCGCCCGAAGAGGAAATCTGCATCGACAACTTCTTCAAGATGTTGGAGAAAGACCAATACAAGATACAGAACCGCGTCATGTTGGCACGCTACCGGGGCAAAACGATCTGTCCCCAATGCCACGGCACGCGCCTGCGCCCCGAAGCCGGATATGTGAAAGTGGGCGGACGGGCCATTTCGGATTTGGTAGACCTGCCCGTCACCGAACTGAAGAAATTCTTCGACACGCTGACACTCACCGCCCACGAGGCGGAAGTGGGCAAACGCCTGCTCACCGAAATCAACAACCGCATCCGTTTCCTGCTCGACGTAGGACTGGGATACCTCACCCTGAACCGCCTGAGCAACACGCTTTCGGGCGGCGAAAGCCAACGCATCAACCTGGCCACGTCATTGGGCAGCAGCCTGGTGGGTTCGCTCTACATCCTGGACGAACCGAGCATCGGACTGCACAGCCGCGACACGGACAAGCTCATCCGCGTGCTCCGGCAATTACAGCAATTAGGCAACACGGTCATCGTGGTAGAACACGACGAGGAAATCATCCGTGCGGCAGACTATATCATCGACATCGGGCCGCAAGCCGGACGCTTGGGCGGCGAGGTGGTATTCCAAGGCGACCTGCAACAGATGCTGGCCGAGAAACCGCAGGACACGCGAAGCTACACCGTGAAATACCTGACGGGACAGGAAACCATCGCCTTGCCGGACAGCGTACGCCCGTGGACAAACTATATCGAAGTGAAAGGCGCACGGGCCAACAACCTGCGCGGAATCGACGTACGCTTCCCGCTCAACGTCATGACGGTGGTCACGGGAGTCAGCGGGTCGGGTAAGTCCACCCTTGTGCGCGACATATTCTATCGCGCCATGAAACGGCAGTTCGACGAAGTGGCCGACCGCCCGGGCGAGTTCCTCGGACTGGAAGGCGACCTGCAAATGGTGAAGAACATCGAGTTCGTGGACCAGAATCCCATCGGCAAGTCTTCGCGCAGCAACCCCGTCACCTACATCAAGGCCTACGACGAGATACGCAAACTGTTCGCCGCACAACCGCTGTCCCAACAAATGGGCTTCACGCCCGGCTTCTTCTCTTTCAACACCGAAGGCGGACGTTGCGAGGAATGCAAAGGCGAAGGGACGGTCACGGTGGAAATGCAGTTCATGGCCGACCTCGTGCTGGAATGCGAGTCGTGCCACGGCAAACGGTTCAAAAGCGACCTGTTGGAGGTGAAATTCGGCGGGCTGAACATTTACGACGTGCTCAACATGACGGTAAACCAGGCCATCGAGTTCTTTGAGAAGGAGATCCTCATCACCTCCGAGGCCTACCTGGAAAAACAGGTCTTTCCCCGGGTGGTGGAGGGCACCCAGGTGGGGGCCTACCTGCTCATCACCTTTGACGGGGACTCGGAGGCCGCCTTGGAACCGGTGATCGAAACCGCAGCGGAGCTCCTGCTGGAGGCAGGCGCCCTAGACGTGCTGGTGGCGGACACGCCCCCCAAGCTCAAGGAGGCCTGGGCCGCCCGGTCCTCCTTCCTGGACGGCATTGAGGAGCAGACCAACCTGCTGGACGAGTGTGACGTGGTGGTGCCGGTGACCAAGATCCCCGACTACGTCCTCTTTGCCGACCAGCTGGCCCAGAGGTACGACTTCCGCCTGCAATACTTCGGCCACGCCGGAGACGGGAACCTGCACATCTACACCTGCTCCAACGACATGGAGCTGGCCGCGTTTGAACAGCAGGTGGCCGACTTTATGGAGAAGGCCTACGCCAAGGCCACCGAGCTGGGCGGCCTGATCTCCGGCGAGCATGGCATCGGCCACGGCAAGCTGGACTACCTGGCTCAGATGGTGGGCCCGGTCAACATGCGTCTGATGCGCGGCATCAAGGAGGTCTTTGACCCCAATCTGGTGCTCAATCCCGGCAAGGTCTGCTACAAGCTGTAATAGAAAGACGACTTACATAGAAGGAGGAACCCGTTATGGCATATCTGATTTCGGAAGAGGCTCAGGAGCTGCTGGGCGCTGTCAAGGAGTTCTGTGAGAAGGAAGTCAAGGAGCAGTGCAAGGAGTACGACCGCTCCGGCGAGTGGCCCAAGGAGATTTACGACAAGGCCATCGAGATGCAGCTGCACATGCTGGAGGTGCCCGAGGAGTACGGCGGCATGGGCCTGAGCCGGGTGGACGTGGCCGCCCTGTTTGAGGAGATGGCCAAGGCCGACGCCGGCTTTGCCACCACCATCTCCGCCAGCGGCCTGGGCATGAAGCCGGTGCTCATCGCCGGCAACGAGGCCCAGAAGAAGCGCGCCTGCCAGCTCATCATGGACGGCGGCTTCGGTGCCTTCTGCCTCACCGAGCCCGGTGCCGGCTCCGACGCCAGCGCCGGCAAGACCACCGCCGTGAAGGACGGGGACAGCTACATCCTCAACGGCCGCAAGTGCTTCATCACCAACG
>OLSX01002367.1_pt1 | contig 16751 bp, 23 predicted proteins | sample 1673141 | NCBI WGS metagenome assembly OLSX01 (sample SAMEA3136759, study PRJEB25190) | human gut metagenome | biome: human gut; feature: human-associated habitat; material: faeces | place: Austria | collected 2013
TACGGTGATTTGCCTTGCATTTAATTTCTATTTTTTTACTTGTTGCCTTTGGCTCGATTGTGGGTTTTGCAGAGCATTTGACAGTTGCTTATATCGGTAGCACCGCCCTTGCTCCACGCGGTTACGTGATCGGCGTCCATTTCGGTTATTTTCCAAATACGGTTTTTATTGTTATCGTTACCCATAGCACACAAAGGGCAGTTTGAAATATTTTCAGCCTTTGCCTTGTCGGTCTGTTGAGTGTAAACCGTTTTTTTGGTCGGTTCGTCAAATACGCGGATATTTAAGAGCTTGTTATCGGTGCAACCGCCGAGGATATATTCATAAACGCCCTTTTTGTCCTTAACGTAAAAGTCGGCGTATAGTTCGCGCAGTTTTGCCGAAACCTCGTCGGGTGCATAGGCGTTATGATGGTAACGCTCGTAAAATTCGCCCCAAGGCAACCCTCTCATTTCACTTTCGACGTCGATAAACACGCTTGATACCCAATCAATAACGCTTGTAAAATATGCCTTAAGTTCGGTGATATTATCGTCGTAACGGTGTCGGCTCATATAGTCGTCAATGTTGCCCCTACTCACCCATTCAAGCGCAGTCCTCAAATAGTCCTGACGGATAACGTTGCCCGAAACGTAGGCACTCCACTTTTGGATATTGGCGTTTTGGCTGTTTGAAAACTCTTCTTTTGCCTTTGTTACAAACGGTCCTGAATGGATCGCGTTTGATAACTCTTGTTCGTTAAGAGGCACACCTGCAATATTTATGGTCTTAAACCATTCCTTAATTTCGCTTTCTTTTCCCTCGCAGATATAGATTGTCAGTTTTGTCTGCATAATCTTGTCCTGAAGGTCGGTTGGCAGACCCACAAAATAGCGCGGTATGTCGTTATCGTCTTTGATTGCAAACTTGCCTGTAATATAACGCCCAAAGCTCGTTATACGCTGTTGACCGTCAAGCACTTCATATTTGTCCTCTGCGACTTTGGTAAAATAGATCAGTCCCAAGGGGTAGCCTTTCAAGATTGAATCAATAACTGCAACGTCGCGTTTGCCGTCGGCGTAAATATAATTTCGCTGATATTCGGGCTGTATTGTCAATTTGCCTGAAAGTCCAAAAAGCCCTTTGCCCTCATACTCATTATACACAAAACCTTTGCAAATATCGGCGACCGTAATGTCTGTTTTTAGTGTGGTAATCATTCCTGCACCCTCTTTTTTATCACAATTCTTGCATATACGGAGTGAACATACTCCTTTGTTTGCTCATTATACAAAAAATTGCCTTTTTCGGATTTCCCTTGTATTACGGGATTTCCATTTGCTTTTTTGCCCGAAGCACCTGTAAATGTCATATCTTGGCGCATTTCCTTAAAATCGTCATAATACCGCAGATTAGGAATTCCTGCTTGTTCGTCTGTGCTTGATTGCAAAAGACCTAAAATTTCAAATTGTTCAGGGCAATACTTTTCCAAGAATGTAACAGGCACACCCATTGTTTCGTCATAGTCGCAAGGTATAGCATCGGTAAAGGGGACTTCAATCGCATCGTAATTATCATATTTTTGATACCCTTGCTCTTTTACCTCTTTGTGTTTGCTGAATTTTAGGTTGTCAGCCATAGTCATTAGTTGCAAAGGCTCGTGTCGTCTGCCGTGCTCAATATTTGTAAACCATACGGAAGCCACATTTTTCATATTCACGCCGTCAATAACCTTGTCAACGTCGTCGGGGTTTTTGGTTTCAAACCACATACCACCGCCCCAACCTGTTTTACCAGACCACATTTTATTTTGCATAATGAGAGGGAAGATCTCTTTATATGTAACGCTATTTTTGTTGCCGATTACGATAAATTTTTTATCCTTTTCAAAAATCCAATTTATAAATTCGCGATAAATTGAAAATGGTGGATTTGTGATTATAATATCAGCCTCATCGCGCAGAGCCTTAACCTCGTCACTTCTAAAGTCGCCGTCACCCTCTAAATATTGCCACTCAAGGTCGTCAATATCTATCACACCCGATTTGTTGCTGTCTCTTGTCAGCGTGAAAATCTTGCCGTGTGTGGTTGTCTTGCTTTCGTCAAATTGGGGTGCTTCTTCCTCAAATAATGAAAGCTGATACGCACCTTTGAAATTTTTGCTTTCGTGGGCAAAACTTGTGCTGATTAGCTTTTTTAGTCCAAAGTTTTCAAAATTTTGTGCAAAAACCTTGTGAAATTCGACCATTCAGGATCGTCGCAAGGCAAAAGCACAGTTTTACCCCTGAACACGTCGGGGTTATATTCAAGATATGCGTTCACTTCGTGCTGTATATCTTCATATCTGGTATAAAATTCGTCGTTCTTGGCGTTTTTTGCTTCAGATAACGTTGTGTTAGCCATAAAAATCTCCTTTGCGGATATATTCTTATTTATTTTACCATATTTCGCCTGAAAATGCAACCGCGCACTGTTTTTCAGGGCATATTTTGTGTAGGTTTACAATAGATGTGTTACAGAGATTAAAAAAAGAGTGACGAATGGAGCTTTCTGTGTTACAGTTAAAGTTGCGACACCAACTGAAAGGAAGCACCATTCGTCATGAATACTGTAACACAAACAATGCTGTACCGTCAAGCCCTAATTAACTATGCAAATAAAAAAGGTGTAACAAAAGCGGCAATCAAATACAAAACAAACCGTCAGTATATTTACCGTTGGCAGAAAAGATATGACGGAACGCTCAATCATTAGCAGACAAATCACACCGACCGCACCATCACCCTAATGAACATACGGCAGAGGAATTAAAACTAATTGCAGATATGCGAAAGCGTAATATGAACGCCGGATTGGTGGTTTTTTGGGTAAAGCTGCGCCAAAGAGGATATACTCGCTCGGTGACGGGCTTATATCGCATTTTACGCAGACAAGGTCAAATGGATGTTAAACCGCCAAACCCAAAGTATGTGGCAAAACAATATGAACAAATGCAATTTCCCGGTCAAAGAGTTCAAATAGATGTTAAATTTGTACCGGAGGTGTGTATGGTAGGTGATGCAAAGGGCAAGAAATTTTACCAATATACCGCAATAGATGAGTATTCACGCTTTAGGTATTTGGAAGCATTTGAGGAACACAGCACATATTCCTCTGCCATTTTTCTTGAACACCTTATAAAAAAATTTCCTTTTAAGATACAATGTGTTCAAACCGACAACGGCTCGGAATTTACTAAAAGCTTAGGCAATACCGAAAAGCCGACACCCACACTGTTTGAGGCGCGCCTCAAACAGTGTGGCATAAAGCACAAGCTGATAAAACCGTACATTCCCAGACACAACGGTAAGGTAGAGCGTTCACATCGCAAAGATAACGAATACTTCTATGCTACTCATTCATTTTACTCTTTTGATGACTTTAAAAAGCAACTTACTGTTCACAACAGAAAGTACAATAATTTCCCTATACGCCCTCTTAACTGGAAATCTCCTGCCGATTATTTGTATTCCTTTTTATCCTTCGGCGAGGTTTTCTGATTTTTGTAACACATCATTGACAATGCAATGGTATTCTCAATCACACAGACTTTTATGAATACAAACATGGTAAAATACTAATGCATTTGATGTTCTGCTTTGAAGGATTACCTGACAAAAGCTCTCCGGCTGTGCGACTTAAATATTACCGTCTGCGGAAAGGACTCACTACACGACAGTTAGCTGAAAGAATTGGTACTGTACCTGCAACAGTATTACTGTATGAACGAGGAAAATCGTCAATACCTTATCCAACAGCGGTAGCAGTTGCGGGTATTCTCGAAATTGATAGGAATCTGCTCTTTGATGACTTTGCACGATTTATGGATTATCCTTATAGTGATAGACTTTGTGAAGTCAGAAAAGTATACGGATTAAATCAAATGGATTTTGCTAAAAAAGCGGGCATTAGTTGGAGTATATATTCGAAGTGGGAAGGTGGATCACGGCAACCTTCAAGAAAAATGTATCAACAATTATTAACCGCATATCCCGAAATAAAGATATAAAGATTACAGCGCATCTGCTCTTATTGCAGATACGCTGTATTTTCAATCGGCACATTGGTGTTTTCGTTTTTACTTCTGTAAAATAAAAGCATACTAAAACGCAGGAGGAAAGCACTATGGAAAAATCATTATTTGAGCAAACGGGCGGCACTTATGTACGGCAAGGGGATTATCTGATTCCCGATCTTACCTTACCAATCGAAGCAGAACAGCCTATCGGGATATGGGGACAGCGGCATGCTCGGCATCTCAAACAGCACCATAAAGTTTTGTATATGAATTTGCTGACAAGCGGCAAGTTGAACAGCTATCTTGCCGACATTGGCGAACAGGCAGAGGATATGTTTTCTCGGTTGGTAAAAGAGATGGTAGCGCATGAGGGTGTTACCGAACAACTTAAAGCTGAAAATCAAATGGAATGGGTTGGTCGCATGAATAATATCCACAATCGAGCAACTGAACTTGTAAACGCTGAACTTATTTATAATTGAAAAGATATGACAAATCGCCTGCCAAGATGTTTTGGCAGGCGATTTGTTTTTATTCTAAAGTTCAGTTTTCCAAAGTCCGTGGAGATTACAATAAGCGTAAACTGCAATCGGTTTATCTTCACCTACGCAGAATGTTGCTTCGGGGGTACCACCGGGCTTAAAAGCTCTGCGCTGACCGCCATTCTCAGTTTCAACATAAACCCATTGAATGTAGTGCTCCTCGGTCATGGGATGGGTTGTTTCGCCGACTCTTACATAAACGGGACCGTCTTCTGTATGAACAAAAGGCAAATGTTTTTCGCCTGCGGCTTCAGTGGTGTTAGGAACCAGCGCCTCCATCTTTTGTCCGCAGCACATCATAGGGACGCCCGCATCGTGAATAAGACCAATCAAGTTACCGCAATGGCGACAGATATAAAACTTTTCTTTCATTTTTCTTTCTCTCTTTAATAATTTTCTTTACGAACTTCAAAATAGGCTTGCGGATGCTTACATACAGGACAGATTTCGGGAGCAGTAGTACCGACAACAATATGCCCACAATTGCGGCATTCCCAAACCGTTACGCCGGACTTTTCAAATACTGCTTTGGTTTCAACATTTTTAAGTAGAGCACGGTATCTTTCCTCATGTGCTTTCTCGATAGCAGCAACGCCACGGAACTGTTCGGCTAAATCGTGGAAACCTTCTTCATCCGCTTCTCTTGCCATACGGTCATACATATCGGTCCACTCGGCATTTTCACCTTCCGCTGCATGGAGAAGGTTTTCAGCAGTGTTACCCAACTCGCCGAGAGCCTTGAACCACAGCTTTGCGTGTTCCTTTTCATTTTCAGCAGTCTGTAAGAAAAGCGCCGCAATCTGCTCGAAACCTGCCTTCTTTGCGACGGAAGCAAAGTATGTATACTTATTTCTTGCCTGAGACTCACCTGCAAATGCTTCCCAAAGATTCTTTTCAGTCTTAGTGCCAGCATAGGGACTCTTGGATTCTTCCTCAAGCTTTACAAATTTTTCTTTCGGCTGTTTGCAGACAGGACAGGTTTCGGGAGGTGTATCTCCCTCATGAATATAACCGCATACGGTGCATTTCCATTTTGCCATTTTCGTTACCTCTTTCTTTTCTATATTTTCATTGAATTTAATGTTATCAAGCAATGCTTCCACCACATCTGCCGGAATATTGGGATACGATTTAATCTGCTCCAAAAATTCCTTGGTGTTAGCACTTTGCGGAAGCATAAAACCTGCTTCCCGGCAAAGATCTTCTGCCATAAGTCGGGACGATTTTGCTACCGCCTCCGAAAGCGTGTCGGGCAACTGAGAAGCTATGCTTTCAGCTTTTGCTTTGCTTTGAACAAGAGCACGCAAAGCTTCGGTTACTTGCTCCGTTTTGGGTTGCTGTGGAGGTAATTCCTTGGGCATCATAGAGATAGCGCCCGAAGGGCATGCCTCAGCACATACGCCGCAACCAATACACTTATCCGGATCAATGATGCTGTTCTCTGTATCAGTAGCACCGGTAGGGCAAACATAAAGGCAAAGACAGTCTTTTGTGCAAAGTCTTAAGTTTCGTACCGCATATTTATCTGCCATTATCTTGCACCTCCTACCTTTTCAAACTTCCACGCAGGAACTTTACATACAGGACAAAGCGCAGGCGGTGCATCGCCAACGAATACAAATCCGCAGACTGTGCAGACATACACACCTGTGTTCTCAAGCATCTTGTTACCCTCAACCTCATATCGGGTGAGAAGTGACTGCAACATTCTTGTTACCTTTTCTGCCCACACCTGACAGCGGAGTGCGCCACGGTCGGGCTGCTCGCCTGCAACTGCTTTTCCGTAAGGAAATCCTACTGAAATATCATCATTAATCAATTCAAGCAGCGCCTCTGTGCCTGCATTACTGACAGGTTCGGCTTTTTTACGGAAGAACTCTGCGAGTTTTCTGAAATTCTCAGATTCTTCGGGCATATACTGCTTTTCGCACCCTCTTGCAAGATTGGAGCAAATGATACTCATTTCCATTGGGGATAATTCTTTTTCTGTATGCGGCTTTTCAAGGATTTCTTCTGCTTTAGCAGTTTCCTTTTTTAGCACAAAAGCATCCTTTCCTGCACCGCAAATCGGACACTTGAAATCATCGGGCAATTCGCCTTCGATTTCATGGATATATCCGCAGACTGTACATATATATTGCTTCATATTTCCTCCTCCTTTAATTAAATAATAGCATATTTCAGATTACAATTCTGTGATGTTATCACATTTTTCAATGATTCCCGCAATGTCCGTGACCGCAGCCGTGGTCGCCGCAGATATGGGTTTCCCCGCCGTGTTCATGATCGTGGTGTTCACAATGCACATCGGGATTGAAAGCAAGATTGCCGGCAACAAAAGCATTTACCGCTTCATCGGCATTACCACTGACACCGCCGTAGAGCTTTATTCCGTTTTCTGCCAGCGCCATTTGTGCGCCGCCACCAATACCGCCGCAAATAAGTACATCTGCTTTTACAGCGGAGAGCACGTCTGCAAGTGCGCCGTGGCCGGAGCCGTTGGTATCTATAAGCTCTGTTTTAATGACCTTGCCGTCTTCAATATCGTACAATTTGAATTGCTCGGTGTGACCGAAATGCTGAAAGATGTTTCCGTTTTCGTAAGTTACTGCGATTCTCATAATATTTACTCCTTTTTCTGTTTTGTATTCTTTTTGAATTTGCCGTTTGATACAGTCTTTTTTATAGCAAAAGTCTGTACTGCCGCTGCAAAGCTGAAACTCGCCGCCCTCAATTTTCAGTGCACAGCCAAGCACAAGTGCGTCTGCTATCTTTTTCCTTGCGGTTTCATAGATTTTCTGTGCGGTTGTTCTGCCTACGCCGAGTTGTGCCCCGCATTCTTCTTGGCTTAAGTTTTCTTTGTCAATCAGCCGTATGGTTTCAAGCTCATCAACTGTCAAAACAATTGACTCCCCGCTCACTGCTCCCATTGGAGAAAATTCAAGAACTTCAGGGAAATAACACACCCGGCGGCATTTCGTCGGTCTTGGCATTTCATCACCTCATCATATATTATAGCACCGTTTGTGGCATATGTCAATTAATATTATTGACATATGCCACAAACTATGTTATACTAAAAATACGGAAAAAGGAGACGCTGCTTATGAATTACTTAACATACTTACCGGTATTTGATAAACTGACGAAATCACAGCAAGACACGCTTACAAGCTCGTCTTTTGTTCGTAAATTCGGCAAAGGTGAACTCTTGCATAACGGTTCGCAGAATTGTACGGGACTGCTCCTTGTGCTGTCCGGTCAAATTCGTGCTTTTACTATGTCTGATGATGGCAGAGAGATCACGATGTACCGCCTTTTTGAGCGTGATATTTGCCTGTTCTCCGCATCTTGCATTATGAACAGCATTCAGTTTGATATGACCGTTACCGCAGAAAAGGACACTGAGGTTTTGGTTATCCCATCAGAAGTTTACAAGAGTATTATGGAGGTTTCCGCACCGCTTGCCAATTACACCAACGAGGTTATGGCAAGCCGCTTTTCAGATGTAATGTGGCTGATAGACCAAATCATGTGGAAAAGCTTTGATAAAAGACTTGCAGATTTTCTTTTGAATGAAGCGAATATTGAAGGCACTAACACTCTTAAAACTACCCACGAAACAATCGGCAATCACCTGGGTAACCCCCGTGAAGTGGTAACTCGAATGCTGAAGTATTTTGTGAATGAGGGATTTATTTCACTATCTCGTGGAACGATCGAGATTATAGACAAAGACAGACTTGAAAAGATTATAGATTGATAAAACAAAGCGTTGAGTTTTCCAAAAGAAATTCTCAACGCTTTTACCTTTATTACATAATCATTATTCTTTGCTGAATTGGTCTTTACCGACGCCGCACAAGGGACATACATAATCATCGGGAAGTTCTTCCCACTTTGTGCCGGGAGCAATACCGTTATCAGGATCGCCGACAGCTTCATCATAGACATATCCGCAAACATCGCAAATATACTTCATTCTACATTTTCCTTTCAGTTATCCATTCCGCAGGGAGTGGATTTTTTATTTAATGCTTTATCATTGCGGACTGCGTCATAAAAACGGAAACCGCCGGCAAAGTTATAGGCATCAAAACCGTTGCCCATTAAAATTCTGCTTGCGATATAGCTTCTCAATCCGCTTTGGCATATGACATACACAGGCTTGCTTTTGTCAAGCTCATCCAAGCGTTCCCGTAGCTCGTCAACGGGAATATTGACAAATCCCTTCGCATGACCCATGCTGTACTCCATTGGCGTGCGGGTATCAAGCAGTGTTACACTGCCGTCACGGGGCAGCGCTTCCTCATCCTCATAATACCATTGCTTTACAACGCCGTTTTTTATGTTTTCAATGATATAGCCTGCCATATTCACAGGGTCCTTTGCGGAGGAATACGGCGGAGCATATGCAAGGTCAAGCTCGGCAAGGTCATATGCTTTCATACCGGCACGGATAGCGGTTGCAAGCACATCTATCCTCTTATCGACGCCTTGGAAGCCTACAATTTGAGCACCTAAAATGCGGGAGCTTTCTTTTTCAAACAGCACTTTCATAGTCATCATTTTACCGCCGGGATAATATCCTGCATGGCTCATGGGAGATAGAATGACCTTATCTGCGGCAATACCAAGGGATTTTGCCATTTTTTCGTTAATACCCGTAGCGGCAGCAGTCATGTCAAATATTTTGATGACGGATGAGCCCTGTCCGCCAGTATAATGGCTGTCGCCGCCGCAAATGTTGTCGGCGGCAATTCTTCCTTGCTTGTTTGCAGGTCCGGCAAGAGAGATGAGTGTGTCCTTATCCGTTACAAAATTTTTGATCTGAACCGCATCTCCTACAGCATAAATATCGGGAACAGATGTTTCCATTTTGTCATTGACCGCAATACTGCCTTTAATGCCAAGTTCTAAGCCCGCATTTTTTGCAAGTGTGGTTTCGGGAGCGACGCCGATTGCCATTACAACCATATCGGAATGAAGTGTCGGAGCATTTTTAAGCCTTACATCAATACCACAATCGGCATCGGCAAAGCCTTCAACCATAGTATCAAGCATCAGATGGATACCGTTTTTGCGTATTTCGGCATGAATAAACGATGCCATATCCCTGTCAAACGGAGCCATAAGCTGGTCCGCGGCTTCTACCAGAGTCACATCAATTCCAAGGTCACGCAGGTTTTCCGCAGCCTCGATACCGATAAACCCGCCGCCAACGACAACAGCCGATTTGGGATTTTGCTCGTCAGTATATTTTTTAATTTTCAATGTATCCTCAACGGTGCGGAGGGTGAATATCTTATCACTGTCAATGCCGTCAAAGCCGGGCTTTATCGGCTTAGCACCGGGTGAGAGCACGAGCTTGTCGTAGCTCTCGGTAAAGACTTTGCCGTTTTCAAGATTTTTTACGGTAACGGTTTTGCTGTCAGGATGAATTGCCGTAACTTCATGATGCACATTCATCTTAACCCTAAAACGCCTCCAAAAGCTTTCGGGCGTCTGCAAGGTCAGCTCATTTTCATCTTCAATAGTGCCGCCGATGTAGTACGGCAGACCGCAGTTGGCATATGAGATAAATCCCGAACGCTCAAAAACAACGATTTCTGCTTGTTCCGAAAGCCTGCGTATCCTTGCTGCCGCAGTAGCGCCGCCTGCAACACCGCCTATAATTACAACCTTCATTTATTTTACCACCTTTCCACGGTAGCTGCTGATGCCTCCGATATTTTTTGCATTTGTGTAACCAATTTGCTTCAAATAGGCTACAGCCTGACCGCTTCTGCTGCCGCTGTAACAATGCACATAAAGCGGTGTGTTTTTGTCTTTGACAGCGTCCTCAATGGAAGAAATTCTATCAAGAGGTAAATTAACACTTCCGTCAATGTGACCGCCACGGTATTCCTCTGCCGTTCTCACATCAAGCAGTACAGCGCCGTCAGTTGTTTCGTATTCCGCAACACCGGTGTTGATGTCAGCGGTGTTGCGGAAAAAATTAAACAGTCCCATTTTTTCTCCTTACAGCATTGCTTCAATCTGCTCTTTCGGTCTATAGCCCACAACCTGATTTTCGAGCTTTCCGTTTTTGATTACAGCAAGCATCGGGATACTCATTACCTGAAACTGTGCCGCAAGTTCGGGCTGTTCGTCCACATTGATTTTACCGACCTTGACATCGCTTCGCTCATTTGCGATTTCCGATACAATCGGTCCTACCATACGGCAAGGACCGCACCAATCGGCATAGAAATCGAGAAGTACAGGTTTATTGGAATTCAAAACTTCGCTTGCAAAATTTTCTTTATTAATTTTAATGACAGACATTTTTGTGTCCTCCTTAGCTTTATTGTATCTTTATTATATCCGATTAGAAATCAGAGTTCTGTGATGTTATCACTTATCGCTTATTGCTTTTCTGTTCCTTAATTTGCAGATGGCCTGTGTCATCGTTCCCATCGGACAGAAAGCACACCACGTTCTCGGCTTAAAGAAAATCATAACAATAAGACCGATTAGAAGCGATGTGAGCATCAGGCTGTAAAATCCGAAGCTGAACTGTGCCACCCAATCCGGGAATATGCTTCCCGAATATGTCCATCCCCACGGAATACGGAATGTCCAAAACAGCTTGATCGCTTCGCGCAGATTTTCTGCACCGCTTGCCACAAGGTAGGTCTGAAAAACCATATTGCCGAACATGGCAAGGAAAAATATCAGAAAACCGTATCGGAACCATTTGGATGCCATCCATTTCGGTGTTGGCTTGTTTCGGGAACATTTGAGATCTCCGCCCAGCTTACAATAGAGTTGCCCTCTGCCGCAAAGGTGGTTGCAGAAAAACTTGTTGCCGCCAAATGCAGCGAGTATGAGTGGCAGCAAAAAATCAATCATACCGAGCCAGGCAAAGAGAATATTGAAAAATCCAAGTGCGAAATATATGATTGACCATATCCATAAGTAATTATACCAATGCTTTTTCTTTGTTTTCATATGTTCACCCTGCTTTCCATTGTAATACTGTTTGCCGGGCAAACCTTTTCGCATTTTCCGCAGCCTACACATTTGTCCTGTGCAACCTTCGCAAAACATCCTTTGTGTACCTTTATTGCCCCTAACGGACAAGCCTTCTCACAAGCACCGCAGGCAACGCAAACTGACTTATCTACGACCGAATATCGTTTAGACGCCATCCTTATTCCTCCGATTAAAATTAGCTTATTATATTTTATTACGGTATTTGATGCTGATATTACTTTTCCTTGTAGTAGAGCATACAGTGGCAAAAGCCTTCGAAATTGGGATCGGCGATCTGCTCTTTGAACTCCTTGCACATACACTTGGTATCATCTGTTTTTTCTCTGCGGCAAGGGCAGTAACCGCCCGTCTTTTTCAGTCCTTCTTTTATGGTGTTGACAATTTCCGTATCGGGATTAAATTTGATTTTCATTGTTCTTCTCCTATCATTTGTTTTATATAGTTTTCCAAAACAACTTCGCTCATGGCACCAACTCGCGTATCATAAGGCGAACCGTCTGCATTGATCAATACGGTTTGAGGAATAGAGCGAACGCCGTAGGTATTAGAGGCGTTATATTCGATGTCGTAATACACCGGAAAACTGTAGCCGTTATCGGAAACAAATTTTTTTATACTGTCCACGGTATCCCTCTGCCCATCGGTGAGATTTATCATTAGGAATACAACATCGTCCTTATATTCCTCATAGAGAGAATTAAATGCAGGAAGCTCAGACTTACACGGATAGCACCAAGACGCCCAAAAGTTTATAACGATCGGTTTACCAAAATACTCCGAAAGCTTTACTTCATTCATTTCCGAATCATAAACGGTGAAATCATCCGCTTGAACCACATTTTCAGAAGAAGCGTTATTCGGCTTTTCATCAGTAGAATACTTTTCTGAAAGCTTCGGATAAAGTACCGCCGCCAATATCATAATCGCAAAAAAAGCGACCGCAATGATTATCCATACCTTGTTTTTCATTTTCTCACCTCACATAGTAATAGCCAAAAGAGAATTTAACAGACCAAACGCCATTGCAAGTCCGACGATTATCAATAAAATACCGCTAACCAAATTGATTACCTTATAATGTTTTTTGATAAAGGTAAAGGCTCCCGAAAGCTTATCAAGCAGCACTGCGGAAAACAGAAACGGAATGCCAAGACCCAGGGAATATGTCAGCAATAATGTGGCTCCCTTTAATGCTCCGCCTGTACTTGATGCCAACATTAAAGCAGAACCGAGAAAAGCTCCGACGCAAGGGGTTAAGCTTATCGAATAAATTGCTCCAAACAAAAAAGCCGATGCAATTCCGGTTACTTTATAACCTTTGTTCATTCCCTTAAAAAACGGAATGCGGAAAACCTCCAAATAAGAAAGACCGAACAATATTACAATAACGCCGGAAACTATATTTACGATTGTTTGGTATTCGGAAAGCAGTTTCCCAAGTGTTCCCGAAAAAAGTCCGAGAGCCGTGAATACAACTGTAAAGCCCACCACAAAGGCAATAACCTTAAATATCATCTTGGTATTTCTGCCTCCATCGTTTTTGCTTTGTCCCGCAATATATGAAATGTAAATAGGCAACATAGGTAGCATACAGGGTGATATAAAGGAGATTATCCCCTCTAAAAATGTAATGATATAATCCATGCGTCGAATTCCTTTCGTCAGCTTATAGTGTTATGTTATCAAATTGTCTTACTGCCTTCCGTGATGTTATCACATAAAAAGGCGGAGGACTTTTTACTCCGCCTTAAAATAATATGATTTTTTAACTGTTCTCCTTTTTCATGTCAACCGCTTTCATTCATTATAAACCAGATACTAAGTAAGTGTTGTTTTCATCATAATATCCGCTGCATATACATATAAACGGCTTTTCTTTATATATCTTTTAGCTTTTCTTTCATTTTCTGTAATGCTTTACGATAGGTTTTATCTGCAGTATCGGGTGAAGTTAAACCGTGATCGATGGCAATATCAATAAACGCTTCTTTCGGACGTGGTTTCTTTTGCGGTTTGCTGTCCTCGTCCAAATCCTTGTTATCGTAATAATAGGTGGAATAACATTCCATACAGAATCCAAGATGTGCGGAAATTATTGCCCGTTCACGGTAATTCAGATTTTCAAACGCCTCCATTACCGCTTCGGCTTTTTCCAATTGGAAAAACAGTTTTTCTGTTTCGGATGTCCTGTCTGCGGCAACTTCTTCCCGGCTTTCTTCACTGTCCTCATCGGCATATTGGCGGTAATACTCCACAAACTGCATATTTTGCATACCTGAACGGATGATTTCAGCGGTATCTTCTTCGCTTGCACCAATCGCCTGTGCAATTTTCTGAATGGTTACACTATCCACCTTGCCGCCATATTCACGAAATAACCGCATAGCTTTTCTCAGCCGCAAATACTCATCATTGCTCTGAACCGTAAAGCCCGTCCGCATAGTACGGATATATTCGTGTACCTCCCGCATAGCGGCATATTCCTTATATGCGATAAAAGGAACGCCACGATTGGGATCGTAGTTTTGTAAGGCGTTTAGCAACCCGATGATATACGCCTGCTTTATATCCGAAAAATGCCCGACCATCGCATAATCCTGAACAATGCTCATTACCTTGTCATTAACGGTATGCTCATAGTAATGCAAAAACCAAGAGATATATTTATCGTCCTTTTCGGAAAGGTAACTAAGAATATATTTCTGTAAATCGTTCTCTTTCGGCGGTGCCGGAGTTAAACGGTATATTTGTAATTCCTTTTCCCATTCTTTCACGGCAACCACCTCCTTTGTGCGTAAACATGATTATTTCAATCTCTTATCTGTTCCGGCATAGAGCCGTTCACGACTCATATCTATCGCATATTGCCTGCTTGCATATTCTGCGTCCTGCTGTGCTTTCAGCTTGTATTCCTTTGCCAATGCCTGCGCCGCCTTTGCAAATTCCTCCGTTATGGTTTTTCTGCCTTTTTCAGTACGGATAGCGGCGCATCTGCGGTTATAAATATCCACAACGGGATCGGCAGCAGCAAGCTCCTTGCGGTTAATGCTTGCGGCGTATTTGCGGCAGGTGGTTTTCTTTCCTCTGGCCTCATAAGGCGAAAGCCCATTGCAATACTGCTGACGACGGGCGGAGGTCATCAGAAAATACTTTTTGCAGATACCGCACTTTCTTGGATAATGCCCGTAATGCAAGCCTTCAAAGAAATCAGTAATAATGAAGCTGTAATAGCTGTCAAAATACAGCCTACGGGCAAGCGTTTCTGTTTTGCTTTTTGCATTTTTCTTTATCGGTACATATTCTGTTGTAACTGGAAACGGAACAACACCGAACGCTTCCAAAGCAATCGGCAGCAGATGTTCCTCATCAAAGCGATTTGCTTCGTCTACCCGGCTTGCAAATACGGTCAACTGTTTATGCGCTTTTTGCATATCTGCGGATATGGCGTTATAGAAAGTGAGGGCATCTGTAATCTCTGTAATCAACGCATTTGTTTCTTTAAAAAACTTTTTATCGTATCCCGGCGGAAGCAAATCTAAATCCAATTCTGTTTGTTCTTTGCGCTCTACGACAGAGCGGCGGTAAAAGAAATCTGTAATTTTCTTTGCGTTATTTTCGGAAAACAGTTCGGATATTCTGTTGCGCTCGTCATCGATGTTAAATTGATCAAACGGCTTTAGCATAGGCAAGGTATCAAGAATCAAGCCAATTTCTGTACCGGCTGAAATATAGTCTGCTTCTTTCAGATAGCCTGCGGATAATTGATCCGCCACATTCCATCCGTGCTGTTTATACACGCTGAGCCTTGCAGCGGTATCGTTTCTATAATACTGATTCAGCAAATGTACTGCATAAGCGCCTGCCGCATAGGTTTTACTGCTTGTCCGCACTCTCCCATCATGGTAATCTGCGGTTAAAAAAGGATTCATCTCTCATCCTCCATATCAATTCTATCATAAGGAATGTCCCATAAAACTCTCTTTAACTTTTTCAAAATATTTTTTATCAAGCGTTGTTTCTGATGAATGAATTTTAATCAGTATATCATAAAAGTGCTGTTATTACAACAATTTTTGCATGTTGCGTTTTCTGTTTTTAACATGTTTCTATATTCCATATGAATTTTGACTTTTTCTACATTCTAATAAGTGAGGGAGCGAAAGACCTCATCAATATTCGTGTGCAGCCGTCGGGAAACCGGCGGCTTTTTTGCTGCCCGAAAAAACGGAAAGGAGGTTTGAAATTTATGTTGCTCAAAATCACACCAAAGCAACGGACGAAAATCAATGCCCTTGTTCGCAGGTCATGCTGTAACTGTTGCAAGGGCAACTGCTTGCTGCTTGATGACGGCGAAGAAACAAAATGCATACAGCTCATTTCACGGTACGGTATCTACTGCAACTATTTTTTGAAAGCAGTGTTGCCGGCTGAAAAGGAACTGTACACGGAAATCTTACAGCAAAACGGGGTTATGAGATAACTGCCCCCCACAAAAGTTATCTGAAAAATTTTATTTGCGCTTTGACGCAGGAAAGGAATTACTATGAAAACGATTAAAAACACAAAAATTATCGGAATCGATCACGGCTACGGAAATATGAAGACAGCCAACTGCTGCTTTAAAACTGGTATATCTACCTATGACAGCGAACCGCTTTTCACAGCGGATATGCTTACCTTTAACAGCAGGTATTATCTTATCGGCGAGGGACACAAGGAATTTGCTCCCGACAAGGTAAAAGACGAGGACTATTATGTGCTGACGCTTGCGGCAATTGCAAAGGAACTGAGAGTGGAAAACCTCACCGAAGCACACGTTGTTATTGCGGCAGGACTGCCGCTTACTTGGACAAGCGGACAAAAAGCAGAGTTTAAGGCGTATCTAATGAAAAACACAGAAGTAAAGTTCACCTACAAAAAGGTAGATTACCACCTCTATATTGATGATGTTCGCATTTATCCGCAAGGATATGCCGCTATTGCGAGCTTTGCCACTGCGCTGAAAGGCGTGAACCTGATTGCCGACATCGGCAACGGCACGATGAATGTGCTGTATATGATAAACGGCAAGCCGCAGCAAGGCAAAATGTTCACCGAGAAATTCGGAACTTATCAGTGTACGCTCAGCATACGGG
>OLSX01002373.1_pt1 | contig 16722 bp, 18 predicted proteins | sample 1673141 | NCBI WGS metagenome assembly OLSX01 (sample SAMEA3136759, study PRJEB25190) | human gut metagenome | biome: human gut; feature: human-associated habitat; material: faeces | place: Austria | collected 2013
TATATTTGTAAAGATTATTCTGTAACTTTCCTAGGGAAACCTGCAAGAAATGCGCCAAGAAAGCCTGATGGAACATTTACGCCAGGAGCAGCAAAAGTTGCACCTGAAACTGCCATTGCTCTGCCTGCCTATATTTTTTCAGAGCGTTTCAAGAAGCTCTGCGATCTTTTCTTTTTGAGCAAGCCCGTCAGAAAAAGCAGTCGCACCGCCAGCGGCTGTACCAAGTTTAAGAGCATATTCATAATCGCCCTGCAATATACCAGCGGTAAAGCCTGCCACCATTGAATCGCCTGCACCAACGGAATTTTTCACCTTACCATTACATACTCCACAGCGATGTATTTCACCGTTTTCGTCAATAAGCATTGCGCCATCCCCTGCCATTGAGATAAGCACGTTCACAGCACCCATTTCTTTAAGCTTACGTGCGTATTTTTCTATCTCCTCATCATTAGTGAGTGTCACTCCGAACATCTCTCCAAGCTCGTGGTTGTTAGGCTTGATAAGGAAAGGTTTATATTTAAGCACATTGAGAAGCAGGTCTTTTGTTGCGTCAACTACTGTTCTGATATTCTTGTGCGCGAGCCTTTCGAGTATCTTCTCATAGATATCCGAAGGCAGCGAGGCAGGTATGCTTCCTGCGAGTATAAGCGTATCTCCGTCCTGAAGCTTATCAAGCTTTGCAAAAAGCTTATTCACAGCCTCATCATCTATATCAGGACCCTGACCATTCAGTTCTGTTTCCTCAGCAGATTTTATTTTCACATTTATACGGGAATTACCGTTTTTGAGATGAACAAAATCTGTATCAAATCCCATTTCCGCTAGTCCGTTCTCGATAGCTTCACCTGTGAAGCCTGCAGTGAAGCCAAGTGCCTTTGACTGAATGTCCAGCTCTCTAAGAACTATAGACACATTTATACCCTTGCCACCGAAATACATCTCTTCCCTATCTGAGCGGTTGGTAGACCCAAGCTTCATTTCCCCTGTATGAACAACATAGTCGATAGCAGGATTGAATGTTACAGTATATACCATTTTACATAACCTCCTTGATATTTGCTTTTGTAAGATATTTTTTGTCTTGAAGCTTGTCGGTGATTATCTTCACACGTCCAAGCTGAGCGAAAGTGACCGCAGATATCTGATCGAATTTAGAGTGATCTGCAAGAATATAAACAGTCTGACTGTTTAACACCACGGTAGACTTCACTCTTGCCTCGTTTCTGTCCGGTGTTGTTATACCACCTGACAACGAAATTCCGTTTGCTCCAAGAAAGCTTTTGGTGAAATTGTAGCTTTGCAGACTGCTGACACATTCAGCACCAACGATAGCCTCCGTTGTGAGCTTTATCTCCCCTGCCGGCATATAGACCTTAAAGCCACGCTGAGCAAGCTTTTTGGCATGAACGAAAGCGTTAGTCACAAAGGTAATTTTCTTATCTGGCAGAAAGTCTATCATATAGCCTGTAGTCGTTCCGGCGTCGATAAAAATGAAATCGCCGTCATCCACAAGAGATGCTGAAAACCTCGCAATTGCAAGCTTTTCATCGGTAAAAAGTTTTGACTTTGACTCAACGTCCTGTTCCTCCGGATTGAAAGAATGTTCCTCGGCTGATATAGCACCACCATGAACTTTTTTCAAAAGACCCCTTTCATCAAGCACCGTCAAGTCACGGCGTATTGTTGATTCAGAAGCTTTTAAAAGCTCGCACAGCTCAAGAAGCTTCACACTTTTATTCTGCTTGACTCTCTCTAATATTATAGAGTACCTTTCCTCTGTAAGCATTTTATCACCTTTTCAAATTTCAATAATGTTTTTTGACGTCAATTGAACGATATTGATTGTTTCTGATATTAAAATATCATATTGTACAGCAAAAGTCAAGCAATTCCGTTCAAAATCATTCACGCAGCATTATTTTTGGCCGTTTTTATAAATTATGAATAAGATGTTTGTGAGTTTTAACAACATTCAATCAAAAGCAGTCAGATAACATCATTTTCGCTTTTGTGACGTTATATTTTTTGCAATTATTATTTGGATATCCATATCACCTTGTTCCTTGCAAGATATTTTGCAAAATGAAATAGAAAAAGCAGTGCTGAAATTTTTCTCAAGCACTGCTTTGCTTTGTTTTTTGATTTTCTTATTTTACTGTCTGGCTTACGCATATTCAATCTATGCCTCAAGCCCTGACAAGGCTACGCTCGGTGATCGTCACTTACCTTCTGCTAATTTATCGTCGTCGCTTCTTAAAATGCAGAGTGCGATAACAAGACCTGTCAAAGCAACAAACACCGCTTTAGTTTCAAGCAATTCTGTGACAAATGCACCCACTGCCGCTCCACTTATAAAGCAAAGGATTATGCCATAATACTGCATTGCATTACTAAGCTTTTGCTTATCCTTAGTTTTCAAATACTGAAACAGATTATCCGTACCGCTTCTAAGATTGCCAGTACACATCGTGGTAGCGAAAGGCTTTCCGTCCATTTTCCTAAAACCCTCGACCTGCATTGCACAGGTAAAAGAAACTAGGATATTCGCCAATGTGTTAAGCGTACCAGCAGGGATAAATCCCACAATAGTCAGCACCACAAGCTCCACACCGATTATGATCCTATGCCAATGTATCCTCGGGTGTTCATTGAATTTCAGCTTCACAGTTTCCACTATCAGCACGCCAAGCATAAAGGACAGTATAGGCATGAGATAAAGAAAGACCTTCAGCCAGCTTCCCTCTTTGATATTGATAGCCAACAACACCATGTTACCTGTCTGTGCATTCGCAAAAACGTGGTCACGACTGATGTAGGTATAAGCGTCAAGATAGCCACCCACTATTGCGAGCATTACTCCAACACCGTAAAACTCAGCTATATGTCTGCCGTTCTTCATTGTGCAGTCCCCAGTGGCTCAAGCTCATTAAGATCATATGGCGTTTTCTGATAAATGCAGTAGTTGAGCCAGTTTGAATAAAGCAGATTAGCCGAACAGCTCCAATTGAAAATAGGCTTGTTTTCTGGATCATCGTCAGGAAAATAGCTATATGGTATCTGTATAGGCAACCCCTTTTCCTTATCTCTGAAATACTCTTTTGCAAGGGTCTCACGATCATATTCCCAGTGACCGAACAGGAAAAACTGTCTTTGCGTCTTATCTGAAACAAGATGCACGCCCGCCTCGTTTGACACTGCCACCACTATAAGGTCGTCCACCTTTTCGATGTCTTCACGACGCACCTCAGTATGGCGTGAGTGCGGACAATGGAAAACATCTCCGAAGCCTTTAAGAATAATGCTTTCGGGATAGTCGATATGGTGCTTGAAATTGCCAAACATCTTCTCTTTCAAAGGATATTTTGGAACGCCATAATGGTAATAAAGTCCAGCCTGAGCACCCCAACATATGTGGATAGTTGAGAAAACATTGGTCTTTGACCATTCAAAAACTCTGCAAAGCTCGTCCCAGTAATCAACGTCTTCATACTCCATTTGCTCAACAGGCGCACCAGTGATTATAAGACCATCATAACGATTATCACACACCTCATCAAAGTTCTTGTAGAAAGCGAGCATATGCTCCAAAGAGGTGTTTTTTGACATATGACTGCTCATCTGAATAAGGTCGATGTCAACATGAAGAGGTGTGTTGCTCAAAAGACGCAGAAGCTGCGTTTCTGTCGCAATTTTGTCAGGCATGAGATTGACAATAGCGATCTTCAAGGCACGAATGTCCTGATGAGCGGCTCTGTCATCGGGAATAACGAATATATTCTCCTTTTCCAACGTTTGGAACGCAGGAAGGTCATTTGGTATTTTAATTGGCAAAGTATATCCCACCTTTTAATTATACTCTAAAAGATTATTATAACACGATCTCTGTTAAAAATCAACCAAAAGAGAGATTTATTCATATATTATTGAGAAAAAGGGAGCGACCTAAGCCGCTCCCTATGTGTATCAACAGTATATAAATCCGTGCAATTATTCGTAAAGTGGATATTTCTTGCAGATAGCGTTTACCTTTTCTCTGATCTCATCAGCCTTATTGTCAAAGTCTGTTGCTGTGAGATACATACACTCTGCAATAACGTCCATGTCCTCCTCAACAAGTCCCCTTGTGGTAACTGCCGCTGTGCCAACTCTTACGCCGCTTGTTACAAATGGCTTCTCAGGGTCGTTAGGGATAGCGTTCTTGTTTACTGTGATGTATACCTCGTCAAGTTTCTTCTCAAATTCCTTGCCTGTGATGTGGAAAGGTCTGAGGTCAACAAGCATAAGATGATTGTCTGTGCCGCCTGATACGAGATTGAATCCTCTGTCAAGAAGTCCCTTTGCAAGAGCCTGTGCATTCTTTACGATCTGCTCACCGTATGCCTTGAACTCAGGCTTGAGAGCCTCGCCAAAGCAAACTGCCTTTGCAGCGATAACGTGCATAAGAGGACCGCCCTGTGTGCCTGGGAAAATAGCAGAATTTATCTTCTTAGCTATATACTCGTTGTTTGTGAGGATAAGTCCTCCTCTTGGTCCTCTCAGAGTTTTATGTGTTGTTGTTGTAACAATGTCAGCATATGGTACTGGTGACTGGTGGCAGCCTGCGGCAACAAGTCCTGCAATATGCGCCATATCTACCATAAGATATGCACCAACAGCCTTTGCTATCTCAGAAAGCTTCTCAAAATCGATAGCTCTTGGATAAGCACTTGCACCGGCAACAATAAGTCTAGGTCTGCACTTGTTAGCCTGCTTGTAAAGAGCCTCGTAGTCGATATAACCCTCGTCATTTACGCCGTAAGGAACAAAATTAAAATACTTACCTGAAAGGTTTACAGGTGAGCCGTGTGTAAGGTGTCCGCCAGCGTCAAGGCTCATACCCATAACAGTGTCGCCTGGCTTAAGAAGAGCAAAATAAACAGCAGTGTTAGCCTGAGCGCCGGAATGCGGCTGAACGTTAGCATACTTAGCACCGAAAAGCTTGCAGGCTCTTTCCACAGCGATATCCTCCACAACATCAACGCACTGACAGCCGCCATAATATCTCTTACCAGAATATCCCTCAGCATACTTATTAGTAAGCACAGAACCCATTGCAGCCATAACGGCAGGGGAAACGATATTTTCGCTTGCGATAAGCTCAAGATTTCTTCTCTGTCTTGCCAGCTCGGCTTCCATTGCTTCGCCGACTTCTTTATCGACATTTTCAACAAAGCCGATAGTATCCATTATTTTCATCGAAATTACTCCCATCATAAAATTTTACGGACATTCCGTTCTCTTTTATTATAGCGTATTTTTCTTTTGATGTCAACGAAAATTTTTTTGTGGAGAATAGGTTTTACTGCCGCAAAGCCACTGCACTCTTTACGTTTTTTCCATTTCTCACTTCTTTATCTTCTCCCAATACGCTTTCGCCATTTGCTCCGTCTTATTCTCACCATACTGATAATAAGTCCTCCCCACAAGCTTATCAGGCAGATACTGCTGTTTTACCCAATGGTTTGGATAGTCATGAGGATAAAGATAGTGCTGTCCTTTCACTTTTGCGCCCTCGCCGTCAAAATGCTTATTCTGCAAATGCCGTGGATAATCTCCAAAATCACCATTTCTCACATCTGCTAAAGCTGCGTCTATTGCTGATTCAGCAGAATTTGATTTTGGAGCCGTGGCAAGAAGAACCACAGCTTCCGCCAATGGTATCCTTGCTTCAGGCAGTCCCAACTGCAATGCCGAATCAACGCAGGATTTCGTCACTACCGCCGCCATAGGATACGCAAGTCCTATATCCTCACTTGCGATAACAAGCAGCCGTCTGCACAGAGAAATGATATCCCCCGCTTCCATAAGCCGTGCGGCATAATGAAGTGCGGCGTTCTCGTCAGAACCTCTTATGGACTTCTGCAAAGCCGACAGAATATCATAATGCTCATCGCCTGCACGGTCATAGCGCATATTGCTACGCTGAGTAAGAAGCTTCACATTATCAAGGTTCACGGTAAGCTTTTCACCGTCATTATCTGCCGAAAGTATGCAAAGCTCCACTGTATTTATTGACTTTCTCACATCACCGCCACAGCCCCTTGCGATATGCTCCAACACACCATTTTCAAGACGCAGTTTCAGTCCCAACTCATCAGCCATAAGCTGAAAAGCACGCTTTATTGCAGGCAAGATCTCCTCCGAAGTCAGCGGTTTGAACTCAAACACAGTTGAACGGCTAATTATAGCATTGTACACATAAAAATACGGATTTTCAGTGGTAGAAGCGATAAGAGTTATCTTACCGTTTTCAATGTATTCAAGAAGCGATTGCTGTTGTTTTTTGTTAAGATACTGTATCTCGTCAAGATAAAGCAAGATACCATTAATGCCGCTGAGTGTCTCAGTTTCAGCAACTATCTGCTTGATATCAGCAATAGAAGCACTTGTGCCGTTAAGCTTATGCATAGTCATATTAGCATTATTTGCTATCATTCTTGCGACCGTGGTTTTGCCAACACCTGACGGACCATAAAAAATCATATTCGGTATTTTACCGCTTTCGATAATACGCCTGAGAGGTTTATTTTCGCCTAACAGGTGGGTCTGTCCCACAATATCATCAAGGGTTTTGGGTCTAATTCGTTCAGCCAAAGGCACACTCATTTTATGATCTCCTTAAAAAGCAATTAGTCTAAAATGTTCTGAATATCCTCTAAATGAAGCTGATAAGCCATGCTGTTTATCTTTTTAAGCAGGTAGGTTTTTGCAACAAGAACAGCTTCCTGATATTTGGTGTTTTCCATACCAAGGCAAATACGATAAATAATAAATTGATTAGAGGAGATTTTCATGATAATGTGATTATTGCCCTCGAAAGTACCACGGCAAATGGAGTTGGAGTTGACGAAATTCCAAAGGTCGGAGTAAGTGAGAGCAGTGACTTCATCAGTAATAAACTGTTGGATAAGTTCATTCATATGGATACCCCCTATAGTGTATTTTCTTTAGTATAGCACATATTTCCGCATAATTCAAGGGAAAAAGCGGTCAAAGTGGGGAGTGTCGCCCGTTAGCTTCATGACCTCGTATCGTAAACAACAAAATGTAGGGGACGGCGCCCCCGACGTCCGGATATCGAAGTGTCGAATTTTTTTGATTGTGACAAATTTATGCAAGCGACCGAAACGGGCGAACAATGCTCGTCCTTACCACAATTTGTGTGTTTTTTCAAAGTTTGTGTAATAAATCACAAGATGTAACGTCCAAAAAGCGGGCTGTCGAGGGCGCCAGCCCCTACATGGTTTGTTAAACAAATAAATAATGTGCGGATAACGCAGAAATGCAACAAAAAAAAGAGGCAGAATACTCCACCTCTCATTTATCTGTACAAAGATTTGTACTATTATTTCTTTCTGGCCGAGCTTACCGCACGAGTGATCTCAGGCTCTGCTTCGCCACGAACACATTCAGCCGTTATCTTTATGCCAACTATCTCATCATCAGATGGCGCTTCAAACATGAGCTTTGTGAGTATCTTCTCAACTATCGCCCTAAGTCCTCTTGCTCCTGTCTTTTCTTCAATAGTCCTCTTGGCTATCTCTCGCTTTGCGTCCTCTGTGATCTCAAAATCGATGTTGTCAAGCTTGAAAAGCTTAGTATATTGCTTGATAAGCGAGTTCTTTGGCTCTGTCAAGATCCTGCAAAGTGCGTCCTCGTCAAGCTCGTCAAGGACCGTAATAACAGGAAGTCTGCCCACAAGCTCTGGTACGATACCGAACTTAACAAGATCGTGTGGTACTACCCTCTTCATCACATTGTTATCATCCTCCTTGCTCTTGACCTTTCCGCCAAAACCAAGTGATGATGACTCTGTACGCTTCTTGATAACACTGTCAAGTCCCTCAAAAGCTCCGCCACAGATAAACAAAATATTCTTCGTATCTATCTGTATGAACTCCTGATGTGGGTGCTTTCTGCCACCCTGTGGAGGCACATTGGACACACAGCCCTCTACTATCTTAAGAAGCGCCTGCTGTACGCCCTCACCGCTTACATCTCTTGTGATAGAAACGTTCTCCGATTTTCTTGATATCTTATCTATCTCGTCGATATAAATAATACCGTTCTGAGCCGCTTCAACATTATAATCTGCCGCCTGAATAAGCCTTGTAAGCACGTTTTCAACATCGTCGCCTACATAGCCTGCCTCTGTGAGCGTAGTAGCGTCAGCAATAGCAAAAGGCACGTTCAGAAGCCTTGCCAAAGTCTGTGCAAGCAAAGTCTTTCCTGTTCCTGTTGGTCCAAGAAGCAAAACGTTACTTTTCTGTATCTCTACGTCATCATCGTCATTAAGTGACAAAATTCTCTTGTAATGATTGTATACCGCAACAGAAAGCGCTATCTTTGCTTCCTCCTGCCCGATAACATACTCATCAAGAACTGCCTTTATCTCCGCAGGCTTCTTAAGGGTTATGCCGCTGTCAGCTGAATTTTTACCCTTGCCACGCTGCTTCGTTGTAGGAAGTCCCTCCTGCTCAGCCAGAACATTATAGCAATAAAGTACACACTCGTCACAAATGTGGCTCGTGCCTGCTGAAAAAAGTGTTCTAACCTTGTCCTCAGGCTTGCCGCAGAACGAGCATTTTCTTATTGTATCATTAGCCATTTATTTCACCGAACCTATCTGTTAGTTATTACCTTGTCGATAAGACCGTATTCAAGAGCCTCCTGAGCTGTCATATAATTGTCACGCTCAGTGTCGATGTTGATCTGCTCGATAGGCTTGCCTGTGTTCTGGGCAAGTATCCTGTTGAGCTTCTCTCTGGTCTTTACCATGTGGTCAGAATGTATCTTGATATCTGTACACTGACCAGAAATTCCGCCGCCTGCAATAAGAGGCTGATGAATGAGTATCTCACTGTTTGGCAGAGCAAATCTCTTACCCTTTGTGCCGCTTGAAAGCAGGAATGAACCCATTGAAGCAGCCATACCCATGCATATAGTTGACACGTCACACTTGATATACTGGATAGTATCATAGATAGCCATGCCGGCAGTGATTACTCCTCCAGGGCTGTTTATATAAAGGTCGATATCCTTTTCAGGATCCTGTCCTTCAAGATAAAGCAACTGTGCCACTACTACGCTTGCCACTGCGTCGTCTATCTGGTCGCAGAGCATGATTATTCTGTCATTGAGCAGGCGGGAATAAATGTCATAGCTTCTCTCGCCTCTGCTTGTCTGTTCCACTACATAAGGTACCAATGCCATAAAATTGCCTCCTTAATCTATTTTCGCCCGCATAAGGTCATGCGGGCGAAAGCATAAATTATCTTACTTTATAACTGCTGCGTCCTTGATAAGGTCAACAGCCTTGCCAACTGCAATATCCTTCTTAAGGTCGTCATCATGGATAAACTGCTTGATCTGGTCAACGTCAAGCTTGTAAGCCTCAGCAAGCTTATCGAACTCAGCCTTGAGCTCGTCCTCAGTTACCTCGATATTCTCAAGCTTTGCGATCTTTTCAAGTGCAAGTCTGAGCTTGACCTGCTTCTCAGCCTGCTCAGCATATGCCTTCTTTACAGTGTCGATAGTCTGACCTGTATACTGCATATAGAGATCAAGTGAGATGCCCTGTGGTGCAAGTCTCTGCTCCAGCTCGCTGATCATCTCGTTTACTCTGTTGTCAAACATAACCTGTGGGATCTCTGCTGTCATGTTCTCGATGACCTTATCGAATATCTTAGCCTCTACCTCAGAATCAGCGTGCTTCTCGTTAGCTTCCTCAAGCTTCTTCTTAACGTCAGCCTTGTATTCGTCAACTGTATCGAACTCTGTTGAATCCTTTACCATATCATCGTCCAGCTCAGGCATAACCTTCTTTGATATGCTCTTGAGCTTGATCTTGAATACAGCAGGTGCGCCTGCAAGTTCCTTTACCTGATACTCATCAGGGAATGTTACGTTGATGTCGAAATCCTCACCGGCGTTGTGACCAACGATCTGATCCTCAAAGCCAGGAATGAACTGACCGCTTCCAAGTGACAGTGTGAAATCTTCTGCCTTACCGCCCTCGAAAGCAACATCGTCCTTGAAGCCCTCGAAGTCGATAACAACGTCGTCACCGTTCTCAGCAGCTCTGTCGTCAACTGTCTCAACAGTTACATTCTTCTCTCTGAGAGCGTCGAGCTGCTTGTTGATATCCTCATCAGTTACAGGATTGACAACTTTTTCAACTTCTATACCCTTATAGTCCTTAACTTCAACCTCAGGCTTTGTGATGCAAGTTGCCTTGAGCTTTACACCGTTTTCCTTGCTGATCTCAGTTACCTCTACCTCTGGGCGAGTAACAAGTTCCAGACCGGACTCTTCAACTGCGCCGTTTACAACAGGAGCGTACAGAAGATTTACAGCGTCCTCAAAAAATACCTGCTCGCCGTATTCCTTTTCGATAAGCTTTCTAGGAGCCTTACCCTTACGGAAGCCAGGCATAGCGATATTCTTTCTTGCTTTAAGATAAGCTTTCTCTATTGCAGCCTCAAAATCCTCAGCAGAGATCTCGATCTCAAGCTCGTACTTATTGGTTTCAACATTGTTTGTAGCTTTTAAACTCATTTATTATTCCTCCATTATATAAATGTATCTTATACATTATAGCACAAATATATTGTCATTTCCAGCATTTTTTTATAAATTGTCACTTTGCACAATTTTCGTTATGTCCAATGGGTCAAAATGCAAGAAATCACTAGCTATAAGCCGATATTCCACTCCGTCACGAGTGCCGTTTATTGCATAAGCGTGGGCTCTTCCGTGAAGGTGTCCGTAAAAACACTTTTTTATGCCGTATTTATGAAGCACTTCAAGCATATCATAATTGCAGCTATTGCCGAAAAGCGGCGGATAATGCAAAAACACCACAGGCTCTAAGCCTGCCTTTTGCGCAGACTCGATAGAGAGTGCAAGTCTGCCTGCTTCCCTTGCCAGAACCTTCTGATCCGCAGGTTCACCATTGTCGCTTATCCAGCCTCTCGTTCCGCATATGCCGTAGCCATCATAGCTGTAATGATTATTATGCAGGATATTTATGGTATCAAAACCGTTTCCTGCGAAAAATTTATCCATTTTGTTCTTGGTGTTCCACCAATAATCGTGATTGCCCTTGGATATTATTTTTCTGCCGTTGAGCTTATTTATGAACTCGAAGTCTTTTTTCGACTGCTCAAAATTCATTCCCCACGAGATATCACCCGGTATCACCACAGTGTCCTCAGGACGAACTTTGTTCTGCCAGTTTGTTTCAAGCTTTGTCACATAGTCAGACCAGCCACCGAATATATCCATTGGTTTATCTGTACCCAGCGACAAATGCAAGTCGGCAATGGCAAATAGGCTCACGGTTTTTCCTCCATTCCAGAAACTTCATGTATTATCCCGACCACTCATGCACATACTACTTTTGCAGCAAAAAGCTGCAGAAGGAGCGATGTACAAATGGAGAAGGATAGAATTTACGGTATCCACTGCAACGTAGACAACTGCGTTTACAACAGCAACAACTGCGAATGTACCGCAGGCAAGATCAATGTAGGCTGTACCTGCACCGACCCTAACTGCTGTGACGAAACAGAGTGCAAGACATTCAAGGCAAGAGGCTAATTCCCCTCGCCATGGTCAGTGGACATACGCTGTGCGCTGACCTCCGCCCGACAATAGTCGGACGGGTACATATCAAATACCCAGAGCTGAGTAGATGTAGTCCTTCATATCAGCCTTGTCGATCACCTTTGTGAATCTTACTTCCTTATCCTTAAGTGCAGCAAGTGAAGCAGGAACAGGTATCTTTGAAACCTCGGCAAGCTCGTCAACAAGACCGAACTCGTCAGCGTTTGTATCCTTACCGATAGCTGCAAGAACTGAACCTGAGAACTTATATGGGCTTGCTGTTGAAGCGATAACAGTCTTTGTCTTGTCGCCTGTAGCAGCCGCATAGTCCTTGTACACCTTCACTGCAACGGCTGTGTGAGTGTCGCAGGTGTAAGAATACTCGTCATAGATCTCCTTGATGCAAGCCTTTGTCTGCTCATCGTCGCAGCAGCCTGCATAGAACTCGTCAGCGATAGCCTTCTTCACTTCGTCTGTTACCTCATATCTGCCAGTCTTGGAAAGGCTGCCGAACCACTCTCTTATCTGAGCGTCGTCAGAGCCGCTGAGGTGATAAAGAAGTCTTTCAAGGTTAGAGGAAATAAGGATATCCATAGAAGGTGAGATAGTTGTATGGAACGGACGATTTCTGTCATAAATACCTGTCTTTATAAAGTCTGTGAGGACGTTATTTGCGTTTGAAGCGCAGATAAGCTTATTAACAGGAACGCCCATATGCTTTGCATAGTAGCCTGCAAGGATATTACCGAAGTTGCCTGTTGGAACAACTATATTTATCTTGTCGCCAAGCTCGATCTCGCCGTCAGCAACAAGCTGAGCGTATGTAGATACATAGTAGATTATCTGTGGTGCAAGTCTGCCCCAGTTGATAGAGTTTGCAGAGGAGAACATCATGCCGTTCTCAGCAAGCTTGTCGGCAGTTTCCTTGCTTGTGAAGATAGTCTTAACGCCTGTCTGAGCGTCGTCGAAGTTGCCCTTGATAGCACAAACGCCAACGTTGCCGCCCTCCTGAGTTGTCATCTGCTTTTTCTGCATAGCTGAAACGCCGTCCTCTGGATAGAACACCAGTATCTCTGTACCCTCAACGTCCTTGAAGCCCTCGAGAGCAGCCTTGCCAGTGTCGCCTGAAGTAGCAACGAGGATAACTACCTTCTTGTCAACGCCAAGCTTCTTGATAGAAGTTGTGAGCAGATATGGAAGTATCTGGAGAGCCATATCCTTAAACGCACAAGTTGGACCATGCCACAGTTCAAGCATATAAGTGCCGTCAAAAAGGTGAGCAAGCTCTGCAATATTGTCTGTGTCGAAATTCTTTGTGTTGTAAGCACCCTCTACACAGTAGCGTATCTCAGCCTCTGTGAAATCTGTGAGGTACTTTGAGAAAACGAAAAATGCTCTCTCAGCGTAGCTTTTTTCGCCAAGAGCCTTGATATCATCAAGTGTTATGGCAGGTATCTCAGACGGAACGAAAAGACCGCCGTCCTCAGAAATGCCCTGTGCTATCGCCTGTGCAGACGAAACCTTTACTTCGCTGTTTCTTGTACTTTTGTAAAACATAAACAACAACCCTTCTTGTTTTAGATGTCCGACAGGTGTCGGCTATTTACAGACCATTTGTTCAGATAACGTCTAACATTCCACGTCACGGGCGAACAGTGTTCGCCCCTACAGACACAGTTCGTTCGGCATATCCGACCCATGGTCTTTATTTCATACTTGCATCAAAAGCGTTCACATAATATCTCAGCTTTTTGACTCTGCCGTTCTCCAGCTCCACCGCCGCAACATCGAACCGACAGCACACAGGCTCTAAAATCCCCTTACAAAAAGCCTGTGCTGTCTGAACGATATGCCGCTGCTTGACCGGATCGACAGCCTCTTCAGCGGAGGTAAGAGAGCCATGCTCCCTAGTTTTGACCTCCACGAAGGCTATGATATCCGCTTTCTCTGCGATTATATCTATTTCACCGCCTCTGACGGTAAAATTCCTCTTTATTATCTCATACCCGTGTCTTACAAGAAAGCCGCAAACTGCGTCCTCCCCGATATTGCCCGCCTTTCGGCGCTGGGTATGGTCAATGCCCATTTTTCTTTGCATAATACTTTTTGAGAAAACTCATTCTATGTATCCCGCATGGTCCATACTGGTCTATCATCTGATAGTGGAGCTTTGTGCCATAGCCCTTATGCTTCTCAAACCGATACTCAGGATACTGTTCAGCCATTTGCTCCATATACCTGTCCCTTGCGACCTTTGCAAGAATTGAAGCCGCCGCCACTGCCTGACTTTTGGCATCTCCCTTTACCACCGCTATGGCAGGACACCCAAGCCCCTCAGGGGTCTTGTTCCCGTCGATAAGGCAGACGTCAGGCTTTGTATCCATATCCTCCACCGCTCTTTTCATTGCAAGCATTGCGGCATTAAGTATATTTATATCCTCTATCTCTTCCACTGTTGCGGTCTGTATAGAAAAGTCAACTGCTTTTTCCATTATCTCATCAAAAAGCTCCTCACGCTTTTTCGCTGTAAGCTTTTTGCTGTCGTTTATCCCCTCTATAACTGTGTCCTTATCAAATATCACAGCCGCCGCAAAAACATCTCCTGCAAGGGGACCTCTGCCAGCTTCATCGCAGCCGCACACCACGTTATAATCTTTTCTTATCTCGTTGTCAAACTCGCTGAGCGTCATATCAATACCCCTTTGGCTTTTCAAGAGTAAGTCTGCCGAGAGTACCGTTTCTGAACTCGTCCATAACTGTAATGGCTGCCCTTTCGGTATTTATCTCTCCGCCAGAAACTAAAAAGCCACGCTTTCTGCCTATTCTTTCAAGAAGCTCAAAGCCTACCACACAGCCGATAGTTTCCTCGTCAGCAGGCTCTATATCGTCAGTTCTGATACCGTAACGCTTTTCGATAAGCTCAGGATAGTTCTCTTTCAAAAACTCAAGCAGACGGCAGGCAAGATATTCCATATCCATGATATCGTCCTTGACTGCACCTGTAAATGCGAGCCTTTCGCCAACAAGCTTATCCTCAAACTTAGGCCACAGCACACCCGGCATATCCAAAAGTTCAAAGCCCTCGTCAAGCTTTACCCACTGTTTACCTCTTGTAACACCGGGTCTGTCCTCAACTTTTGCAAGCCTTGACCCTGCAAGTCTGTTTATAAATGACGACTTGCCAACGTTTGGTATACCCACTATCATTATTCTTATAGGTCTGCCAGACATACCCTTGGCATTCCATTTCTCAATATCGTCCTTTAAAAGCTCTTTGAGTTTTCCATAAAACTTGCTTACGTTTTTGCCACTCCTACAATCTGTAGCAAGAGCAGTTATTCCCTGTTTTGCATAATAGTCGAGCCACATTGCCGTTACTTCCGGATCGGCTGAATCAGCCTTGTTGAGAAGCACAAGCCTTGGCTTTGAGCCTACGATACGCTTCATTTCAGGGTTTCTGCTTGAAAACGGGATACGAGCGTCAGTTATTTCCACAACTGCGTCCACAAGCTTCAGATTTGACGCCATTATACGGCGTGTTTTTGCCATATGTCCAGGAAACCACTGAACGTGAGATACTTCGCTCATATCTTCCTCCTTACTCTAACTCAATCTACCTTACCAACGCCCTCATCATTGCCTGCCGCAAATCGAAACAGCACTCTGCCGACTATCTCGTCATAAGGCACATATCCTATTACACGGCTGTCTGTGGAATGATTTCGGTTGTCGCCCATTACAAAGCAACATCCCGCAGGCACTTCATATTCATAAACTTCACTTTCTTTATTATAGTATCTTTCATCAAAATACTCGTCATCAAAGCTGCCGTCGCACTTAATATAGCTCTCATCAAGCACTGCTCCGTTGACCTTAACTATAGCCGACTTGTTGTCTATCTCGACCTTTTGCCCTTCTACAGCAATGATACGTTTGATTATCCTATTGTCAAGAACAGACGAGTTGACCACAACTATATCCCCCTGCTTTGGCGTATAAAGCAGTTTTGATATAACAAGAGAATCATTTTCAAAAAGAGTGTCCTGCATTGACTGTCCTTGTACATTCACTGTTCTAAACACAAAAGTAAAAACAAGCACGACCACGAACATTGCCATGACTATGATCTCAAGAAAGTCGAACAGATTATCAACAGCTCTTTTACTCTGCTTTTTCAACTTACCTTACCAAAGCTGTCAAATGGATAAAGCCTTAAAACTGCCTTACCAAGCACGTCAGACGGGTCGATAAAGCCTATCCTTCTGCTGTCTGTGGAATTATTTCTGTTATCGCCCATGACGAACAGCTTGCCCTCAGGCACGTCATACTCAAAAACATTTTCTTCCACTTCATATTCCTCATCAAAGAGATTAGTGTTATACATAGCTTCCCTGATATTGTCATTTGAAATGACTTTACCGTTGACGGTAACAGTGTTGTTATTATAATCAACGACAACCTTATCTCCACCGGTGCCGATAACACGCTTGATGATAGTTTTACCAAGCTTTTCGCTGTTGATAACAACGATATCGCCCTTTTGGGGTGTATAATTTATGTGAGTGATTATAAGTCTGTCCTGATCCTGCAAGGTCTCACGCATAGAAGGACCCTGAACAAGAACTATCCTGAAGAAAAAAGTAAATATCAGGATCACCACAAACATAGCGAACACGAAAGATTCAGCCCATTCAAAGACCTCGTCCATAACATTCACGGGCTGTTTTTCCTTTAGGTCGTCAGGGGCGGCTTTTTTAGCCTTGTCAATATCCTCCTGAGAAACGTCGCCGAATTTTTTATTATCGTCCATAAAAGCCTCGATCCTTTATCCAAAGGCGGCAAAAGCCGTCAAATACTCATATAGATTTATTATATCAAATTTCAAAACAAATTACAAGGGGGTGAGATAAATTTCTTTTTCATATTTGTGTAGTGCTACAATAGATATTGAACAAAATTAAGAAAAAAGAAAAGAGAGATAGGCAAAAATCTGATAAAATAAAGTTACCACACAAATACAAATCAGAAAGGAAGCCTATCTCTCATGAATAGTATAACACAAGATATGAAGTT
>OLSX01002378.1_pt1 | contig 16694 bp, 8 predicted proteins | sample 1673141 | NCBI WGS metagenome assembly OLSX01 (sample SAMEA3136759, study PRJEB25190) | human gut metagenome | biome: human gut; feature: human-associated habitat; material: faeces | place: Austria | collected 2013
CTTGTCTTCATGCGACGAGCACGACTTTTTGAAGGAAAAACCTCTGGATTTTTATTCGCCGGAGAATTCAATGGAGACAAGCGCTCATTTCCAATCATCGTTAAACTACCTGTATAACCGTGTAAGATATCAGGTTTGCGAGATGACAATGGACACCCGCTTCGCTTTCTATTATGCAACAGATTTTGCTTTCAACGGAACCGATTACTATAAGCCGGCAAAGTTGAATGATTATAAAAACGTGATGGTACCGACTTTTGCCGTACCTAAAGAGGTTTGGAAAGAATCCTACACGGTCATATCCAATGCCAACGTTATTTTAAACCGTTTAACAAATGCCAGCCAGGTAAATGACGAAGATAAAAAGGTAATCAGAGGAGAAGCTTTGGTGTTCAGAGGGTATGCTTACCGTATGCTAGCCAATCTATTCGGAGGCGTCCCTTTGATTCTGGAAGAAATCACGACTCCTCGCCGCGACTATGTACGGGCAAGCCGGGAAGAAGTTTATAAGCAAATCAAACAAGATCTGGAAGAAGCTGTTTCTTTGCTTCCTAATATCGAATCGGTAAAAGACGGAAAGCTAAGTAAGCAGGTCGCACAACACCTGTTGGCAGAAGTCAACATCTGTTTAGGCTTATATGACGAGGCGATACAAGCGGCAAGTGCCGTAATTGCCCATCCGGAAATGGCACTTATGACCAACCGTTTCGGTTCACGTCAGAACGAAGCCGGCGATGTCTATTGGGATCTGTTCCGGCTGAACAACCAAAACAGGGGTAGCGGTAACAAAGAAAGTTTATGGGTGCTGCAATATGATTACCTAAATCCGGGTTCCAACACGGACTACAATGCGTCATTCAGCTTTATCCCTTACTACCAGAATATCAAAATAACGGCTAAAAATGAGGCAGGTGAGGAAGTCAATACAACAGCGTTCTTAGGAGTGACGGATGGCAAATGTGGACGTGGTATCGGCTGGATCCAGCCGACCAGCCATTTCTTCAATGATATTTGGTCCAAAGGTTCGGAAAACGACATCCGGAACTCGGAATACAACATCATCCGCGACGTGCGTATCGATAATCCGGAATCTCCGGCTTTCGGGCAATGGCTGGTAAAAGACGGTTATTACAAACAGCTTGACTCGATCCGCCAGTGGTATCCGCTGATGACAAAGATTTCTCGTGTTAACAACTTCCCCGAAGAATTCTACCAGAAAGACGCAAACGGTAATCCTTTGATGACTCCTTTCGGCGAACATCTGGTAATCAACAGTGCGAACGGCTCCTATAAAGACGTTTACTTGTTCCGCCTTGCCGAAACCTACCTACTGAGAGCGGAAGCGTATGTCAACAAGGGTGACCAGGCAAAAGCGGCAGCCGATGTCAATACGGTTCGTAGTCGTGCAAATGCCGATCCGGCACAACCGGCAGAAGTAAACATCGACTATATCCTGGACGAACGCCTACGCGAGTTGTATTGCGAAGAACTCCGCATGCTGACTTTATGTCGTATGGGTAAACTTGCCGACAGGAACCGAAGATATAACCCCAGAACAGGCATGAGTATAGAGGATTATCATAATCTCTGGCCAATCCCCTACTCGGAAATCGAACGGAATGTATATGCCACGATCGAACAAAATCCGGGATATTAATTCATTTTAAATCTTTAAAGTGTCCGGATGAATTGCATATCTTTGCATCTGGACACTTTTTATATAATCTTAAAATACCATGTATATGCGCACTATTTCTTATCTGATCTCATTCTTGTTGCTGGCCGCGTGCACGGGAACACCCTCAAAAGCACCACTCACCTTGTGGTACGACAAGCCTGCCCAAAACTGGGACGAGGCACTCCCCATCGGGAACGGCCGTGCGGGAGCAATGGTTTTCGGAGGAGTTGAGAAAGAACAACTTCAACTGAATGAAAACACGTTATACAGCGGGGAACCGTCAGTCGTTTTCAAAGATGTGAAAATAACGCCGGAGATGTTCGACAAAGTTGTCGGGCTGATGAAAGCCGGAAAATACAAGACAGCTTCCGACCTGGTTTGCAAGAACTGGCTGGGACGCCTGCACCAATATTACCAACCGTTCGGAGACCTGCATATCCAAAACAACAAGCCGGGAGATGCTGCCGGATACAAACGGGCATTAAACATCTCGGATGCGGTTGCCACAACAGTCTATAAACAAAACGGAGTGAAATACGAACGGGAAGTATTCGCTTCCCATCCGGACAACGTGATCGTCATGCATCTGAAAAGCGATACACCGAATGGCATCGACATCTCGCTCGATTTCACATCACCTCATCCGACAGCCCAGCAAAAAGGGACTGACGACCGTCTGATCCTGCACGGACAGGCTCCCGGCTATGTGGAACGGCGTACATTCGAGCAAATCGAACAATGGGGCGACCAATACAAACACCCTGAACTCTACGATGCGAACGGCAAACGCAAGTTCGACAAACGGATGCTTTACGGCGACGAGATCGACGGGAAAGGTATGTTTTTCGAAGCCCAGTTGAAACCGGTCTTCCCTAAAGACGGGAAATGTGAGATTACCGACGCCGGTATCCATATATACAACACGGACGAAGTCTATTTCATACTCAGTATGGCAACAAGTTTCAATGGTTTCGACAAAAGTCCGAGCCGGGATGGTATCGATCCTTCGGCCAAAGCAGCCAGCATTCTGGAAAAAGCCCTTTCCTATGACTATCAGACACTGAAACAACGCCATACGGAAGATTACCGTTCCCTTTTCGACCGAGTCGATTTCGAACTGTTTTCCTCTCCCGAACAAAAGGCGATGCCGACCGACAAACGTCTCGAACAGTTTGCCGGAAACGCCGATCCCGACTTGGCAGCTCTCCTGTTCCAGTTCGGACGTTACCTGATGATCAGCGGATCACGTCCAGGCGGACAACCTTTGAACCTGCAAGGGATCTGGAACAAAGACACAATTCCAGCCTGGAACTGCGGCTATACGATCAATATCAATACAGAAATGAACTACTGGCCGACCGAACTCACCAATCTGTCGGAATGCCAGGAACCTCTTTTCCGAATGATCCGGGAACTGTCTGTCTCCGGTGCCGAAACAGCCCGGAATATGTATAACCGCCGTGGTTGGGTGGCCCATCATAACACTTCCATCTGGCGAGAGTCCTTGCCGAACGACAATGTACCGACAGCTTCTTTCTGGCCGATGGTACAAGGCTGGTTGTGCAGCCACTTATGGGAACACTATCAGTTCACACAAGACGAAGCATTCCTGAAAAACGAAGCCTATCCGTTGATGAAAGGGGCTGCCGAGTTCTTTGCCGACTGGCTGATAGACGATGGCAACGGTCATTTGGTGACTCCGGTAGGTGTCTCTCCGGAAAACCGCTTCATCACGGAAGACGGACAAACGGCAGCCATGAGTATGGGACCGACCATGGACATGGCCATTATCAGGGAAACTTTTACCCGCACGATCGCCGCTTCGGAAATGTTCAATCTGGATGAATCGTTTCGCAATGAATTGAAAGATAAATTAGCACGCCTGTTACCCTATCAAATCGGAAAGCGTGGACAACTACAGGAATGGATATATGACTTCAAGGAATGGGAACCTCAACACCGCCATTTCTCCCACTTGTACGGTTTCCATCCGAGCGACCAGATCACACCGGACAAAACACCGGAACTGTTCAATGCAGTCCGCAAAACACTCGAACTGCGGGGCGACTTGGCTTCCGGCTGGTCGATGGGCTGGAAAATAAACTGCTGGGCACGCTTGTTAGACGGCAACCACGCCTACAAGATCATCGCCAACCTGTTCAATCCTGTCGGATTCGGAAACAGTGCACATAAAGGGGGAGGGCTTTTCCGAAACTTACTGTGTGCACACCCTCCTTTCCAAATCGATGGAAATTTCGGCTATACGGCAGGTGTCGTTGAAATGTTATTGCAAAGCCATGCCGGATACATCCATCTGTTGCCTGCTTTGCCCGATGTATGGGCAGAGGGCTCTGTTTACGGCCTGAAGGCACGGGGCAACTTCGAGATTACGATGAACTGGAAGAATGGAAAATTGACAGAAGCCAATATCCATTCGCTGTCAGGGAAAAGCTGTACACTTCGTACCAGACAAGCATTCACGGTCAAATCGGACGGTAGAACCATAGCTACATCCACCCCGGTCCGGTCAAACGGTAAAGAATATTTCCAAGCGACATTCGAAACGCAAAAAGATGGAACATATCTAATCACACAATAAACACGAAGAAATGAAACAAGCATTATCATTGATCGGAGTTTCCTTTTTATCTGTTGTCAGTTCACTGGCAGCAGATAAAAAGCCCAATATCATTCTGATTCTTGCCGACGACATGCGGGCTTCAGGAATGAACTTTTTAGGAAAAGAACAAGTCCAAACGCCCAACCTGGATAAATTGGCAGGAGAAAGTACAGTCTTCACCAACGCCCACATCATGGGTGGTACATCCGGAGCCGTCAGTATGCCAAGTCGGGCCATGCTAATGACCGGAAAATATCTTTATAACCTCGAAAAACAGGGAGCAACAATCCCGAATTCGCACACGATGATAGGTGAGACCCTTCAGAAAGCCGGCTATAATACATTCCATACCGGTAAATGGCACAGTAGCTATGAAGCCCTGAACCGTTGCTTTAAAGAAGGGAAAGCCATCTTTTTCGGAGGCATGTGGGATCACTGGAATGTTCCTTTGTACGATTACCATGCAGATATGAATTACGGAAAACGTCGTCCGATCATCCATAACCAGGCAAAATCGAACAAGGTAGAATATGAAATAGGAGAATATATGTATTCAGGAAAGCATTCCGTAGATATTTTCACCCATGAAGCCGTCGAATATATTCAACAACAAAAAGATAAAAACCAGCCGTTCTTCTTGTCGGTAGCCTATATGTCTCCCCATGACCCTCGGAGCATGCCGGATGAATACATGCAGCTTTACGACCAGAGCCAAATACAACTTCCACCCAATTTTATGGAAAAGCACCCGTTCGATAACGGAGAATTAGAAATACGTGACGAAATATTGGCTGCTATTCCCCGCCGTCCGGATGAAATCAAAAAACATATCAGGGAATACTATGCCATGATCTCCCATGTAGACAAACGCGTAGGCAACATTATCCAAACTCTGAAAGATAACGGGTTATATGAAAACACAATCATCATATTTGCAGGAGACAACGGGTTGGCAGTCGGACAACACGGCCTGATGGGGAAACAGAATGTATACGAACATAGCGTCGGCGTCCCTTTGATGATCAAAGCTGCCGCACAGCATACCGGTAAAAAGACCGCAGGCCTATGTTACTTGATAGACGTATTCCCAACCCTTTGCGACATGCTCCAACTACCTGTACCCCAATCGGTAGACGGTATCAGTCTACTTTCTTCCTTAGATGGGAAAGAGCCTGTCCGCGACTACCTATATTACAGCTATATGGATAATCAACGCGGCATTTCCGATGGAACCTGGAAGTTGATTGAATATCATGTGAATGGGAAACGCACGACCCAGTTATTCAATCTGAAAAACGATCCTTGGGAGAGGAACGATCTCAGCGGACAAAAGAAATACGAAAAAACAATCCAGCGTCTTCGCGAAAAGATGGCTGAAGAGCAGAAGAGGACAAATGATACATCTGTTTTCTGGAATAATTTCAGTTATTAATTATGTTTTCGCGCACACTCCATGTTTATTTAAAAATAAACTTCTACTTTTGTGGTCTGAACACATTATAAACCATCGATATGGATAAGAAAGTAATAACCTTTGGAGAAATCATGCTTAGACTGGCCACTCCAGACTATCTCCGTTTTTGTCAAAGTGATAAATTGAATGCTACCTTTGGTGGCGGTGAAGCTAATGTTGCCGTATCACTGGCAAACTATGGTATTGCAACCGAGTTTGTAACCCGTTTACCTAAAAACGACATTGCGCGTGCTTGCGTAATGGACCTGCGTAAATATGGTGTAGGGACTTCTCACATCGTTTACGGCGGCGACCGTTTGGGTATCTATTTTCTGGAAACAGGTGCGGTAGCCCGTGCCAGCAAAGTCGTCTATGACCGCGCTCACTCGGCTATCTCCGAAATCCAACCGGGAATGGTAAACTGGGAAGAAGTATTCAAAGATGCATCCTGGTTCCACTGGACAGGCATTACACCGGCCATTTCACAGGGTGCGGCAGATGCTTGCCTCGAAGCTATCCAAGTGGCAAACCGTATGGGTATCCCCGTATCATGCGACCTTAATTACCGCAAAAATCTGTGGAAATATGGCAAAATGGCCTCTGAAGTGATGCCGGAACTGGTTGCAGGTTGTGACGTGATCCTTGGTAACGAAGAGGATGCGGAAAAGGTATTCGGCATCAAACCAGAAGGTTTCGACGTAACAGCCACAAACGGCGAAGTAAACGCTGCCGAATTCGAATCCGTTTGCACACAATTGATGGCTAAATTCCCGCGTGCAAAGAAAGTGATCATAACACTGCGCGGCGCTATCAATGCAAACCACAATACGTGGGGCGGCGTTCTCTATGCCAAAGGCAAACTGTACCAGTCTCGTCGTTACGACATTACTCATATCGTTGACCGTGTAGGTGGTGGAGACTCTTTCATGGGAGGTTTGATCTACGGTCTGCTGACTTATACGACAGACGACCAGAAAGCACTCGATTTCGCTGTCGCTGCATCTTGCTTGAAACACACGATCTACGGCGACTTCAACCAAGTGACAGTCGAAGAAGTTGAAAAGTTGATGAGTGGCGATGCTTCCGGACGAGTTTCAAGATAAGTGACAATTCAATCATAATTCATAATTCAGAAATCTTATCATGGCAAGATTCAATAAAATGCAGGTACTCGATGCGATCGTCAGCACAGGAATGGTACCTGTTTACTACAATAAAGATGTAGAAATCGCAAAGCAGGTTGTCAAAGCTTGCTACGAAGGTGGTGTCCGTGCATTCGAATTCACCAATCGCGGTGACTTCGCTCATGAAGTATTTGCCGAACTGATCAAGTTCGCTACAAAAGAATGCCCCGAACTGGTATTAGGCGTCGGATCTATCGTGGATGCCGGAACAGCTTCCCTATACTTGCAATTGGGTGCTAACTTCGTTGTCGGCCCATTGTTCAACCCGGAAATCGCAAAGGTTTGTAACCGTCGCTTGGTCCCATATACACCAGGATGCGGTTCCGTTTCGGAAATCGGTTTCGCCCAAGAAGTAGGTTGTGACCTGTGTAAGATTTTCCCTGCCGGAAACGTAGGCGGACCATCGTTCGTGAAGAACATCAAAGCTCCGATGCCTTGGTCTATGATCATGGCTACAGGCGCCGTAGAACCGACGGAAGAAAATCTGTCGGCCTGGTTTAAAGCTGGCGTGACTTGCGTAGGCATGGGTTCCAAGCTGTTCCCGAAAGAAATGATTGCAGCCGGCAACTGGGAGGCAATATCCACACTTTGCCGCGATGCACTGGCAACTATCAAGAAATATCGTTAAATGATTTCTGAATTATGATTTATGCGCCGATGATAAATCATAATTCAGAAATCTATAAATCATAAATCTAAAATCATAAATCATGAAATCCTTTCTCGATTCCAATTTCCTGCTCCAGTCCGAGACAGCTCAGAAATTGTATCACGAACACGCAGCCAAAATGCCAATCATCGATTATCACTGCCACTTGATCCCGCAACAGATAGCCGACAACTATCAGTTTGCCGACCTGACGGAAATATGGTTGGGTGGTGACCATTATAAATGGCGTGCGATGCGTGCCAACGGCGTACCTGAAACATACATCACTGGAGATAAACCGGCGTATGAAAAATTTGAAAAATGGGCTGAAACCCTGCAGTATGCCATGCGCAACCCTCTATATCACTGGACCCATCTTGAACTGAGCCGTATCTTCGGCATAGACAAGGTTCTGAATCCGTCCACCGCCCGCGAGATATACGACGAATGCACAGCCAAATTGCAAACACCGGAGTTCCGTGCCCAGGCAATCATGGAACGTATGAACGTGGAAGTCGTATGTACGACCGACGATCCGATCGATGATTTGAAATATCATACCCAAATCCGCCAAAGCAGTCTGAAAACCAAAGTGCTTCCTGCCTGGCGACCGGACAAGGCTATGGCAATCGAGAATGTCGATACATATAACGAATATCTGACCAAGTTGGAAGCAGCTGCCGACATGTCGATCCTCAACTTCAAAAACTTGATCGACGCTTTGCAGAAACGTCACGACTTCTTCGCGTCACAAGGCTGCCGCCTGTCCGACCATGGAATACTTACATTCTATGCCGAACCCTATACGGATGCTGAAATCGAGGCCATATTCCTGAAAGCACGTATGAAGAAAGAACTGACAGTCGAAGAAATCGACAAATTCCGTTCTGCCATGTTGTACGAATTTGCGGTTATGGATGCCAAAAGCGACTGGGTACAACAGTTCCACTATGGTGCAACCCGCAACAACAACGTCCGCATGTTTAAGCAATTAGGTCCCGACACAGGCTACGATGCGATTGGAGATGCAGAAGTCGCAGCTCCGCTGGCTCGTTTCCTGAGCCGTTTGGACGAAGAAGGCGTACTGGCAAAGTCTATCTTCTACAACCTAAACCCGCGCGATAACGAACTGCTGATGACAACGATCTACAGCTTTAACGACGGCACGGTTCCGGGCAAGATGCAGTATGGCTCCGGCTGGTGGTTCCTGGATCAGATTCACGGCATGGAAAAGCAGATGAACGCATTGTCCGACTTAGGATTGCTGAGCCGCTTCGTCGGAATGCTCACGGATTCACGCAGTTTCCTATCCTACCCGCGTCATGAATACTTCCGCCGCATCCTGTGTAACATCCTGGGCCGCGAAGTGGAAGACGGTTTACTGCCTGCATCCGAACTGCCGTTCATCGGTAAGATGGTCGAAGATATCAGTTACAATAATGCGAAAGGATATTTCAAGTTCTAAAAGAAACTTTCCTTAATTATAAAGGGCCGCGTCAGCAAAGATTTGACACGGCCCTTGTTTTTTACCTCTTTCTTTTCGCTTTGGCAGCCGCCTCTTTGGCCTTTTGGGCTTCGCGGCGGGCTTTTTCTTTGGCCTTCAGCTTTTCTTTGTATTCGCGTTCCTTTTGCTTACGTTCTTTTTCCTTTTGCTTCAGGCGTTCCTTATACTCACGTTCTTTCTGCTTACGCAGTTCTTCACGGGCTTTGAGTTTCGCCTTACGTTCGGCTTCGACCTGTTTCAGCTTGGCCTTGCGGTCGCGTTCAAGCTGTTTTTCTCGTTCGGCTTTTGCTTTCAGCAACGCTTCTTCTTCAGCCTTTTGCTTCTTCAGAAGTTCCTCGTTTTCTTTTGCCTTCTTTTCCTGCAATTCTTTTTCGGCTTTCTGTTGAGCTTCAAAAGCTTTACGAGCTTCTTCCTTACGGGCTTCAGCTTCATCGGCTTCGCGCTTGCGGAGTTCTTCGATCTCTTTCAACGTGAGTTCCTTCGGTTGCTCTACAGGAGTGACAACAGCGGGAACGGTGTCAGGTGATGCCGGAACAACCGTATCTTTTGCAGCCGGCTTTACTGAAACGGTATCTACATCCGACGGAAGGAACGTTTCTGTTTTACGGACAGTCGTCGTGTCGACCGACAGAAGTTCAACCGGAACCGTATCTTTTACGGCAGGCGATACAACAACTTTTTCTACAGCCTGCTGCTGGCGTTGCTCTTTCGGGCGGACGGTCTTCTTGACAGGTTCCGGCTTTTCTTCCGGAATATTTTCAGAATCCTGTGCTTCAACCTCTTCGGCTTTTACCTCTTCCTCTTTGATCCTCTCGGCAGCCATGCGGGCTTTCCAGCGGGCGGCCAATTCAGGAGCGTCTTCATCGAAGTTTTCCTGGAAGAATTCGACATATTCCTCAAGCGTCTTTCCCCGCATCAAGGTTTCATAGTTGTCGTCGGAGATCGGAAGAATAGCCACATTTTTGTCCAATGCAGTTGCATAGCCATCCGCTCCGTAGATCATCTTATAATAATGCAAGATTTCATCCAAATTGAAGAAGCCATGAATCGTCAACATGCTCATCGGACCGGCTTCTTCAAAACTCAAATCGAACTCCTTCACCATAAAATTGGCAAAGTTATAGGCGGCAACGGCAAAAAGCAACTGGTTACGATCGAGTGTTCCGGTCGGGAACATTAACAGCATCCGGTAAGACGTGTTAGATTCAGCCGTAAAGACACGTGCCGAGTCGGCTGCCGACAACGTACCATCATCCCCCACACCGAAACGCAAGTTCCAACTCATTCCCCTAATACCACCTTGAACCATCATACGCCCACGCAGAACACCTTTCAGCATTTCACCCGCCAGTTCCGTCACATCAGCCGTCGGATATTTCTCAACCAATGCTTTCAAGGCGTTTTTGAAACCTTCAGCATCCCCAGCCTGCACATAGGTCAGCGCCTCGAGGAACATGAACTTAGGCAATAGATCCGCCAACGGATACTTGGCACTGACATCGCGATAATTACGACGAACGGTGACCGTATCTTCCGCCAGGTAACTTGCATAGGTCGCCTGGTAGATCGAATCCTGCACCTTGTCCATCATCCGGATATTATATTCGTAATTCGGATCGGCAATAGCAATCGCATAATCCGATTCAGGGAAAGTCGTAACCAACTTATTCTTATAAGCAGCAGCGAGCGCTTGGTTTCCGGAACGAAGAGCCATCAGATAAACCTGGTAGTAGCTTTCCAAAAGGTGACTATGCTTCGGGAAACGGCGTTCCAGTTCCTCAAAGGCTTCGGTTGCCAACGGGATATCCTCGAGTTTGTCCTTATAAATCATAGCCATGTTATAGAGACCATCTTCTATGATAATATTGGAAGCCTGGATATCTTCGGGTGTCAACGGAAGCTGCTGAATGTAATACTCACGTGTTTTCGGGTCATCGGCAGCAGCAGGTTCCAGTCCAGCCTCAAGCGAATCGGTAGCCAGTTCGCCCACCTCTCCTTCGGAAGCATCCTCAGTTTCGTCTGCCATATTCTCATTGAAAGTGGACATTTCTTTCTTACGTCGACGCCAGTCATCTTCCAGCGCACGCCGTCCCCATTTACGTTGGAAAGCTGCTTTTCCCTGCGATACTGCCTGCGGGTTATAGAAATAGAAACCGGAACCTCCGGATGTCGTCGGTAATGTGATGCCGCCAGTCTCTGTTCCTGGACGGTCGATACCAGTCCCTTTTGCCTCCTGTTCCGCCAGATAAGCTTCTTTCTCGGCCAAGGCCTTGGCTTCCTCCTCCTCTTTCTTCACCTGCTCGATGATTTTGTCGATCACGGCAAGCCGTTCCGACTCCGGCATTTTGGCAAGAGTTTGCAAACTATCCTGCAAATGGACCGCCTCCACATGCACGACCAACTCGTCCAAGATAGCAGACAGCTTGGATACCCGTTCATAGTCTTTATATTCTTTCTGGATGCCGGACAATGCACCGCTGAAATTCGGTTGTGCCTTGACATAGTCGCGCTTCTGGAAATAAAGATCACCCAGTTTGATCTGGCAGATCGCCTTGTCCAAACCGTTCTGTGTGCTTTTCTCCACACCCAGCTCGTAGTTTTTGATGGCATTGACTGTATCTTCACGGCTCATATAGACATTGCCCAACGCATAATAGACCTGATCGAGCAGGTCCTTGTTCTTATCGCTTTTCGCCATCCGTTGCAACATCTTGATCACTTTCTGATAATTGCCGCCAGTAAATACTTCGGTCTGGCGGATACGGGCGGCAAACTCCAGTTCATAAGGAGGATTAGCTTTGATCACCTGTCCGAACATCTGGTAGGCAAGCCCGTTCTGATCCTGTTCGGCATAAATCTGTCCCAACAAATACTTCATCCGGGTACGCTGGCGCCGGTTCTTCTCTGCCTTGATCGCTGTCTTGAAATAAGGGACCGCTTCTTCATATTGCTTATTCTTCACCAGGTAGTCGGCATATACCGCCGCATACTGGTTCAGGTTCTTGCGAGGGATACCGTTCGTATTCAGTTTTCCTAAGATATCTTCCGCTTCATAGAACCATTCCATCTCGGAATAGCAGCGGGCCTGCCAAAGACGGGCTTCGGCCACCACTTCTTCATCATGGGCATAATGACGGGCTATGTAAGAGAAAGTGGCAGATGCCTGCAAGAAATCAGCATTATAGAACTGCGCCTGCCCCATCATCAACCAGCACTTTTTGAGGAACGGATTGTATTCTTCCTGTTCCTGCCAGGCACGTTGTTTGGGATCATTGCGCCATCCCGGTTTCTTAGGCGGCTTTGCTTTGATGGAGTGGAGCTTGATCGCTTTATTGCTTTTCTCGATCGCCCGGTCGAAAGGACCTCCGGTTTCGGGCTTGTCTTTCGGTTGCGCACTGATCGGGTACATCAGTATCATGTCGGAATAGCTTTCCTTATAGCCGTTCTGCATGGAAAGCAACGCTTCGTCAAACGATGTTTTTCCGTTGAAATAGATATTATAGCGGGAATTAAAAGCGTGATAGAAGCGGCTTGCCTTGGTATTCTTTTTCGTACTGCAAGACCAAAACAAAGAGACAATCAATAATGCGATTATATAGTAGAAACCTTTCTTCATTGTATTTGTTTGTGAGATAAATGATGATTTGCCGATGTTAAACATGGATGGCATGGTTATAAAAATCATACCGATAAATCATCTTCTACACTAATTCTTTAACGCTCCAATAGGGCTTTTATTGCCTTGACTACTAAAAAGAAAAGGACAAGGACAAGAATAATAAACGCTCCGGAAGGCACATTCAGAAAATAAGAAAGAACAAGCCCGGACACACATCCCAGGAAACCGATAACAATACTTCCGAAAATAATCTTCTTGAAGTCTGACGTAAAAAGGTTTACAGTGATCTGAGGCAATGTCAGCAGACTCATCAGAAGCATAATCCCAACCAGACGGATCGAAAGGACGATCGTCACGGCGATAAAGAACATCATCACATATTCTATCCACTTGACAGGCAACCCTTGTGTCACAGCAAAATCCCTGTCAAACGCCACATAAACAATCTCCCGCAGGAAAAGGGTAAAAAGAACCACCAGCAATAACGCCAAAGCAGCAATCCAGATAATATCTCCCGTCGAAACAGTCAGAATATTCCCAAAAAGGTAGGCGGAAAGATTCGGTGCATATCCGGGTGTCAGGAAAATAAAGATAACGCCCAATGCCATTCCTAACGACCATATCCCGGCAATAGCAGAGTCTTCACGCACATTCTGTGTCTTGCTCGCCCACTCCACCCCGAATGCGGAGAGCACGGAAAACAACATTGCCATCAAGATCGGATTCATCCCGAGATAGAACCCCAACCCCAATCCACCGAAAGAAGCATGAGTGATACCTCCGCTGATAAAGACAAGCCGCCGCGACACGATATATGTCCCGACGATACCACAAGCGATCGCAGTCAGCAGGCTACCCAAAAGGGCATGCTGGAAAAAACCATATTGAAGTAAATCCATTTTCTATTCTCCTATATCCTTTTTTATGGTTTCCCGGCAGGAAACTTCTGTTTCATTATAGGGGAACTCCTGTTCCATGCCTATGAAACTGTTGTTCCATGCAAGGGGAACTTTTGTTTCATGGTTATGAAACTTAATGTATGCGCCGCTCCCCGACAATCAGGAACGCTTCGTCCTTCAGCTCATCCGGTAAATTAATAGCACGAAGTTGCAGACTACGCAACCAGCCGGCCACTTCGATCTCCTGCAACGTATAAAGCACATCACGGAACTCGTTCACGGCATCTTCATCGTATGCATCGGCCTCGACTCCCCGAAAACGGTCCAGTTCTTCATCGTCATAATACTCGATTTTTTTGCTGACTGCCGCCAACAGACTGTCGCGTTCACAGGTTTCATGCTGTCCGCAACATTCGTCAGTGACAAGTTCCTGTGCCTCGGGGATTTCAGAAATCTCCCCACGTTCCAGCATCTTCTGCAATTTCCGGTTCCGAAAATAACCGGCAATGGCAGCAACAACACCCAATACGATAATACCTATAACAATATACCACATAATAATTGACAATTAACAATGAGCAATTGACAATGGACTTCCAGACACCGACAACTAATTGTCAATTGCCAATTGTTCATTGTCAATTATAATAAAGCCTGCGGTTCTCAAGTCTCTCCAATAGTGCGGATAACTTTTGCTGACCACCTGCGGGTCAGCTATCTCGATCCCTTCCGGCAACACGAGGGCGGCAGGTGCAAATGCCATCGCCATACGGTGATCTTCGTAGGTCGCGATCACAGGATGCGCTTGCGGTTCACAACGTTCGCCGTTCCATTCCAAAATACTGTTGTTGCTGTCTGTCAGGAGATATCCTAATTTGCGAAGCTCCGTCTTAAGCGCTTCGATGCGGTCGGTTTCCTTTATCTTCAGACTTTGCAGACCGGTAAAACGGAAAGGGATATTCAATAACACACAGGTCACGACAAAGGTTTGAGCCAGGTCCGGCTCGTTTACGAAGTTATAATTCAGTTTTTTGGTCCTATTCCCGTTGTGCTTCAAAACAACGCCCCGGTCCGTGTAAGTCGTACCCACACCAAGCTGTGCAAACAATTTGGCTCCCGCGGCATCTCCCTGCAAACTGTTCTTAAACAGCCCCAGCAATTCGATCTCGGCATTTTTAGACAACGCCATCATGGAATACCAGTAGGAAGCAGCACTCCAGTCGGATTCAACGGTAAAGGGTATCGGATGATAATCCTGCGGTCTTACCTTAATGGTCTGCCCGTTCCATTCCGCCTTTACCCCATATTGTTCCATCAGCTGTAACGTCAGGTTGATATAGGGTTTCGAAATGACAACCCCTTCAAGATGCAAGGTCAGCCCGTTCTCCATCAGGGGGGCAATCATCAGCAACGCCGAAATATACTGTGAACTGACCCCACCGGCAAGCGAAATCTCGCCTCCCTGCAACGCACTTCCGAAAATACGGAGAGGAGGATATCCCTCCTTCTCCATATATTCCACCCGTGCTCCCAGCGCATTCAGCGCATCCACCAGTATCTTGATCGGCCGGTTCTTCATCCGCTCCGTTCCGGTAATCGTCCACTCGCCCACCACTTTAGACAAAAAAGCCGTCAGGAACCGCATCGCAGTCCCCGCGGCTTTTATATCAAAGGCACGATCATTCGAATTCAACGCCTTCACCATCACCTCCGTATCATCGCAATCCGACAAATTCCGAATCTCATACGGGCTATAGCTCAACGCATTAAGTATCAACGCACGATTACAGATACTCTTGGATGCGGGCAGCTTAACGGAAGCTTTCAGTGAATCAGGAGACTTTATTGTATAATTCATACTTTTGCATTAAAATGGAATACAAAAGTACGGAAATTATCAATCTAATATCTCACCTACACACAAGATTTTACCAATTGCCACTTCCTGCTTATTCAATTCTCCCATATCGATCTTTTTGTCCGTCTGTAGAATTTCCATCTTATCGAATGGTTTGCAATCGGCTACTATTTCAACAGTATGTTCTCCTTCCGGCAATTCCGGCAACCAAAAATAACTCATCCGATTGTAAGTGCAATACTTATCAAAGCGTCGTGTTTCTTTCACGTTCTTGCCATCAACAAGCACTTTCAAATGCGCACCTCTAAGTCCCATAATGTCGAATAGTCCCAATCGGGTCCCCCTAAAACGGAAATGAATCTTTTCACCACTTTTATTCGTGGAAGCGACATAGGAAAAATATTCCCTGAAAGGCCTTACATACGGATCGCTATTCTCCTTTTTCTCCCATCCGGATGAAAGCCATGCTTCCTTTACATCATACATATTGGCTGCTTCGTAATTCGTATCACACAACGGAAGACTTTTCGGCGCCATGACCCGGCCTTTTTTTATCATATTGGGAAAAGCCTTGCATAAAGTTTCCGTGTAAATAGCATGCCCTGCATCTCCCGGATGTGTCCCGTCTTCGGTAAAACGGATTCTTTTACCGTAATCCATATCTTTCAAAGCATGCATTACCAACTTATCTTCCCTCAGTAATCGAGCGACAGCATAATCAAATGAGACAGAAGGAATCCCGTAATATCGGGCCACCTGCTCCATGATACGTGCGGAACGCCAATGTTCGCCCCCCATAATCGTACTTTTCTGCGGAGTGTTCGTCGTGTATAAAAAACAGATATCTACCTGCTTCGAATGTTTTTGGATTTTCCGGACAATACCTTCCATCGAACGTACGATTTGCAAAGAATCCGTTTGCGCATCGTTGACCGCAAACTCCACAAATACCAAATCCGGATTTTCCGATAACACCTTTTCATCTACCCTGGCCACTCCCAAATCCGATCCGGTACCACCGATACCGGCATTTATCGTCGACAAAGGGACTTCCGGATAAGACTGTTTAAACCATTCTTCAAATTGAACCCGATAACCGGGAGCCTGCGTTATGCTTCCTCCTAAAAAAGCGATTTTCAAAGGTTCTTTCTTCTGTATTTTTTTATTTGTCCAATATAATCCGCTCCTTAAAGACAAACATTCCGGTAATTTTTTCCTCAATAAAAGACA
>OLSX01002379.1_pt1 | contig 16690 bp, 17 predicted proteins | sample 1673141 | NCBI WGS metagenome assembly OLSX01 (sample SAMEA3136759, study PRJEB25190) | human gut metagenome | biome: human gut; feature: human-associated habitat; material: faeces | place: Austria | collected 2013
CCGCTGCGTTTTTATACCCAAAGGGCACAAGTAGAGCGAAAGCGTGTTTCCGTGATATCTATATAATTTTCACTTACCCCGGCTCTTTTTCAATTATTTCTATTTTCCACGATTAAGCTCCAAATGTTCCTTCAAAAGCTCCCGGTATAATTGTTCCGCGTTCCAAAATATATTTGTAGGAGTCAGAATAGCTTTTAAAGCAATGGGATCTATGGAAAGCTCTCTGTATTTTTGTAAGAATACTTCCAGCAATTTCTGATGGATACCTGAAAATACCATCATTTCCATTGGAAAATCCATACCCTGATAAATTCTTCCGGATTTTGGGATGCCCTGTATTCCTGCAATAACGCCTAAAGGCTCAAGGTATTGTTTGCGATCGACTGTTACCGCATTCATTTCCAAATCACGGCATAATGCTTCTATCTGTATTCTTTTCTCCTGTCTGACTTGAAAAAGCAGTACTTTTTTTGTATTTTCCATTTTACGGTTTCCTATTCTTAGTGAGATTCTATGATAAGTACTTTTAAAGTATAGCACTGATTCTTTTATTCATTCAAAATTATTTACAATTTCTTTTATATTTTATTATATAAGTTTAGGATTCTTTTATTTTGCGTACAATTTTTAGTCACAATTTTAAAGTATGATAATCATATCAAAAGGAGCTGCCGGGTTTTAGCAAAGGGGTTAGGGTTCGACCAGCTTCGACTAAAAATAATTCCATTTTATGGATTGATCTTATATTATTTTATAAAAAATGATATAGAAAAGCCCGGAACGAGCAACTTCACAGTTTCCCGCTCCGGGCAATATTATTTTATTCTATTTTAAGAGGTGCCGTTACTCCTCGATGGCAATGTATTTCTTTTCCTCAGATTCTGGTTCATTCGCTTCTTCTTTTGGAATGTTAATCTTCAATACCCCGCTTTCATATTTTGCGTGGATATCGTCTTCTTTCACATTTTCGCCGATGTAGAAAGAACGGCTCATACTGCCTGCATAACGCTCCTGACGTACAAATTTGCCTGTTTCTTTTTCCCTCTCATCCTTGTCAAGACCCTTTGCGGCGCTGATCATTAGATAGCCGTCCTTCAGTTCCAGAGTAATCTCATCCTTCTTAAAACCAGGCAGGTCAATATCTACCTCATAATGGTCATTGTGCTCCTGCACATCCGTCTTCATCATTTTTTCTGCATGATGCCCGTATAACTTCCGCTCTGCTTTCCGCATTGCTTTATCATCAAATGGCGGGAACCCCAAAAAATCATCAAAAACATCATCAAATAAGTTTTCACCAAAAACACTAGGTAACATCATAAGTCATCGCTCCTTTTTTAATGTTAAAACCGAATTGTTAATCAGAACCAGGAATACTTGGAAAGAAATCGAAACCTCTCGACTGTTCGTTCCTCTTTCCCTTTCCTTTGTTCTACATGTGTTATAATACACTTATTAGCACTTGTCAATAGTGAGTGCTAATTTTTTTGTGAATTTTTTATGTCCTCTTGAAAAGCGAATCATAACCATTTTTTCTTTTTGAATTTCCAAATTAGAACTGCGACAGTCACAATGCTTACCAGAATTACCACTGGATATCCGTATTTCCATTTGAGTTCCGGCATATATGAGAAATTCATCCCATACCACCCCGCCAGAAGCGAAAGCGGAAGAAATATTACTGTTACCACTGTAAAAATTTTCATCAAATCATTCTGCTCGATAGAAAGCTGGGACTGATATGCTTCCCGAAGCTGGGACACCATTTCCTGCAGATTATTAACGGCGCTCAGGTAGCGGTCCGTTCTGTTCCTCAGGGTCATCAATCTGTGGACTCCGTCTTCACTAAATAATTGATTATCATTCATGGTCATTTCATCAAAAATGAAATTAAGCTGCTCATAGTAGCGTTTCAAGCGCAAGAGTTCTTGTCTCCATGCGGTAATATATTTCAAATAGGATGCCTTGCCGCCAGACAGTACCAGGTCTTCATTCTTACTGATTTCTTCTTCCAGACTATTTAAAAAATCCATGTCTCCTTTAAGCAGTAACGCAAAAAAATGATAGAAAACCCGCTCATTTGTTGCTCCTTCTTCCTCTGTCATCGCATGAAGAATCATATTTGCTTTTTCTTCCGCCTCAGAGGTTTCACAAAATACCAATAAATCCTTTCCGTCCAGATATAAAAGCATCTTAAAATCCTCTGTTCTTTCACTCTGAACATCGTACCAGTCAAATGCAAGAATATCGCAGTCCTTAAAACATTCAAAACTGTCCGTAATCTGTTCATCAATATACCGAAGAATCTTTTTATCCATATAAGGAGCAGCTTCATCGGTGTTTGTAAATGAAAATACTTTATACATTTTTCCTCCATGTTCTAACCTTGTTATATTTTTCAACGTTGGAATGTTCTCTTTCTTAAAAAACATGAAATTTTAAGTTTTTTGATTGATCATACTATTTCATTGGCAGAATCTTTATCTATTGAACATTTCCTGTTTTCGCACCAGTCTTTGTCAGGACATTCGCCCGAATTGCATCCATGACAAGTTGTGCTTTCAGAACATAAACAGCAGGCAAGTCCGCATCTTGCAATTCCCAATTCCCGTTTCATAAAACCCCTCCCGGGATAATATAGTAAAAATCAATCGCAGATAATTTCCAGATAACCCTTTATATTCGCTTTGTCGATTTCTGTCATAATACCGTTATTGGGATCATAATATTTATTGTCAAAACCGATCAGATAATGGCTGAATCTGCCTAAGTTTTCCATAATAATGCAGCATTTCGGCAATTCTACATCTTTTCCCTTTGTATAAATGATTTTATTGGAATGTCTGATTCCCACATAGTCCAAAGAAGGAACAATTTTTGCCATATTTGCCTGCCATTCTCGACAGTGCATAATATTGCTTGCTTGTTCAATGGAAACCCCGGCTAACATGGCGAAACAGGTCTGACCGCAGAGACCGTCCCAGGGCTGGATCAGGATATTGATACCGTCTATTTTGCGAATAGGATTTTCATAAGAATAAGGACTGGATTCCTTTTCTGCATTTTCCTTTCCGATAATTGTAAAAGTAACGGGATAAAAAGTATTTTCGGTAAATGATACAGATTGTTCGTCAGTTAAAGGAATATTGTAATAACCGTTTTTCAAAGGATCTAATTTGCAGTCGAAGATCAGGTCGCCTATTGTGACATGAACTGGAATTTCACCCACATTGTCCTCGCATACTTCCCATACATTAAAAGGAATTGTAATATATTTTTTTTCGTTCTCATTTAAATATTTACCCTCAAATATGTATTCCATACCCATACCTCTCTTTTTTATTTTTTAATACTATAATCAAATTATAACAAGATCAAAAAGCAAGTTCCATATATTTTTTACTGAAAATGACAGGTGTATGTAGAAAAATACAAAAATAAATTGATTTACGACTGTTATTCGTTTAATTTATACATGGACAGGAAAAAACGACATATTTATAATGAATGTTATGGAAAAGAATAAGACAATGGTTTTGGTATTGGATATTGACGGTACTTTAACCAATTCAAAAAAAGAAATTACACAGAGAACAAAAAATGCGATTATCGATACCATGAAAAGAGGTCATAAGGTTATGCTTGCTTCCGGCAGACCGACTTATGGTATGCACCGTTATGAAAAAGAGCTGGAGTTAAAAGAAAACGGAGGATTTTTGTTATCTTTTAACGGAGGAAGGATTATAGACTGCGCCACCGGGAGAGTAATTTATCAAAAGACCCTTCCCGGGGAGGTAATTCCCGTTCTTTATGAATTTGCGGTTTCTCATGACTGCGGATTGATTACCTATCAAAATGAAAATATTATTCTCGGCACAAGAATGGATGAATATATCGGCATTGAATCCCGTATCAACGGTATGGAGGTAAAAAAAGTCGATAACTTTGTGGAATATGTAAATTTTGATGTCAATAAATGTCTGATGACGGCTGAACCGGAACGCGCGGAGCAATACGAAAAAATGCTTCAGGAAAAGCTGGGCGATGTTTTAAGTATTTACAGATCAGATCCTTATTTTATCGAAATCATGCCTAAAAACATTGATAAGGCGTCTTCTTTGGACAGAATGTTATCTTCCGTAGGTCTTTACAGAGAAAATACCATCTGCTGCGGCGACGGATATAATGATATCAGTATGCTTCAATACGCCGGAATCGGCGTTGCAATGGCAAACGCCCAGGAAAAAGTAAAAGAATCCGCTGATTTTATTACAAAATCCAACGATAAAGACGGGATCGTCGTAGTTATTGATAAATTTATAGACTGAGGAAATTTCAAACTTTAAACACATTTTATTTGAAATATGAACACAATTTTTCTATAAAATATCTCCTGGAAACAGGAGGTATTTTATTATGTCAAAAAAAGAAAACATACTAAAAAAAATATTTGGCAAAGTGTTCGGATACATAAAAAATCATAAGATACTGAGCGTTATTATTGTTTTGATTTTGATCGGGACTATTATCGGGGTAAACATTTATCAAAGAATCCATGCAATGCAGAATGTGATGAATAATAATGAGAACAGGACAATGACGACGTCTCTTACGAAAATGGATCTGACGTCTTCCATCAGTGTGACGGGAACGATTGCCAGTGCGGACAGCAGAAGTATTTCAACGACGTTAAACGGTACCGAGATTGAGGAAGTCAACGTCAGTGTAGGCGATTACGTCAACGAGGGGGACGTTATTATTACGTTTGACAGTACGGATTTGGAAGCAGATTTGCAATCGGCTGAAAATACGGCAAAACTCAACAATCTGAAAAATCAAAAAACCTTAAATGATGCAGAGGAAGCTGTAGAAGAAGCGCAGGAAAACTATAACAGCCAGGCGGCAGGGCTTCAGGAAGACGTCAATACGGCTTTGAGCAATTATAATACTTTAGCTGCAAAGAGAGACGCAGCCTTAACGGAATATCAGAGCGCCCAGGCAGCAGTGCAGACAGCGCAAAATGAATTGGATACTTTAAACGCCCAGGCGGAATCCGAAGGATGGACGGCAAAAGTCAATGAGGCAAAAACCGTTTTGGATTCGGCGCAGGCGGAATATGATAAAGCGGAAGCCGTATCGGATATAGAACTAACCGGCAGTTTATATGACGCATTACAAACGGCGCAGGCAAATTATAATCAAGCCGTCGCTCAATATGAAACTCCATTAACCAATGCTAAAAACAATCTGGAAAGCGCAAAACAAAAGGAAAGCCAGGCACTTGCTTCCTATGAAGAATACAGCAGTCAGGCGGATGCGGCATATGGCGCTTATTATGGAAAGATCAATACACAAACTGAGACAAATGAAAAAAATGCGGATCAAATAGAAGAATCGGAATACAATTATACAATTACTGCACTGGAGCAGGAAAATAATAAAATAACGGAAAACGATCAGATTCAGGAAGCGGAAGAAAAGTTAGGGAAGACGGTAGTAACAGCTCCGATCAGCGGCGTGATTACCTCTCTCAATGTTGAAGCGGGAGATACCTATGAAGGAGGAACATTATTTGTCGTGCAGAATATGGAGCATTTTATCGTAGAAGCGACCGTAGACGAATATGATATTTCCGATATCAGCAAAGATATGAAAGCGGTTGTAAAAACGGACGCTACGGATGATGAGGAATTAAACGGCACCGTTACCTTTGTAGCGCCAACGCCGCAATCTTCTGCCGATTCAAATACAACCGATACTGGCAGTATGGGTACCGCCTCATCCTCTTCGGGGTATGAAATACAGATTACGTTGGACGATTATAACGAAAGATTGCGGATCGGAATGACTGCAAAAACAAGTATTATATTGGAATCAGTACAGGATGTATATGCAGTTGCTTATGATTGCGTCCAAACGGATGAAGAAGGAAAGACTTATATTGAAACAATCAGTACGGAAAATCAAAAAAACTATACTTACAGTATAGGTACTGATACAGATAGTATAACTAGCAGTATAGATGATACAACTAGTAGTATGGGTAACACAATTGTGAGTATGACCCGCATTTATGTTGAAACAGGTATGGAAAGCGATTATTATATCGAAATTATCAGCGACGAATTGTATGAAGGAATGCAGATTGTCGCTACGGAGTCTTCAGGCGATAATACTTCCGGTTCTTTCGGTGATATGGGAAATATAGAAATTATGCCCGGGGAAAGCATGGGAGGAGAACCCGGCGGCGGTATGGGCGGTAATCCCGGCGGCGGTGGAATGCCGGGTAACGGATTTTAGGAGGTATGATGGATATGGAAGTTATGCTGGAATTGAAAAATATCCGAAAAAGCTTTTATCTGAATACGCCTAACGAGTTGGAAATCCTTCACGGACTGGATCTGACAGTGGAGAAGGGAGAATTTTTATCCATTGTAGGAGCTTCCGGTTCGGGAAAATCCACATTTATGAATATTATCGGAGTTTTGGACCGACCGACGGAAGGATCTTATAATCTGGACGGCGTGGATATCGGAAAAGCGAAGGATTCGGAATTATCCAAAATCCGCAATAAAAAGATCGGTTTTGTTTTTCAGACCTATAATCTGGTGGCAAGGACCAGCGCTTTAAAAAATGTGGAGCTGCCGATGCTTTATGCAGCCGTAAAGAAAAAAGAACGGGTGGAACGGGCTAAAGAGCTGTTGGACCTGGTGGAAATGTCGGACCGGATGACGCACAATCCCGATGAATTATCCGGCGGACAGAAACAGAGAGTTGCAATTGCCCGGGCAATGGCAAACAATCCGTCCATTATACTTGCCGACGAGCCTACGGGCGCTTTGGATTCCAAAACAGGCAGAATGATTATGAATATTTTTCATAAATTACATAAGGAACAGGGAAAAACCATTATTCTGATCACACATTCCCCGGAGCTTGCCGAAGAAACCGAAAGAATTATTACTTTAAAAGACGGTGAAATCATAGGAGAAAGGAGAAATGTCAAATGTTAATCGGTGAAAATATTCTCCTTGCCCTTTCCGGATTGAAATCCAATAAAATGAGAGCTTTTTTGACGATGCTCGGTATCATTATCGGTATTGCCTCAGTCATCGCCATTATGACAGTGGGAAGTTCTCTGAATACTTCGGTCACGACTTCCATGCAGGAAATGGGCGCTAATAATCTGACCGTAGGATTGAAACAAAAAAGCAGTACCGAAGAGGTAACGGAAGACGGTATGCGTTTCGGAGCGGGGAATCGCAGATCCATGACAAGCGACGATTATATTACCGAAGAAATGATGGATGCTTATCTGGAAGAATATGCGGATTTCATTGATGCAATCTCCGTCAGCGAATCGGTAGGAAGCGGGACGGCGGAAGACGGCAATTTGTCGGCGAATGTCAATATCACAGGGGTAAACGGCGGCTATCTTGAGATCAACGAATTGACTCTGCTTGCAGGAAGAAGCCTGACGGAAAGAGACCAGGAGGAAGCAAGAAAGGTCGTTCTGGTTTCGGATAAGTTGGTGGAAAATCTTTTTGACGGCGATAACAGCGCGGCTTTGGGAAGTCCGGTGGATATCAATCTAAACAATCAGTATTATTCCTATACAATTGTGGGTGTTTATGAATATGAAGAAAACGCATTGTTCAGCAGCGAGTCAGACGGAGATATCACGACGGACGTATATTTGCCTCTGGAAGCCGCAAAGAATCAAAACCATTCTGAGGATGGCTATACTCAGTTTACGGTAGTAACGGCGACAGGTACGGATAACAGCGTTTTTATGGAACAGACAGAATATTTCTTTAACGTTTATTATGCAAGAAATGAAAATTATGAGGTCAGCGTTACCAGTATGGAAAGCATGTTGGAAAGTATGACCGAAATGTTGTCCACCATATCCATCGCGATTTCCATAATCGCGGGAATTTCTCTTTTGGTTGGGGGAATTGGCGTAATGAATATTATGCTGGTGTCGATTACCGAAAGGACCAGGGAAATCGGTACAAGAAAGGCGCTTGGCGCGACTAACGGTTCCATCCGGTTGCAGTTTATAACAGAATCCATTGTGATCTGTTTAATCGGCGGGCTTATCGGCATTGCACTGGGACTGATTTTGGGCTCTGCGGCGGTATCCGTATTGGGTTATGACGCAAGCGCTTCCGTGGGAAGTATTATATTCTCGGTGGTATTTTCTATGATGATCGGCGTATTTTTCGGATATTATCCGGCAAACAAAGCGGCAAAAATGAATCCCATCGAAGCGCTCCGGTACGAGTAAAATTTGTCGAAAAATGAAAATGCCTGTGCTATAATAAATAATAGTAAAAACTAAATACAGAGGGGGTTAAGAAATGATTTAAATTATGATCATTACAATTATTATTTTAGCTGTTTTGGCTATTATTGCAAGCGGGTATGTAAAGGCTCCGCCGGATATTGCCTATATTATTTCGGGTTTTAAAAGGGAACCTAAAATTCTAATTGGTAGAGCCGGAGTCAAGATTCCGTTTTTGGAACGTAAAGATAACCTGATTGTTAAACAGATCAGCGTTGATATTAAGACAAACGGTTATATACCGACTTTGGATTTTATCGGCGTAGATATTGACGCAGTTGCAAAGATCAGGGTAAAGACTGACGATGAGGGTATTAAATTAGCAATGAAAAACTTCCTGAATATGAGGGAAGATCAAATCGTCATTGCATTGACAGATTCTTTACAGGGTAACATGCGTGAAATCATCGGTACCGTAAAGTTAAAAGAATTATGTACGGACCGGAAAAAATTTGGCGATGAAGTACAGGAAAAGGCTCAAAAGGACATGAATGCCCTTGGTATAGAGATTATTTCCTGTAATATTCAAAGAATTGATGACGAAAAAGGACTTATTGTCGCTTTGGGACAGGATAATATGTCCCAGATTCAAAAGGATGCTTCCATTGCGAAGGCACAGGCGGACCGGGATGTGGCGATTGCCGAAGCAGAAGCAAAGAAACCGGCTAATGAAGCGCAGGTTTTGGCGAATACGGATATTGCGACAAAGCAGAACCTGCTTCGTATTAAGCAGGCTGAGTTAAAGAAAGAATCCGATATCAAACAGGCTGAAGCGGACGCCGCTTATGAGATTCAAAAGGAAGCGCAGCGTAAAACGATTGAAGTGACCAGCGCCGAGGCAAATATCGCAAAACAGGAAAAAGAAATCGAGTTGAAGAAAAAGGAAGCGGAGGTAAAAGAGCAGGAACTTTCCGCATCCATTAAAAAACAGGCTGATGCCGATAAGTACAGGCAGCAGCAGATGGCGGATGTAGAACTTTACAAAAGGCAGAAGGACGCAGAAGCCCGCAAATTTGAGATGGAAAGAGAAGCGGAGGCTATGAGAATCAATGCCGATGCGATGAAATATCAGGCGGAGCAGGAAGCGGAAGGAATTAGGGCAAAAGGTATCGCGGAAGCAGAAGCGATCCGGGCAAAAGCTATTGCAGAAGCGGAAGGTATCGATAAGAAAGCGGAAGCTATGGCGAAGATGAAAGATGCTTCCATTTTGGAAATGTATTTTAATATTCTGCCTGATGTTGCGGCAAACGTGGCGAAACCTTTGGAAAACATTGATAAGATCACGATGTACGGAGAAGGAAATACCGCGAAATTGATAGAAGATATTACCAAATCCACAACTCAGATAACGGAAGGGCTGACCCAGAGCCTGGGATTTGATATAAAATCCGTTCTCGCAGGAGCCTTGGGAGCAAAAATGCTGAGTAAAGACGATAATGAAGAAAACACACAAAATACAGTGAAAGAAACCCCAAATGAGGATTTCCAAGAAAACAATAAATAGAAAACAATAAAAACAAATAAAAAATAACAAATGAAATAATAAGCGGTTGATGTAATTATCAAAAATGGTATCTGTCAAAGGAAACCTTTATAAAAACGCCGGTGCTTAATCCGCGTATTTTGCGGATTTACGTACCGCTGCGTTTTTATAGAGCGAAAGCGTGTTTCCGTGACAGATACTATTTTTTATTTATGATTTTCTACAGTTTCTTCGATCAAATTCAAAATTGTCTGAATGGAATCTTTCTGGTGGGAGCGGCTCATTGCCTCTATAAAGCTCTGTTTTCTGAAATAGAGATCATGAACGGAGTCAACCAGCAGCTGTGTCGTCATATCATCTTCGGAAATGACCATGGAATAGCCCTGGGACTCGAAGGATTTTGCATTTAATATCTGGTCGCCGCGGCTTCCCGCCATTAAAGGGATCAGAATATTGGGCTTTTGCAAAGCGAGGAGTTCGCAGATTGCGTTGGCTCCGGCGCGGCTGATTACGATATCCGCCATAGCGAAGATATCTTTTAATTCCGCCTTTACATATTCAAACTGTTTATAGCCCTTGGTGGTCAAAAGCAGATTGTCGATTTTATCCTTACCGCAGATGTGTACGACCTGGAAATCCTTCAACAGCTCCGGCAATGCGTCCCTGATTGCTTTATTGACGTTTGCGGCGCCTGAAGAGCCGCCGATAACCATGATAACGGGAGTATTTGCATTAAATCCGCAAAGATTCAGCGCGGATATTTTGTTGCCTTTTGTCAATTCTTCCCGAATGGGAGAACCTGTAAGGACCGCTTTATTTTCCGGAAGGTATTGTAAGGTTTCCGGAAAATTGCAGCAGATTTTTTCCGCAACGGGGAGGCAGAGCTTGTTGGCAAGCCCCGGGGTCATATCGGATTCATGGATAATGCAGGGTATTTTTAAAGAAGCCGCCGCCCTGACAACGGGTACGGATACAAAACCGCCCTTGGAAAATACTACGTCGGGCTTGATCTGTTTTAAGATTTTCCTTGCCTGGGAATAACCTTTCAGAACGCGGAACGGATCGGAAAAATTTTTAGGGTCCAGATACCGGCGGAATTTACCGGTGGAAATACCGTAATAGGGAATATCATAATCGGGAATCAATTTTGATTCGATTCCTTCGTAGGAACCGATATAGTGAATATCATAATCCAGTTCTTTTAAACCCGGCAAAAGGGCGATGTTTGGTGTCACATGTCCGGCTGTACCGCCGCCTGTCAAAACGATTCTTTTCATAATATACTCTCCCAAATTTTATTTACGAATAATATTTTATTAAATCATGGATTCCAAAGCCTTTGCCAGTTGGTCGGGGCAGGAGGTTGATTTGAAACCGCATTTAATTCCGCGCAGTTTGTCTATCGCGTCCTGTGCCTTCATTCCCTTTACAAGAGCTGCGATCCCCTGCAGGTTGCCGTTGCAACCGCCTACAAAGGAGACAGACTGAATGATGTCTCCGTCCAGTTCAATATCAATTGCCTGTGAGCATACGCCCGTGGGTTTGTAAACCATATGGATTCCTCTTTTCATTATATGTAATCATTTTACCTGTAGTAATTGTCTGTATCATAAAACAAAGATGTGTCAAAATTATGAAGTGTATAAAAACAGGCTTTTTTACACGGAGAGATTATATCAGAAAAATATCGGTTTTTCCAGTATTTACTTGCAAATAAAATATTATTTTGCTAAACTTATTTTGGTCTATAAACAAGGTTTGTAAAAACCGGTAAAAAGGAGAGAATACAATGAGTGAAAAAGTAACCTTTGACTATTCCAAAGTTGCTCCGTTTGTAAGCGACAATGAAGTTGATTTGATGAAAAAGCAGGTTATGGATGCAAAAGATTTATTGGTGTCCAAGACGGGCGCCGGCAATGATTTCCTGGGATGGATTGATTTACCGGTTGCATACGATAAAGATGAATTTGCAAGAATTAAAAAAGCCGCGGCTAAAATTCAGAGCGATTCCGACGTACTGGTAGTAATCGGTATCGGAGGATCTTATCTGGGAGCAAGAGCGGCAATCGAATTTTTAAGACACAGCTTTTATAATGTAATTTCCAAGGATCAGAGAAAAACTCCCGAGATTTACTTTGTAGGAAATTCCATTTCTACGACTTATCTGAAAGATCTGATCGATGTAATCGGAGACAGAGATTTTTCCATCAATATGATTTCCAAATCCGGTACGACTACCGAACCGGCGATCGCTTTCAGAATTTTCAAGGAAATGGCCGAAAAGAAATACGGCAAAGAAGGCGCTGCAAAGAGAATTTACGCTACAACCGATAAAGCAAAAGGCTCTTTAAAGAATCTGGCAAACGAAGAAGGTTACGAATCCTTTATCGTACCCGATGATATCGGCGGACGTTTCTCCGTACTGACCGCAGTAGGACTTCTTCCCATCGCGGTATCCGGCGCGGATATTGACAAGCTGATGGAAGGCGCTGCAAGCGGAAGAGAAAATGCGTTAAACCTTCCTTACGAAGAAAACGACGCGTTAAAATATGCCGCTCTCCGCAATATCCTTTTGAGAAAGGGCAAATCCGTCGAAGTGCTTGCCAACTATGAGCCCAACGTACACTATGTATCCGAATGGTGGAAACAGTTATACGGCGAATCCGAAGGAAAAGATCAGAAGGGTATTTTCCCTGCAAGCGTTGATCTGACCACAGATCTTCATTCTATGGGTCAGTTTATTCAGGACGGATCAAGAATTATGTTTGAAACCGTTTTGAATGTGGAGAAATCCAGAGAAGAGCTGACAATCGGCACAGAGCCTGTGGATCTTGACGGATTAAATTATCTTTCCGGAAAGACCGTTGATTTTGTCAATAAATCTGCGATGAACGGAACGATCCTGGCGCATACGGACGGACAGGTTCCGAATTTGATGGTTAAGATCCCCGAAGAAACAGAGTTTTATCTGGGACAGTTGTTCTACTTCTTTGAGTTCGCATGCGGTGTCAGCGGTTATCTGCTCGGCGTTAATCCTTTTAACCAGCCCGGTGTGGAAAGCTATAAGAAAAATATGTTTGCTTTACTTGGCAAACCCGGCTATGAAGAACAGAGAGAAGCATTATTAGAGAGATTGAAATAAAATGGATATGAATATTGTTGTATTGGAACAAAAAAGCATCGGCGACGACATTGATTTAACGATCTATGAAGATTTTGACAATGTGACTTATTATGCAAATACGCTGGATGAGCAGATTGCGGAAAGGGTCCGCGATGCGGATGTGATTGTCGTAAACAAAGGACCTATGAATGAATCAACCTTAAAGGACGCGGCGCATGTAAAGTTAATTTGCCTGTTTGCGACAGGATATGACAATGTAGATCTGGAATATTGCAAAAAAAGAGGAATCGGTGTGGCGAACGTCGTGGATTATTCCACGGCGGCAGTCGCACAGCATACCTTTGCCATGGCGCTTTATCTGTTGGAAAGACTGCCTTTTTATGATAATTATGTGAAATCCGGCGCTTACGGCGCCCAGGATCGTTTTTCCAATTTTGACGAGCCTTTTGTAGAGCTGGAAGGAAAGACGTGGGGTATTATCGGACTTGGCAATATCGGAAAAAAAGCCGCAAAAATAGCGGAAGGCTTCGGATGCCATGTCATTTATTACTCTGTTACGGGCAGAAACAGCAGTACGGAATATGAAAGAGTAGATTTTGACGAGCTGTTGGAGCGTTCCGATTTCTTATCCGTGCATTGTCCTTTATCGGATCTGACTTTAAATCTGATCGATTATGAAGCCATGAAAAAAATGAAAAAGACGGCGATTTTGCTGAATGTGGCGAGAGGACCCGTCGTCAATAACAAGGATCTTTATCGCGCGCTTATGGAAGATGAAATCTATGCGGCGGGATTGGATGTTTTGGAACGGGAACCCATCGGACAGGATAATCCTTTGGGAAAGATACAGGACAGCAGACGATTGATCATAACCCCTCATATGGCGTGGGCAAGTACTGAGGCACGGACACGATTAGCCGTCGAGGTTTATAAAAATATTGAAGCGTTCCTAAAAGGCGAAAAGCGCAATATTGTAAATGCTTAAAAAAATAATTATGAGTTTATGAGTTTCATAAAAATAGCGGCGCCAATCAGTAATGATTGACGCCGTTATTTTTACTAAGGTTTGGTTTGGTGATTGATTGTGATTCATTTTCAACTGTCTGTATCATATTCCTTTTGTCCGGGAATTGCAAATTTCAGAATAACCGGAAACAGGGAAAAAATATAGACATTTTGTATAAATCAAAAACGGATTTTCATCTGTTTTAATGCCCTTATGATGAATATGTTCACGGGCACGGTAAGGTTTCTTGGTTAAAATTACAAAAAGCTTTATCAATTTATTCCAAAATTTAGGTAAAATGTAAGAAAATAAAGCATCCGCTCCGATAGGATCATTCGTCAATCACGGTAATCGCCGTGCCCAATGCGCCGGGACCTGTGTGAGCGCCGATACAGAGGGACAAATGATTATAACAAAGTTCTAATTCCGAAAACGCTTCCGAAAGTTCCCGCTTCCAGATATCGATTTCTTCCTCAGTCAGACCTGCGCCTGCAGCGCCCAGCCGAAGACGGCTAAGAGGAATATTTTGAAACCGGGTGTTTAAATCGGTTCGGATTGCTTCAATCATTTTGGTACGGCATTTTTTCATGCCGCGGACTTTGGCAAAAGCGTCCAGTTTTTCGCCCTGGATCGTAAGAATGGGTTTAATATTTAAAACGGTTCCGAGAGCGGCGCCTGCCGCGGTAATCCTGCCGCCTTTTTTTAAAAATTCCAATGTATCCACGGCAATATATATGCTGGAGTTGTAGGAATTTTCCTCCAGCTTTTTCTTGATCTGTGCGGCGTTTTTTCCAGCCTTAGCGTATTTTACGGCTTCCATAACGGATTCTTTCATAGGTACGGAGATCCTGTGGTTATCCGTTACCTGTACTTTGCCGTCAAAATCTTTGGCAAGAGAAATCGCTGTTTCACAGGAATTGCTGAGCCCGCTGGACATGGGAATGTATACGACTTCATCATAGCCTGAGGACAAAATTTGTTTCCACATATTCAAAACGTCGCCGGGAGAAGGCTGGGAGGTGGATATATTCTTTCCTCCGGTCAGGCAATCATAAAAATATTCCTGGGTCAGGTCAACTCCTTCGTAGTAGGTGCGTTCATCGATAATGACAGGCATGGGAATAACAAAAACGCCGAGCTGTTCGCCTTCGGCTTTGGATATTCCGCTGTTTGTATCTGTCATGATTGCTGTCTTCATTGTCATTTCTCCTTTTGATCATATCAGGCAGCTTGATAATAAAAATGCTGCGATAAAAGTTAATAAACCAAGGGTCAGTTCCTTTATGGTATGTCTTTTTAATATCAGGGACGACCATATAATAAGCGCCATAACGACCAGACAGGGAATAACGGCAGTCCAGCCGGTAAAATAAATGAAAAACAGAAAGGGACCTGCCGCGCTGCATGCGTGTCCGCTTGCGCGAATATGCAGCAGGTTAAAAACAGCAAGGATGATGACGGAACAAAAATACGTCGTATAGATCAACATCAGCCTGTCGTTGACATGAAAGGCAAAACCTAAAATAAAGGCAAGCGTATAGCCGGCGATATTTAAAATAAAAGCAAGTTTTCTCTGCCCTTCGCGCCCTTTATCCTGAAAACCCGGTAATAAGCGCTGCAAAGGATAGGCAAGCACCGGAACCACACCTAAAAGGACAAAGGACATAATAATATCCCGCAATTCATAAAAAATGTCGTCTCTTGCTACAGAGAGAACCAAAATCAGCACGCAGACTAAAACGGGAGGAACAGTAACCGCGCGAATAAATTTAGCGACAGCTTCTTTTTTAATTTTCACGTTTACACCCCCAGAAAAACAAAGCGACAGTTCCTGGACCGGTATGGCTGCCGATAGTCGTTCCCACATCGTTGATCTCAACTTTTCCGTTCAGGTTGGGAAAGCGGGCTTCCACAAGGGCGGCAACCTTTTTTGCATCCTGTAGACATGCCGAATGACTGATATAGCATTTGCCGGAATAATCAAGCCCGTTCTCGGCATATTCCTCCATTTTATCAACAATTGCCTGAATGACTTTTTTCTTTGTTCTTATTTTATATCTTGGGACCAGTCTTCCCATATGATCCATATTTAGTAAAGGGCATATATTTAACATCGTTCCGATAGTTCCCGACGCTTTGGAGATTCTGCCTCCTTTAATATAAAAGGTCAGGTCCGTGGAGAAAAACCAGTGGTGCAGGTTCAGCTTGTGGGAATTGACCCATTCATACAGTTCATCAATGGATTTGCCGGAATCTCTCAAGTCCGCGAGCCGGTCCATAATTAAACCGTAGCCGGAAGAGGCGCCCAGGGAATCCACAATATAGATTTTTCTATCCGGGTAACGTTCCAGGAGGGCGTCTCTGGCAACCGTCGCGGAATTGATAACGCCGGAAAGAGCGGAAGATAAACATACATGGAGGATATCCAATCCTTTTTTTAAAAAGCCTTCAAAGTAGGTTTCAAATTCTTCGGCGTTTACCTGAGAGGTCTTTGTCTCGGCGCCGTTTTGCATAGCGGAATAGAATTGATCAAAGGGAATGGATTTCCCGAGATCGTCGTAATATTCTTTTCCGTCCAGTTCATAATGGAAACAGATATAAGAAATATTCCGCTTTTGAAAGTGTTCCTCCGTCAGGTCTGCGGTAGAGCAGCAACTGATAACGTAATTTTCCAATTTTACACATCCTTTTATCACAATTTTATTACTTGAAAATAATTTTTTTTATTAT
>OLSX01002384.1_pt1 | contig 16654 bp, 14 predicted proteins | sample 1673141 | NCBI WGS metagenome assembly OLSX01 (sample SAMEA3136759, study PRJEB25190) | human gut metagenome | biome: human gut; feature: human-associated habitat; material: faeces | place: Austria | collected 2013
AGAAGAGCCGCCGCAGGCTGCCAGAGCAGCAGATGCGCCGATGATGCCGGCTGCCTTCAGGAAAGAACGACGAGACAGAATCATAATAGTATCCTCCTAAAAAATAATTCCACAAATGAAGCAATACAGCCTTTTTAGGCCATCTCCAATTTACACTATAAGGTGGGCAAAAGTCAAGCCCTTTTGTAGAAAAAGACAAAATAAAAAATGCAGGCTGCGGTGCGGGCGCAGGATATTCTAAACAAAAAGGCCCCTGCATACTCTCTCAGCAAGAGACATTGCGCAGGGAGGGACCGAAATGGAGCGGAAAAACTTGGCGCTTTTGTGTGCAGGGGTGGTGTGCTTCTGGCTGTTTGCACTGGCCTTTGGCACGGCGCAGGGCAATGGGCTGCGGCAGCAAAGCCCGGCGGTGCAGGCGGCTGCAGACCAGACCCAGCCGGTGCAGCCCGCGGCGGCACAGCCTGCCTTGGAGCTGCCCTGCCGCGCCGCCTGCCTGATCGACCAGCAGACGGGCACCATATTATATGAAAAGAACGCCGACCAGCAGATGCCCATTGCATCCATTACCAAGGTAATGACCCTGCTGCTCACCTTTGAAGCCGTGCACGACGGCCGCATTGCCATGGACACGCTGGTGCCGGTAAGTGAACACGCCTACCACATGGGCGGCAGTCAGATCTGGCTGGAGCCGGGGGAGCAGTTCACGCTGGACGAGATGATCAAAGCCATTTGTGTGTCCTCTGCCAATGATGCCGCTGTGGCTGTGGCAGAGCTGGTGGGAGGCAGCGAGCCGGGCTTTGTGCAGATGATGAACGCCCGCGCAGCAGAACTGGGCATGGTGAACACCACCTTCCACAATGCCTGCGGGCTGGACACCGAAGGGCATCTTTCCACCGCCCACGATGTTGCCATCATGAGCCGCGAGATTTTGAACACCTGCCCGGAGGTGCTGCACTATACCGGCATCTGGACGGACACCCTGCGGGGCGGACAGACCCAGCTGGTGAACACCAATAAGCTGCTGCGGCGTTACAACGGCATCACCGGGCTCAAGACCGGCACCACCGGCGGAGCGGGCGTGTGCATTACCGCCAGCGCAACCCGGGACGGGCTGAGTCTCATCGCCGTGGTGCTGGGTGCACCTTCCAGTAAGGAACGGTTCGAAGCCGCCACCACCCTGCTGGACTACGGCTTTGCGGCCTACCGCGCCGCACCGGTGCCCCTGCCGGAGGAGCGTCCACTGCAATTAAAGGTAAAGGGCAGCACGGAGGAAAATGTTCCGCTGGATTACGCTGCTCTGCCCGCCACCGCTCTGCTGCCCGCCGAGAGCGCCGGACAGCTGACCGTGCAGCTGGAATTGCCCGACACGCTGGAAGCCCCGGTGACCCGGGGGCAGACGGTGGGCAAGGCACAGCTGCTGTGCGGCGAAGCAGTACAGGGGGAGTACCCGGTGTGCGCCGCCGCCGATGCGCCGTGCATGGATTTTGGCACCGCGTTGCAGCTGCTGTGGGACAGCCTGCGGGGAACAGCAGCCTGACCCTGTGCCGAAAAAAGCGCTTCAGCGCACAAAAGTGCGCCGGACGCCCGGCGGGACTGTTGGATACCTGAACAAATCTGGATGAAGAAACAAAAAAACACTATTAAAATTGTATGAAATCTAAGGAATTTGACCTTGACTTTACCCGGAGGGAACGGTACACTTATACCAAGATATTTCCTCGCAGGGCAAAGGCCCGGCAGATCGTTTGGAGGTTTTAATAAAATGAGTGTCGCACTGAACACGAAACACCTCTCCAGCTTCATCAGCGAAGAGGAATATGCAGCCATCTACCCGCAGGTAGAAGCCGCCCACAAGCAGCTGGAGGCCAAGAACGGCCCCGGCAGCGATTTTCTGGGCTGGATGACCCTGCCCCGGGATTACGACAAGGAAGAGTTCGCCCGCATCAAGGCAGCCGCTGCCAAGATCCGCGAGGACTCCGACGTTCTGGTCGTGGCCGGTATCGGCGGCAGCTATCTGGGCGCACGCGCTGTTGTGGAGGCCGTTAAGGGTATGTACCACAACGAGCTGGAGGATGGTCTGAAGATCTATTTCTGCGGCAACAGCATCAGCCCCACCTACCTGAACAATATCATCAGCCTGTGCAAGGGCAAGCGCTTCTCCATCAACGTCATCTCCAAGTCCGGCACCACCACTGAAACCTCTCTGGCCTTCCGTGTGCTGCGTGAGCTGCTGGAAAAGGAGATGGGCGTGGAGGAAGCCAACAAGCGCATCTACGCCACTACCGACCGTGCCAAGGGCACTTTGAAGCAGCTGGCTGACGCACAGGGCTGGCCTACCTTTGTAGTTCCCGATGACGTGGGCGGCCGCTACTCTGTGCTGAGCGCCGTGGGTCTGCTGCCCATCGCCGCTGCCGGCATCGACATCGACGCTTTGATGCAGGGCGCTGCCGATGCTATGGAGCGCTTCTCCGTGCTGAGCCCCGACAACGATGCTTACAAGTATGCCGCCATCCGCAACATCCTGTACCGCAAGGGCAAGGCTGTGGAGATTTTGGAGTGCTACGAGCCGGACTTCACCCTGATGAACGAGTGGTACAAGCAGCTGTTCGGCGAGAGCGAGGGCAAAGACAACAAGGGCCTGTTCCCCGCAAGCTGCATCTTCTCCACCGACTTGCACTCCATGGGTCAGTTCATTCAGGAAGGTGCCCGCATCATGTTCGAGACCATCGTGGACGTGAAGAAGCCCGCACAGGATCTGTTCATCGACCCGCTGGAGGGCAATTTTGACGGCCTGAACTTCCTTGCAAACCAGAACATGAGCGTGGTCAACCGCAAGGCCATGGAAGGCACCATTCTGGCACACACCGATGGCGGTGTGCCCGAGGTGCTGATCGAGGTGGACGACCTGTCTGCTTATAATGTGGGCTACCTGATCTACTTCTTCTGGCGTGCCTGTGCCTGCAGCGGCTACCTGCTGAGCGTGAACCCCTTCAACCAGCCCGGCGTGGAAAGCTACAAGAAGAACATGTTCGCCCTGCTGGGCAAGCCCGGCTACGAGGGCCTGACCGCAGAGCTGGAAGCAAAGCTGAAGTAAAAGCTGAACGTAAAAAAATGATCCCCCGCCGCAAGGCGTGGAAAATACAGGAGGACTGAACTATGATTAAACTGATTGTTGGTACCAAGGGCTCCGGCAAGACCAAGGCTATGATCGACCAGATCAACGACGCGGTCAAGACCTCCAAAGGCAACGTGGTCGTCGTGGAAAAGGGCATGAAGCTCACCTACGACATCGCTCCTGCAGCACGTCTGATCGATCTGGACGAGTACAAGATCTCCGGCGGCGAAATGCTGTACGGCTTTGTGGCCGGCCTGATGGCAAGCAACTACGACATCACCGACCTGTACATTGACGGCATCCTGAAGGTGCTGGATCACGATATCAACCGTCTGGGCGTTGTGCTGGACGAGATGGCAGCCATTGCCGGCGACAGCGTCAAGGTCACCGTGACCGTCAGCGCAGACGAGGCCGCACTGCCCCACGATGTGAAGAAGTACCTGTAATTTGATAAAAGAACAGGGCTAAAGGCTTTTCCAACAGGCAGAAGACCGGAGAAAAATAAATTTTTTCGGTTTTCTGCCTGTTTTGGTGTTGACAAAGGGTTGCTTTGGCGCTATACTAACAAAGCAGCCTTTTCAGAGGTGTACTATGCAATTTGACCTGAGAAAGTTTATCACGACCGGCGTAAAACCGTACCATGCAGAGTTTCAGTGTGATTTATCTGCGTACGATTATGCCGGTGCAAGGATCCCGCAGCCGGTCACAGCCGTCTTTGACGCGCAGACCGATGGCGACGAGGTTCAGATAACGTTGCGGGCAAAGGCATCGGTGCACGGAGAGTGCGCCCGCTGTCTGGACCCGGTCACCCGGGAAGAGACAGTCGATACGGAGTGGATCGTCAAGGAGCGGGATCTGGATGACCCGGATTTCGATCTTCCGCTGGACGAAAAAGGACATTTGGACGTGGACGAATGGCTCAATCAGGAGTTTATGTTCCAGATCCCCACGGTGCTGCTTTGCAGCCCCGACTGCGCCGGGCTTTGCCCGCAGTGCGGTAAGAAAAAGGCGGAATGCACCTGCCCACCGGCAGAGCAGACCGATGCCCCCGTAGACACTAGGCTCGCAATCCTTAAATCACTGCTGAACAGATAAACCCATCAAGGAGGTGCAAAAATATGGCAGTACCTAAGAGACATCTTTCCAAGGCCCGCCGCGACAAGCGTCGCAGCAATGTTTGGAAGCTGGAGGCCCCCGCACTGGTCAAGTGCAGCAACTGCGGCTCTCTGAAGCTCCCCCACCAGGCATGTGGCAACTGCGGTTACTACAAGGGCGAGGAAGTCATCAAGAAGGCCTAATTTGCGCGTAATTGGTGGCATAATGGTGTTATGTACAGAAGGGGAGGGCGCAAAGCCTTCCCCTTCTTGTGCTTTCAAGGAGGTGGATGCAGATGGCGATACGGATCGAGCAGGTGGATGCCGGCAGCGAGGCCGAGGCTCTTGGCCTTGCCCCCGGTGACGAGCTGCTGAGCGTGGACGATAACGAACTGAACGACACGCTGGACTACGATTTTTATACCGACAGCAGCAGCTTCCACCTGAAAGCCCGGGTAGCAGACGGCATCCGGGAGTGGGAGGTGCAGCGGCCGCAGCGCGGCCCCTTTGGCTGCGGGTTCAAGACCTATCTGGGCGATGCGAAGCATTCCTGCTCCAACCACTGCATGTTCTGTTTCATCGACCAGCTGCCTCCCGGTATGCGCGAGAGCCTGTATTTCAAGGATGATGACGAGCGGCTGAGCTTTTTGTTCGGCAACTACATCACCATGACCAATATGCAGGATCACGAGATCGACCGCATCATCAAGATGCACATCTCGCCCATCAACATCTCGGTGCACACCACCAACCCCCAGCTGCGGGTGCGCATGCTGGCCAATAAGCGCGGCGGCGAGGTGCTTAAGTACCTGCCCCGTCTGGTGGAGGGCGGCATTGCCGTCAACTGCCAGCTGGTGCTCTGCCGCGGCGTGAACGACGGCAACGAGCTGCGCCGCACCCTTGCCGACCTGCTGGAGCTGACCCCCATGGTGCAAAGCATTGCAGCCGTGCCCTGCGGCATTACGGATTACCGCAAAAATCTGTACCCGCAGGTGCCCTACGATGCAAAGACCAGTGCCGAGGTCATCGACATTATGGAAGAATTCGGCGATGAATGCAAGCGCCGCCACGGCAAGCGCATCATCTACCCCAGCGATGAATGGTACCTTAAGGCAGGCCGCCCCATCCCTGCGGCGGCGTTCTACGAGGACTACGACCAGCTGGAAAACGGCGTGGGCATGCTGCGCCTGTTCGAGGAAGAATTTCTGGCCGAGCTGGACAAGCCCCACCGCATCTACGGCACCAAGGAACTGGACGTGGTCACCGGCACCATGGCAGCGCCCCTCATCACCCGCATGATGGAGGAGCTGCACCGGCAGTACCCCATGATCACTGTGCACGTCCACACCATCCAGAACCGCTTTTTCGGCGGCAATGTGGGTGTGACCGGCCTGATTACCGCCACCGACATCATCGCCCAGTGCGCAGGCAGGCTTGCCACAAAAACGCTGGGCATCCCGGCTGTGATGCTGCGGGAGGAAAAGGATACCTTCCTTGACGATATCACGGTAGAGCAGCTGGGGGAGCGGCTGGGCGTAAAAGTGGAGGTGCTGCCCACGGCAGGCGGGGACGAAGCCCGCGCCCTGCTGCGCAGCGGCCTGCACATTGCCCGCAGAAGAAAGAGCGGCAGCTGATAACGCCATTTTTATTGTATTTTACCCCTTTTAAGAAAGGAGGAGACCCCATGAGCAAACCGATCGTAGCAGTGGTGGGACGCCCTAACGTGGGCAAATCCACCCTGTTCAATAAGCTGTGCGGCCAGCGCCTTGCCATTGTGGAGGACACCCCGGGCATTACCCGCGACCGCATTTTTGCCAACTGCGAGTGGAACGGCCACGAGTTTTTGCTGGTGGATACCGGCGGCATTGAGCCCAAGGCTACCGAGGGCATTCTGGCCCACATGCGCGAGCAGGCGCAGATCGCCATTGACACCGCCGACTGCATCATCATGGTCACGGACGTGCGCAACGGCCTGACCGCAGCCGACGAGGATGTGGCACATATGCTGCGCCGCAGCCATAAGCCCATCATCCTGGCCGTGAACAAGTGCGACAAGGTGGGCGAGGCTCCCATGGAACTGTACGAGTTCTACAACCTCGGCTTTGACGAGGTGATGCCCATTTCTTCCGTGCACGGTCACGGCACGGGTGATCTGCTGGATGCCGTGTGTGCCCATCTGGACTTCAGCGAGACCGTGGTGGAAGAGAACCGTATCCCTGTTGCCATCATCGGTCGCCCCAACGTGGGCAAGTCCAGCCTGACCAACCGCATTCTGGGTGAGAACCGCATGATCGTTGCCAACGAGGCCGGCACCACCCGTGATGCCATCGACACCCCGGTGGACAACGCCTACGGCAAGTTCATCTTTACCGATACCGCCGGTCTGCGCAAGCGCAGCAACATCAGTGATGGTCTGGAGCGCTACATGGTGGTACGTGCACTGGCCGCTGTGGAGCGCAGCCGCGTGGCGCTGATCCTTGTGGATGCCACCGTCGGCTTTACCGAGCAGGACAGCAAGGTGGCCGGTTATGCCCACGATCAGGGCAAGGCGTGCATCATCGTCGTCAACAAGTGGGACGCGGTGGAAGGCAAGGAGACCAACACCATGGAGCTGCAGCGCCGCGGCTATGCCGAGTGCTTCAGCTTTATGGGCTACGCACCCATCATCTTCATCTCTGCCCAGACCGGCTACAACGTGAACAAACTGATGCAGCTGATCCGGGATGTGGACGCCGAGAACGGCGCCCGCGTGCCCACCGGCGTGCTGAACGAGATGCTGGCCCGCGCCACCGCCCGGATGCAGCCCCCCAGCGACAAGGGACGTCGCCTGAAGATCTACTACCTGACGCAGGCCTCCACCCGTCCCCCCACGTTCGTGGCCTTCGTCAACGCAAAGCACCTGTTCCACTTCAGCTATCAGCGGTATCTCATCAACCAGATCCGCGAAAACTTTGGTCTGGAGCATACGCCCATCCGTCTGGTCGTGCGGGAGCGCGGCTCCGGCGAGGTGGGTGCCAAGGACGTATAACACGTCAGGGAGGCTCAGATGATGAAATCTGTTCTCATCGCGGTGGTGTCCGCTGTGCAGGCTTACCTGCTGGGCAGCATCGACACCGGTATCCTCGTCAGCAAGTTTCTGTACCACGATGACGTGCGCAAGTACGGCAGCGGCGCTGCCGGCATGACCAATATGCTGCGCACCTTCGGCAAAAAGGCGGCAGCGCTTACCGCTTTCGGTGATGTGCTCAAGGGCGTGCTGGCGGTGTGCATCGGTCGTTGGTTGTTCACCCTGATGCCGGAAAGCACTACGATCTCGCCGTATCTGGCAGTGTACCTTGCCGCCATCTTTGCCATTATCGGTCATTTGAAGCCCCTGTATTTCGGCTTCAAGGGCGGCAAAGGCGTGCTGGTGGCGGGCGGCACCATTCTGGCCATCCAGCCGGTGCTGATCCCCTTTCTGGCGGTCATCTTTCTGGCCTGCCTGCTGCCCACCGGTATGGTGTCGCTGGGCAGCGTGACTATGGCGGCACTCTACCCGGTGCTCACCATTCTGTACGGCGTGTTCCGGGGCTACTCTGCCGCCGACCTTACTGTGTGCGCCATCGGCTCGGTGATCATGGGCGCAATGGTCATTTACATGCACCGCTCCAACATCCAGCGCATCCGCGAGGGCAAGGAGTACCGCTTTGGCCGTCACGGCAAAAAGTAACAGAAAATAGTAGACCACCCCGCAGCAGCCGTTCGCCGGCCACTGCGGGGTGGTTTTTGTATCTGCTTATTCCTTTGTCTCGGTCTCTTCCTCAGGCTTTGCTTCGGAATGCCGCCGACGGAACCAGTCGGCGGGGATGCCGCTCTGGGCAGGGGTAAGATCCGGCGCGGGGTGACCGTCCGGCAGGTGCGCACCGAAGGCAGGGACAAAGAAGAACTTGCGCACGATGAAGATCAGTGCGATCGCGCCAACGCTGAGCAGGTTCTCCACGGCGGAATCGTGCCCCACCACCAGATGGCGTGCAATGGCGTAAAGCAGCACCTCAAGGCTGCTGCCGGGGCTGTGCTTAGCCAGCATCTTGATGAACTCGATGCCGATCACAATGTCCAGACTGCGCTCCAGAAAGGTGCGGATCTCTGCTTCGTTGCCATCGAACAGCAGGCCGGGCATCCAGCGGATGAGGGGCACAACGCTGAGCAGCAGACCGATCAGCACCAGCCCGGACAACAGCACCTCCAGCAGACTGGAAGCCTGAATAATGCGGTTGCGCAGGGAAGTGCGCCAGTGGCTTTCTACCGGGTGAGAGGGATGTTCCATAGTAAGACCTTCCTTTCGGCATTCTGCTGCATAAAGATCGACAAAATCCTGCCTTTATTGTAGCAGACGAGAGAAGGTCTGTCAATTTCAATCCACGATGGTGACGGTGGTCTGCGGGCCGACGGCCACATAGCCGGACTTTTTGATGCAGTCCTGCCCGGCGTCGGTGTCCAGCCAGTCGTACAGACGGCGCTCCGGGCTGTCGGCGGCGGCGTCCGGGTGGATGACGGCGTAAAAATCGTTGCACAGGGGGTAGCTGCCATCGGCAAGGGTGTCGTTGCTGGGGGTCACACCGTCCACCGCCAGCAGCCGCAGCCCGGGCTTGGAATACATCTGGTCGATGTAGTAATATACGGAAAAACCGATGGCGTTGGCGCTGTTGTTGTAATCGGCAATGCTGTCCACCAGCTCGCCCATTTCGGCGGGTGCCAGCTCAGAGGGCGGGGTCATCAGCTCGCCACCCTGAATGAGCAGTTTTTTGAACAGGGTCTGGCTGCCGGAGTCCTCGCCGCGCTGAAAGGCAACGATTTCCTGATCCTTGCCGCCCACATCCTTCCAGTTGGTGATCTTCCCGGCGTAGATGTCCCGCAGCTGTTGCCGGGTAAGTGCCTGCACGGGGTTGTCCTCGTTGACGATGAACACCAGCGCGTCCACCCCGATGGGCTTCTGCTCCAGCTCCACATTGGCCTCCTGCAGCTCTTTCTTTACATAGTCCGGTGCTTCGTATACCACCAGCATCCGGGTGGTGGTGTCGTACAGGCCAAAGTTCTCCCATGCGTAGGCGGTGGTGCTCACGGTGATGCTGCTGCGGGCTTCTTCCAGGTCCATGCCGGTGGTATCGGCCAGCATCTGCGCCATCAGGGGGATGCAGGCGGTGCTGCCGTCCAGCGGGGGAAACTCCTCCACGGTCAAAAACGGCGCTGCCTGCTGCACAGTAGAGGAAGCAGCAGAGGATGCGGGCTGTTCTACCACAGAGGAAGCGGTGCTGCCGGAGGGAGCATCCGTGCCCTTGCAGGCGGTCAGTACCCCGGCAGCGGAGCAGGCAGCCAGCCCCAGCAGAAAGCTGCGGCGGGAAATTTTAGTGTTTTTCATAAAAAAGCCCTCCTAACTCAATAGCCGTAACTCGGTTCATCGTCCGCAGTGGCAGACGAGAAAATGCTCTGGCAGTACAGCCAGTTGCCGCTTGTGTCCATCCAGCCCACATAGAAGCCCCGTTGTGCAGCAAACACATGGTCGGGCAGGGCGTTCAGGCTGTTAGAATAGTACCCGGCGCAGCTGGCAAGCCCCTGTAATACTACCTTGCCGTCTGCGTCCAGCACATCGCATACGTTGCCGTAGGCGCTGCCCACAGCGCTGCGGCTGCCGTAGAACATGGGTCTGCCGTCGGGGTCGGTGGTCAGGTAGTTGACGTAACTGTATTTGCCCTGCAGGGCGGTCAGGTCGCTGACAAGCCCCTGCGGGCCGTACAGCCGGGTGGCGGTGGTCTCGTAGCGGTCGTTGTCCTGCAATTTCAGCCAGACGTAGCCGCTGCCGTAGTTGCTCATCCGTACCCGCTGCTGGTGCTCCACCGGTTCTACGGTGGTGTCGGTCAGCAGCTTTCCGTTGTCCGTGCTGTACACCCGCAGACTGCCATCCAGCGCGTAGACGGCTACGGTGTTGTCGGTGGCGTTCACATCGTACAGCGGGGTCTTGGTGCCGGTTTCCAGATCATAGAGCTCGTAGCCATGATCCTCGCCGCTGTGCCATGTTACCACATAGCCCGGGAAATATTGGCTGGGCTGCTCGTCAAAGGCGGCAATCAGTCCGCGGTCCTCTGTGGTCATATCCCGCAGTTCGTACCGGCCATCGCCGGTGGAAAAGCTGGCAAGACCGCCCGGGTAGACCTGCAAAAAGCCCGTGTACTGCTCGCCGGTCTGGGTGTTATACAAAATCTGGTCGGTGGTCTCGGCTCCGGTGGCAACGTCCAGCTCCACCCAGTCGCTCAGGGTATCGCTGTCGTAGAAAAGGCGGTATGCCGAGGCGGCATCGGCGCGGTAGACGGGGGTGCCGTCCTTTTCCTGCACAACTACCCAGCGGTTCTGTTGGTAATCCATATCCCAGTCGTAATCATCCAGCCCTTCCGGGCGGGCGTAGCAGCTGAACACCAGCTTATCGCCGCATAGGGTGCAGCTGTATGCGCCCTCCGGCACCGGCAGCGCTGCGCCGGTGGCAAGGTCGATGACCTGACAGGTGCCGTAGCCGGACTCCGGGACGTAGCCGCCATCGACAAGGCGGCTCTCCTGCAGCACCAGCAGGCCGTTTTGCAGGGTAGCGTTCTGCTCGCCCTCAAAGGACATCACCTCAGTGCCGGTCTTGTCGTACAGGGCGGTGCGGCGCCCGCCCCGGCCGGTGGGGTCGGACCAGCTGCGCAGCCAGTAGTCTGCGGTGCCGGTGGCGCTGTCCTCCACCAGCGAGACGTTCTCACTGCGGGTAGACTGGTGTAGCGGGGTGCTGCCGCACAGGATGGTGGTGCTGCTCCCGGAACGGCCATAGCAGTACAGCACCCGCAAACGGTCATCGTTCAGCACAGCGGGGTCGTACAGGGGCTTGCCGCTGTCGTCCGTGGGCACAGAAACGGCAGAGCTGGCAGCGCCCGGCACGCCGGTGGCGGGCGGCAGCAGGGCACAGCCGCAGCCCAAGGTAAGGGCAAGGGCTGCGCAGACCGCCCCGCAGCCGATACGCAAGACAACACGCTTCATAAAAAAACACTCCTTTGCAAAAACAGGGAGGAAAATTTTTCCGTTCACTCAGAATACGAAACAGCCGCATTTTTCATTGCAGAGTTTGCAGAAAAATGCGGCTAAAAACGGTTACAATTGCATTACAGCTGTGCCGGGGCATGGGACGCTTCTGCCTTGTCCATCTGCTCCAGCTGCCGCAGAAAGGCCAGCAAAAAGGGCAGAGAAATGAAGAAGGTGAGCGCATCCGCAATGGGCTGGCAGAGCTCTACGCCCACAAGACCCAGCACCCGGGGCAGTACAAGAATCAGCGGGATAAAGCACACGCCCTGCCGGCAGCAGGCCAGAAAGGTGGCGCGCCCGGCCTTGCCAACGCTTTGAAAGGTCATGTTGGCCACTACGATCACCGGCTGCAAAAGGACGGCAAAGCACTGGTAACGGAAGGCAGGCAGCGCCACGGCGGTGACTTCCGGGTCATCCCGGAACAGACGAATCAAAGCTTCATCCTTCCACCAGCACACCGCGATCAGCACCACCAGCAGCACAAAGGCGGCTTTCAGGGTAAAGATGGCAGCCTGCCGTACCCGGTGGTATTTGCGTGCGCCGTAGTTGAAGGACGCCACCGGCTGCAAGCCCTGTCCTACGCCGATGGCCACCGAGAGGATGAACATAAAAATGCGGGACACGATGCTCATGCCCGCCACGGCGGCGTCGCCGTAGCTGCGGGCGGCAATGTTCAGCAGCATCCCGCCGATGCTGTTCAGCCCTTGTCGGCCAAAACTGGGCGCGCCGCCTGCAAGGATCTGCAAAAACTCACGCGGCTCCCGGGTGACGGCGGAAAGCCGGAACTGGCTGACCGTTTTGCCCCGCAGGAACATATACAGCAGAATGCCAAAGCTGATGGTCTGGCTGAGGGCGGTGGCAATGCCGGCACCGGCAGTGCCCAGCCCTAAAACGAACATGAACAGCGGGTCCAGCGCAATGTTCAGCAGTCCGCCGGTGACCAGCCCGACCATGGCAAGGTTCGCCTTGCCCTCATACCGTAGAACGTTGTTCATCACCAGACTGGAGATCATCAGCGGTGCGGCAAGCAGGATGGGGCGGGCGTAGGCGCAGGCGTGGGGCAGAATGGTCTCGGTGCTGCCCAGCAGCATCATGAAGTCCGGCAGGGTGGCAAGACCGACCACTGCCAGCACTACGCCAAAGGCCAGCGCCGTAAAAAAGCTGGTGGAAGCAAAGCGGGTGGCAGCGTGGGTATCCTGACTGCCCAAGCGGCGGCTGATGATGGTGCCGGAGCCGTGCCCCAGCATAAAGCCCAGCGCCTGTATGATAGCCATCAGGCTGGAAACGACGCCCACCGCGCCGGAAGCGCTGGTGGAGATGCGCCCTACAAAAAAGGTATCGGCCAGATTGTAGATGCTGGTGATCAGCATACTTAAAATCGTGGGCGCGGCCAGACTGAGGCTCAGCCGGGGGATAGGGGTCTCGGTCATTTTGTGATACTGCACCGCAGTGCGGTCCTGCTGGGTCATGGGCAAATATCCTCCTTCAAAAAACGAGAAAGCCGCCCCTTCCAGAGCGGCAGATAGTCCTGATAGAAACAGTATAACGCAGTTGCGGCAAAATGTCGAGAGGAAGAAAAAACGGCCTTTCTCCCCTGCGAAGGGGCGAAAAAGCAGGTGAAAACAGGGTGCTTTCTATATAAAATGCTAAAGAATTGTCGAATTGCTTGTGAAAAATCACGATATGTGGTATTCTTTATAAGAAGGAATTGGAAAAATCTGTGCATTTTATGATTGGGAGGGATTTATACATGAAATCCGTAGCACAAACCGTGATCGAGGCCGACCGCTTTTATACCATTGCCGCTCACACCGGCAATGTCATTCAGGCAGTGGAAGGCAGCAAGGATGGTGGCACTGTCCGTCTGGGCAAGTATGACCACAAGCCCGAGCAGGAGTGGAGCTTTGTCCGCGAGGGCGATGGTGTGTACCGCATCCGCAACCGCGCTTCCGGCAAGTTACTGGATCTGACCATGACCGGCACCGCCAACGGTACCTGGCTGCACCTGTGGGAGGACGTGGGCGGCACGTCCCAGATGTGGAAGGTGGAGCACACGCCGGAGGGCACTGTGCGTCTGCGCTCCTCCTGGGCAGGCGGCAAGTGCGTGGACACCGTGGGCATCGGTGCCGAGGTGGGCGCTGTGCTGCAGATCTGGCAGGAAGTACCCGGCGGTGGCGACCAGCTGTGGGTCATCTCTGAGGTAAAGGATCGCGTAAAGCGTGCTGCTAAGGTCGAGGAAGCACCCGCACCCGCTGCTGAGACTACGGCCGCACCGGCCAAGGAAGCCGCTCCCGCCCAGAAGCCCGCAACCCGCAAGCCCCGCACCACCAAGAAGGTGGAGGAGAAGCCCGCTGCGCCCGCAGTAAAGGCCGCAGAGCCGGTCAAGGCAGAAAAGCCCGCTGCGAAGAAGGCTGCTAAGGCAAAGGCTGAGCCTGCTGCCCCCGCCGCAGAGGTGAAGGCTGCCCCCGCTGTGGAGACCAAGACCGAGACTGCTGTCCCTGCAACTAAGGCCGCACCTGCCGCCGCAAAGCCCAAGGCAAAGCGTGCACCCTGCAAAAAGACCATAAAGAAGTAAGAAATCATAAAACGCAAAAAAATCGGACAGACCGCAGTCTGTCCGATTTTTTTGCGTTTATAGAAGCTTTTTATGCAGCAGGGGCGGCAGCATCGCTCTGGGCGGCGGTCTGCACGAACTGCACAATGCTCTCGATGGTCTTGCGTAGCTGCACAAGGCTTTCCACGTCAGAGTCCTGCATCCGGGAGGTGGGCGCGGTCACCTCGGTTTGGGCGGCAGTCACGGTGCCGGAAAGCTCCGCATGGATGTGGTGGGCGGGCACGTCCAGCAGGATGTGCACCTTGGGGGACAGGGTCTTGAGCAGACCCTGCTTTTCGATGCCCAGAATCAGCTGCGGCGCATCCTCACCGGCGGCGAGGTTCGGCAGCTGAAGGTAAAGGTAGCCTTCCTTGGCGTTGGCGGGCTGCACGGTTTTGAGCTGCTTGAGATCCAGCTGAAAATCGTTTACCTGCTGCAAGCTGGTGGCAGTGGGGTCTACCCCCAGCAGGGTAGCCAGCTGGTCCTGAGAGATGTAGCTGCCCAGCGACCAGCCCGGCAGCAGCAGGCTTGCCAGCGGATACTCGGCTACAACCGTGCTGCGCAGCTTGTTGTACAGCTGTCCGGCGTCATACAGGGTCTCTTCCTCGCTGATGTACATCCGGGTCAGAGGGGCATCGTTGACAGTGCTGGTGCCCGTTGGGTACAGCGCCAGCTGCACCGCCCGGGGGGTGTACTGGCCGGTCAGACTGCCGGTGGTGCCGCCGAACTTGTCCAGCAGGGCGTAAAGAGCAGGGGGCTCGGCCTCGGTGGAGGTGATGGTGTAGTCCAGCGCAAAGCTGGCACCGCTCTGGAATGCCTTGATCTTGCGGCTGACGAAGCTGTACAGCACTGCCGCAGCCACCGCGCACACCAAAACCAGACACAGCAGAACGATCAGCGCCGCCCGCAGACCAGTGCGCTTTTTATGGGAAGATGCCATGGGAAACCTCTCCTTCCGGTAAACGTATTTGCTTCAGCATAACGGAACTGCACGCAAATGTCAAGCGCCGCAAACTGCGGACAAAACAAAAAACCTGAAACATTTCTGTTCCAGGTTTCTGGCGGAAAGATGGGGATTCGAACCCCAGAACGCTTTTGACACGTTACACGATTTCCAGTCGTGCGCCTTAGACCAACTCAGCCATCTTTCCACATCTTTTGTTCTGCCTTTGGGCGGGTGCCCTTGGCGCTCCACTATAATACCTGAAAGCAGGCTTTTTGTCAAGGATTTTTTTGAAAAAAATCAGACTTTTTTAAAAATGACGAAAAAACGCGAGAAAGTATTCTGCTGCATGGATGGAAAGCACAAAAAGCCCTTGACGCATCTTTAAAATAGGTCTATATTGAGGGCAAAGAGCACTGCGGTGGGTCATTTTGTGCCGCAGCGGCGGGAAATATAAGGAGGATGCTTTTATGACTTATCCTGAAGTGCTTGCCAATGCCCGTACCTGCATTGGTCAATACTGCAAGGCCTGCCCGGTGTGCAACGGCGTGGCCTGTAAAAACCAGATCCCCGGCCCGGGTGCCAAGGGCGTGGGCGATACCGCTATCCGCAATTATAATAAGTGGGCCGATATCCGGGTGAACATGGATACCCTGTGCCCCGGCGGTACACCGGACACTACGCTGGAGCTGTTCGGCAAAAGCTTCCGCTATCCCTTCTTTGCTGGCCCTGTGGGCGCGGTGAACCTGCACTACTCCGATACCTACACCGACATGACCTATAATGATGTGCTGGTGCGTGCTTGTGCCGAAAACGGCATTGCGGCCTTTACCGGCGACGGCACCAACCCCACCGTGATGGAGATGGCTACCCGCGCCATTGGCGCTGCGGGCGGCTGCGGTGTGCCCACCATCAAGCCGTGGAACATCGACACCATCCGGGAAAAGATGGCACAGGCCAAGGCCAGCGGCTGTTTTGCCGTGGCTATGGACGTGGATGCAGCGGGTCTGCCTTTCCTGAAAAACATGACCCCGCCCGCCGGCAGCAAGAGCGTGGAGGAACTGGCCGAGATCGTGCAGCTGGCGGAGCACCCCTTCATCGTCAAGGGCGTGATGACCGTCAAGGGCGCACTGAAGGCAAAGCAGGCAGGTGCCGCTGCCATCGTGGTGTCCAACCACGGCGGCCGTGTGCTGGACCAGTGCCCCGCCACCGCCGAGGTGCTGCCGGAGATCGCCGCAGCCCTCAAGGGCACCGGCGTAAAGGTGCTGGTGGACGGCGGTATCCGCACCGGTGTGGATGTGTTCAAGGCGCTGGCGCTGGGCGCAGACGGCGTTCTGATCTGCCGCCCCTTCGTGACTGCTGTCTACGGCGGCGGCGCAGAGGGCGTGAAGTGCTACATCGACAAGCTGGCCGGGGAACTGGCCGACACCATGCAGATGTGCGGTGCCCATACGCTGGCTGAGATCACCCCGGATATGGTGCGGGTCTGAGCGTTCTATTGTACGTAACAAAAAAGGAGATGCCCGGCAGGACATCTCCTTTTTTTGTTTACTTCAAAGTGCCGTCCAGCACCTGCTGGTAATACCACGGCTTCGGGGCGTGGAAGGTCTTGCCGCTGAGGAAGGCAAAGTCCGGCTGGGTGAAGCGGGGCATGGTCAGCTCCCATGCGCACAGCGCCTGATACTTCAGCTTTAGCTCGCGGTTGGCGCTGTTGTTGCCATACTTGCTGTCGCCAAGGATGGGACAGCCGATGCTTGCCATGTGGGCGCGGATCTGGTGGGTGCGGCCGGTGATGAGCCGGACCTTGAGCAGGGCCAGACGGC
>OLSX01002399.1_pt1 | contig 16600 bp, 23 predicted proteins | sample 1673141 | NCBI WGS metagenome assembly OLSX01 (sample SAMEA3136759, study PRJEB25190) | human gut metagenome | biome: human gut; feature: human-associated habitat; material: faeces | place: Austria | collected 2013
ATCCACTTCCTCAACCACATACGGGGTATCGCCGCTGATAAGGACATTTTCAAACTTAGCCAGACCGTTTTTATCAGTCACGGCATATTCGTCAACGGGCAAGCCGCTGAGCGAAGTACCGGAAAGGTGGAATTTTACACCTTCATTCAGCCCATCCTCACTGGTCTTGGTCACGGTGAGCTCCCCGCGCTTCAGGACATTGTTGAAGGTCACGGTAGAAGTATGACCGCTGACAATGGTTACTCTCTGAACGCTCTGCGGCTCATAGCGAGGGATATTCTGTTCGGTCACAGTATAAACGCCGGGCATCAGCTCTACATCCACCGTGCCGTCTGCATTCGTTGTGACATTTTTATTGACTCCGTTGCCGGAAATATTGAAGCTGATTCCGGATACCACACCGTCCTCCGATGTCTTTCGGATACGGCCTGTACCGTAGGTTTCGGTGTCGATATTCAGATAAAAATACACGGGATCGGAAGCGCCGGAAATCATGGTCTGTTTGCCGACACAACCCCAAATCAGCATCTCACCGCAATTCAGATTAACTTTCTTCTGTGCGGAAACCGCAACAGGCGAGGTGATCATCGAATCGCTGGTAAAGGTATACTGATTTCCGCTTCTTGATACCCGGATGCCGTTTGCAGAGAGGTTAATATCCGAAAGCGTATTGTTGGTATCCGTAAGGGTAAGGCTGTAATTTTTCGCATCGGGATTATACTTCAGCGTATAGGTATTTGCTCTGCCCTGACTCCTTGCCATAAAACTCGGAATCCTGTAATGGTCTGCCATCTGCGATAAAATCCAGTTATAGCATTTCTCGGCAGGTCTTCCCATTAAGGAATAACAATAGGTGTCCGCATCAATGCCGTTTGCGCTGTGCAGATCGGTTGGGCTTGTGCGGAGCTGCTGCTGGTATTCCCAAATGATCGTCTGCGTAGCAAAGGCATAATCATCGGCATTCGTACCTGCCACAGGGGAGGACTGCCCTTCATGCCAGCCGTACATCAACGCCATCATAATGCCGAACTGTGCATCGATGGGCAGATTCTGAAAATAGGCGCTGTTCGTTCCGTTCTTCGATACATAGGAATTTCCCGAACTGAAATCAATACCGGATTCCACACAGTACACCTGATGCGTCCCGCTGCTGTCATTCATCATATATTTGCGCTTGGCATTTCCTGCACTGACCGGATGAACGGAGATATTGCCGTTGCTGTCGTATGCGATAAAGGAATACGAACTCTTGCTGTAATAATATTCGCCGTCAGAGCCGACATACCTGTCTCCGAAAGAGGAGGTGCAGTTGTGTCCTTCCTCGCTCGTCCATGCAAAGGCGGACATAGGCAGTGCGGTCACCATCATCAGCAGGCAGAGAACTGCTGACAGGATTCGCCTGCCGCTTAACTTAAACTTTGTTTTCATAGGCTGTTAAACCGTCCTTTCTTAATTTTGGGCATAAAAAAATCCCTCTGTGTTTTTTCACAGAGGGAGGTTCCCGATGAGGAGCTGCTATGCAAAGAGGAAGTATATGGAATATACGCCGTTTCCTCTTGCTTCGCAGTAAATATTAAAGTGTGTGATTTCATCCATGCCGTAGGTGCTGAGATTGTCGGCGGTATGGAATCTGATATAGCCTGCAAGATTCTGCTTTAAGGTTTCGCCCTGATTGCTTTGTGATGCCGTCACGGGATTCCACCATGAAGCGGTGTCGGGAGTGAGCGAGGCGTCCAGTGTAAGCCCCATGCTTTGCCCTATCCCGATGCAGTCTGCTTTGATTGCCTCGATATCAAATTCGAAGTCGTAAGCTGTTTTCGGCTGTACCTCCTGCGGAGGTGTTTCGGGTTCTGCAGGTATTTCCGGCTCTGCAGGCATCGGTGTCGCCGGTGCTTCAGCCGGCGTTTTCTGTGGCTCTTGCTCCGGCTGGATTTCCGGCGCCGTTGGTTCAGGTTTTGCCTGTTCCGTCTGAGCCGGAGTGGTTTCTTTCTTTGGCTGCGATTCGGCAGGAGGCGCTGCCCGGCTTTCTGTTTCTTCTGCCTGTGGTTGTCTTTCAGGCGTGGAGGCTGCCGATGTTTCCGGTTCCTGCGAAGCTGTCGATTCGGCAGGGATGTCATCGTCTGTTTCGCTGCTCGATGCCGATGATGCATCTGCCGAGGCCATGCTGTTCGGTGAGATCTTCTCAGGCGGTTTTGCCTGTTCTCCGCATCCGGCAAGCCCTGTTATCAGGAGTCCGCATAAAACTGCGGTTATTACTTTTTTCTTCATACATGATCACCGTCCTTTACCACAAGCATACCGAGAAAATCTCAAAAGTCCAGACATTTCTGCGAGATTTCAGAAAAAGTTACATACTCGGCGCCATGCCCTGCGTTTCGCTTTCTTCTGCGGCTTCATCCTGCTGCCCTTGCGCCTGAACTGCCTGCTCATAGGCGTCTATAACCTTTTCATTCAGCTCGGTTCTTGCTTCGGCGGTTACCGCATGAAAGATATCGCTGTATTTTGTATTGCCGTTCCCGTCCTTATAGCTGTTCTGCGGCATAGAGACAAACAAGCCTTTCTGTGAATCCACAACACGGATACCGTGGATAGCGAAGGCTCCGCCGATGTTGGCGCTGGCAAACGCTTTGACACTGCTGCCTTCGTAATCATTCAGCCTGTCAATCCGCACCTGAATAGACGGATTTTTGTGTTTCTGCTCCTTCGGGGGAGCTGCCTGTTTCTTTGCTGCCATAGTTTTTCCTCCTGTTCTTATTTATTGTGCCGTGATGCCCGGCGCCTGCTTTTCTGCCCATTTAACCGACAGATGAATTAAAGCGGCGTGCTGCTCGGAATCGGTCAGCCCATCCAAAAACTCAAGCAGCGTGACCTCGTTCACGCTGTCGCCGGGCGGATCATCCTTGCAGTTATTGCAGATTTTTTCTCTCCTGACAAGCACAGTTCTGCCATCCTCCGATTCCGTGAAGGACAGCACGTCGTTATAGCAGAATCCGACACGCTGCCGCATTTCATAGGGAATGGTGATGCGTCCGCGCTTGCCGAGAATACGGTACATGGTATTTGCCATCCTCACACCTCCGCATCTTCACATTCTTCGATGCAGGGACAGTCCTCACAGTTGCCGTCACAGTCTGTCTCGTTCATCGGACAATGGTCACAATCGCCGTCACAGATAAAGTCTTCCGGCGCATCTGCTTTCTCAATGATGAGGCGGTTTGCTTCCACGCTCATCTTCATGGCGCCGCCTTCAAAAATTCCAGTCTCCATAAGCATTTTTGCAGGAACAGAAAGCAGCACGAAGCTTTGCTTCATTTTTTTATTTTGCATGATATGATACACTCCTTTAGGATTTTTTCGATTTCTGCAGGGCTTAGCTCGTTCTCCATTTCAAACAGAGTGAGCTGTCTTGCATTCTGCCGTTCCCGTTCATAGAAATCGTAGTTGCCGATAAGCAGTTCGGGGAATTCCTTTCCGGCTTCATATTTCTGCACCATTGAGTGGATTCGCTTAAATCCGAACTGATTGTAGTCCTGATACAATTTCCTGATTTCAGGACAGTCGTTATAGGAGACCAGCCACTTGCCTTTTGCTTCTGCAAGCGCACGGTGAAGCCGGACATGGTCATCCCATGTGAAGCCGCACTCATACACATATTCGCTGGTGAAGTACGGCGGATCACAGTAGGTAAAAGCGTCCGGTCGGTCATAGTGCCGGATCAGCACCTCGAAATCCTGATTTTCGATGATTGCATTCGCAAGCCTCTTTGCAAGCTGCTCAATCAGAGAAAACAGGCTTGCAATGTTGAAAGGCTGGCAGGCATAGGATTTTCCTCCGCTGGAATAGCTGTAGCGGACGAGCTTTAAGAACATCACCGCACGGCGCAAATCATAATCTTCTTTGGCCGTCTTATACAGCAGCCTGATTTCCGATGCCTTTGGCGCCGGGAGCAGGATGTTCGTCAGGTCAAGCTCCTGTTTCAAAAACTCATCGGTAAATTCCTGCTTCTCAAAAAAACGCTTGAGGACGAGAAAATCGTCTCTTGCGTTTAAATTGAGAAAGCCAAGCTCCCGGATGAATTCCATCGGCCGGTCACGCATACAGCGGAACAGATTGACAAGGTTTGCGTTATAATCGTTGTAAACTTCAAACTTGTCGGGAACAGCTTTGCCCAGCAGCACAGCGCCCGATACGCCGAAAGGCTCGATATACCGCCCGTAGCTCAGCGAAAACAAAGCGTATAAAATGTGAAGGATGGAAGTTTTGTTTCCCATCCAACTGACAGGGCTTTTGATAATCACCACCTCCTTTGGCGACATCAACCGCCCTGAAATAAAAAAAGGCCGATACCAATCGTTTTCAGGGCGATTGATATCGGCTTGTTAGATTTTGTCGTTCAGCTTTTGCTGAAGCTTTCTGATTTCCTGCTCATAATTGTTGATTCGGTTAATCTGCACACAACAGAGTACCGTTACTGCAATACAGCCGCCGATCAGAAGTCCTGCCAGCAGCCATGCAAGCTCACTCATCCTACATCACCATCCCTTCGTCTATATTTTCCGCCTCATCCTCTGTGAAATCGCTGAGACGATTGGGAACATAATCGGAAAGCCATGTGCCGCCGAATTGCTCATGAGAACGAAGCCGCCATATGGCAAGCCTGCCCATGTCAAGCTTTGCACTGTCGTTAAACGGGAAGAGGAGGTTTGTCAAACCTTCGTTTTCAAAAGCATAAATGTTTTCAAATTTCGTTCCGTTAAGCAGCAGTTTTTCCTCGGTGAACAGATTGTTGATCCCGTCCAGCCATTCCTTCAAATCTCCGCCGCAGCCCTGCAGAACAAGTCCGTCACAGTCATTCATCCGGCGAAGATCCTCCGTAGTAATTTTTTTAATGCTCATAGCTGCATTCCTCCGAATTCCTGATTTTCATCGAGTTCCTCATCGGCAAATTCCTGCGGCGTCATCGATAAGCCTGTAAAGTTGGGATCAGTGTCTTCCTCGAAAGGGATATATCCGCTTTCTCCGAAATCAAGGATTTCTTTCATGAGTACCGTGCCGCCGTGATTCACACCGACCTTTGGCTCAATGGAAATGAAGCGGCTGCCGTCATCACTGTAACGGAGATCGTAAGCATACAGCCCTTCGGGGATTTCCTCCGGCATAAGCCTGCCGTTTGAAAACAGCGCCTTGCGGTCAAGCACCTCGATGACATCTAATTTCTCATTGGTTAGTGTCTGCGTTTTCAATTCCTTCGTTTCCGGCTCGTCACATGGGACAGTTTCATACAGGGAGCGTCCGCAGGCGGAAACCACACCGTATGGCGTCTCAGAGGCGCCGAGTCTTTGAAGCAGCCGTTCTCCCTCGTTCTGTGTGAGCAGGGTATCCAGCCATTTGCTGTCAAAGCGGCTATCCATAAAGCGGCGCAGATAGTCTTTGAAAAATACGCCTGCGGAATCAGAATAATAGGACAATTCATAGCGGTCGAGCTGCTCCAGCGTATCCAGTGCAGCCCGAACATCCTTCGGGGGACTTACGGACAATACCGCTTTGAATTTCACCTGATCCAGCGGCGACTGTTCCGCCATGTGCTGTGCCAGCGTATTCAGCGTATCAAAATCTGCCATGTCTCCGAACATTTCAGATGTAATCTGCGGGACAGAGGATTCAAAACCGTAATATACACAATCCTCGATGCAAGCCTCATTATGCCGCTGTGCAATCTCATCGGCTTTTTCTTTTGTGGCGGGCAGGCTGATCCACTCGGCGCTGTCTGCGGTTTCATCGGTGCTGTTTACGGGAGCCTCTGCAATTTCCAGCCGAAAAGCAAACCAATGGGAGGCTTCTTCATGGGGAAGGGTTTTCCCGTCATACACCTGCGGCATTTCATAATCTCCGGCAACAACATAGAAACCGTTTACAAACACGCCGCCGTCATTTTCCCGCTGCAGCCTGCCGATCTGCTTTTTATCCAGCAGATACAGAGCCTGTTCGGGAACACTTGCCACATCCTCATGCAGATCGTTTTCAATCACAAACTGTCCGAGCTGCTCATTGCTTCCCACATTGGAAGCAATCATGACGGCATCAAGTCCATAGGTCATGTTAATTAAATCCTTCACGCTTACAAGCTCGCCTTCGGGATGGTCGGGAATGACACGGGGAGCAACCGCCTGCAGCGCCAGCCGTTCTTCTTCATTCAGAGCCTCCAGCCGTTTTGCAAGGAAATTCAGCTCGTCAAGCGTAGGCGAATCCAGCCGGACATCCGAAAGTCTTGGCAGGAGATTGCAATTTAGGATGGAAATATCCTGATAGCCGTCCTGCCTGAGAATTGCCCTCGATTTTTGCAGAGCGTCTCGGATTTCGTAATCCTCGGCGGGCAGTTCAAGGTCTGCATAATAATAGCCGTCGAGTTCGTTATATTCTGTTACAAGTTCAATGGTCATTTGCTTTGCCAAGTGATTCACCTCATTTCACAATGCCGTATCGGTCATTGATTTCCTTAATTTTTTTACCGATTGCGGTGATAACGGGTACGCTTACCGCATTTCCCGCCATCTTATACAAATGCCCGTCTGAAAGCCCGATGGCTTGTGCTTTATAAAACTGCTCGTCTGTAAAACCCTGCAGCCGCCAGCATTCAATGGGCATCAGCTTTCGGATTCTGCCGTGATGCACAATGCCATGTCTGTCCTGTGCCGTGATCGTAAACATCGGCTCGTCCGGCTCTTTCATCCTCCTGCCGTTCTGACGGACAGTTTCACGGTCAGGCGTCAGGATCGCTCTCGGCATATCCTCTACAAGAACACCGGAATTTCTGCCCTTGTGGTTTCCTACGCCGGAGTCGTATCGGGCAATCAGGCATCTTGCCTCATCGGTAATAGCGGGTTCGGGATTCAGATCAATAAAATAGAGCCCGGTTTTTCCTCCCCAGCCGCCCGATCCCGCACACTGCGTACAGGCTACGCCATCGGTGCTGTAGACTCTTGCTCCCTGCGGTCCGGGTATAAGCTGTTTAAGATTTTCCGCATTGCCGCTTCTGAGAGGAAATACTTCTCCGGCGCCTCGTCCGTCACGATGTCCGACAATGTACAGGCGCCTTCGCTGTTGGGGGACTCCGAAATATTTGCTGTTAAGCACACACCATTCAGGATGATACCCCATTTCAACAAGCGTGGAGAGGATGGTTTCAAATGTCCGACCGCCGTCATGCGATAACAGCCCCGGCACATTTTCCAGTAAAAGAAATGCAGGCCGTTTCTCACGAGCGATTCGGGCAACTTCAAAGAAGAGAGTTCCTCTTGTATCTGCGAATCCGAGCCGCTTTCCCGCAACTGAGAAGCTCTGACAAGGAAATCCCGCACAGATGAGGTCGATGTCGGGGACTTCGGCTGGGTTGATTTGGGTTGCGTCTTCATAATAAATTTCTCCTTTCGGTTCATAGAGTGCGTTATAGGCTTTATTTGCATATTTGTCGATTTCGCAGTGGCCGACACACGCAAAGCCTTCCGCCGCTTCAAGACCCGAACGGAATCCGCCGATGCCTGCGAACATATCAAAAAATCGGATTGCCATAAAGCATCCGACCGTTCCTTTGGTTTATTTTTTTCGGTACCACCTCACATTTCCATAGTAAAGCCCTGTTCTTCATCTTCGGATTCATCCTCGTCAGAATCGTTCTCAAAATCGCCTACAGCGGCTGCTTCCTCCGGCTCGGTATCTTCCTCGGTCTGTTCGGAATCGTCCGTCTGTGTGTCGCTGACGCTCTCACGCTCGGTCATATCCCGTTCCAGCTCGGTTTCAATCAGCCCGATGATAAATTCTTTCTGTGTCATGTTGTTGCGCTGCAGGTACTCCTTGATTTGTTTGAACAAATCGTCCGGCACCTGAAATGCCAAAGTTCTCATATTTCCCATATCCTCCTTCGTCTTAAATTTAGGGTGGAGTTCGTCCTGCAATGCCAGCGTTACAAACTCTGCCATCGTCATGCCGTGGCTTTCAATATACTGTTTGACCTCCGCATGAAGCTCGGCGTCCACCTTAACCGTAATACCTCTCTTTTCCTCAGTCGGCATTGTCCTCACCTCGTTTCATATAGTTTTGAATTGCCCTGACCACGATTTCCTCTGCCGGGATTTCCTGCACAGCCGCCTGCAGCAGAAGCTGTTCCATCACCGGCTCTGAAAGTTCAATCTGAATTCCCAAATTTCCGCCTCCTACATTCCCATAACGGGAGAGGTGTCCTCATCCATACCGTTATCCTGTGTTTCCTGTTCTTCTGCCAGTTCTTCCTGTGTCAGCTTGCGGAAAGAGTCCTCATCACTGTTTAACGCAAGCGTACTGCCGTTATCCCATTTCATGTGGATTTGCGCCATATCGTCAACAAAATCCACCGTGCCTCTTGTACCGGAAGGCACAGGCGCATAGGGATCGTTCATGTCGATGAGTTCCAACCGCGTTCCGGGCGGATAGGTTTCTCTGTGCCTTCCCGCCAAGCGGTGCAGGCGTTCATATTCGTTCATATCGTTTTTCTCCTTTTCCTTCTCAGATTTTGGTTTTTGCGATTCCTCAATACAACCGTCGAGTTCATCTTCCGTACAGAGAAAATAATTGTCGCCGGAATGCCAAAAAGAGACGAACAGATCGCCGTCCTCGGTATGAATGGGCTGCTGCTCAAAATGTTCGCCAAATCCGTCCGAACATTGTCCGAGCAGCCAGTCTTTAAAAATTTCCGTTTCGTCCTCTGTCAGTTCTTCCTTGAATCGGCAATCGATTCTGCCGTACAGCTTGCCTTTGTATTCGTCTACCGTCCATACGGCAGAGACGAGTTTCTTTTTGATGCCATCGTCATCATTAAAAAACTGTGCCATTTCATCTTCCGGCGAGGATTGCTCCATTTCCAGCAGTTCACGGATATCCCATTCATAGCTTTTCAGATAGAGATTTCCCACAGGCGTTGTATCGCCGTATTCGGAATCATCGATATTTCCGTCAAGCGGGCAGAAGAAGGACATTTTCACCTGTCCAGTCTGATAGGTCATATACTTGATGTCATGGAGCAGCTCCGCAGTGCCGGTATATTGGTCATGTAACAGATTCTGTTCCAACTCCTGCTTAATATCTTCATCTGCATTCTGCACTGCAAAGGCAGCAGTATTGGCGTCGACAAGAGTGCTGCTTTCGGTTAACAGGAAAAGCAGATGATTGCCGATGTCACTGTCCGCATAGAGCTTGACCCGGATATCATCTTCCTCGTTATCGGTCAGCGGAATCCTTTCGAGCGCCTTGCGGCTGCCTATGGAACAAAGCTCCTCATAAATACTGAGATAATCCTTCGGCAGCTCTGTCACAAGCGTATTTTCTTTGTTGGTTATGACCGCATTGATCAGCGCCATGCTTCATCACCCCGTTTCATGGATGTAATTGCTCCAAGTCCAAATCGCCGTATTGCCATCGCATTGCAGATGAGTCTGAATGCCTTCGGCGGCACAAGGCTCTTATCGGCAAGATCGCTTACGGTAAGGCAGCCTGTTCCGAGATACAAGTCCTTTGCCGCACAGAACAGGGGATAGCTGTATACGGTTGTTTCGTGCAGGCGTATCTGCTCAAAGCAAATCACATTATCGCCGATGCAGTATTTGACGGATCGCCACAGCATAAAATCAGCAGTCAACAGATAAAGTGCGGCCATAAGCGCTTGATTGTTCTGATCCCTTTTTTTGATGAAACTCTCAAATATCGCACGGTGCTTTTCATTTCTATAGTCCATCGGTTCTTTCTCGCTTTCTTTGATATATTGATTCAGCCGCTTTTGAAACGGAGGAAAAACTGCAGCGTACAGCGTTTCCCTGAACACTTCGCCGGGAGAAGCTTTTCCATGCCTGATTCTCTGCACAATGCAGGAACTTTCGCCATAGCCGCAGTCGTAATCCGGCGGTCTTCCTCTGCGGTGCATACAGCATATACAATCATCACGGATTCTATTGCCGCTTTGTAAAATGACGATACTGCGTCCTTTCTGCGGAAAATTCGGTATGTTCTGCATCAGCCTTTCAATTTCCCTGAGTGCGTCTGTCTCTGTAAAATACATAGGTTTTTGTCCTTTCATTGAGATAAAATAAAATCGGAGGCCATATCCTGCACCTCCGTAATGTCTGTCAGATATTTGGGATCAACGATAACCTCCGATTCATTCCGTCTGTTAAACAGGGCAAAGATATGTTCTTTGGCTATCGTTGCTTCATATACCGTGCCGTCTTCACCAAAGCGGTGTGCAAACCATTCGGCGGTTTGCTGATTAAGCGTCCACGACAGCGCCTTGATATTATCCGCGTTATATGAGGTCACACCTCGATAAACGGTGAGCATATCGCCAAGCCTTTGAAAGTCTCTGTATTCATCCTCATCCATGAGGACTTTAGGATCGGCGGATTGAAACATAGCGACCAACTTACCTAAACTCACATCCGGATCATTGTGGGGCGCCTCGCACATAATCCATGCGCTTGAAAGGATTTCAGAGAAATCCTTCTTGGATAAATGGGGAGCCGAATATTTGAGGAATGTCAGACCGTATGGCTTATTGACCATCATATACAGCTCATAGGGATTTTCCGTATGGTCGATTGCTGAACTGACCGCCTTTCTCCATGCCTGCAGATTTTCCTCATCCTGCGTAATATCCACCGATTTGAAATTCTTGCTGTCCTTTTCCGGCAGAACAACAATGCCGGAGGAAGTGAATGGATGCTGCACAACGATTGGCGAGAATTCCGTTTCATAAACATCGGTCATAAGCAGCATCTTTGCAACGGATTTTACCTCTGCCATATCTGTTTCTTTTTTCATAAGCGATTCCTTTCCTGAATTTGAATATAAAAAAGGCACATGGATTTTTTCTTCCATGTGCCTGCAATGTAATTTAGCTATGTTTTCTGTTAGCAGGAACCGTCTGATGTGTCAAGGATACGGAGTAGTATTTTGCTTTGCAAAATCTCCACTCCCGGCTTCGCCGTCCTTGACACACCAGCCTGTTCCTGCTTTGTGGCAATTAAGCCGATTAAGCCTAAAAAGGCTTAATCGCCCCTTACTAAAAAAATGAGGCACAATTCTGTTCCGAATCATGCCTCATAGATTTACTGTTTTTTATAACCCCAAGCTGTTAATCCATTCTTTTATATCCTCTGCGGAAACACCTGAACTGAATCTCTCTCCATCAAGCCAATTTCCGCTTCCCGCCATTTCTTCAAGTAATTTTCCGGAATCTCCGAGTCCTGAACTTGAAGATGTGCAAAACGGAATTACTGTCTTGCCTGAAAAATCGTTGTTCTTTATAAAATCATTGACCAGCCATGCAGCAATCTCCCACCATATAGGGTAATCCATGTTCAAAAAGGTCAACTAATAGTATAGGTATTATACATAAGATAGCGTATGCACATCAAATTGTAGAAATAACTTTTTAAAGATAAACTGAAATTTCTACTACTCTACCCAAAACACTCTGCCATTTTTCCGTTTGACCGCTTTCGGCGTATCACCTTCAATATACCCAACAGCACAATGTCCAATTCCTTCCCATTCACCTTCAACGCCGAGGTCTTTCAGTAATTGCTGATACTCCGGCATTTCAAATTCTTCTTTAGCTCTGTGTATCCAAATGCTGCCAAGACCGAGAGAGTGTGCAGCCAACATCATATTTCCCATAACAAGACTACCGTCATAAACACGATTTGCCCAATTCTTATCAGCAAGAACAATCAAAATAACAGGCGCACCATAGAATGGATCAAAGCCATCTTTCCATCCACCGATTTTACAGTTCGCAGCAGAGAACCTGTCACGCAATTTTTTATCTGTAACTGCAATGGTTATCGTTGCCTGTTTACCCATACCATTCGCAGCATAAAGACCAGCCTCTATAATCTGCTCAATATCTTCTTTCGCAGGCATATCCAACTTAAACTTGCGAATGCTTCTGCGTTCTTTCATAGCTTTAAGAATATCGTTCATAGCTCATTCCTCCTCGCTATCAATTCTTTCGATTTTGAAAATCACAGGTCTTGTTCCATCATTACAACAGGCAATCATAACTCTGTCGTCCTTTGTCCAGCCGTGCATAATACTTCCGCCTTGAAGTGCTGTATAAATATAACGGCTGATAGCGTCCCACGCTTCCGAGCAAAAAGGTACACCCTTACTTCCGCAATGAGCAGTTCCGGGAGATTGTAAACAATCCTCGTCCGGCTTTCCTGATTTGACTAATGTTCCCTCACCACAATGCCAATAATCATCTCTTTCATCGTTTCGATAAAAAATAAATTCATCACCCACATTGTAGCAAGGACACTTTCCGCTATCTGGAACAGCACAATATTGTGCTTGAAGTTCCGGAAATAACTTTTTATCAAGTACGGTTACTTTACATCTATATTCCATAATTCTTTCCTCCGAATCCCGATTTGTTGATTTGATTATACACTATTTTGTGTTAATCAACAATTAAAAAGTACGATTAGAATTGATTGGTTTTTTTAATTTAGGATAACCTACATAAACCACAGATCATCCTGAAAACCATCGGCTGTGGTTGAAATCAATTCTACAGTTCTTTCCGATTCGCTATCATGCTCTTTGCTGACACGACTGTTGCTGTCTCTCCAATTCAAGTCTTCATCGGTATATGGATCGCCAGGTTCAAGCCCAAATAAATCGCCTCCGGTAGCCTCAGTAATCATGCCTGCTTCTTTTTCGGTAGTCCCTGTCACTGAGAAATACACAACAAGTGTTTTTCCTTCTGCCGGTTTATCTGTATTGCCTTCTTCAGATGATGTATTTGTATTTTGTGACGATTGATCCGCCTGTGCTGGCTGTGATGCACCACTGTTTTCCTCTTTTTCTTTAACCGTACCGCAGCCGCTTAACAGACCAACCAAAACTGCCCCTGTAAGCAGCAGGGATAAAACTCTTTTTTTCATATCTTTGGCAACTCCTTTCATGTCCTATTCTATATGCATCACGGTACACACTTTCTATCTCTTTTGTGTATCGTGTTTCTTTCAACCTCAATTTTCAAACGCTATGCACTATATACACTCTTATTTAGATACTCCATTTTAGGGAAGCCCACAAAAATAGTATCATACTGCATCATATCCATTACCGGTTCAGAAATGGCAGGACGGAAAGTCCGGTCGCTCATTTCCACGCTGCTGCGGCTATTTTTATTTTTCCAATTCAGATCAGCATTGGCATAGGGCACTGTGGGCCTGATTTCATATAAATCTCCACCGACTGCCTCCGCCAATGTGTTTGCCAGTCTTGCAGTTACGCCACTGGCTGAAAAATATGCTACTAAAGTTTTACTCATCATTGAATCCTCCTCTATTGAATCAGATCATAGGCTTTTCCCAGGAACCACGGGTATCTACGTCTGTCTGTGCCGCCGTCTGTTCCAGCTGTGCCATTTCCTCAGTGGTCAAAACAACATTTGCAGCCTTTACTGCATCAGATACCTGCTCCGGACTGGTTACGCCCAGAATCGGCGTTGTTCCTTTTGCAATCGCCCATGCCACGGGAATCTGTGCCGGAGAAACACTGTGAGCCTCTGCGATTTTCTTTATCACAGCCATAAGTTTCTCAATCTGTGTAAGCTGTGGGTTATAAGTTGCACCGCGCATACTTTCTTCCGGCAGTGGATGCTGTGTATCATACTTACCGGAAAGAGCCCCCTGTTCCAGTGTCATATAGGCGAAAAACTTTATTCCATGTTCCTTGCAGTAGTCCAGAATACCAGCGTACTCGGAGGAACGATACAAAAGACTGTAATGGTTTTGGACTGCTGAAATATGCGCACCTTCCACAGAAAGAATTTCTTCCGCACGCTTAATCTGCTCCAGATTATGATTGGAAACACCAACCCGATGAATTTTACCACTCTTTATCAGAGGAATCAGACCAGGAGTCCACTTTTCCACATCGGCAGGATTGTGAATCCAGTAGATGTCGATGTAATCCGTTCCTAGACGAGCAAGACTGCCATTGCACATATCCTCCACCGGATCGGCGCCATCCCCGGCAATGTTCGGAGTAAACTTCGTGGAAAGCAGAATATCCTCACGATTGCATGTTCTCGCAAATGCGCCCAGAACATCTTCCGATGCACCCATGCCATATACCACTGCGGTATCCCACAAATTGAGTCCTGCGTTCATAGCTGCTTCAAATACTGGTTTCAATTCTTTTTCACTCAACTTGTTGCCAAAAACCTGATCGCCGCCGACCGCGCCGATGCCCCAAGCCCAAGTACCCAATGCAATTTTCGGATTTTTTTTACTGTTGCTCATAATAATGATTCTCCTTTTCAAAAATTTTTTGTTATTAGAAATTGTACATTTCTGCGTGTTCGCTTTTATTATTTTTCTTTGCCAAGGGTCATACATCTGGCTACAGTATCACCTGTTTTCAGATAGGTATAACCTGGCATTTCAAACAAAATAGGCTTGAAAACGTTATAATCAATTTTTCCAGCATCGTTTAGAATACTTTCCTCAGCGTAGGTGTGATCAATGGTCAAAATGAAATTATCAAAACCCTTTGTTTCATAGATATCCTCCAACGAACATTCCATAGACAGCTTCGCTTCGTCAATCAGTGGAGCGGAATTCTGACCAATAGTATAATCAAAGATCACAGATTTGTCTGTTTTATTGCCGCTTACACATCCAACTTGGTCAGCCCTTTGAAGCATTGCTTCATCCACTGCATTGACGGAAAGTACTTTTGTTTCCCGGATACCCTGATTGGTGTAATGGGATTTTGCAAGGCTGACCATAATGTGGTCGTGTCCTATGATTCCCACATGACCGACCAGTACCCAGTTAGGCTTTCCTTTTACCATTGTTCCTACTACAACAAGCGGAGTAGGATATAAAGCCAGTACAGAACCTAAATCTTTCTTCATTTTCGCATTCATCCTTTCTTTATTGTTCTGAGTCATTAAGTTTATTAACATCAAAAATTATATAATCCAGTTGATCCAGCGATTTCTGTTTGGAGTGGATATTATCCAAAAGTTTTTGCCGCTGTCTGCGTAGATAACGCAGCTTTTCTTCTTTTGTAATTGTACTCTGCATGAGTCGTTGCATAAAACTACGCAGAGTATCTAATTCGGCACCGGCATCTATCAACACATTAATGATTCCAATATAATCCATCAAATCATCGTTATAATCGATACTGCCATTCGGCTGCTTATGACAGTCGAATAACCCCTGTTCTTCATAAAACTGCAATTTATCAAGCGGTACACCAAAACGTTTGCTAGCCTGTTGGATAGTCATATGTTTTCCTCCTATCTATGAAAAAAGTGAGCGTCCCCGTAAAGCAATCTGCTTTCAGGTACACTCACAGTATAATAGATAATTTGATATTTGTAAAATGCTTAATTTCTTTGGTCACTATGCCTGATAAGCATTTCGAGATAATTCAATGAATTTCTGTACTGCCTGGTTGGCAGGCTGGTACTTTTTCCAGACCAACACAGAAGTATTGCTGACCTCCGGATAAAGTGGACGAAAAACAAGACCTGGAAAATGCTTCAAAGCTCCTTCAATCACAAACGCATACCCCAAACGACGTTCCACCAGCAATGCTGCATTGTCAATCAGGTCATATGTGCAAAACACATTCAGATCTTCTGTATTTCCACCAAACCATGCTTTAGCTTCCCGTTCTACGATACGCCAGTTCACGATAAGTGGTAGCGAACGCAGATCTGCTGACGTTATAAACTCTTTTTTAGAAAGAGGAGCGTCCTCCGGCATGAGAATACCCCAGACATCCTTTTTGGGCAGTCGCAAGAAATCATATTTTTCTACTTCAATCGGCTCCATCAAAATGCCAACGTCTAAAAGTCCCTTGTCTAGCTGCTCTTTAATAACATTTGCCGTACCCGTGTGAAGTTCAAAACGAACTTGAGGATATTTCTTCGCATATGTCTGCATTAACTCTGGAAGAGTTTCAGAAACTGCTGCAGTCACACCGCTGCCGATGGAAATCAGTCCCATCAGTTCTTCATCGCCGTTCTTGAATTCATGCTCTGTTTTGTCAGCCAAGGACACAATTTCTTCAGCACGGCGGCGCAATAACATACCGGCTTCCGTCAGGGAAATTTTTCGGTTTGTTCTCTCAAATAATTTGGTGTTCAGCTCATCTTCCAATTCCACCATCTGACGGCTGAGTGTTGGCTGGGTAATATGTAAAATCTCTGAAGCGCGAGTAATATTTTCTTCCCGTGCAACAGTCAAATAGTATCTAAGAACACGAAGCTCCATTTATTTTCCCACCTTTTTATTCATCTGTGCCACAAAAGAGCATAACTATTTTACAGCAGCCACTTGTTTTGTCTTATATACATTGGCGATATCAAAAAGTCGATTACAAGATTAGGATTTTTTTCTGACAGATATTTCACTTTTCCTCAAATCCATTTTTCAATCTCTTCTTTTGACATCTTCACACTGCCGCCACGAATGGCAAGTCCCGTTTCCACCTTCGCTCCCGGACATAACTTTTTGATATCATTTATGCTTCCGCCCAGAACGCT
>OLSX01002405.1_pt1 | contig 16577 bp, 12 predicted proteins | sample 1673141 | NCBI WGS metagenome assembly OLSX01 (sample SAMEA3136759, study PRJEB25190) | human gut metagenome | biome: human gut; feature: human-associated habitat; material: faeces | place: Austria | collected 2013
AGAGCAAGGATAATATAAAAACCAGGCAAAATTTTCGCAAATGTTTCTCTGGTACGTTCTCGCCTGAAGAACTTCGTGAAGGTTCCTGGTTGTACAGGTTTTTGCGTTGATACAGAAAATGCTGCTGTTTGAGCATCTTTGATGCGAGTTCAGCATTTTCTGTATTGTTCTTAGCAAAGTTCTGTACACCTTGGTACCTTAGAAGTTCTGAATTGAGACGTATCCAGAGGAACATTTATCGAAAATCCCATCTGGTTCATTTAATTATCCCATAATCACCGGGAATCCTTTATTTATCTTTCCTCACGGAAATACGGTAATCCAAGTCCCGCCGGCGGCTGGTGCTCCTTCTTCTTTCGGAAGCTTGTAAACACCAGTACGATAATCGTTACCACATACGGCAGTGCCTTGAACACCTCCTGCATACTTCGTCCCAGTCCCGGGATATACAGATACAGGATATAAAGTGCTCCAAAAAGGAACGCTCCCCAGATTGCATTCAGTGGTTTCCACAGGGCGAAGATTACCAGCGCAACTGCAAGCCATCCACGGTCACCAAATCCATTGTCTGTCCAGGTTCCGCCGGAATATTCCATTACGAAATAGAGTCCGCCAAGTCCGGCAAGCCCTGCTCCGATACAGGTAGACAGATATTTGTATTTGATAACATTGATACCTGCTGCATCTGCTGTTCCAGGATTCTCGCCAATTGCACGAAGATTCAAGCCTGCTCTTGTCTTAAATAAGAAGAAAGACAAAACCACCGCTACGATCACACAGAGATATGTCATAAATCCATAATTGAATAAAATCGGTCCGATCACCGGAATCTTAGATAATCCCGGGATTTTGGCTGTGTAAGCACTTCCTGTTACTTTTACAGAAATCTGTCCGACACCACCGGCAAGTTTGGAAATAGAACCACCAAAGAAGTTACCAAAACCTGTACCAAAGATTGTAAGAGCAAGACCGGTTACGTTCTGATTTACACGAAGAGTAATGGTCAGGATACTGTAGATCAAGCCACCGATCATTGCACATGCAAAGGCACATACAAACGATATCAGGACACCTATAAATGCATTCGGATTCGGGTTATCTTTTTCATAAAGAAAAGCTCCCATCAGGCCGGCAATACCGCCCATATACATAATTCCCGGAATACCAAGATTCAGGTTTCCGGATTTCTCCGTCATAATTTCACCAAGCGCACCATAAAGAATACAGATGCCCTGGACAATTGCTTTTTGAATAAAGATGGTCAGTACACTCATTGCATCTACCTCCTATTTTTTTGTACGCTTTACTCTGTAGTTGATAAAGAATTCTGCCCCGATCAGGAAAAACAGAATAATGCCGAGAATAACATCGGATGCATTTTCATTCAATCCATACTGAGTCGCAATCTGAACAGCACCCTGATTCATAAATACAATACCAAAAGATACAGCCACCATAATAAAAGTATTGAATTTGGAAAGCCATGCAACGATGATTGCTGTAAATCCACGTCCTCCTGCTGTTGCAGTAGAGATTGTATGGCTCGCACCACTTACAATAACAAATCCTGCGATACCACAGATTGCACCAGAGATTGCCATGGTACGGATAATAACTTTCTTTACATGGATACCGGCATATTTTGCAGTATTCTCACTCTCACCAACTACAGCAATCTCATAACCCTGTTTGCAGTATTTCAGATAAATGAACATCCCAACAGTCAAAATCAGAACGATCAGAACATTCCAGCCGTATTTCTGTCCAAACAGTTCCGGCAGCCAGCCTGCCTGTGTTGCCTGATTAATGATACCAACAGTATTGGAACCTTTTGGATTTTCCCAGAAAACGATACAATATGTAACCACCTGCATGGCAACATAATTCAGCATCAGAGTAAAAAGTGTTTCATTTGTATTCCAGTATGCTTTGAATACCGCCGGGATCATACCCCATATCATGCCGCCAAGTGCACTTGCAATAAACATAACAATAAGTAAGATCACCGGAGACATCTTATCACCGGCATAGATCATGACTGCTGCGGAGCAGGCTCCACCGATCAGGATCTGACCTTCTGCACCGATATTCCAGAATTTCATTTTGAATGCCGGAGCAAGTCCGATTGCAATACACAGAAGGATCATCGTATCACGTATTGTCTGCCAGATACGACGTTCCGATCCCATCGCTCCATCCCAGATTGCTTTATATACATCTACCGGATTCATCTTGACAAGTGCGACGATTACAGCACCACACACGATCAGTGCAAGGATCAGCGCAATAAATCGAATCAGCAGTCTTTCCTGCCATCCGGCTTTGTTTCTTCTTTTACTTACCTGTAAGAAAGGTTCTTTATTCATTGACAACCCCTCCTTTTTCATGTTTCGTCATGAGAAGACCGATTCCTTCTTTGGTTGCAGTTCTGCCATCAACCACTCCGCTGATTTTTCCTCCACACAGTACCGCAATGCGGTCACAGAGTTCAAGTACTACATCAAGATCTTCAATTACGCAGACAACTGCTACGCCTTTTTTCTTCTGCTCATTCAGAAGCTGATAAATAACATGAGAGGTATTGATATCCACACCTCGAGTCGGAAATGCTACAAGAAGAACTTTTGGATTCTGTGCGATTTCTCTTCCTACCAGAACTTTCTGTACATTACCACCTGACATCTGGCGAACCGGTGCAGAGATACTTGGTGTCATAACTTCCAGCTGATCTTTGATCTTCTCTGCAAGTGCTCTAGGTCCCTTACGATCCAGGAAAGGTCCCTTTCCATTACGATAGCTTCGGATCATCATATTGTCCGTCATATCCATATCACCGACAAGCCCCATACCAATACGATCCTCTGGAACAAAAGCAAGGCTGATTCCCGCTTCATTAATGGAAATTGAATCCATTCCGGAAAGTTCCATTTCACCTCCGTTATCATCCAACAGACGTATGGAACCACTTTCTACATTCTGCAGTCCTGCAATCGCCTCAAGAAGTTCTTTCTGTCCACTTCCTGAAATACCGGCAATTCCAAGAATCTCCCCTGTATTGACTGTCAGATCCACATCATCCAGTGTCTTGACATCTTCTTTGTCCTTACAGTTGATTCCATCAATGATCAGACGCGGTTTTACATTTTCAGGTTTCGGACGTTCGATGTTCAGATCTACTTTGGCTCCAACCATCATTTCTGAAAGACTCTGCACATTGGCCTGTGCTGTCTCTACCGTGTCAATATACTGACCCTTTCGAAGAATTGCAACGCGGTCAGACAAAGCAAGAACCTCCTGCAATTTATGGGTAATGATAATGATCGAACATCCATCGTCACGCATGTTTCGAAGAATATCGAACAGCCTGTCGGCTTCCTGTGGCGTCAACACTGCTGTCGGCTCATCCAGGATTAGGATCCTTGCTCCACGATACAGCATCTTCACAATTTCAACTGTCTGTTTTTCAGAAACGGACATTTCGTAGATTTTTTTGGAAAGGTCCAGATCAAAACCATATTTATTGACCAGTTTCTGAATATCTTCGGTTATTTTTTTCATATTGAGTCTGGCCTTACCAGGCAGGCCCAATACAATATTTTCTGCTGCCGTAAGTACATCTACCAGTTTGAAATGCTGATGTACCATACCTATTCCTAATTCATAGGAGTCTTTTGGCGAACGGATTTTTACTTCCTTCCCATTTACAAAAATATGACCTTCATCTGGATAATAAATTCCATAGATCATATTCATCAGAGTCGTTTTACCACTTCCATTCTCACCTAAAATTGCGAGAATCTCTGATTTCCTCAGCGTAAGATTTACATGGTCATTCGCCTGGACTGATCCAAATCGCTTGGAAATATCTCTAAGCTCAAGTGCATAAGTTTCTTCCACTATCGTTCCCTCCTTTTATCTGATATATTGTCATATCTGCAAAAGAAACCTCCGCCCTGAAGACTTCCTTTGCACGTATAACAAGAAAAAAAGCAGAGCTGCTGACCCAGCAGCTCCGCCTGTTTCAGATCTTATTCTGTGATAGATGTGATTCCATCGATAGCTACATCGAATGCCGGTGCAGAACCATATTCTGATTCATGGAAATATCCGTCAGAAACATATTCTGTATCACTGCCATCTTTCTTATAAGTAGTAAGTTCTTTGCCATCTACTGTAAATGTAGAAGTATCGAATACATGAAGGGATCCGTCTGCAAGTGCATCTTCCACTTCTTTTACTTTTTCGTCTGTTCCTTCTGCTACAACTTTCTCATTGAGAGGTGTGATCTTGTCAGCGCCGTCGGAGAAGCCTTTGCACCAGTCAGTATCAATTGCTGTTCCATCAAGCATGCACTGTACTGCATATGTGTAATATACACCCCAGTCCATAGATGCAGAAGTAAGAGCTGTATTCGGTGCAACAGATGTCATATCAATATTGTATCCAACGCAAGGAACGCCTGCTGCTTCACATGCTGTCGGAGCACCTGTTGTATCTGCGTGCTGGCTGATCAGAACACATCCATCAGAAATCAGCGCATCTGCACATTCTTTTTCAAGGTCGAAACTTGCCCAGCTGTTTGTATATTTTACTTCCATAGTTACGGACGGGCATACACTTTTTGCGCCAAGGTAGAAAGAAGTATATCCGGAAATAACCTCTGCGTACGGGAATGCACCAACATAACCCATCTTGCAGCTATCTTCTGTGATCGTTCCATCTTCGATCATCTGATTCAGTTTAAGGCCAGCTACTACACCGGACACATAACGAGCTTCATAAATGTTTGTGAAGTAGTTGTGCATATTGGAAAGTCCGCTTGATGCTGCCTGAGTTCCGGTTGCATGACAGAACTGTACGTCCGGATATTCTCCTGCGGCTTCAAGGATATAAGTCTCATGTCCGAAGCTGTTTGCAAAGATGATCTGACATTCCTGATCTGCAAGGTCTGCTGCTGCATCGTAGCATCCTTCATCTTCGCCGATCAGAGTTTTTTCGATAACCTGTGAATCGTCAAGGCCAAGTGCCTCCTGCATTTCATCGATACCAGCCATATGAGCTGCTGTGTAACCTTCGTTCTCATCGCCGATGTAGATTGCACCAATCTTGAGGTCTTCCTTTGCAATACCCTTGCCACTTTCGCTGTCGTCACTTGCGTATACAGGTGCAGTCATAGTAACTGCCATAGCTGCTGCAAGTCCAATTGCCAATGCTTTTTTCATTCTTCTTTCCTCCATTTTCTGTGCTCTTACTCCTGTTGCGGAACAAAAGAGGCACAACTTTCTCAGTTACGCCTCTTTGCAAGTACTTTTACTATACATGGCGCTTTTTAAATTGTCAATAAATTTGCAAAAAACGTACTATTTATTTGATAACCTAATTTTTTTTGTATATTAATAAGGAAATAATAATTTTCTTGACTTTTTCACGTTAAAGCGTTATACTTTAGAAAGTTAATTTGACAGGAGGATTAAAAATATGAAAAAGCAGATTTTAGCAGGCATTCTGTCTGCAACAATGGTAGTTGGCATGGGTGGTGTCAGCGTATTTGCAGCAGATAAAGCAGATGATAAAACATACAACATCGGTATCTGCCAGCTCGTACAGCACGAAGCACTGGACGCTGCAACACAGGGATTCAAAGATGCGATCACAGAAGAACTTGGTGATAAAGTAACTTTCGATGAGCAGAACGCTCAGGGTGATTCCAATACATGTTCTACAATCATCACCGACTTTGTTTCTAAAAACGTTGATCTGATTCTTGCAAACGCTACACCTGCACTTCAGGCAGCATCAGCAGGAACATCTGATATCCCGATTCTTGGTACAGCTGTTACAGAATACGGTGTAGCACTTGATCTGGATGATTTCGATGGAACTGTTGGCGGAAACATCTCCGGTACATCAGACCTTGCTCCGCTTGAAGATCAGGCTGCAATGCTCAACGAACTGTTCCCGGATGCAAAAAATGTTGGTCTTATCTACTGTTCAGCAGAAGCCAATTCCCAGTATCAGGTTGATACAGTAAAAGCAGCTCTTGAGAAATTAGGTTACACATGTACTTACTATGCATTCTCAGACTCCAACGACCTCTCTTCTGTTGCTACAACAGCAGCTACTGAGAGTGATGTGATCTATGTTCCGACTGATAATACTGTTGCATCTAATACAGAGATCATCAACAACATCTGTCTTCCGGAAAAAGTTCCGGTAATCGCAGGTGAAGAAGGTATCTGTGAAGGATGCGGTGTTGCCACACTTTCCATCAACTACTATGACCTCGGTGTTGCTACCGGTAAAATGGCTCTCAAAGTTCTTGTAGATGGTGAAGATATTTCCAAAATGCCAATTGAATATGCTCCACAGTTCACAAAAGAATACAACCCGGAAATCTGTGAAGAACTCGGTATTGAAGTTCCGGATGATTATGTAGCAATCGGTGCAGACGAAGAAGAAGCTTCTGATGATGATGCAGCAAAAGACGAGACAGCTGAGGAAGAAACAACCGAAGAGGCTGAATAATTTTCGAAGATAATCAAACATTACAAATTTATACAGGCAGCGGGAAAGGAATTATCCTTTCTCGCTTTCTGTGCTATCAGGAGGAACTGAAAAATGAATATTCTTACTTTAATCAATGCACTTCCAGGCGCTGCTGCGCAGGGTCTGATCTGGGGAATCATGGCAATTGGTGTTTATCTCACCTTCCGTATCCTCGATGTAGCCGACCTTACTGTTGACGGCACCATGTGTACTGGCGGTGCTGTCTGCGTTATGATGCTGATGAGCGGTCACAGTGTGTGGGTTTCTATGCTTGCTGCTACCGGAGCCGGAATGCTTGCCGGTCTCGCTACAGGTATCTTCCACACATTCATGGGAATCCCTGCGATCCTCGCTGGAATCCTGACTCAGCTTGGTCTTTACTCTGCCAACCTTAAGATCATGGGAAAAGCAAACCAGGCAGTAAACGGAAACAAATTTGATCTGCTTGTTTCCCTCCGTAATGTAAAAAATGTTCCATTTTATCAGAATACAATTTTTATCGTTGCAATCTTTATCGTTGTTCTGATTGCAATCCTTTACTGGTTCTTCGGTACAGAACTTGGATGCTCCCTCCGCGCTACCGGATGTAATCCGAATATGTCCCGTGCACAGGGAATCAATACGGATGTATGTAAAGTTCTTGGTCTTATGATCTCCAACGGACTGGTTGCGCTTTCCAGTGCTCTCCTTGCACAGTATCAGGGATTTGCTGATGTCAACATGGGACGTGGTGCTATCGTTATCGGTCTTGCTGCAGTTATCATCGGTGAAGCAATCTTTGGAAAAATCTTCCACAACTTTGCTCTCCGTCTTCTCGGTGTTGCTTTTGGTTCTATCCTCTACTATCTGGTACTCCAGACAGTTATCTGGATGGGTATCGATACCGACCTTCTGAAGATGCTGTCCGCACTTGTTGTTGCAGTCTTCCTTGCTGTTCCATACTGGAAAGCAAAATATTTTTCCAAACCAACAAAACGTGGAGGTAACAAATAATGCTCGAACTTAAGAATATATATAAAACCTTTAATCCTGGAACCATTAATGAAAAAGTGGCTCTGAATGGTCTGAACCTTACACTGAACGAGGGAGATTTCGTCACTGTTATCGGCGGTAATGGTGCCGGTAAATCCACGATGCTGAACGCTGTTGCAGGTACCTGGATGGTCGATGAAGGCCAGATCATCATTGACGGAATCGACGTTACCAAATTATCCGAGCACAAAAGAGCAGCTTACCTGGGACGCGTATTCCAGGATCCTATGACAGGAACAGCTGCCACAATGGGAATTGAAGAAAACCTTGCCCTTGCAAAACGCCGCGGAAAAACACGTTTTCTTAAACCCGGAATCACAAAGAAAGAACGCGAAGAATATAAAGAACTTCTGAAGATTCTTGGCCTTGGACTGGAAGATCGCCTTACTTCCAAAGTCGGACTTCTCTCCGGTGGACAGCGCCAGGCACTTACTCTGCTGATGGCAACCCTCCAGAAACCAAAGCTTCTGCTCCTCGATGAGCATACCGCAGCCCTTGACCCGAAAACAGCAGCCAAGGTCCTTGAGATCACTGAGATGATCGTAAACCGCGATCATCTGACAACAATGATGATCACTCATAACATGCAGGACGCTATTACACACGGAAACCGCCTGATCATGATGATGGAAGGAAAGATCATCCTGGATATTCAGGGGGAAGAAAAGAAGAAGCTTACGGTAAGAAATCTGCTGGATCAGTTTGAGAAAGCCAGCGGACAGGAGTTCTCCAATGATTCTGCTCTGCTGAGCTGAGATGGGGATTGTGTAAAAGATATGGTTCGTTATTTACGCAACTAAGTAAAGATATATAATTTTCTCTCACGCAAATATTAAAGATATGGTTCATCAACGGGCTTCGGAGTCAGGAAGCTCTAAAGAGATAACCTGTCTGTTAGAATCATTCATAAAAATCACAAACTCGCTAGCGCTCAGACAGTGTGATTTTTATGAATAACACAGCCAGAACATCTCTAAGAGCTACCAAGCCTCCTGCAGAAAGTTGATGAACCATATCTTTTTATTTGCTGTAACTCGAAATATTAATTTTATATTCAGCACACAAATTGTACTCATACCGCAGTAAAAAGCAACGCAAATTCTTTCATAATTTCTATAATATTCTTTAGTTTACTTCAAATCCTAAATATATTCTTTTTACATTCTTCTCCCCCATCTCGCTCAGCTGCCTCCTTCCCGGAGGGATCCCGACCACACGCCGCAGAAGGCTATAGCAAGGAGCAGGAAATCGACAGCATGGCTTTGATAGGCATAATCCGGTTATTTTCCCCGCACGACACTATAAATAGCGCTGTCCAGGTCAAGGGGGCTTTTATAAAGCTTGCGAAAACGTAAAAACGGGCTGCAGATGGGATGAATATAGGCGTAAGTACCGGTATGTTGAACGGGCAGGTATAATGTGCATGAATTCCAGAAACCTCTGCAATCGTCCGTAGAAATACTTGAATATACCCAGTCTGTGTTATGAAGCATAAAGTGCATTGTCTGAGCCGTCAGGCGAGTTATGCACTTTTGATTCATGTTTTTAACAGACGGGGGATATTCTTAGTATTTCTGGGCGATGAAGCCGTTTCAGGGATTCATGCACATTCATCCTGCACACACATCCTTCTCTTACGCATCATTCATCCTATCTGCAAGCCCGTCATATATTTTTTCCCTGCTTTATTTGATCCCCTTCATGGACAAGCTGATTCGCTTCTTCTTCAAATCCACTCCAATCACTCGTACATCTACAACATCCCCAACAGACACTGCCTCCAGTGGATGTTTGATATATCTCTCGGTCATCTCAGAGATATGCACAAGTCCATCCTGATGTACACCGATATCGACAAATGCCCCAAAGTCAATTACATTACGTACGGTTCCTTTAAGGATCATGCCTTCTTTCAGGTCCTTCATATCAAGTACATCTGTTCTCAGTACCGGCTTCGGCATCTCATCACGAGGATCTCGTGCCGGTTTTTCCAGTTCTTTGACAATATCACGAAGTGTCGGTTCACCAACTCCAAGCTCTTCTGCCAGTTTTTTGTAATTCTTAATCTGTCTGGAAATACCACTCAGTTTGCCGGCTGTGATATCTTCTGGTTTGTATCCCAGTTTTTCCAGAACCTTCTGCGCAGCTTCATAGCTTTCCGGATGAACACTTGTCGCATCCAGTGGATTCTTTCCGCCTGTGATACGTGCAAAACCTGCACACTGTTCAAATGCTTTCGGTCCGAGTTTTGCAACTTTGAGAAGCTCACGACGACTTTCAAATCTTCCGTTCTCTTCACGATAAGCCACGATGTTCTTCGCAATCACTTTACTGATACCTGAAATATATTCCAGAAGGGATGCAGATGCTGTATTCAGATCCACCCCAACTTTATTTACACAATCCTCTACGACTCCACTCAGAGCCTCTCCGAGCTTCTTCTGATTCATATCATGTTGATACTGCCCTACACCGATAGACTGTGGAGTGATCTTGACCAGCTCTGCCAGCGGATCCTGCAGACGTCTTGCGATAGAAGCCGCACTTCTCTGTCCGACATCAAAATTCGGAAATTCCTCAGTCGCCAGTTTACTTGCGGAATATACAGAAGCTCCTGCCTCATTTGTGATCACATACTGTACCTTCTCTGGAATTTCTTTCAGAAGTTCTACAATAATCTGCTCAGATTCTCTGGATGCTGTTCCATTGCCCAGAGAGATCAGAGAAACATTATACTTTTTGATCAGCTTCTTAAGTGTTTCTTTTGCAGCGCGGATCTTTGCATCATTTGTCGGCGCTGTCGGATAAATAACAGTTGTATCAAGGACCTTTCCTGTCTCATCTACAACAGCCAGTTTACAGCCTGTACGGAAAGCCGGGTCCCATCCAAGAACTACTTTACCAACGATTGGAAGCTGCATCAGAAGCTGCTCCAGATTCTTTCCAAATACATGGATTGCCCCGTCTTCGGCCTTTTCTGTCAGATCACTTCGGATCTCACGCTCAATCGCAGGTGCGATCAGACGTTTGTAACTGTCTTCCACTACTTCGCGAAGAATCGGTTTTGTAATTGGATTTTCTTTTGTAATGACCTGTTTCTGAAGCCATCCCATTGCTTCTTCTTCCGGTGCATTGACTTTAACCGTAAGGATTTTTTCTTTCTCACCACGATTCAGGGCAAGCACACGATGTCCCGCAAGCTTTTTGATCGGCTCTTCAAATTCATAATACATTTCATAAACAGAAGATTCTTCCGGTTTCTTCGCTGTAGAAGCAACAGAACCTCTGTCCATAGTCAGTTTACGAAGATAAATACGATAATCTGCCTCATCAGAAATGTGCTCTGCAATAATATCTTTGGCTCCATTGATCGCATCTGCTACGCTTTCCACACCTTTGTCTTCTGAGACAAAATCCTGTGCTTCTTCTTCAATCGGCTTGTCTGTCATCTGAAGCATAATGATATTTGCCAGCGGTTCCAGTCCTTTTTCCTTCGCAATGATCGCACGGGTACGACGTTTCGGTCGGAATGGACGATAAAGATCCTCTACTACGACCAGCGTCTGTGCATCAAGGATCTGTTTCTTCAACTCTGCCGTCAGTTTTCCCTGCTCTTCAATACTTCCAAGTACCTGATTCTTTTTTTCTTCCAGATTACGAAGATAGGTCAGTCTTTCATGAAGAGTACGAAGCTGTTCATCATTTAAAGAACCCGTTGCTTCTTTACGGTATCGGGAAATAAACGGGATAGTACAGCCTTCGTCAATTAATTTGACTGCAGCTTCTACCTGCCATTTTTCCACATTAAGTTCTTTGGTTATCACCTGAATAATATCCATTATAGTCTCCTTTTTCATGCATGATAATCATTGTATCTTTTATATTTTGTTTTCTGTTCTATGCTTCTGAATTATAATCATCACCGGTTCGGTCAGATATCTCCTGGATTCCCGTATGCTGCCGGTCAGTTCTCTGCTGATCGAGTTCTCCTGTTACATACATATAAAATGCAGTTTCTGTAAACTGCATATACGGCATCAGCCACAGCAGCCCAATATAAAGAGTAAACAGTGATAAAAACAGCAGTGGGACAAAACTAAGTTCCAACATAAGATACTGCCAGATATGTCCCTTCATGGCATGTGTACTTTCTTTCAGAGCCTCTATACCGCCCATTTCCGGATCATCAGCCAGAAAATAGAATGTCAGTGCAAATGGCACTGTAAAAATCACACTCAGTACCATTGCAAGAAGCCACGCTCCCAAAAGAAGCTGATACCAGTGAATCATGCTTTCCACAGTCTCTCCCGGATTTACCATATAAGTCACATAATAGAATGGAATCTGCACCACTGTATCGATCAACGCCACGACCAGTCCAGCAACCAGCACTCTGTCCGGCTGGTTATGAAACATGTACAGCAGATCACTCAGGCTGTAATCCCTGCCTCTGCAGATATTCAGCTGCATATAGCTGTATCCGGTACTGAAGATCATTCCTATCAGAGATACAATAAACACAAAAATTTCGCTTAATACCAATGCAAATACGGAATCTCCCGGAAACAGCTGTACAGCAAAAATATTTCCGATAAAATTTACAGCTACAACGGCCAGCATTGCAGCAATTGCAATCCCCCAGTTTCCCTTCAGATTACTCTTTGCATAGGATTTCCAGTACTTTCTCTGTCCAGTCATTTTTCTCCTATCTGCCTTTTTTCAGGCATCAGACAAAAATTCCACCTTCGCAAAACCGAAGATGGAATTTACATATTTTGAATTTTACTGTTCCTTACTTCTGCAATGATCCCGACATCCTGTATCAGTCTGCAAGATTAAATGCATCATGTACTGCATTCATGGCTCTCACACCATCTTTTTCATTGATCAGAACAGTTACTCGAATCTCAGAAGTTGAGATCATATTAATGTTTACACCCTCATTATAAAGGCTTTCAAACATTTTTGCAGCAACACCAGGGTTGCTCATCATTCCTGCACCAACAATAGAAAGTTTTGCAATATTTCTCTCTGAATGAAGTTCCTGATAGCCAAGTCTGGCTTTATTTTCTTCAAGAGTCGCAATTGCATCATCCAGATCTTTGCCATCTACCGTAAAGGAAATATCCTTTGTACCTGCACGTCCGATAGACTGCAGAATAACATCAACATTAATATGTTTTTTAGCAAGAACATCAAATAATTTAAACGCCATACCCGGTACATCTTTCAGACCGATAACGGCAATCCTTACCGCCTCTGTATCAAGCGCAACACCGCTGATCAGCATTCTTTCCACTGTAACTTCCTCCTTTACGACAGTTCCCTCACTGTTATTCAGACTGGAACGTACCACAAGCGGTACTCCATATTTCTTCGCCATCTCTACAGAACGGTTATGAAGTACTCCTGCCCCAAGCGTTGCAAGATCCAGCATCTCATCATACGTAATTTCTTTCAGCTTACGTGCTTTCGGAACCTTACGTGGATCTGCTGTATAAACTCCGTCTACATCTGTATAGATTTCACAGGCATCTGCATGAAGAGCTGCTGCAAGAGCAACTGCAGTCGTGTCAGAACCGCCTCTTCCCAGAGTTGTATAATCATCGTATTTATTGACTCCCTGGAATCCTGTAACAACGACGATCTTATGATTTTCCAGTTCTCTGCGGATACGTTCTGTATCAATTCTTTTGAGGCGGGCATTTCCATGCACACTTGTCGTATGCATAGCTACCTGAAATGCATTCAGTGATACCGCCGGAACTCCCAGTTTGTCAAATGCCATTGCCATCAGAGATACAGACATCTGTTCTCCAATCGTAAAGAGCATATCCATTTCTCTTTTTGGTGGTTTTTCATTAATATCTTCTGCCATGGAGATCAGTTCATCCGTATATTTTCCCATTGCAGAAAGAACGACTACCACATCATTTCCTTTTTTATATTCTTCAACACATCTGTTGGCAACATTGTAGATACGTTCTTTGTTTGCTACAGATGTACCTCCGAATTTCTTTACTATTAACATAGTTTCCTCCCGGAATACGATTTTATCAATCCTTTACACGGATCATTGCGATCACTTCACCATTCAGTTTACTGATCTTTTCTTTATATTCTTTCTGTTTCATGCACTCTGTAATGAATCCGAATTCATCTGGAAGAGAAGCAACTTTTACAATCTGAAGTTTTCCAAAAGCGGCTTCTGCCTGTGCTTCCGTCACACCTTTGACTCTTACGAAAAATCTTCCCTCTGTCTCCTCCATCGGAGTCAGTTTCATCGGCTCATTTGACCAGTTTGTTGCAATATTTTCATGAAGATTCTTCGCTTCATCAACAACATCTGCCACTACTGCACTTGCTGTTGGAAGCTTTCCTGCTCCACTTCCGTAAAACATGGCATCTCCAAGCATGTTTCCATGTACAAAAACAGCATTAAAAACATCATTAACACTGTATAACGGGCTCTTCTGGCCAACCAGGAACGGTGCAACCAGTGCGGTGAATGTGTCCTCGCCCAGTTTTCGGCTGGTTCCGAGAAGTTTAATGGTCATGCCAAGTTCTTCTGCATAGACCATATCTTCCGGTGTGATCTTTGTGATTCCTTCTGTATAAACATTTTCATAATTCAGGAACTTTCCATAAGCTAGGGAAGACAGGATTGCGATCTTACGGCATGCATCATAACCTTCTACGTCTGCGGTCGGATCAGCCTCTGCATATCCCTTCTGCTGTGCTTCTTTAAGAACCACATCAAAATCAGAACCTTCTGTTGCCATCTTGTACATCATGTAGTTGGTAGTTCCATTTAAGATTCCTGTGATCTCATCGACTTCATCTGCTGTCAGAGATCCGTTAAGTGCTCGAATGATCGGAATTCCACCACCGCAGCTTGCCTCAAACAGGAAGTTGATGTTCTTTTCTTTTGCAATCTTCATCAGCTCCGGGCCATGCTTTGCAACCAGAGCTTTATTGGAAGTGCAGACACTCTTACCTGATTCCAGCGCTCTCTTTACAAAGGTATATGCCGGTTCAATACCGCCCATAACTTCTACTACAATGTCTACTTCCGGATCGTTGGCAATGATCTCATAATCATGTACCAGAACTTCCTGTACCGGATCTCCCGGAAAATCTCTGAGGTCGAGAACATATTTGATATTGATCTCCTGACCTGCCCGTTTATTAATGCTTTCGTGGTTTGTGTTGATAACCTCCACGACACCACTTCCAACTGTACCGTATCCTAATACCGCAATATTAACCATATCTTCCTCCTGTGTAAAAAAATTTCTATTCTCTTCCAAGGATCTTCAGATAATGAATTCCTTCCCGACTTTCGATTTCTTCAACCATGGCCTCTGCATCTCCCTCTCCCGGAAGAATATCTACACTGAGTGTGAGAGTTGCGATTCCATTGATTGGAATACTCTGATGAATCGTAAGAATATTTCCATGAAAATGTGCAATGGTCTGAAGTACTACAGATAAAAGTCCTGGTTCATCATCCATCTGAATAATGAAGGTAATGGTCTTTCCTCTTGCCTCTTCGTGAAAAGGAAAAATATCATCCTTATATTTATAAAAGGAGCTTCGACTGATTCCGGTCTGTTCTGCTGCATCCTGCACAGTCTGTGCCCTGCCTGAATCAAGTAGGCGCTTTGCCTGTACCACCTTCAACAATACTTCCGGAACTGCCCGCTCCCTGACTACAAAATACTTTTTCTTCTCTGTTGTTTTTTCCATTTCAATCTTCCTGTTCCTGTTGAGTCCTTAATCCTTTTACAGTGTATATCCGTCACATTGTGGATACTACTTGTAACCAAAATAATACATATCCCTCTTCGGGCATGTCCATATATCAAGGACACGTGTTTCCCTACGAGGGATATGTTATCATACCAGCCCACACTCTGCAAGGATTTTTTGTCGCTCCAAACAGGCTGAAAACTGATTTTGTGTTACTGCTCACCTCGTTCGCAGCACACGCTGGGATTACTGCTGCTCTGCTGGTTTATTTGACAGAGCGATCCATTTCAGATATGCATTAATGAATGGATCAATGTCTCCATCCAGGACGGCATCCACATTACCGGTCTCTTCACTGGTTCTGTGGTCTTTTACCATCGTATATGGCTGCATAACATAGGATCTGATCTGGTTTCCCCAGCCGATATCAGTAACTTCACCACGAATACCGGAAAGCTTTGCCTCTGCTTCCTGCTGTTTCAGAAGATACAGCTTCGCTTTCAGCATCTGCATGGCCTTATCTTTATTCATATGCTGAGAACGTTCATTCTGGCACTGTACCACGATTCCTGTCGGGAAATGTGTGATACGGATCGCAGAAGATGTCTTGTTGATATGCTGTCCGCCGGCACCACTGCTTCGATAGGTATCAATACGGATATCATCATCATTGATCTCAACATCCAGATCTTTTTTAATATCCGGCATAACATCGCAGGACACAAATGAAGTCTGACGTTTACCGGCTGCATTAAACGGTGAAATACGTACCAGACGATGTACACCCTTTTCGGATTTCAGATAACCATAAGCATTTTCACCATTTACCTGGAATGTAACAGACTTGACACCTGCTTCATCTCCATCCAGATAATCCAGAACTTCCATTGTAAATCCCTTACGGTCTACCCAGCGGCTGTACATACGATAAAGCATTCCGCACCAATCGCAGGCTTCTGTTCCACCGGCTCCGGCATTCAGCTTAATGATCGCATTTTCACTGTCATATTCTCCTGATAATAAAGTTTTGACACGAATACTGTCAAAATTCTTCTGGAATTCATCCAGCATTTCCTGAATCTCCGGAATGATTTCCGGATCATTTTCCTCATAGCCCATCTCGATCATGGTCTCCATATCTTCCATCTGGGTTTCCAGACTGTGATAGATTTCCATATCGTCCTTCATGCTCTTGAGTTCTTTCATCTTCTGCTGGGAAACTTCTGCATTATCCCAGAAGTCCGGCG
>OLSX01002410.1_pt1 | contig 16545 bp, 14 predicted proteins | sample 1673141 | NCBI WGS metagenome assembly OLSX01 (sample SAMEA3136759, study PRJEB25190) | human gut metagenome | biome: human gut; feature: human-associated habitat; material: faeces | place: Austria | collected 2013
ATTATCGAGGAAACCAACAATGTCCGCACCAATGCGAAGCCGAAGCGCAAGTGGGTTAAATGGGGAGTTGTTGCAGCCTGCCTGTGTCTGGTGGTGACTATCGCCATTCCTGTGTTTCACCATAAGGGAGGTCCTGACACCCAAGATCCCGTGCAGAACATTGCCGCACTTGAGTACAACGGCAAATTTTACGAGGCTGTCAAACTTCCGGAGGTGCTTGAGAAGTATGGTCTGCCGCCTGAAATCACCGCCGATATGGCTGGCGAACACATTTCCTACCTGAAATCTGACGGAGGCATTGGCTATAAAAGAACTGTCAGCCAGACTGACATTGAGCTATACCGGTATGCGCCTGCTGTTTGTGATGGCGTGTATGTTCTGCGAGACGGCGATACATGGTATGCCGCGTTGTTCTGCAACTTCTATCAGTTTGACAGCAACACAAACTGTTCACTCACCGAGCTTTATCGTGTGTATGGTATTGAGAGCGTGGACGATATTGCATCCATTACGGAAATGAAGTGGAACAACGAACAAGCAGTCGGCTCACCTGTAAGAAATCGGCAGGAAATCGCTGAGTTTTATCACATGACAATTGCACTTGCGAGTTATGGCAACGATGACTTTCAGGCGGAAGTATTTGATGGTATCCCCGAAGAAAATCAGCAGGAAGCGCACACCGCTTTTGCCGATGATCGAAGAAATCTCCGAATCGAAACCGCCTCTGGCTTGCGCTTCTTTATCTCCTTCTATCCGAACTATGACTGGATTGAGGGCGGAGGCACAATGTCCTATTTCAAAATTGATAACCAGATGCACGGATGGATTGAGAGAAATTTGAACAGATAACAGTTGAAGTATATAAATATTAGAAAAGAGCAGCTATTTTCGCATAGAAAACAGCTGCTCTTTTCGTTTGCCCCAAAAATCAAGAAAGGAGTGACTACCCATGACAAAGAAAAAACTGCCGCAGACCATTGAGGAATGTAATGCTGAACTGGAACGCACAGAGAAACAGTTGCAGCAGTACGAAAACCGAAATAAGATACTCAACCGCAAGTTGTCCGTTGAGAAACGCAAGGAGCGCAATCGCCGCATTTTCCTGTTTGGCGGCTTTATGGAAAGCATTGTGCCAGAGCTGAAAACCATGACAGAGGAGGAAAGCAAGGACTTCCTGTATCACATCGCAAAGAGTACAGAAGCACAGGAGTATTTGAAAAAACGCGCCGAGGGGGTGAAAAACGGATAATACCCTTGGTAACAAGGGCGCACTTATACACCCTGTCGGGTGTCGTGCGCTCTGCCGAGGGCTTTGTGGGAGCGTGGGAAATCCACACTCCCACATTGGCGGCTTGCGCCGCACAGGGAAAACTGCATTTTCCCTGCGACAGCTTACGCTGTCTACCCTTTAGCGCACTTGCGGAAAGCGAACACCTTGCTTCGCAAGCTATTCACTTTCCACAAGTCTGAATAACCGAAACCGGGAGGTGGTACTATCGCAATTTACCATTGCAGCATTAAGATCGTCAGCCGTGGCAGCGGTAAATCCGCAGTCGCAGCAGCCGCCTACCGAAGCGGCGAGAAAATCACAAACGAATGGGACGGCATGATCCATGACTACACCCGAAAGCGCGGCATCGTCCATTCGGAAATCCTGCTGCCGTCCAACGCTCCCCCGGACTTTCAAGACCGGGGAACGCTTTGGAACAGCGTGGAGCAAATTGAAAAGGCGTGCAACTCTCAACTGGCGCGGGAATTGGAGGTTGCACTGCCCATAGAGTTATCCAGAGAGGAACAGGTACGGCTTGTCCGTGCGTACTGTTCCTCTCAATTTGTTTCCAGAGGAATGTGTGCAGACTTCAACATTCACGACACAGGCAACGGCAACCCACACGCTCATATTCTTCTCACCATGCGCCCAATGGACGAACAGGGCAAGTGGCTTCCGAAGTCCAAAAAGGAATATGTGCTTGATGAAAACGGCGAGCGCATCCGTCTTGCAAGCGGCAGATACAAGACACGAAAAATTGACCTTGTGGACTGGAACAGTCAGGAGAACGCCGAGGTCTGGCGCAAGGCGTGGGCTGACCTTGCCAACAGTTTTTTGGAGCAGAGTAACCGCCCGGAACGCATCGACCACCGCAGCTATGAACGGCAGGGCATTGAGCAAATCCCGACTGTTCACATCGGCGTGGCGGCATCACAGATGGAGAAGAAAGGCATCGTTACCGAGCGTGGCGAACTCAACCGCAGTATCAAGGCGGCTAATCGTATGCTCCGTGAAATCCGGGCGCAGATCTGCAATCTGAAAGAATGGCTGTCCGAGATTTTCAAGGCAAAGGAAGCCTTGCGAGCCGAGCCGCAACAGCCGAAATCTCCCGACCTGTCAACGCTGCTGTTCCGCTATCTGGATATTCAGAAAGCAAAGGGCAGGAAGTATTCGCAGAGTTGGCAGCAACAGCACACCGCCGATGAACTCAAAGCCATTTCCAAAGCGGTCAATCTTCTTGCGGAAAAGGGTATCTTCACTCTGGAGGAATTGGACGCTGCCCTGTCCTCTGTCAGCGACAAGGCAAGCGAAATCTGTGGTGCTATGAAGCCGAGGGAAGCGAGAATTAAGCAGCTACAAAAGCTGATTGAGCAGGCGCAGAACTTCCAAAAGACAAAGCCCGTCCATGATGAATACAAGCAAATCCGTTGGAAAGGCAAGCAGGAAAAGTTTGCAGAAACGCATCGAGCCGACCTCACGATATGGGAAGCGGCTAACCGTTATCTGCGGGCGAACTTGCCGGATATGAAACTGACCCCTAAAGCGTGGCAGACCGAGCTTGCGAAGCTGACCGCCGAGAACGAAGCGGAGTACGCCAAGCTGAAAGCACAGCGGGAAGTCGTTTCCGATCTGCAAAAAATCCACCGCTATGTGGATATTGCGCTGAAAGAGGACGCACCGCAGCAGAGCAAAACCAGAAATCACAATATAGACCGATGAGCCATCGGAGAAAGGAAACCACCATGAACAAGAACAAAGAGTTTGAACATGAAATCGACCCGGAGCTGTTAGAGGAAATCCGGCTATGGGAAGAAGCCGACAACGATGAGCTGACAGAATATTATTTCTCCTGCTCTGACCCCTATCTCAAACCGCAGCCCCTACCGCCCGACCATGTACGCCACAACTGCTACCTTAACGAGGACGGGCATCTCTGCGTGAAAAATCTTTCCGCTTTCTGGCTGCCGGAATTCACCTTGCAAAAGGAGATCGGCGGCACACTCTACACCGTCACAGGCAGCTATGACGGAACGGAAACGCTTGACAAGAAAATGGAGCGCATTATGGGCGAAAAGTTTACAGAAAAGAAGGAGGAACAGGAATGACAAATTCACAAAATCTTGGTACAATAGAAGCAACCAATCCTGTACTGGCAGTTGCCCCATTAAAGGAGGAAACAGAAATGTTACGGGCAACTGAAAAAATCACCGCATTATACTGCCGACTTTCGCAGGAGGACGCCAACGAGGGCGATAGCAATTCCATCACCAATCAGAAAGACATCCTGCTCCGCTACGCCAAAGAACACCGCTTTCCCAACCCGACCTTTTTCGTAGATGACGGGTACAGCGGCACCAACTATGACCGCCCCGGCTTTCAGCAAATGCTGTCTGAAATCGAAGCGGGAAAAGTAGTAGTAGTGCTGACGAAAGACCTTTCCCGACTTGGGCGTAATTCCTCGTTGACCGGGCTGTATATCAACTTCACTTTTCCAAAATACAGCGTCCGCTATATTGCCATCAACGACCACTTTGACACCATCGACCCCAACAGCACCGACAACGATGTGGCGGGTATCAAAAACTGGTTTAACGAGTTTTTCGCCAAAGACACAAGCCGCAAAATCCGGGCTGTGCAGAAAGCAAAGGGCGAGCGTGGCGTACCGCTGACAACAAATGTGCCTTTTGGCTACCGCAAAGACCCGGAGGACAGAACGAAGTGGATTGTGGACGAAGCCGCCGCCCTTGTAGTCAAGCGCATCTTCAAGCTGTGCATGGAGGGCAGAGGTCCGATGCAGATTGCAAAGCTGCTCCAAGCGGAAAAGGTGCTTAACCCCACTTCCTACAAACGCAGGGAGGGCATCAAATCCCCAAGCCCCGAAACTGCCGACCCCTACCATTGGAACACCAACACGGTTGTTCATATTCTGGAACGGCGGGAGTACACAGGCTGTACGGTCAACTTCAAGACCTACACCAACTCTATCTGGGACAAGAAGCAGAGGGAAACGCCCATTGAGAAACAGGCGGTTTTCTACAACACCCACCCGGCAATCATCGAGCAGGAAGTCTTTGACAAGGTGCAGCAGATCCGTAAGCAGCGTCACCGCAGAACGAAAACGGGCAAGAGCAGCTTGTTTTCCGGCATGGTCTATTGCGCCGACTGCGGAGCGAAAATGCGGTATTGTACCACCAACTACTTTGAGAAGCGGCAAGACCATTTCGTATGCGCCAACTACCGCAGCAACACGGGAAGCTGCTCGGCACACTTTATCCGGGCGGTTGTGTTGGAGGAATTGGTCTGGATGCACATGAAAGCGGTTATCTTCTATGTGACACGCTACGAGAAGCATTTTAGGGCGGTTATGGAGCAGCGGTTACGAATGAGCAGCGAGGAAGCCATCCGTAGCTACAAGACGCAGCTTGCACAGGCAGAACGCCGCCTTGCAGAGCTTGACCGACTGTTTATCCGCATCTATGAGGACAATGTTTCCGGGCGCATCACCGATGAACGCTTTTCCCTTATGAGCAAGACCTATGAGGACGAACAGGCGCAACTCAAGGTGGATATTCACCGCTTACGGCAGGAAATTGAAGTACAGGAACGACAGATTGAAGATTTAGAGAAGTTCATTCAGCGGGTACACAAATACGAGGACTTGCAGGAAATGACACCCTGCGCCCTTCGAGAGCTTGTCAAGGGTATCTACATCGAAGCCCCCGACAAGAGCAGCGGAAAGCGCAGACAGGGCGTCCGCATCTCCTACGACCTTGTGGGCTTTGTCCCCGTGGAAGAACTGTTGAAACAGGAAACGGCATGACCAAAGCCATGCCGTTCCTGCAAAAAGCAATATTACTTTCTTATGCCCCCCGCCGATTCGGCGGCGGATTTTATTATTTTTTCATCCGCCGAGTTTCCGCTCATAGGCTTTTCGCACATAACATTACTGCCATTTTTAAGAGCACACAATATTTGTCTTGTATGTAAAAAAATCGGAGTTGTAATTATTGCAAGATCGGCAGAGTTTTCTTTATAAAAACTTTCCATATCAGAATAAAGCGGAACACCCATACTGCTGAGTTGATTAAAAAAGCGGCTTGATTCCGGATGGATATCAACCATTCCGACAATTTCAAAATCCGTTCTTTTGCTGTTCAACAGCGCTTCAAGATATACATTGGCATATCCGCCGATTCCTACCGACAATATTTTAACCTTTGTCAAAACGCATCACCGTTCTTAAATTATAGTAAATATTTTGAGAATAAAGTCAACCGCCAAATAATGGATTTACAGGTAATTTCACACATTATCCACAAAAACAATCTACTATTACCTATCACATTATTATTGTATCATATAATTTTTGCAAAAACTATCAATTTTATTTAATGTTTTTTCGTTTTTGTTAGGTATTTGGTTATATGCCCATCCATTCATCTTTCCAAGCAACAGTCATTTTGCCGTTTTCAAATTCAATCGGTAAAATACTGTAACCTGATTTTTGCAAATTATCCGGAATCCAATGGTCGAGCATAATGTAATACTTTCCATCAGCCCTAAATATGTACGAACACTGTCCGTTAAATGTAAGTCTGTAATTTTTTCCGACACAAGGATTTTCTATAAGCCTCCAGTCGCTCATTATATCCGGACTTTTTGAATAAAGCGCGCTGTTAGCTTCCCAACAGGTACAACCGGATGTAACCATATAATATGTATCTTCATATTTGCATACAGCCGGAGCTTCTCTGTATTGATCTATCATAGCCGACATATGAAGTCCGGTGAACGATTTATAATCGTCAGTTAATTCATCGATGTTAATAGTTGCATCCCTATCCTTTGTATGTATAAGATATGCCGAACCATCATCATCCGCAAAAACCGTCATATCCTGACTATCATGGTTATTGGGCTGACAAACATTCACAAGCTCAAATTCACCATCCGGCTTATCGCATACAGCTATACCGATATGCGAAAAATTATAGTCGGCATTATCGAGATGCAGGAACATAACAAATTCATTGGTTTTACTGTTATACAGCACCTTTGGTCTTTCAACAACCTTTGATGTATGAAGCGGATTTTTCTCATCGGTTTTGTCCGCTTTAAGCACCAACCCTTCATATTTCCAATCAACAAGATTATCTGATGAATAACAAGAAATCCCTATAACATCCACACGAGTTGTTCCGGGACAATTATCCTGTCCTTTGTTTTCACCGTACCAATAATATTTACCGCCGTAATTGATAATACACCCGCCATGAGCCTGAATGTCGTTTCCGTTTAAGTCCTGCCAGATTTTTCCGTTTTTCATATTGCGCCTCCAAGTATTTTTATATTTGAGCTTTGTAATGCCCGTTTTTCTTTATTTCCGCAATAAATGCGAAAATCGACACAACCATAATTATTAGTGATATTATAAGGAACACCGAGAATGTCGAGGTTGTAAGAGCTTTTTTAACAAAACCGTATGTAAGTGGGGTCAGCATAACCCCGATAAACGCAGCCGCAATCTGAGTTCCCATAACGCTTGCAGATATATCGGCTCCGAAATTATAAGGAGTAAGCGAGATAAGATTCGGATAAACAGGGCCGTTTCCGAGCCCGATAACAAACAATCCTATTACCGAACAAAAATCGGGAAGAGGAAGCACAACAAGCGCCACTCCGACCGCCGCAATTAAAAGATATATCCTTATGCGTTTCCAAGTGTATACCTTCTCGGAAATTACTCCGGAGATAAACCTGCCCAATACCATTCCAAGAAAAAAAACGGTGATTTTCGCCGCTGCCGAGTCTTCCGACATTCCCTTTGCCTCGACAAGATATGTACAACCCCATGTACTGCAGGTATACTCTATAACATTAGTCATTATAAGAATTAACCACATTATTCTGAGGGGACGCATTTTAAGCATTTCGGCAAATGATGCCGTTCTTGTTTCTGTTTTATTTTCACTCTGTATATCCAGTGGAGCAAGCTTACCCCAAAACGGAACAGAAAACGCTAATATAACCGCAACCGCAATTTGAAGTACGGCAGAATAAATATAACCTTTTCGCCAATCTCCACCTGCCAAAGCCAAGGACATAAAGTAAGGGCTGCAGATAACACCTATTCCGTAAAAGCAGTGCAGATAATTCATATACTTTGTTCCATAGTAAAGGGAAACAAAATTATTGAGTTCAGATTCCAATATCCCCGCAGTAAGACCTATCGGAACAGCCCAGATGCACATAATTATAAAATCATGTGAAAGCGAGAAACCCACCATTGCCACAGCAGTAGCAATTACACTGAACAAAGCTGTTTTAGCAGCGCCGAGTTTTCCGAATATTCTCGAACTGAAAAGGCTCATCAAAGCTGTCGCGCCACCGGTTATAAAAGAAATAACACCGAGCTTCGGATCTGCAAGATTTAAATCTTTCCTGATTACGGGCCACGCCGAGCCGAGTATTGAATCCGGCATACCTCGTACTATAAAGGCAATGAAAACCATAACCAAAACATAATATTTGATTTTTTTGCCATTCATAAGATGTCACCCCTGACAATTAGATTTATTTCTTTTTACAGCTCTGTAAACAAAGCATAAAATAACTAAAAATATCGGGAAGATCATCCCGGCCGAAATTCCCAATTTCAGCTTATCGTTAAATCCCGAAGCTACCAATCCGACAAATGTCGGCCCGGCAGAGCAGCCCGCGTCTCCCGCAAGAGCCAAAATAGCGAACATTGCCGTACCGCCCCGTTTAAACTGTGCTGCAGATAGGCTGAATACACCCGGCCATAAAATCCCGACCGATAATCCGCATACCGCACAACCGATAAGAGAAATAACCGGATTATTGGAAAATGCAACTGTCAGATACGAAATTACGCAAAGTACACCGCTCCCTGTCATAAACGCCGATAAATCCACCTTATCGCCGAACTTTCCGTAGAAAAGTCTTGAAAGCCCCATTAAAACGGCAAACATTCCGGGTCCTGCTAAATCTCCAACCGATTTTGAAACCTTAAGTCCGCTTTCGGCAAAGGACGATGCCCACTGATTCATTGCCTGTTCTGCCGCCCCTGATAAGAATATCAGAATAACAAACAGCCAAAACAATTTGGTTTTCAGCAGTTCCTTAACCGTCATTCCCTCTCCCTTGGCAGTCAAGGTTGCAATCGGAACACGGGAAAAATATAATGTATTAAACAAAGGTAAAAGCATCCATATAAGCGCTATAACACTCCAACTTTTTTCTCCGAGCAATTTTAAAAGCAGCGTAGAAACCAGTATTACCAAAACGCATCCCCAACAGTAAAATGAATGTAACAAGCTCATAGCTTTCGCCTTGTTTTCGCTTGGGCAAGCTTCAAGTATAGGGCTGATTAAAACCTCGATAAGTCCGCCGCCCACCGCATATATCACTACAGATGCGACTATTGCCGGATATGGATTTGCGCATATATTCGGCAATACAGCAAGCCCGAAAAGCCCTAATGCCACAAGCAGGTGCGCCGTAACCATAGATATTCTGTAACCTATCTTATCGACAAACTTTGCCGACAGATAATCCGTCAGCAGCTGAACCAAAAAGTTAAGCATAACCAACAAAGTAATATTTTTTAACGGTATATCAAAACTTCTTTGGAATATCAAAAACAACAACGGTATAAAATTATTAACTACCGCCAAATTGATATAGCCCAAATAACAGGCACGGATTGTATGTTTGAAATTATCCTTTATCATTACTTTCACCTGATTTATTAAATTCCTTGAGCTGCGAACTCATATTCGCACAAGCTTTATACATGTCCTCCCCGCGTCATTCATTCCGGTAAATATTACCTTATCAAACTGCGGAGACATTTGCGGATGCGGATGACACGGATGTACCCAATCCGTTTTCGTTTCCGCAATCTTTTTTTCATCTCCCGTGAGCGTGTCTATCAATATAACACTGCTTATAAAATTATCTGACTGCGTATCCGAGAGTAAAAATCTTCCGTTGTCCGAAACCGAAACATGCCAATACCTGTACTTTGAATACAAAATCTTAGCATTCGGATTATCCAATGAAACATAACATAAACCGGTCGGTTTTTTCGGGGAATCGGAATACTTTACAAAATACAATCCTTTTCCGTCAGGAGCCCATATTTCGTGACCGAAACACTCTGTTAAGCAACCGTTTTCATCCATATCCTGCTTTGCAATATTCTTATCCATTTGCTTACCAATATCGTACATCCACAGTCTGTTAGTAATATAATGGGAATTACCCTCATGACAATAAAACAGTTTATTGCAATCGGTCGGCGATATCATAACATGCCCTGCATCCCAAAAAGGTTCTTTAAATGCTTTTTCAAAAACCTTTACAAGTTTTCCTTCATTGATTGAATATCTGAACATTTCAACAAACCTTATAATTCTGCCAAACTCATTTTTCCTGCCGTTATAGGCAAACATTGAAATGTATTTACCGTCTGCGGTTATACAGGGATTCCTTAACAAAGGCAGATCCCAAGATTTTTCCTCGCTCTGTATCCGTTCAAACTCGGGCGCACGGCAAAGAATGTCAACGGCCTTGTTTTCAATATTTATCCTTTTAAGCTCCAACCCGTTTGAATAGAAAATAAACTTACCGAAAACCAAATAATCCTCAAAGCTTATAAGATCGTCGCAAACAACCTCTTGAGCGCCGGTTTCAAGATTGCATATAACTATTTCCGAAACATCCGTAAACGGCTTTTCGTTTGCTCCTACTGTTTTGTTTTTGGATCGTACTGCCACAAATGTGTCATTATCAATCCATTTATTTGTTGTAAAATAACTTGCGGTATAATAATACTCGTCGCTTTCTATTATTTCTGTCTTAAATTTCATTTCAGATAACCTCCATTTAAATAATCGAAATATATGTTTTATTTTCGGTAAGACAGTCAGGTCCTACATAAATATCAAAGTTCCCGGGTTCAACTACATATTCACCGTTCGGAAAATAATATCCAAAATCGCCATAACCTAACCGGAATTCGACAGTCACCGATTTCTGCTTTTCAACAAATACCTTTTTCACCTTTTTCAATTCTTTTATAGGTCGCATATATGTGGATTTCTTATCCCTGATATACAGTTCGGCAATTTCCTTTGCATCGTAAATTCCGATATTTGATATTTCAACCTTAAACGAAATACTTTCTCCGTTCTTTAATTTATTGAGGTCAAATTCATAAGAGGATGATTGCGGTTTTGAATAATTAAATTTAGTATATGAAAGTCCGTAACCGAACGGATACTCGGGTTTGGCTTCACTGTCCAAATAGCAGGCAGCCACATTTTGTCCGTAATAACAATTAACCGGCCGTCCACTCGGCGTTATATTGTAGTACATAGGGATATGTGTCGGTTTCTTCAAAAAAGTCATTACGGTCTTACCGCAGGGAATCCTGTCTCCGAACAACAAATCAACTGCCGCTCCCGCTGCCGATGAGCCCGAATGCCACGCATATAAAACTGCGTCTGCATTTTCCGTCACGCCGTTCATTGACACATTCCTTCCGCAGAACATTAAGCATATAATCTTTTTCCCTATGGCTCTTGCTTTTTTCAACAATTCAAGATCACTGTCGTTCAGAGAAATATCCGAGATACAGTGAGCCTCCCCCGAAAGCTTTTCACTTTCACCTACTGCCAACAATATCACATCGGCATTTACGGCATTTTCCAAAGCTTCGTCATATCGCCCGTTATCATCCTCTGCAACTAATATATTCTCACTGCCAATTTTCAAAATCAATTCTTCAAGCAGTGTCGGTGTTTCTTCTGCCTTTCCGTCCAGCGTCCAACTGCCGAGCAATGCCCTTCGCTGATTAACCATACTGCCCATAATGGCAATTTTAATATTCTTACTCAACGGCAACACATCATCATTTTTAAGTAATACCATTGACTCGGCAGCGGCCGTCCTTGCAAGCTCAATGTGTTTCTTTCTGTCATATGCGATTTTTGCTCTATAAGGCTGTTCAAAAAGATTTTTTTCAAATTTTACTCTCAAAATTCTCCTTACGGCCTCATCGATTGACTTTTCGGATACTTTCCCGTTTCTTACCAGATTTTCAAGACATTCAATATATACATCGTTAGTCATATCCATATCAATTCCGGCATTTAGCGCCAACTCCGCGCATTCCTCAATATTATCGGCAACTCCCTGTAAAATCAACTGATCTATTGAACACCAATCGGATACAACAAAACCGTCAAAACCAATATCTTTTTTTAAAATGCCGTTTATGTATCTTTTTCCGCAGCTCAACGGCTGCCCGTTAATATCATTAAAGGATGACATCACCGTCCTCACTCCCGCATCAACCGCAGCTCTGAAAGCGGGCAAATACATATTGTAAAGTGAGTAATCTGATATTTCCGCTCTGTGATAATCAATTCCGGATTCCGAAGCACCGTATCCTATAAAGTGCTTAGCACAGGCAACTACGCTGTCATTGGCTGAAAGGTCATCTCCCTGCAAGCCTTTAACAACCCCGTTTGCCAATAGTACGCCGATATAAGGATCCTCACCCGGTCCCTCAATCACTCTGCCCCAACGCGGGTCATGACACATATCAAGCATTGGTGTAAAAGCCCAGTGAATTCCATCTCCGGCAGCTTCTTCAGCAATAGCCCGATAGCTTTCCGAAATCAGTTTTTCATCAAACGAACATGCCATTGCAAGCGGTATCGGGAATACTGTTTTATGACCGTGGATAACATCTCTGCCGAAAATCAAAGGTATTCCGCATCGGCTTTCCTCAATCGCAATCCGTTGAAGTTCTTCATATAGCTCAGTATTCAGTTGATTCCATTCGGCATTTCCTGCCTGAGCAGTATCGGCAAAAATAATCGAACCAACCATACCGTTTTTAATTTTTTCCTTACACATTTTAACATCAGAAACGCTTTCGGGAGATTTAACCTGATTTAACTGCCCTATTTTTTCTTTTAGAGACATATTTTTCAGCACAGAATCAATTTTATTTTCTATTTCCTTATTCATATCACCTTTCTCCTTTAATTACAAGCAACCAACACTTTTTTCGTCACAAACGGACTGGTAAATTGGTCAACTACCATATATCATTTACAAAAATGTTGACTTTTCCCCATTTTGTGCTATCATTATATCATATCAAATATACAAAAACTATCAACTTTATTTGATACAATATCGTTTTTTTTAGGTGTTTATATGTTAATCCGTTCCGAAAATATTTCAATAATCAAAAACAGGCCCATATACTTCAGCCATATAATAGATAACCCTAAACAATCGGATCACACATTCCATCTGCACGATCACTGCGAAATATATATATATATTTCGGGTGATATTGACTTTATTGTTGACCGTCAATATGTCTCGCTCAGTTCAGGCGATATTGTTTTAACAGCAACAAATGTTATCCATAAGCCGATAATTAAAAGCTCGTCCTGCTATGAGCGTTATTATATAGGCATACCGGACGATGCTTTCAATGACTTCACTCTTGTACACAATCCGCTTGATTGCTTTAATTATAACAGCCTTGTCTTAACCTTGGAACCAAGTGAAAAAAATGACCTTATTGCTCTGTTAAAAGAAACCGGCGATCTGATTGAAAATAAGCCGTACGGCAGCGACTACCTCTGTTATATAAACATAATTAAAATACTTCACTTACTTAATGTCCATGTAGGATTGCACCATTCAGAATATTCAACGCGTCTGACCATTACTCCCGATTTAATTTCTAATGTTATGTCATATATAAAAAAGAATCCGAGTACGGTCAATAATGTCAATGAAATCGCGGAACACTTTCATGTTAATTCTTCGTACCTTTCAACGCTGTTTTCCAAAAGCATGAATGTTACATTAAAAAAATATCTGCTTGCAACTAAAATATCCTATGCGAAATCGCTTTTGTCAGACGGTGTTTCGGTAAGTGATGCCGGTAACGAATGTGGTTTCTGCTCTACCTCGCATTTTGTTACAACCTTCAAAAGTATTACGGGTCAAACGCCAAAGTCATATAAAAACAGCATATCGCAAGTCAATGTCACCGACATGCATTAACTGATAAAAAAATCACAGTGCCAATCATGACACTGTGATTTTTACTGAAATTTTTCAATAAATATTTCCGTCTTCCCGGTAACGCTTCCAAACATTCTCGAAAAAGTCCTTGCTTTCAGGTATCGGGCGAACAGAGCGCCACTTACACACAACTGCACCGTTTTCATAAAAAGTTTCCTGAATCTTTTTGACAGACTCACCGCTTTCAGCGGTAAATCTGAAAACTTCTTCAAGTCCTTTTCTTAATTCACCTTTTTTATTGTAATATAAAGCAGAACCTCGAGTATCCCCTATAACTTCAGCGTAATTCAGAAATGCTGCTATTACCGCTCTTTGGGTCAATAATATATCGTAAAGTTTATAGAACTTATAAACCCTTGCGGGTTTACATATTTTGATATCCTTAAATATATCAGAAAGTTCCGTTTCTATATCTTCGGCGGTTTTTCTCATAATATCGAAATTTCTTATAGCTGCAGCGTTATCGCTCATTCTTCTCTGTGCCTTTTGAGTCAGCTCATCAATATTATCGATATCGCTTTGAATAACCGAATCTATAATTTTTTTATTCTTTTTGAGTGACTCACCAAAAACCATCTCAAACTCTGCCGTATCAACGCTGCGCGGATATCTGCAAATATACTGAGCCGCCCGCAATGATCCAACCTGTCCGGCATTTAAGGCAGAACCTCCGGGGCGTGAAATACCGTGAGTACCTGCGCATTCACCCGCTGCAAAAAGTCCGTGTATATTTGTCTGCCACCAAGTATCTACTGATATTCCGCCGTTATTATGCTGTGCACATAGGGCTATCTCAAGATATTTTTCGGATATGTCAATTCCTTTAGACCTATATAATTCAACCGCGGGCGAATTCATTTTAAAAAGTCTTTCAATCGGGCTGCCAAAAAGTGCATTTGCCTTTTCAAGGTATTCATATGCCTCCGATGAAAGCCGTTTAAATTCAATGCTTTTTAATCCAAACGGATTTTTTGTAAAGTCAAGATAAACCTTTCGCTTTCTTAAAACGCTTTCGCGATATACAAGCAGGTCTATAACAGATGATCCGCAAAGTACCTTTTTACTGTCAAACGGCCACTGGTATCCCTTTAGAAAAACTGCTGATAACGCTTCATATACATCGTCAAAATATTCCGATAAAAACTCATATTCTGTTCCGTTATTATCCACAGAAACAAATCTCGGAAGCACTTGCATATATGTTCCCGAAACATTCCAGCGCGGATTAACCGAAGCAAGACCGTATTGCCATTCTGTAAGATTTTGTGCCATAGCACCTGCTTTCAGTGCAAGACCCGTCGAACCCGTATGGCATATAGGATATACGCTATCGGCATAAATTCCCGCAGGTCCCCCGGTAGCAATAATGATATTACCGGATTTTATTGCTAAAAGTTTTCCGCTCTCAATTTCAACACATAAAATTCCCAACACCCCATCATTGTTTTTGAGAACTTCAATTGCAAGATACCCGCTCAAAATTTCAACGCTCAATGCTTTCGCGCGCCGCTGCAAAGCCTCCGTCATATATTTAGATGTCAACGGACCTGCCGAAGTAGCTCTGGCATATGGGTCGTGGTCGGTTTTATATCCTATATACTCGCCGTAGCGGTTTGTCGGGAATGCAACCCCGAGTTCGCACAAATTCATAAATGAACGAACTGAAAGCGCAGCTTCGCAAAGAGCATTATCACCGTCGACACTACCGCCCGCAAACAAATCGCTTGCCATCTGACGAACGCTGTCACGAGTTTCCCCGCCTATATTCAACTTATAATATGTTTGCTTATCACTTCCTGTGTTACGCGATGTTCCGCAATTTACCGCCTCCGTTACCATTGCAACTGACAGCTTTCCATCCTCTTTAATTCGGTTAGCTGCATTAAATCCGGCTGCACCGCTGCCTATAACGATTACATCAAAGCTCAAAAAATCCATTAAAGTCTCCTTATATGAAAACCACCGTCAACATCAACCGATTGCCCGGTTACATATGGCAAACAGCCGCTTGCAAGAACCCATACAGCATTTGCTATATCTTCGGGCTTTCCCCAACGCTTAATCGGGAGTAAACCATCGCCTATCAATGCATCGTATTTAGCCTTAACAGTAGAAGTCATACCGGTTTCTATTATTCCGGGGCGAATTTCATTCACAGTAATACCGTACTCGGCAAGTCTGTCGGCAAAAAGGGTTGTTATCATTGTTACACCGGCCTTTGAAATACAGTATTCCCCGCGGCTGACCGAACTCGTATACGCTGACATTGAAGAAATATTAACTATCGCTCCCTTATTATCCCCCTCATTCTCTTTCATGACATTTGCAACCAGTTGCGTTAAGAACAAAGTACCTTTCGTATTTATATTCATAACGAAATCATAGCTTTCCTCAGTCATTTGCAAAATATCATTTCTTACCTTGGGCGCAACGCCCGCAACATTAACGAGTATATCTATTTTTCCGTATTTACCGAGCGCCGTTTCAACATACTTTTCCCTGTCGAATTTATCGGCAAGGTTCCCCTTAAAATATGTGAATTTTTCAGATTTTTCTATACTGCACTGAGGTGCAATATCCATTCCGACAACATAAATTCCTTTTTCAATAAGTAACCGTGCCGTTGCATTTCCTATACCACCTGCGACACCGGTAACCAAAGCTATTTTTTTCATTATATTTTGCCCCCACATAATTTCTTATATATTGGCAGATATACTTCTCTGTCTCTTACAACACATCCGGGAGTCCCGCCCGGCTTTCTCATTATTTCAGTGCATTTTGAACAGCAAAGACAACACTTCTTTGCATCCATATAACCTTTTTTCAAAATATCATTTGCAAAATCGGGATACGCTAATATCGTTCTTCCGAAGCCGGCAAAGTCAAACTTTCCATCCTTAATATATGCCGCCGTAACATTCGGAGCTGCCGTTCCCAAAAATGAAACAGCAGAACAAATCAATTTCATTTCGGGAATTGCCTTTTTAATTTCAGCCGTTCCGTCAAGTACACGCTTAACACCGAGTAAGGGATGCTCAGGCACATCATAGCCGCCAACTGCAAAAGGTCTGTTTACATGGGGATTGAAATAAGGATTTCCCATTGTAATATTAAGCAACTTTACGCCT
>OLSX01002413.1_pt1 | contig 16523 bp, 10 predicted proteins | sample 1673141 | NCBI WGS metagenome assembly OLSX01 (sample SAMEA3136759, study PRJEB25190) | human gut metagenome | biome: human gut; feature: human-associated habitat; material: faeces | place: Austria | collected 2013
CGGAGTTCCCGGAGTTGGTGGATGCGGATGGGGTCGGCTGGTTCCTCCGTCATGTTCTCCGTGCGGCGGACTTCATGCTGACGCACCCGGAAAAGGTGCGCAGCACCTCGCTCAAGTATGCGGAGGTCATTCAGTCCAAGTTTGCCGCCGCATGGCGAAGCAAGGTGATGCAGTATCAGATCCCGATTTTCGCACCCCAAACCAAGGGTGCCTGGACGCTGCGCTTTGACGATGTCCTTGCCGATGCGCTGGAGCTGGGACCGCTGCGCAGAGAGGGGCCGGAGCTGCCGCCTGAACTGGCAGAGAAAGTGAAAGCGGCGCTTCCGAAGGAAATTCCAGCCGAGGTTGTCTGTACGCTGATCCGCTATTACCTTGCCAACCGGCAGGATGATTGCGAATGGGCCGTCCTGCCGGTGGCAAGCTTTGACGCCTACTTCGGGGACACCAGCTTCAGCAAGAAGTATCTGCCCAAGATCCCGCCGGAGATCGTGGAGCGGAGCAGCGCCTTCGGCATGAGCCGGTATCGGATCACGGAAGAATATCTGCCATAGGATACAGACAGCGGGACAAGCCTTTACGGCCTGTCCCGCTGCTTTCTGCCCGGATTGAGAGTGTTTTCCTTGTCTATGGCGGCGCAGCCGCTGAGCTATTGCCTAAGGTTTAGTCATCGCCATCGGATCATGATAAGATTAGGTTCTCACCTCTCATAAATATTTCGCACGGAGATAGTCTGCCTGCTCCTGCGTGATGGCATTGCTCCACTGATTGGAGTTGATCGCACTATACAATTCTCCCCACAGGCAGTCCATATAAGACACTTTGTCTTTTTCGCCCTGAATGTACTCACGAAGCGCTTTATCCAAACTGGCGGGCAGATCCTTTTCCAGATAGGTTCGGTCAGCCGGCTTGCCGCCATTCATTTGTGGTTTCTCCGCAGTCAGCGTAATGAGCTGCTCCATCGGGATACCCAGTGTGGAGGACAGCTTCATCAATGTTCTGGCACTGCATCGGGAGAGCGTTGTCTTGCCAGAACAAATGTCCGCCAGCGTTGCCCAAGGCACACCGCTTTTCTTGGAGAGCTGGTAGCGGGAGAGGTTCTTTTCCCGAAGTATCTGTTGGATTGTCATATACATCACCGCTCTTATTATATCGGTGCACCGATAATCAGTCAAGCAAAAACCTCCCAAATCCCTGACCAACCTGTTTGTTTGCATTTGCCCTCCTCAAAACTGTTGACCATTACGATACAGACAGCGGGACAAGCCTCTATGGCCTGTCCCGCTGTATTTCTGCCTGGATTTTGAAAGTATTTTCCTTGTCTATAGCGGTGCAGCCTTTGAGCTGTCACCAAATCAGAATATGTTATTAGACTTAGTACCGAAGCATGTCGCAATCATAGATAAGTATTGATTCTGGTTTTTTAGCACTACAACGTGAACATAGGGAATCTGTTGTTTCCTGACTTAGCATCGGCAAAGGCTTTTTATGCGGGTAGTGGCACGACTTGGTGGCATAATTTCAGAACTGTTAGGCAGAAATTGCACTTAGTAACCTGTATCTATTAAGAATCCAAACTACCGATAGCGTTAAGCGCCCCCGCCAAATCCTTTTGGGCTCGGCGGATTTTCCCGCGGTAATTCAGGATTGACATGAGTATTTCTTTGCAATCATCATCACTTAATATGGCAGCAATTTCGAGCTTGATACGAGCACGCGAAGTACCGACATAGAATATCAGAGCATTCCCTTGTTCAAAAGTAGTCTTATCAACATCAAGAAGAATCACGACATCGGCTTCAAGCCCTTTGAACTTTCGACATGTAGTAAACAAATATTTGTTGCGATACTTTCCGTTATTTACGGAATCGCTCAAGATACTCGTTGCTTCTGTTTTACATGTTAAAAGGACAATATCCCGATACCCGTCAGCTGCGAGATCATCAATTATTGAATCAATCCGTTCTCTTTCGTTCTGGGCTGAATCACAAAAGTGAATTTTGGCCGGAGTGCCTTTAACTGCCCCCTCAAACACTTTTGGTTTGCGCTCAGTAATCGGGCGCAAAGAAGTTACGGCAATATTTTCGGTGTTCCTGCAATTCCGATACAGCGTCAGTCGGCAATCCAAGTCACCTATAAATTTAGGCATCTCTCTTGCCTGAATCAATTGTAACCGATCATAAAAGACATAGAATGTTCCCCCCTGATCCGCGTCAACAATTATATCATGGATAAGTTGAATAATATCGGTTTCTTCTATTGCTTCGCTTCCAAAATCCTGCCCCTCATCAATAATAACATGTTTATACGGAAAGGAATCCGATATATAGTAATCTTCAAGTTTCGCTTTAAGTTCGTTATAGTTTGGCTTTACTGTATTGCAGATTTTGCAGGCGAATCCGGCAATAGTGTAGTAACTAACGAGATCTCTTGCGTAGTTTTCTTCTAAGTAATCTTTTAATTGAGCATTAAAGCATAGGAACAGCACCCGTTCCCCGGCAGCAGCGTGTCTGCGGGCTTTTTCAACCGCAATCATCGTTTTACCTGTTCCGGCAGCTCCGTTAATCGCAGCTGTCAGCTGTTCATCAAGAAAATCCAAAATCCCTGCTTGCTCATCCAAAAGACGATGAAATACAATTTTCTTCAAATCCGCTTCAAAAGATGCAGATGGAAACACATTGAATTGTGGGCAGAAAATTTCTCGAACCAAGCGTTTACATTCGATCTCGCTCAGCTTTGTTTCAACACGGCTCGGCAGTTGCAGGGGGTAAATTCTGTCAATAAACTCTTTAGGATCATCCAGCGCTTCTTTGGTCAATACAAGAGCTTTATCGCCCTCCGATGGCAAAGTCATACTTCTCAGGCGATCATTACTCACAGACGGAAACCACACGGCATGAAGAAACTTACATTTCTCCAAAATAAATGCCATGTTGCTGTCAGATATGTATCTCATCAGTTTGTATTTGTTTGCGCTTGCCTGATTAAACGGTCCGCCGTTATGCATCGGAATGCCGCTGCCATAAAGCCAGCAGCCATTTTCATACCTCACTTGACCTGCTTTGGCTTCTAAGCATATTACCCCCTTGGTACGATTAAGAATAACAAAATCAGTTTCGCTTTCGCGGAAAATGCCGTCTCTCGTATCTGTGATCCGGAAAGAGTGAAATACATAATAATCTTCCGGAAGAAGCGCTAATGCGTCGAATATTAGTCCTTCTTGGCTGGCCGGGTCAAAGCTCCGAGGTTTCTCGGGAATCATTATCGCCATATCATCGTCCCTTTAACATATCAAGTATTTTCCTGACAGTAACCGTATCGTCGGCGCAATAAATGCATCGGATATTACTGTTTTTTGCTGCTGCATAACAGTCCTCATTATCCGAAGTGAAGAGTGCGACTTGTGACTTTTTCCAAAAAAGGTCACATTTATACTGTTCTTCGTTTCCTCCTATTTGGAATATGCAGTCTCTATATGGCTTTTCCTTTTGTGAAAACAAATCGCTGCTGTTTTCCAACTCGGAAAGTAACACTCTTTCTTTCGTATGGATAGCCCAAGTCCTAAGGCCTTTCCATATTTCGGCATAGGCAGAGTCTCTTAAATCCGTCCCCTGATCTGTAATGATAACATGTACGCTGCTTTTCAGACTTGCATCAGTGGTGGCTGATGAAACACTATTATCCTTCCAAGATACTGCACCATATAATTGCCTGCTGTAGAACCCCATTTCACGATTCTCATAAGTGCCGACAATGGTTCCTCTGTCCAAGAAAATATTGAACTCTTCACAGCTTGTCTCTGGAATCAAGCAACACGAATAGCATGCAGACAGGTTAAGAGAATCTCGTCCCTGACCCATGCTGAGACTGCAAACAGGGTCATTGGAACAAGTCATTGCTTCTTCCGTTGCCTTTTTGAATATACCTGGGAATGTGTCAGCATAACCTTGCCGCACCAAACCTCCCATAGTGCCTTCCGAATCTCCGCTTGCTGTATAAATGAAGATTCCCGACATTTGCTTTCCTTCCGCAGCTTCGCTGCAATACAAACGCTCTTTCAATGAAGCGATACTGTACCCGCACTCGAAGCTCAGTTGTTTAATCAGAGCATGTGAAATCGTATGTAAAAGGAGAAATTTAGCAGTTATTTTTCGCGGCTTTGATTGCCCTATAAATGATTTTCGATAATTCTCATTCAGAACATCAACTCTGTGCTGAATTTCCGGGTTGTTCTTTTGCCATTCAGAAATTGCATTCTCATCAAATTCTATAAAAATGCCTTCACCACGGACCTCATAAGCAGGATACCAATTCGTATCTTGTTGCTTGACAGGAACAACGTACGCCGAAGAGTTGTCGCCTATATTAGCGTCAACAGGTTTAAGCCTTGAAAATCCAACAAGAGCCTGTACTTCCCGGACTTTGTGTATCAAAGAGATGCTTCTTATAAACGGAATTGCATAATTTGAAATCTCCGTTCCTTCGCGCAGAAAGTCACCGTAATCATCGGTTGACATTGACACTTCACCGCTGAGTGCTTCGTATTCTTCTGACCGATATTTTACACTTGTTGTAAGGTATTCATCTTCGCCAGTCGGAACAATCCATTTTCTTTCCAATATCGGCCGTACCTTTTCCTCCGCTATGCCTTTTTCTCTCGCGATATCCTTTGCGTAATTTTCTATTGTTCCTTGGATCAGTGTTGGCAATAATTCCTTTGGAATAGCATTATTACGCTTGTAACCAGCAATAACATTTTTGCAATTTGCAAAAGCCGCGCTATCCTCAATTTTCCTTGTAATCAGGCTTGAGTACGGCGGAATGACAAGTGAGCTGACTGTGATCGGAAAGTAAACGGAAGAACTGCCCCTTTGCAACACTTTCGGATATACTCCGCACATATCTTTTGTATGCTTCCACGGGTGTCTTCCTGTGCAGTGAAAATTGTATTTCCCCTCATATTTCTGATCCAGTTCTTGCAAGGCGTCTTTGTCAAACGCGCCCTTGAGTGTGGCTTTAGCGCCACAAGACTCACACGAAACAGTAAGTCCTTCAAGCCCTTCGGTGGAGGATGCACTGGTCTTAAATGTCAGGGCTGGATGTGCACAAATCGGTTTCGCTCCGCCGTACATGTTTTTACAGTGGACCCATTTTACCCACGGGAAGTCATCGATGTGCCCACATTCGCAGGCCGTGATGATACGCGTGACCACAAGATCTTGTCTGCACTTCGGACATTGCATGAACTTAACCATATCTGGATCACTATTGAGTCTTTTCTGAGTTGCTGACTTTTTGTAATCAGAAACCCAATCGCTGATTGGTTGAAATCGTCTGCATTTCGGGCAAAAATACCATTCCGGAAAACGGGCATACGAGATACCTTCGCGACAGTGAGGATCATCCTGCCCGCCGGGAAGGCCGAAATAATCAACGCGAAGCACTTTTTCAAGACGCTCATCATGTATTTGAACAACTTGCTCCTGCCAATATTCCGGAGCAGCAGTCATCAAAGTTTGGTTGGGAAAATCAATCATTGCTCCCACTCCGTATTGCAGAACCGCTTGTGATGCACGGACAGAATGAGTAATTCTGTTCAATGGGACTTTCTTAGCCGATTCCATATCCATTGATTATACCTCCTCCCATATCAGAACATTTCCTGCAACCGTTGAATCAACGTTCCGCATAGATGTCATTGTATCGAACGCAGGATCGTTACGGCTTGTATTAAAAGGTTTCATCAAGCGCCCTTCGCCGTCGTCAGGTTCTTTAATCAGGAATTTTTCTCCGTAATAAAAGTGTTCTTCATCAAAGTTCTCTGCAAGTTGTTCCCACTTTTCAAACACCGAATCAATCTCAAGCGCAATTTCCGAAGAATCATCAACCATTTCTGTGTTCATCCGTTTAGAAATATCCGATGCACGCTCAGTTATGTATTTCTTAAGCTCTGCAATCCGTGCCGCATAGTCTTTGCGGTTAAACTTAGCTGCGCCTTTTTCTGCGCTGAGTTCATCTTCAAGAACACGAACCATCGCAATCATTACGGCGTGAAGGGCACGATCTCTCGCAGGTTTTGAAAAAGGTGTTGCGCCTGTCGGCTCGACATGCTTATAAAATGATTCGTGATAAGGCTTGAATTGCTCATAATGCGAACGATCTCTGCTTTTTGAGCCGTCATACAACGCAAAGGCAACACCTGGGAACGAGCGCCCGACTCGGCTCGAAGCCTGAATGTACTCGCTGGTTAACTTTGGCTGCCCGACCAAAAGCATAACATTCAGCCGAGCAACATCTATACCCACTGAAATCATATTAGTAGCCAACAGCACATTTGATGGGTAACGCTTATTTTCAATGTTTTCTTTCGAATAGCAATGCTTTTCGAGTTTGTCCAGAGTTTCATTTAATTGGGTTGTATTTACCCGGCTTGTCAGTTCGTCTGCGCGGGCAATCATTCTGGCATCTTTTGCACTTCCAAGGCGGAACGCAGTCCTCTTAATAAAGTCTTTAACATCGTCGTCCACCAGAGTTGAACACTTACCTAAATCCTTCAAGCTGTTAAAATAAACCGTAAGCGTCCAGAACTTGTCCTTAATGTCATCAGAGAGATCCATTATATTGATTTCCTGCATCAGCGCAGCAATTGAGCGAACCTCCATCATGGCTTTGGTTTTTCCGGAGGGCATAAGGCCAACATATTTCCGACCATAGACACCATGATCGTAGTCGATGATTGACTCTCTCGCAAAGAACGAGTCTTCTGCATCCAGACCGGGGTGGGGGAACTGACTGACCTCGCGATTATACAGAGCCGAGCACTGTTCTTTGGCTCTGCGAATAGTTGCCGTAGATGCAACGATTTTGGGGCGGATGCCGTTTCGTGTGCATAATGCATCAATTGCCGCCTCATACAAACCAACCATTGTACCCAGCGGACCGGAAATCAGATGCAGCTCGTCCTGAATAACTAAATCAGGTGCTCGATTATCGGTCCCGGCGGCAAAGAATGCACCGATTTCCTTTTTCCACGGAATCATTGCAAACTTATCCACTGTGCCGAAAAGAAGCGTCGGCGGGCTGGCGTACAGTTCCTCATCAATAATCTGAATCGGAAGTTTCCCTTGTTGATTAAAGAAACAACTCTCCTGCGGGCAAAACAGCTCAAAATGCCGATTGTTTCTCATGCGGTAACCGAAAGTTCCAATCATTTTCGTTCCGTCTCGGTCTTTGACTAATTTGGTTCCGCACCAAGGGCATTTCAATACCTGAAATTTATTGTGCTGCTCCTTCGCGTATTGAAGGGTATCCGTTCGGGCATCGGTAAGTTCTTTCAAATGTTTTTTTGCATCTGCATTAGTATTAGGTATATGTTCCCGCCCGATCCACAATCCAATTGTTATTTCGGTATTTCCCAACGGATATTTGCCGTATTGGGGACGACGCGACACTGCATCACTGCGAATATATTCGCAGGCACATATCAGAGTAGATGCCCGTGTAAATTGCTGTGCAGCCAGTAGTCGCAAGGTATAGCGCATAATAACAGTTGTCCCATCTGAATCAGGAAGATGGGCAAGGCGTCTGAAGAATATAGTAAAAGCGGTCAATCCAAGATAGGCCTCTGTTTTTCCGCCGCCAGTGGGAAACCAAATCAAATCCACAATATCCCTATCGCGCGCCGAATCATTTGTAATTGATTCAATGCTCATCAGCAAAAACGCTATCTGAAACAGACGCCAAGCATATTTGTCCCCGGTTATTCCGGTAGGTTCAGTGTAATCCAAGAAATCAAGCAATTTGGTGAGGTTTTCATCTCCGGGATAACGATCAATATTTCCTGTTTCGGATTGCAGTTTTAGATGCACTCGCTGCATAAACATTGCCCTGTTTGCAAGAGAAAACGCAGCCCAGGCAACCGAATCTTCGTCTAAAATCCGCAGTCCGGTTAACATTCTGTCTTTCGCTTTCAAACAACCGGAAATATTAATGCTGGCAGCAGATTGATGGTGCGCAGGTAGGTCTTTCTGCGTTTCGACCAGCGTATCTATCCAACGGCCATAGGCATCTACTACGCTCCTGAGTTCCGACAGTTTTTGAGATTTCTCTGTCTTGTCTAAATCCGACAAATGGCGCATGGAAAGAGCTTCCTCTTTAATCCCAAAACTCTTCGGAATAGTGAAATCCATTTGGGGCACTTCCACTTCCGGGAAAAAGTCATTGTATATTTCTCCGTTCCCGTCAGTATCGATATTCCAATTAACAGATGTGCCAAGTCCGGTTCCGTAAACACGCTTATTTCGGTATTGCAGTTCCAACGACCGTTCTTCAGAGTCTAATACATCGAAATCGACCAGCGCCGAATACTCACAAAACCTGAACCCATTCGCTTCGGACTCAACCTTAACCGTTGGCTGAAACAGGCAACGGGTTCCGTTGGATTTCTCCTCGTCATCGTTTACAAGCATGACCGTAACCGAATATAAGTGGTCATTAATTTTTCTTTTCAGCGCTGTGATTTTTGCGTTTGTCTCATCAAGGTGCTTATTATCATCCACATAATCGCCTGATAAAAAATCAATTACAACTTCTACATTATGCGGAACTCGTACATATCCCCCTTTTAATTGGTCGCAAAGTTTATACATTGCAGGAAAAATACCATACTCATCCCCGTCAAGAAAATCTCGCTCGTATAGATCATGAACTGTTTTTCTATTTAAGCCGGTACAAAGTTTCAGACACCTTTCTTCACTGTCATAAACCACATATGAGGACAGTTGGGCCGGTACTGAGTACTGCTCCGAAGAATCCGGATAAAAAGGTATCCGACAATCGGGCATCCTTGCTTTCCTGTAAGTTGCAAATGCAACTTTACATTTCAGCACTTGCAGATCAGACGATGCAAGAAAAGTAAAGCCAAGAGAGGACGGCATATTCTGCGCGGCTAAGCTGATTTCTTCGTCCAGATTTTCTTCCTCTGCTGGGGTTACCGGATCTGTTTTTTCGGTTTCCTCCCCGCCAGCTTCTTCCTCTTCTTCCAAAAAATCCTCTGACGGTTCGCTGGATTCCTCTACTCGTGAAGGGTCATTGTTGTCTGCGTTCAATTTGTTGTTTTTGGGGAAAAGTATCCCTATAGAGTAACGAACATCCGGGGAATTAGTTATCAGCTCATGCTCAGCGTCGGGAATTGATATTTCCGATCCCGGACCGAGCAATTCTTCCTTTACCCGAGCGATATACTCATCCCGAGCCGACAGAAACTCGTTGATGGAGCTCATATAGCGTATCCTCCTATTGGTCGATAGTAATGGGACGGTTTGTTGTGTTTATCGGAACCTCGTCGTTCACAAAAGTAATAGTTTCAATTTGTAGCGTAACAGCGGCATCTTTAATTCGATCGGCAATAGCCGCTGTCATTGTGCCTGTAAGATCACCATTCCCAGTAACTTCACCCAGAATTGCCTGACCGATTACCTTCAAGATTTGACGACGAAGCTTATATATTTGTCCGCCGGCATCAAAGCAGATTTCTGCACCGTCAAACAACTCATCGTTCCCTGCAATTAAAGCAATCTGCTGAATAGAATCGAGCTTTTGAGGGCGTACTGTATGAGATTCTTCATCCAACCATCCCCGAATCGTTATTTCCTGAACGCTTACTCCGTTTGAAATCATGTCATCAGCAATCTCTTTTGCACTGCGCCCGGTTCGTTTCATGTAGTCAATAAGCGTTTTTTTCCATTCGCGGGATTTATAATACGCATCCTCAATTTCGTGAGGAACAAGTTTGTTGTTAATCATATCCCGCAGAATTTCTTCAACTATATCCCTCGTTTTTGATGTGCTCCGTGTAAATACAATGACATCACCTTCTGAGAGATCCGATGCAACGACCTCCTTAACCGAATTATCAGCTTCATCCAAAACATAAGCCTTATAGTTCTTAGTAAAGAAGGCTATCTCATCCGAGTCAAATTTTGCTACTGCAACAATCTCCGCCATGTTTTTTCCGTCACCACCGGAAAAACTGTTACGGATTGCTTTAATCGGAGCCGAACTGATATAGTCCGTAATCTCTGTATCGATGATGTCTACTTCGTTCAGGTCATCTTCATCAATTCCTATCGAATCTTCTTCGTATTCATCATCGATCAGGATCGTGGACCGCTTGTTCAGCAAATGTTCGGCAGCTTTTGCATCCCGCGCCTGCTTCTTGTATCGATATTTTTCGCATTCGTAAAGCAACAAGTCAATTTCTTGTGAAGAACGACAGCGTAGAGCATCAAATCGTTTCCCCGAAATATTACCGACAACAATAACTGCGCCGTACAACTGCGTATTGTCGAATCGATTTGCTGTCATTATGCATATGTTAGTTTCGATGTTGAGGTTATGTAGGCGCAGAAACTTGTCTATCACAATACTAAAATAGGCTTTGGGTACAACAACTGCAATTTTACTCTGTTGAGCTTCAAGGATCTTCAAAAATGCCGCTTCTTTCGGGGTGCTGTCGTGAAGTTCTAAATAGACATCTTCTAAAAGACTAATAACAGAAGCTGCCGAATCTTTCAGATAATCTGGGAAATTCTTTACTGTTTCTTCAAGTCGATGTAACCGTAGTTCAGGTTTCTCAACATTGTCTACAACCCCGCATTCAATCAGGTCTTCCAGCAAACCTATCGGAAAAACGGCAGTCATAAACAAATTCATCAACGAATAGGATTGCACGATGAAATCATCTTTTTGATCGGAACTGTACTCTGAGGATTTCACCAAATAAATTGCTTTTTTGAATTCCTTGTATTTTCCCCAATTTATAAACCCGGGAACAACAGTTGCGTTGACTTCCTTGTCGATAATTGCGCCTATTTGAGCATCCATTTGTTCCGTGTATGAATTGCGCGATATCGGAGGACAACTGTTTGACAGCAGGAAATCTTTCGTACAGGCAAACAGGCTTGCTTCTTCATAATTAGCAATCAAATTTGCGGAGACCTCGGAGTCAAGATGCATGCATAGATAAACATATTGAATAGATTGGCGGTCAATCAACTCAGGAAGCTCGGTTTCACCACGGCGGTAGGCATCTTCACCAAAGACAACAAGTCCGATATGCTTATTACCGCCTTTTCTAAGCAGCAGTTTTCTTGCAACAGAAACCTTTCCTGTAATCTTAATTACCGGTTCGTTTTTTGATGGATTAATACCGTATTGATACTCCTGTTCGCCTTCTGTGTAATAGGACACCGGCACCAAATCGGTCAGTTTAATATCCGTACCATTGAACCTGAATGATACACTCCCCACAAGCCTATTTGCCTCCTCACGAGACATCACAATTACCGTGGAGGTATCAACAGTTCGCGGGATTTCCGCCTCTTCCATACCCAAGACATACCTGAAAAAGTTATATCTCTCGCCGCTTTCACGGCGAAGTCCTCGATTGTCCATAGTTTTTGACGGTCCAAAGTACGGAACAATCTTTGTCCAACTTGACTCAGGCAAATATCTCTGCCCGCTTTTGTCGCTTTGCAGCACGATAAACTTTCCAGGGGTCGGCCGAGGATTCTCCTCAACAGAGTTTACGAAGCCCTTGAAAAACCATTTTGATGGTTTGCTTTTTCCTTTACTGCCGTCATAGCATAGTACCATGTTGTCTGCCTGAAGTGAGAAAATAATGTCATTAGCATTTGTTTCGTTGTACAATACATCAGATATTGCCGCGTATGCCAAAAGAATTGCATCAAAACAGATTGAGCCCGTATGCAACACAATTCCGACATTATGCCGCTTGTCCTCGATCGTAGAGGAAATAAAGCCGGAAAATGTCTTAATAAGCAGCTCTTTAGAAACAACATTACCGTCAATACAAACATCACAGTTTCTGATTATTTTGCTCATTGTGTTCTGAATCGAATCCATTTAGATGCACTCCCTTTCATTTGCTAAAGGATAGCAGATCTTCAAATTGATATGTGCCGTCTTCTTCATGATGCACACATCCGACTTGAACCAATTGTGATATGATTTGCGATGCCCGTGCTGCAGACATATTTAGATACGAAGCCAATTCCTTAACCCTGAAGCGATTGGATTTATAATGATATACAATATCAAAATAACGGTTCAAGGTTTCTGTTCGCAGATGGCAAGACATTTCTTTGTTTATTTGGCTACAAAGCAAAAACTCATTTCCATACATACTGAAAATGCGCTTTTCTATCTCGGAAAAAGAACTGTACATCATATCACAGCATTTTTGTATAAAGATGGCATACTCCTCAATCACAGGTATTGTAACTGAGTTGCCAAATTGCTTAAACTTCTGTACATTAGGGATTCCTTCTGGAAAGGAAAACTGATCAGCTCCGTTTTCGTCCACAAAGGCATATCCAATAAATCCTTGCAGCCGCCCCCATTCATTCGGCGTCATTGTTCGGATATATTTATCATTTATCGGAGAATATTTGCCCTTTACGCTTGTGCCGGCACAAGACGCACCGTTGATTGGGTCATATATGAGATTTCGCTCACGCCCGGAGCCGCCGGTTGCAAGAAGCGTATTGGCAATTGGATTTTTAATTTCAGGTGCGTTAACAATGCAATACCCAAAACCATACCCCTTATCATGCTGTGTAACTATGTGCTTTTCTAATGTCTCAAGATATCCTGACGAAAGGAAAAAACGCGGATCGACCTTTTCGTCCAGTACATCTTTGAGGTTTTCAAAAACGGGTGTTCTTGATCTTTTGCATGGAGCTTCTTTCGGCAAAATACTTATGTGTTGTCCGAAATAAGCTCGACTGAATGCAACAATATATACGCGAGGGCGATTCTGCGGAACACCGAAATCCCTGGAATTACGCAAAAAAGCCGAGCGCTCATATTGTGGCTTCCCGTTTTTATCATGCGTCACCCCTACTATGTGATAATCGAGCTGCCGATCAAGAGTATCAATAATGGTTTTAAAAGTTGCCTGCTTGTCATGTGAAAGAAGATTTTGGACATTTTCCAAGAAAATTACTTTTGGCCGAGTCATCTTAATAATTTTTGCAATATCAAAAAAAATGGTGCCTTTTGTTTTGTCCTCAAATCCTTGTTGCAAACCGACGCTACTAAATGCCTGACACGGAAAACCCGCCATCAACACATCATAGCGGAGTGTCTGAAGATGCTTTTTGAATTCTTCACTTGTCACATCGTTTCGAGGATCTTCGTGAAATAAGTGCTCATATGTTTTGCAAGCCATTTCATCGATTTCAGCCGAGGCTATATTCCTATAGTCTCCAGCTAACTCAAATCCTCTTCGTATACCACCTATGCCTGCACACAGGTCGATTGTTTTCAAATTCATCTATCTCTCTCCTTGAGAGCAGCAACGATTAAATCCGCACAGGCTTTTACATCTTTCTTTATCTCATCGCCCCAAAAACGCAGAACTTTCCATCCTTCCGCCTCTAATGCAGCATTAACCTCTTTGTCTCTTTTCATATTTCTTTCTATCTTGGGAATCCAAAAATCGCGATGGCTTTTTATCTCATCTTGCTTCACTTCCCAGTTGTACCCATGCCAAAACTCGCTATCACAAAAAACCGCGACTTTCTTTCCCACAAAAACAATGTCTGGTTTCCCGAAAACGGTCTTCACATTTTTTCTATACCTAAGTCCTCGCGACCATAGTTCTTTCCGAAGAGCGACTTCAATTGCTGAGTCTTTATTCTTTACTCGACTCATATTATAGCTGATCTGTTCAGGTGTCTTTTTTGCCATCACAAGCACCTCAGAGTTTGGCAAAGAACTCTTCGTCAATATCGTAGTCCTTAACTTCTTTAACACCGATACCGAACTCGGCGAGCTTTGTGATAAACTCTTCTCCGTCAATCAAATCAATTTGTTGCTTTCCTGGAGCAGCCGCCTCCTCAACAGCTGCCTTTGAAAAAGATCCTGTAGTAATAAATACACCTTTTTCAATATTCGTTGTCAGAGATCCTCTAAAATCCCTGATATCTCCCGAACCGACAATACCCTGGTATCTTTTGCATTGGAAGGCTATATTGAAACTAAAAATTCCGTTAATTCTCAATTTTCCTGTACCGTCGATTCCACCATCGCCAGACTTCTTAGTAACCTCGACTTGTGTAAATCCGCACTCACGCAAAACTCTCTGTGTAAGACGTTCAAATGCATATGGATCCATATGTATCAGTACCTCGTACAGTTTTTTGCGCCAGGGGCGAACCTCTTCGGGCATGTCTTCTGGATCAGCGTCAGCAGGAATATCCTTTTTAGGTGCGTTTAACTTATGATACGCTTTGTTAATCGCTGCACCATCAACCTCGGCCACATCTGAAAACGATGGACTGATCGCCCATACGGCTCTGGCACTATTGGCTATAGCTCCAGATCTTTTCAATAGAGTTCTTGCCCAAGCTAAGCGATAGTTAATCTCGCTTAGGCTACTGCTGTTAAGATGGGGAACTTCCAGGACATCATCGGATAATCCTAAAATCTCTGCAGCTTTATTATTTATTTCATCATTCTTACCGGAACCGCCCAAGGCTTTGAGTGCAGCATATGTAACAGTAATTAATTCACTATAGTTAGGAACACTGTTTTTTCTCGCCATATCTATCCTCCAGTCATTTTAGCAAAGCAGCTGTACGAAAAAACGGACTCAATCCCTACATCAGAGTGTTGCCAGATATATTGTCTGGCACAATCTCCACGATATCTTCTATCCGGCAATCCAGCGCTGCGCAAATCTTCACGAGTATTTCCGTGGTGACATGTCCGTTCCGTCCCATCTTGGTGACAGATGCTGGGCTGATGCCCGCCTTTTCACACAGGTCCTTTTTCTTCATGTCCTTATCGATGAGCAGCTTCCAGAGTTTCTTATAACTCACAGACATAAAATATCTCCTCCGTACCGATATACAAAAATGCTCTGCCGCTTGGCAGAGCATTCGGTCTATTGCAGCCATACTGCCAAGGCCTATTCCAACACTTGACAGCGTTGTTTATAATGATAGCACATTTGGGCAGGAAAAGCAAGAAAATGATAAATCCGCACGGATTCCGACTCTATTCAATTTCTTTTCAAGTGCGAAAGAAACGGTTGAACTTCTGGGCAGTCAGAGCTACAATGCCAACACCTCATAACGAGGACAAACTGATTGGAGGTCAAATGATGAATTACGAAGCAAGCCCGTTTCAGGACTACGAATCGATCACCATTGATGAGCTGAAGGATCAAGCTAACAGTCTACTGAATCTGGTAACGGAAGAGCAGCGGCCGCTGCGCGTATGCATGAATAACGGCAAGGAGTTTCTGCTGTTCCCTCAGGATCTGCTCGCTCCCATCTGCGATTCTGACTTTCGCTTGATCCTGCTGTCGGCAATGCGATATGCGATGGGCAGGAATACTTGTATGCCCATGGTAGTCGCTGATTATATCAAGCGTCACATTCAGCTTCTGGATGATAAGTTTCTCGTACTGGCTGCCGATGATATCCGGCGGCACCTTGAAGACTACGCAGAGCATGAACCGAATCTGAATCTTTGGCAGAACCTTTTATGTGCGCTTGAGACAGAGCAGAGAGCGCGTGCCACTCGTCAGGCAAGGAAGATCAGACCGTGCCCCGCCTGTGGAAAGCCATTGGAAGTCATGAGCATTACCGACAACGGGCATTCACCCGGTGGGTTCGATGTGATTGCTCATTGCCGAAACTGTCTCGCTAACTACGAATGTTTCTGCGATAAAGATGGCAGTGTCTCAGATATGAAGCAGTATTTCTTCTGGTAAGGCGAGTGTATGTTTTTCGGCAGGGACTTTGGGTGTATTCCTTGTCTATAGCGGCTCAACCTTTGAACTGTACGCCAACTTCCGTGAAGTGACTAAACGGGCCGCACCTGCTCATATAAACAGGCGCGGCCCTCTAAAAAGTTGCTCGTATTGAAGGATATCTAATTCAGTCTGAAATAGCAGGTATTTTTCCCACGGCTTTCTTTTTTCAGTTCACCGGCTGCAACCAGCTTGCGGAGGGCGCCCTCAATGGAACTGTCGCTGAGCGTCGGACAAAGCTCCCGGATGTCCTGCTTATTGAACCGCCCGATTCTATTCTTGCTTGCTCTGCGCACCATTTCCAGTGCGGGCAGCTTGGTTTCCACAAGCACCACGCGATCCTCGAAGTCTTTGTAGGCGGCAAGGATCGTCCCGAGCAGGTACTTGATGAAGGGCACTACATCCTCGATTCCTTCGTGCCAGCCGGTTTGCGCCTGTGCAAGTGCATCGTAGTACAGATCCTTGTTCTTGGCGATTTTGGCTTCCAAGGAGATATACTTTCCAACATAAAAACCGTTTCGGTACAGAAGCAGCGTTGTGAGCAAGCGGCTCATTCTTCCGTTTCCGTCATTGAAGGGGTGGATGCACAGGAAGTCATGGATGAAAACCGGGATTGCAATCAACGGTTCCAGTTCCATATTTCCAATCACACGGTTGTATTCCTCGCAGATTCTGTCCAGCG
>OLSX01002419.1_pt1 | contig 16494 bp, 19 predicted proteins | sample 1673141 | NCBI WGS metagenome assembly OLSX01 (sample SAMEA3136759, study PRJEB25190) | human gut metagenome | biome: human gut; feature: human-associated habitat; material: faeces | place: Austria | collected 2013
GAACCCCCCTTTCAAGAATGAAAATCTTGCGTCCTAACCGATAGACGAACGGGCCATCCTATTGTTGCATTTCTGCTTTTTGCTCTCTCGAATCAGTGTTTGTTTCTCGATTGCGGATGCAAAGGTAGGAACTTTTTTGAAACTGACAAACAATTCTTGAAAAAAATATCTGTTTTTCCTTCTTTTTTTTCTTGCGGTAGGCTTATACTGCTTGATTTTCAGCTAAATATGAAGTTGCGATTTGTCGAAAAAAAGTTCTCTTTCCATAGTGCTATGGATAATAGCCTATGTTTACACCTTATTATATATAATAGACTTTATGTACTTCGCTCTTGGTTGTTACATCGTTTTCGAAAAAACGATGTATTTACGATTTTTCTTGTAACTAAATGACTATTTTAGCGACTAACGGAGTAAATATACTGTGAACGATGAATGACAATAAAGAGTTTATAAATATATTGATGCAGAATAAACGTATCATTTATAAGGTATGTTTTATGTATGCGGATGATAACGATGATATAAATGACTTATATCAGGAAGTCGTTCTTAGCCTGTGGAAGGCTTATCAGAATTTTGAGGGCCGTAGCAGCGTAAGTACATGGATATATCGGATTGCACTCAATACTTGCATTACGGGACTACGGAAAAAAAAGAACTACGACTATGTGCCTTTGCAACAGGACATCGATATACTGGATGATTGTGAACGGGATGAATTGTTGAAGCAGATGTATCATCTCATACATCAGCTGGATAATGTAGACAGAATGTACATTATGCTTTGGCTGGACGAAAAGAATTATGATGAAATAGCTGAAATAGTAGGAGTCAGCCGGAATAACGTGGCGATCCGCATCCATCGTATTAAAGAGAAATTAAAAAGAATGTCTGACCAATAAAAAGAAGGATGATATGAAACTTGATGAATTAAAAAAGAGCTGGGGGCAATTCAATGATAGACTCAATGAGCAGAAGCTTGTTGAAGAACAGCAAATCGAGCAGATGTTGGCAAAGAAGAAGATGAGCAACTATAATAAGCTGCTGCGTTATGAGCAGATATCTCTTGTTGGTTTGTCTCTCCTTTTTTTGTTTATTTTGTCTGTTTATCAGCCGTATTCTCTCTTTTGGATTTATTTGGGAATTATGTTTTTTGTTCCCGTTCTGCTTGCTTTTGCGATAGGTTTATTCTGTTATTATAAACTGAAACAGGCTGGGTGTATGAAATATGACTTGGAACATCAGATTTACTATATGCTGCAATATAAGTCATCGCTTTATTGGGGGTACGTTGCAGTTTACCTGTCATTCATTCCGGGTATTGTGTTGTTTATCATTTACGCGAATGTAATCTGGGCGTGTATGACTATTGGCCTCGTATTGCTGGGTGTCGTGCTTGATGTCTTTATCTTCAAATTCATATCAAAAAAGATAGAGAAGATGGTAACGGTTAGCAGGGAACTGAGAGAACTGAAAAAAATGATGTGTGACCGTTGAATGTAATTAATCTATATAGTCAGCAATTTACAGTATATTTCTAACGATAATCATTAAAAAATAGAAGCATTATGAGAACTTCCTTATTCGTTTTCTTTTTATTCATTCTTGGGTGTGGTTTATCTTTATTTGCGAGTGAAACTGTTCGTCCTAACGGTTGGTATTATGTGGTTGATATGGAGAATGATAGTTTGTCTGTTGACCCGATTGTTACGGTGAGAGACTTCTCCATGTTGAAACTGGACTCTGTGACGGATGCGGCACAGGATTCTGTGACTTATCGTATTGTTGGGAAAGTTAAGGACTCTCACGAGGCCATTTGGGCAGAGGCAACAGAAAAATCGATAGGAAAGCAGATCGGGTTTCTGTTCAATGGTATCCTTCTTACTGCTCCCTATGTAAATTGCAGTATAGAAAATGGTAACTTTTTCATTGTGACGGATAAAGTGCGTGATATGAAGTTGCTGTACAATACCTTGCGACAGGAAGCCGGATGTAAGGAAGAGTATGGGACCAGTGACCGGTTTGGCAATGAAAAAGAGTCATCCGCTACCTTTTGGCTTGTTAAAGGAGGATTGATTGGTGTATTTCTGATTATCTTATGTGTCGGGCTGTTGAAATTGCGAAGCATTAAAAAAGGACCTTCCCGCAATAAGAGGCAATAGATAACGAAAGTGCACTTGTCCTCGCTCGGACAAGTGCACCAACACAAACAAAACAAACAATTAATAAAACAGTCCTTCAATGAAGTGCCGTTTTATAAGGAAATTTGGCATGTTGTGGGAAACAAAACATGCGAAAAAAAGGGTATATCATACCACTCGGATACTTCACAGTAGCCTTTTTTGTAGAACATCTCACCTAAATTCCGTATACATACAATCAGCCATGTATTCTTAAGACTCCAGTTCTGAATCATTCAGCCGCACAGTCCATCCGTTTACCATTATTTTCGGGCATATCTTCGGAATCCCCATATCCGATGATTGGATGAAAAATAAAAGTGTATATGAATCCTGCCTGTCAAGATATTCCTGGTCGTCCATCTCATCACCGGTATAACTGTAGATTTTAGATAACAATAAATACTGGGTGAGCGGAATACGCAGAATTTCCTGTCCGCTGGGTATATGCTTTATGGACAATGTGGTCTGATCTCCTTTCATGATGCGCAATGTGTTCAATCGCGCATGAATGACAGGAATATCATCAGAGAGTACACTGACTTCCTGCCGGTATGGGCGATAGTAAACGGGCTCTGTATCCAATGGAGTATTTGTATAATCCATTACCCCATTAGCAGCTTCCAGCGTGAAAGTAAAATCTTCTCGGTTCAGAAGGTTATTGTTTTCATCCTGAAGGATACATGAGAAATAATTGGTGTTCTTGACTAAAGGGGCGTCCCATACCTGATAATCACTGCTGACCGTAATATTTTCAAGGCTACCGTAAAAGAGGCCGTTCAATTTCCCGTTCATTTGTTTGTCATTGTCACATATCAATGACAGGAGCAATGATTCACGTTCCGTCTGACCGGCTTTGAGATAAGGGAACCGGTATTGACGGTCGGAAGCTCCTCCCCACAAAAGCAGATGATAGCTCCCTTCGGGAAACGGCACTCTTACCATGCAGTAGCCTTGATGTAATGTGATACTGTCTACGTCCAGTCTGTCCACATACTTGTTGTTCTTGTCGAAAGCAAAAATGGTGATGTCTCCTACTTGTGAGGAAGCGGCATCCACATCCAGTATATTATAGGTATACGAGATTTTCAACCAGGTCCCGGTAGGGCAGTCTGACAGATCATCGTTCACCCAGTTGCAGGATGAGAACAGCGTGATAACGCAGATAATATGTAGTAAAAATGGACGCATTGGTAATAAATTTAGTTCAAAGTGGCCGATACTTATTCAAGTTCTACATCTTGGTTACGTACGGCCCACGGAAAAACATCGATGTTGATGTTCAGTTCTGCTTTGTATTCATCCGGTTGTTCCGGTTCGATAAACGGCTCGCCGCTGCCCAGACCTGCAACCTTATTGACTGACAGTCTGTATATGTTGTTGCGTACGATACCGAATTCCATTACTCCCATTTCAGTGTCATTGTTGTTGTCTTCATGCTTGATCCAGTAGTTGTAGTAGCATGCGTAGTTCTCGGTTTTCTTGAAACGCTTGATACTGTATTTGGCAAGCTCTTCCGTTGCAGAGTTGTCGGTAATGTCTCCGGGCAGGTTGTTAAGTACCAGTTTTCTGATTGCATTTACACTGGTGTAGAAATTGTAGTTGAAGTAAAACAGGTTGGTCGGCCAGTTGGACGGGTTGCTGACTGTTTCTCCGCTTTCGTCGAATACACGGTCGGTAGCAATGTCGAGGCTTGCTTTGAACATCACTCCTGTGGTATAGGCATTCATCTGGGCCGGACGGAACATACAGTTCTCCAGACAGTAGATGCGTGACCAGCTATTTGCCGGAGCCATGCCTGCCCAGTTGCTGTCGTTTATATTAAGTTGCACCAGTGCCTGTGCAAAGAAACCGTCCTCATTCTTAAAGTCTTCGGCACCTTCTACGGTTTTCTTGAAGAAGTAAGGGTCTATTACATAACCGTCGTTATCGTTTATGTTGCCGAAGTTCTCATCAGTGTATGAGTCCGGTTCCTGAAGGCTGGTCAGTACGGCTGTATGGCGGAAGGTGTAGAACTGAGTTGCCAGGTTCAGCATTCTGAAGTTATTGAGTTTGATAGTACAGTAAGTCTTTCCTGCCGGGTCTTTCAGGGGGAAGGTTTCCTGTGTCTGTGTCACTTCAATTTTGGCAACTACACGTTCCAGGCTGATGGAGATGTTGGTTACTTTGTCAGAGTCTGTGGGCTTGCTGACTTCAACGTTCAGGTTGGCAGCACCACGGTTGGTCATTACAAATCCTTCTTCGGGTACACTTGGAATCTTTCCTGTGCTGTAAGTCACCTTGTCGATGGCTCCGAGGAATTTGTCCTGTGTTGCGATGTCCCCTGTGATTGCTTCACCATTGGCGATGGCGAATACATTGTAGGTTCCCGGTTTCATTGTGATTTTGTTGGCGGTGTATTGTATTTTTTGTCCGCTTGTTCCTGCCAGTGTGATGTTTTCAAGAGGCTGCGACTCAACAAAAGTTTTGGTAACCGAGTCAAAGAAGTAGACAGTAAGGCTTTTTACTGCGTATTCTTCTTTCGAACCTTCTTCAGTTACGCCTGATGATTCGGCACTTCGGCTGACGGGAACATTCGGAATTTCAAGAAACAGGGCTACGTTGCCGTTCGAATCCGAGTGAGTCTTGTCGGGGATTGCTACATCTGCATCGTTGATGCAACTGTACTGTGTGGCTGCTGTAAACAGGAGCATTGCCATTAGTTTTGTAAATTGTTTCATCTTACCATTGATTTTAATTAAACATTTATTTAAGTTCTAATATTCGTTTCAGGTTGTCATCGGCTTGTGAAAGTCCGGCAGCTTTGGCTTGTCTGAAGAATGATTCCGCTTCTTCATACTGGTTCTTCAGAAGGTACAGGACGCCTTTTGCCAGTGCCGTTTCCGGTACTTCCGGTGCTTTCTCCAGATAATGCCCGGCGGATTTCACGTCTCTTTGCATCAGTGAGATGCAGGCTGCGTTCAGATTGGCTACGGGATTATCCGGAAACAATTGCACGGCAGTCATAAATATCTTGTTGTATGTTTCACTCCCCGGTGTGTGGGTAAGTGCGAGGCGGAACATCTCTTCAAGGCTCAGATTCTTGGGGTTGGTCACGAAAATATTTCGTGATTCTTCTACGCTGAAAGGACGTACATGATATTCGATGGTATAATCGGAATGCCTGAGCAGCGTGAACCAATGTTCGAGTACAAAGCGATAGAATGCCGGAAATTGTTTTTTCAACTTCTCTTCCTTGCGGTCGGGGTGCAGACTGCCTGTCACGATTCTCATGACCGTCTCTTTTTGCTGAAAGGCTGTATCGGTGAGAAGAGCTTCGAATCCTTCCCAATCTTCGGGAGTATGTGAGGTCTGGATATCCGTTTGGTCGAATGTATATAACCGGCATACATATTCCTTCAATGCCTGAGTACGTTCGCGGGATAATCTCTCGTTGAGTTTATAAGGTCCGTCGGGTGATGCATAACCATGAATGCTGATATGTGTGATTGTCACATTCGTATCATTTTTGATAGCATCTATTGTTTGAACGATCTTATTCAGTTCTGTTGCATTGTTGCTGTATGTTTCGTGTATGATCACATCGTTTACAGGGAAGTCGATGAATGCACACCCTTTCTCGGTTCTGGTTTTCAGCGCTTCCACTTGCGGAGTGAGAAATACGAGTTGCGGAATAGGTACCGGCTGCGGGTGCAGATGGGCGATACAGGTGAAAGCTTCTTCACCGGGGATGCCGCAGCCGCAACTTTTCTCTATCAGTGAGAGTGTAGCATGGTTCATCCATTTCTCAAAAGGAACGGATTGCAGATAATGCATACTTTGCTGACTTCCGTTTTTCCTTTGCAGTGACCGGGCTTCTTTCTCTTTTCTGCCCGTCTCACGCATAAATATGATTTGTTGTTTCCGGCTATTGATATAGATGGGTGGCAGTTCCATCCGGTGCTCCAGACTGTCGGTGACAACTGGAACAAGAACCAGCGATTCGTTGGACGAGAGGTCCCGGGTGATCTCTACCGAAATAGAAACCACCAGTTCTTCCCCTGCCTTGTGGAGGCTGGAAGCGGTGGTGCGGATCGTTCCGTTATCTTTCTCTACAGGCGTCTGTGCCTGTAGGGAAAGCGATGCCATGACCGCAATAATAAAAAATCCTCTCAGTTTCATAATTATACTAATCAATGAATCTATATGTAGAAATAGCCTGTTCACCAAGGATAGATATAAGATATGATTCCGCGTTGTTGCAGTTCTTCCAGAATCTTCATGTCCTTCGGTGTTTTTCCTCTACCGCCATGTCCTAAGTGATATACTTTCCACGGTGTAGACCGGTATTTGCGTGCTATCTCCATGTAAATATGCCTCCTTTTGGAGAACCAGACTTTCCATAATTTTTTCATTTTTCTTCTTTTCTTAAAATAGGTAGATTAAACTAATAGAGGCCTTATTAGGTCCTGCGTAATGATACTTTCCTTCCTCCTTTAGCTTTGCGCATTTATCTACGCAGTTGTATTGCCGGTAATGGATATATTCGTATCCTGCTCCCACACTTGTTTCTATGTTCCAGTGGTCGTTCAGCATCCAGTGATATCCACAGCTGATACCTCCGCCTGCCAGCCAGCCTTCGTACCGATAACGTTTCAGTTGGGAGAATACGCCGAAAGGCAGTTTCTTGCCTCCGATGTTGAATTGTGCGCCGTTCAGATAAGCCCCCAAGAAAAAGCCGTTATACTTCTGGCAAGTCCAGTATTTGTATTCAGGTTGCAGCAGCCAGTAGCGGTTGACATATTCTTCGCTCCGCTTCCAGGGTCGCAGGCTTCCGGTGAGTTCGACGGTGTTCTTGTTTCCTATGGCATACGAGATTCCTCCTCCGAAGGCTCCGTCTATGGCAGAAAGCGCATTCACTCTGATGGCCACTTTCTGCGAGTAAGCGTCCAGACATCCAAGAAATAAGAGCAGGAATATGAAACGTTTCATTGTATCCGTTGATTAAGGGCGTTTATTGTTCTCAAAAAATGCATTCAGATTGTATGCAGCCTCTTCGGAGCCTTCTGCTTTGGCGGCTTTCAGCATTCGGATACCTTCATAGGTATTTCCGGACATAAGTTCGTATACTCCGCGACAGTTTTTGTAGGCAAGGCTGTCATGGAGAGCCATTGAAAGGAACTTACCTGCCGATTTGACGTCTCCCTGTTCGATGGCGGCAGCTGCTGCATTCAGGTTGGCAACCGGGTGTACAGGATACAGTTTGACACTAATATTGATAATCTTGTAAAACCGGGCTTTATCTTCCGTATAAGACAGGGCGACAGTGTAGAGTTCGCGGAGCGATAACATCTGCGGATTGATCTCCGCTATCATTTTTGCCTCTTCAAGGCTGAAATTCAGTTCTTTCTGATTCCGTGCATCCACATCATCCGTTTCGGGAGAAACATAGGCACCCTTGTATTTCATCTTGTTGCCGGCTGCCGGAGTCACCGAACGTTCATTGACAGCAGGAAGGGAGACTATTTCTTGGGTAGCCGTACTGGAGGGAACTATTGTGCCGGAAGATGCCACTATGTTTTGAGGAGTTATGACGATCGTATCTTTCAGAGATTGTTCACCTTCCGGACGTACAATAGTTCTTTTGAGTGTCAGTGTCGCGTTGCTCATCCAGTCCTCCGCCGGCAATGAAGTCCGGTAGGAAATGGTACGTGAATGATTTTCGTCAATGCCGGCAATGAGATAAGCTTTTGCATCCTCTTCTTTCCGGTCATTCTTTTTGCGCAATATCTGATTGCGCAGATATAGCTTCTGTTTCTGCTTGCCGTTCAGTTGTATGTGTGGCAGCAGCACTTTTTTCTCCTGGCTGGTCAGTACGGGTGTCAGCATAAAGGCACTTTTGGAATCCATGTCGTCTATATGGATTGAAATATCCATGGCCAGAAGCAATGAATCTGCACGGACACCGAAGAAGTGAGGGACGATATCCAGCTTAACGTTCTGTGCCGGGAGCAAGTTGCATATCAATAGACTGAAAAAGATGAATGCTTTCGTTTTCATGTTATGTTGTGATTTAATTGATTTACTGAATGAAATATACGAGTGATATTCCTATCTGCGTGGGGCCCCAATAGTTGCAGTGGGACTTTTCTATGAAGGCGGCGCCTTCGGGTTGTCCGTAACGTTTGTAGTTGAGGTGGGCATATCCCAGTGAGAGTCCTGCTTCCAGATTCCATTGCGGACTGATCATCCATTGATAACCGTAGGAGATGCCGAAGCCTGCCAGATTGCCTTGATACCGATTGTTGGCAATCTGCTTGTTTTCGATTCCCAGCATTTTACCGTTCCCGAATCCCCAGGGGAGCATACCGCCAAAGTTGAACAGGGCATAATGAACCTGAAAGCCGATATAACTTCCCATAAACGTTCCGCTAAACCATTTGCGGTATTCCGGCTGGAGCATGAAATGCTTCATCTTTTTATTTCCTCCGAAGTTCCAGGGATTGTAGTTGACGGAGAGACTGAGCGTATGCGTATCATCGCATCTTATCTCTCCCCCTATGTTGAATGTGGTTGTGAGGTCGTAGAGAAGATTGCTCTTGACAGCTATCTTTTGCCCGTATAGACTGGAAGCGGGCAGAAGACAGGAAAGGAGGATGCTTGCCAACATGCATTTTAAGACTGGTGTGAGTCCCTTCATGCTGCTGATCGGCAATATCCTTTTTTTATTACTATTGGGTTTGTGTGTCATAATCTTTTGTTTATGTGTTTCTGTTACTTCTTAGGTAACGGAAATCCGGTTTTGTGACCGGTATGTGGAGGGGAAAGAAGTAAAAAAGGCAGCGGTCTTTGAGTTATAAAGTGTATATATGAGTTTTCGGCTGAAAAACAGTCCGGCAGATACAATAGCGGTCTGGAACATGAAACAGATATAATTCATGCTCCTGTATTCTTTTTTATTTTTTTTGAAAGAAAGGGAGTAAAATAATGTATAATTAATTTGGAGTATGATGTTCTTTTTCTATATCTTTGCGCTGTATTTATTTCCGTTACCTAAGAAGTAATAGATAAGGTAATTTGTTTATATTCAATAGCTTGTCTCTCTCTCTATTTGCCTGTAAGATAGTTCTCTACGTAAAAACAATTCAATTTATTCGCTTCTGTCCGTTTTTCCAGTCCAAAGCCTTTCAGATAAGTTTGCGTGGTTTTTATCGATTTATGTCCCAATGATTCGCTGATCATTTCGATAGGGATTCCCTGATATTTGGCGCTTGTTGCCCAGGAATGCCGGATGGTGTATGAAGTGACGGGCGATTTGATGCGCAATTCTCTGGAGAGGCTCTTCAACTGATTGTTGAAACGTCTGAGAGCCGACTGATATTCCTTATATCCTGCCTCTTCTTTCCTTTTTTTATCTCCTTTCATTATGTCGAACAGATAATCCGGATAATCGCCGGCGGAAGATTCATTGTTGCGCAGTCCGTTGATTGTCTTTTGGGCTGCTTCCAGTATTTCAACGCTCATGGGAGTGCCCGTCTTTATACGGTTATATCTCAGTACTCCGTGTGTCAATGCAGATTTCTCCAGATGTGCAAAGTCGGCAAACGGCATGCCGCAGAGCTGAAACATCAGTCGTGCTATTGCTTGTGTACGACACAGATGTCTGGACTTGGGCGCTTTGTAGAGCAGCATGTGCAGCTCGTTGATGGGCAGCGCCTTCTTCTGGCGGACATCTACTCCGGTGAATACATCACGAAACAGTCGGGGAATGAAACGGGCAGTGCCTGCTTCGACGCCCCGGTTGTAGATACTGCGCAGCATACGCATATAAGTCGATACGGTATTTGGTTTCAATCCGCAGTCATAAAGATACTGTCCATACCTTCTCAGGTTATCGCGGTTGACTTGCCCGAATGCCACATCGGGAGTATCACAAAACTTTGTAAATGAAAGAATTGCGTTTTTGTATACATGTGCCGTCGAGTAACGGCCTTCTTCTTGAAGACTTCGGATGTATGCTTTTGCGCATCCGATAAAGCTGTTTTTATTACTTTTTCTTTTCATGTTCTTGTTTATATTTACTTGTTATTCAGGGAGTATAACAAAAATAGCAATCTTTTTTGTTGTTAACGCCTCTAAAAAGCTCTCAATTGCCAGACATTTTTTTGTAGTTTTGTTCCGGAATGATAAAAAGAGGAGCACGTTATGCTGCAAAAGACGAAAGGAATAGTTCTACATACGCTTAAATATAATGATACTTCTATCATTGTAGATATGTACACGGAGTTATCCGGCAGGACTTCTTTTCTGGTTCCCGTCCCCCGTTCGCGGAAGTCAGCAGTCAAGTCAGTGCTTTTCCAGCCCTTGTCTTTTATCGAGTTTGAGGCGGACTACCGTCCGAATGCCACACTCTACCGGGTGAAAGAGGCAAAGTCCTTTTATCCTTTCACTTCTATTCCTTATGATCCGTACAAATCTTCGATGGCACTTTTTCTGGCAGAGTTTCTGTATCGTGCGGTCCGTGAAGAAGCAGAGAACCGTCCGCTGTTCGCCTATTTGCAGCATTCCGTCATTTGGCTGGATGAGTGTCGTGAAGGGTTTGCCAATTTTCATCTGGTTTTTCTGATGCGCCTTTCCCGGTTCCTGGGGCTGTATCCGAACCTGGAAGATTATCACACCGGCGATTATTTTGATTTGCTGAATGCTTGTTTCACTTCCACCCGTCCGCAGTTGCATTCTTCTTATATTAATCCCGACGAGGCGGGACGCCTTCGCCAGCTGATGCGTATGAATTATGAGACAATGCACTTATTTGGCATGAGCCGTTCAGAACGCACTCGTTGTTTGACGATTATGAATGATTATTATCGTCTGCATTTACCGGATTTTCCTGCGTTGAAATCTCTGGATGTACTGAAAGAATTGTTTGACTAGTCTTTTTATACTTCTTCTACTTTCACCAATTTCCAACCTTGAAATACTAATGCGATACTCTTTAATTCTGTAGTTCCTTTGTCTTGCTGAATCCATTCGCTTGCTGCATACTGTTTTAGCTGTGTTTTGGCATTGGACAGCAACTTTTCTATCTCGGTGTCGGAAGCATCTCGTTTTGCATATTTCACTTCGATGCAGTAGCTGTATACCATGTCGGGAAGTTGTAGCAGCCGAGGTTGCAGAAAGATATCCGCATACCCTTTGTTGCTCTCATATTCGGGGCGGGCGATATAATAATGTGTCAATCCGAGGTAAGCCAAAATAAAGGTCTTTACATAAGCTTCACCTTCTATGAAGTCGCGAACACTGCTTTGGGCGTTCAAGCGGTCGGCAATGTATGTGAAGCAATTCTCCCATTCTCCTTTGTATGCCATTCGCTTCATTCGGTCTACCAGCTTATCTGTTTCCAGGTATAAGTCGGCAGAATCTTTGTAGATGTCTGCCATGTAACCGTAGAGTTGTTCGCGTACTGCCCAGTTGGGGACACTCAGTACAGGCTCGCCCATTTCCATTCCGCTGATGGTTAGCATACCGTAATAGTAGAGCAGACTTTTGAAATTTTCTGGTTTGATAATGTCTTCGGTTGGAAAACTATTTGCAATAATTCCGGTAGTAGCACCTTTTTCTACGATCTCTTGTACGACACTTGCATTTTCACCGAAAGTTTTGTCAACGTGGATGAGGTGGCGCAGCTTGTTGTAGTCGGTGCGGATATTGGCATCAAGCATATTGTCAGGGATATCCTCATTCAGCATATAATGATTCATGAAATAGAGCACCATATCTGAATTATACATAGACGGTTCCTTTAGTGCTTTTATGGCGAAACAGTAATTGTCATACCATGGCTTCATGATGGTTATTAATTCATCTGTAGTATGCGGTAGTTCTCGGTAACTTTTGTAATAATCGATTAGAGTGCGTACTTCTTGTTCATTGAATCCCATCATATTATTAAAGATAGGTGAACTGCTATAATTATCCGCAATGTTGAATCCGCTGGTGAGATCATCCATTGTTACGGGGCTTACGCCTGTCAAGAAGATGCGCTCGATCACTGAACTTGAATAGTCTTTTACCACTTTAAGGAAGCTACGGAAGAATCCGCTGCCATGAGTGATGCTGCGATAACGCTCATTGCCATAATCTACCAGAATATTGTTGGCAAAATTATCGTATTCATCGAGGATCAGATATATCTTTTGTCCCTTGTTTTGGGCGCTTTGACACAGTGATCCCAATAAGGCATCTCCTGTTTTTAATTCATGTAGCTTTTCGACGGCTTCTTTCCCTAACAGATGAGCATTTCGTTCTGCAAATCCATCCATTACGATTTTGCAATAGGTGTTGAATGTTTCTTCCAAACGATCCATATTGGCGGCTACACTACTGAAATTGAGTGTAAGCACCAGATATTTGTTGCGATCAGGCGTAGGATGCTTGCCTATGTAAAGATTGCCAAATATTTCCTCAAACCGATCTTTTTTGTTAATGTCATAGTATAGACCGAGCATATTTAGGAAAAGGCTCTTACCAAAGCGACGTGGGCGGACAAAGAAGAAGAAGGAGGTCACTTTTTCTATTTTGGCGATATATTGTGTTTTATCTACATAATAATAGTTTTCAAGAATTATTCTCTCGAAATCTGTCATCCCATAAGGTATTTTCTTTATTGCTGCATCCATAATTGCTCCCTCTTTTATCTTGAGAACAAAAATAGTTTATTTTCCTTTATGTGGCAACTAAAAGAGGGTAGATAATAACACTCTTCTAAAAATATATATTACTTTTGTCGTCAACAAAATGACTAGCTATTAACTAATATGAAAATATTCACAAATTTAGCGGCATATATTCTCATCTTTTTAGTTCTGTATGGGTGCAACGATGATGTATTTGTCGACGATTTCCGGATTTCCGATTCCGAATTTACTTTGGATGGGAATGGTGATGCTGTAACTATTCGTTTTGCATCCTCCAATTGGGATTTGGTTTGGATGTATACTTACGATAGTGACTTTACCCATCAATATGAAGTTTATGATGCCGACGACAATCTGATAATGAAAAACCAGGATGTCTACCTAAAAGGATTAGGTAAAATTGTATGCAATGAAAAACTGACCGATTTCATTATTCAACGCAGTAACCCCAAAGAACTAAAGATCACAGTGGGCGAAAACGTCCGCAACGACTACTTTAGATTCATGCTTGTAGTGAGCAATGATTATGAATCGCAAGAGATATATGTTGAAATAACTCCATCGGACAGATATGTGTTCGATCATATCACTTATTCTTTAAACGCGTATTCTCATGAATGGAGATTGGAAGAAACAAAGAGTTTCATACAATCTAATTATTGGGATATTCCCTATCCATGCCTGTTGTTCCCTTACAAGGATGCCCACCATGAGGTGGTGTTCAAAAGCGATGACCCTGAGGCTTTCCGGCTATTGGGAGGAGATCATCCGACAGTAGAGATACCAAGCATGGAAAATGAATGGTTGGGAATGAACGGTGTACAGGCGCAATATACGTCTGAGCAGCAGGCACTGCCTTTGCCTTTCCCTGATACGGAGAAGAAGGAGATTTCTATCCCGCCTAATACTACCCAACGTATCATTATGCTGTTAGAATGTGAGTGGTTCGAAACAGAGTACACCCTTTATGCTGTTCACCCTAAGAATGGGAGACAGCGCACTATAACCGGTACGTTACAAAGTAAAATGCCCGGAAAATGTTACATAGCACGCGAGAATATCAAATGATTAGAAATATGAATACCAGACGGTCTCTGTATATAATCTGCTTGCTGCTGCTCTCAGCAGTCGGCAACAAATTGGACGCTCAGACAGTAGTGAAACCTGTCCGACAACAGAATGACAGCACCAGCCATGCTCTCATCCATCAGATAGGTTTTGATGTGCGTCCGGGCTATGTGGCTCCGACAAACAGTTTCCTCGAAGGCGATAATGCACAACGGCAGAAAATTGACCGGTCACTTTCCCTGCATTTGAAGTATGCTTTCCAGTTCAGCAAAGATTCCTATTTGGGGAGGTTGTATCCTCATGCTTATCAAGGTATCGGTGTTTCGCATAATACATTTTATAATTCCGCTGAACTGGGAAATCCGGTGGCGGTATATGCTTTTCAAGGGGCACCTATTGTACGGTTTTCATCCCGTTTATCGTTGGATTATGAGTGGAATTTCGGTGCTTCTTTCGGTTGGAAACAATATGACGAACACAGCAATTGGTACAATGATGCTATCGGTTCTAAAATCAATGCGTATATCAATTTGGGCTTTGTCTTGAACTGGCAGTTTTATCCACAGTGGAAACTTGCAGCAGGTGTGGACTTCACTCATTTCTCCAATGGAAATACGCGTTATCCCAATGGAGGTCTCAATACTATCGGAGGGAGAGTCGGCATTGTACGTACCTTTAATGCCGAAGATAAGGCGTCCGGAGCAATTGCTCCCAAACGTCTTTACATAAAGCCACACGTCAGCTACGACTTGTTGGTATACGGCGCCACTCGCAAAAGAGGATTCGTCAAAGAAGGGATACCCACTTTGGTTCCCGGTTCGTTCGGAATCGTTGGTCTCAATTTTGCCCCGATGTATAATTTCAATAACTATTTCCGGGCAGGACTTTCCGCAGATGCGCAATTTGACGAGAGTGCCAATATTAAGGACTATAAGCTAGTAGGAACTTATGGGGACGATATAAAGTTTCACCGTCCTCCATTCCGCGAACAATTTGCGGTGGGGTTGTCGCTTCGGGCAGAATTGGTAATGCCCATTTTCTCAATCAATGTCGGCATCGGACGAAACCTGATCTACAGTGGCGATGATACGGAAGGTTTCTATCAGATTCTGGCTCTCAAAACTTATGTTACCCGTCATTTATTTCTACATGTGGGATATCAGTTGAGCAAGTTTAAAGACCCCAATAATCTGATGTTAGGAGTTGGATATAGATTTCATGATAGACGATGAATGGATAACTATTTCATATATTATGGGATAGTTTCTCATACCAATTCTAATTCTCAATTTCAAAAGTGACATCGTTCACACTTGTATCTGTTGCTCTTATATCATTATAATGAGCTTCAACAATAGATGGACGGGCATTCTTGAATTGATACTTTATTTTGATTGTATCTTTTTCTTTGCGGATTTCTTCAGGATATTGGATTTCTAAAATATACTCTTGTTCATAATTACCCTTGTGTTTGATACAGGCTTCCCATTCTCTAACTTGTATATTGAGACAGTTGTAATATGTAAGATAGGATATGTCAGTAATTTGAGTGTCCTTGTTAATGGGGCTTAGCAGGTTCACTGTAATCTGATTTATTTTATCTTTATTTTCCTGCAAAGGTGAACTTCCGTCTTCATTGATAAGTTTCACTTTACAATTAAAAATAAATGGCGGTGTATCAGTGCTCTCTTTGCAGCCAATTAAAATGAAAAGTGTGAATAGAACATATAATAGTTTAGTTTTATGCAGTCTCATATCTTTCTAATTAATGGTTTCTTTATGTAGATGAATATCTGTCGACATTCTGTTATTTATGATTATGCAATATTACAATAAAAAAAGAATAATCTAATAAAGGAGTGATAAAAAGCTATCACTCCCTACTGTTCATTCATAGAGGAATTATTTTGATATAACCAGTTTTCTCATCAGCGTCTTAAACTTTCTCCTTGCTTAAGACTTCCAATAGATAATAATAATATCCCAATAGATCTTGTACAGGTTCACCTTGATTCTTGTTCACAGCTTTGACTTTAATCACGAACTCATATCCTTCTTCATACTCATCTTCAAAACCTTTGATTGTTTCGATGACGTATGTCTTGTTGCTTTCATCCGTAACAACATAGCCCAATATATCGGTGGTAATATCATGTCCCGGTGCAACATAATAATCTCTATAAGCTGCGACTTTTAGGATCATGGTTTTATATTCTTCTTTTTGCTTCTCATCGTCATTACAAGAATAAAAGCATAAACCTATAATGATTAAAAGTACAAAAGCATTATATATCTTGTTTGTCATATTGCCGTTGCGATTTCGGGATTTTCTGACTGTAAGCCGTAATATCCCATTCCAAAATTGTCTAATTGAGATAATATGTTTACGATACGTTGCTCACCAGCTAAAAGATGCACGGAATAAGTACTTAATTCAATGGATTCGGTATGAGTAGTGGGACCATCCCCATTCGAACAGCTTATAACGAATATGCAAAATGTTAATATTGACAGTCTCATTTGTTTATCTCCTTTATTTGGTTCAACTAAAATGTAAGTTTTCATTC
>OLSX01002432.1_pt1 | contig 16434 bp, 10 predicted proteins | sample 1673141 | NCBI WGS metagenome assembly OLSX01 (sample SAMEA3136759, study PRJEB25190) | human gut metagenome | biome: human gut; feature: human-associated habitat; material: faeces | place: Austria | collected 2013
CCGGATTTTGATATTGATTTCTGCATAGAGGGACGGCAGAAGGTCATTGATTATGTAGTTGAAAAGTACGGTAGTGATCGTGTGTCTCAAATTATTGCTTTTGATACGCTGAAAGCCAGAGCGGCTATTAAGGACACCGGAAGAACTATGGGACTGTCAGTAAAATTCAGAAATGACGTTTCTTCACTTGTTCCGAGAGATTTGAATATAACTATTGCTCAGGCACTGGAAAAAAGCAAAGAACTGAAAGAGCTTTACGATTCCAATTATTCTGCACATAAGCTTATTGATATGTCAATGAAAATTGAGGGTATGCCCAGAAACGATTCAATACATGCGGCAGGAGTGGTTATTTCGGGAGTTCCGGTTACTGATCTGGTACCGGTCAAAAAGAGCGGTGACGCTGTTGTAACTCAGTATACTATGACTGCGCTGGAAAGCTTGGGACTGCTTAAAATGGATTTTTTGGGACTTCGCAACTTAACTGTAATAAAACATTGCGTGGAAGAAATAAGAAAAAAAGTTCCTGAATTTGATATAAATAAAATTTCATTTGAAGACAGTGAAGTTTATCGCATGATGTCACAGGGAAAAACAACGGGTGTTTTCCAATTTGAAAGTGCAGGTATGAGGAGGGTTCTTTCTCAGCTGATACCTGAAAATCTTGAAGATCTGATAGCTGTAATATCTCTTTACCGTCCCGGACCTTCTGAATCTATTCCTAAATATATCAGCAACAAACATAATCCGGAAAATATAAAGTACAAGCACCCTATGCTGAAAAATATTCTTGATGTAACTTACGGCTGTATGGTATATCAGGAACAGGTAATGGAAATCTGCCGTACTCTTGCAGGGTATTCCTATGGACGTGCCGATCTTGTGCGTCGTGCAATGGCTAAGAAAAAGCACAGTGTGATGGAAAAAGAACGTCATAGCTTTGTTTACGGAGACAAGAATCCTGACGGTACTGTAAACTGCGTGGGTGCAGTTGCCAACGGAATAGATGAGAAGGACGCAAATGAAATATTTGATGAAATGAGCGGATTTGCGTCATATGCTTTCAATAAGTCTCATGCTGCCGCTTATGCTTATCTTGCATATCAGACAGCTTTTCTGAAATGTCATTATACTAAGGAGTATATGGCGGCACTTATGTCAAGTGTTTTGGATTATACTGATAAATTGATAGAATATGTTGACGAGTGCAGAAAAAATAATATAAAGGTACTGAAACCGGATATAAATAAAAGTTCTGCTTATTTTACTTCTGAAGAAAGCGGAATACGTTATGGACTTCTTGCAATAAAAACTCTGGGAATGGGTGTTATAAGCGGTATTCTTAAGGAACGTAACGAGAACGGGGAATTTAAAAATTTACAGGATTTTTGCAGTCGTTCCGCAGAAATAGGAGTCAGCAAGGTTTCTGTTGAATATTTGATTAAGTCCGGAGCATTTGACGGACTTGGTGCAAACCGACGTCAGATGATTAGCAATTATGAATTTCTTATGGATAGTGCAAGCAGCTTTTCAAAATCCAATCTTGAGGGACAGATGGGACTGTTTTCAGAGGAAAATAGTCCGACGGCGGTTGATGTTGAGTTTAAACCGGAAGAGGAATACCGTTATGCAGATCTGCTTTGTTTTGAAAAATTTGCAACAGGAATGTATATTTCCGGTCACCCTGCGGATCCGTATAAAACGGCATTGAAGCTTATGCATATACCGGACGCTTTGCATGTTCAGAGCAATTTGAAAGAAGGAGTATATTCAAAAAATCAGGTTATAAGTTTTTTTGGAGCAATGGACGATATAACTGTAAAATATACTTCAACAGGCAAAAAAATGGGATTTTTGACTTTACAGGATACCAGCGGCTCGGTTGAGTGTACTTTATTTCCTGAAACTTATGCAAAATATGAAAAGAAACTGGTTTATGGGAATGTTTTATATGTTGTAGGCAAAGTATCGTCAAAGAATTCTTACGGGTACTCTGTTATTGCTGATAGTATTTTTGATGAAAATGAATTTGACAATATATTAAGTTCGAAAAGGCTGTGTATTAAGGTTAAAAGCAGTCAGAAGGACATTATACGCTCAACGGCTGAAATAATCAGACAATACAGCGGAGAAAATGAGGTTTGTTTTTATCTGACAGATCTAAAAAAATATTTGAGATTAAAGGATTTTAATAAAATAAGTATTAAAGACGACGTTTTGGATAAACTATGTGAAATATTAAATGTAAATGATATAGGACTTATCAATTAAGCATACTTTACAATATTTCCGAAACTTTTCCTATTTTCAGCTGAAAACACTTGACAAAAATCTGAAATGTAGTAAAATAGTATATAGTGGATTTGCGTGAAATACAACGCTTGTCATTTATCGGTTTCAGACGGTAAACTGAGATCAATTGCCTGAAGGCGGATAGGAGTTATAATAATGATTAAAAAAATCGGTGTTTTAACAAGCGGCGGCGACGCCCCGGGAATGAATGCGGCAGTAAGAGCAGTTACAAGAGCGGCAATCAGAAAGGGCATGCAGGTTTATGGTATCCGCAGAGGATACAACGGTCTTATTAACGGCGATGTGTTTGAAATGAATGAACGCAGCGTATCGGACATTATTCAGAGAGGCGGTACAATGCTGTATACTGCAAGGTGTCCTGAATTCAGAACTGAAGAAGGCGTTGAAAAGGCAAGAGCAAAATGCGAAGAACTGGGTCTTGAGGGTATTGTTGTTATCGGCGGAGACGGTTCTTTCAGAGGTGCGGCAGATCTTTCTGCAAAGGGAATTCTTTGTGTAGGTCTTCCGGGTACAATTGACAACGATATTTCCTGTACGGAATATACTATAGGTTACGATACGGCAATGAATACTGTCGTAGAAATGGTTGACAAGCTCAGGGATACAACACAGTCACATGACAGATGCAGTGTTGTAGAGGTAATGGGCAGAGGAGCCGGATATATTGCGCTGAACGCTGGTATTGCCTGCGGTGCGACATATGTAATTACAAGCGAAATCCCTTATGATCTTGATAAGGTTGCAAAGAAAATGCTTGAATCAAGAAAAACAGGTAAACAGCACTTTATTATTGTTGTATCTGAAGGTGTTGGTCATTCTGATGAAATTGCAAGAACACTTCAGGATAAAACAGGTATTGAAGCAAGAACTACAATTCTCGGACACGTTCAAAGAGGCGGTGCTCCTACAGTAAGAGACAGAGTTGTAGCAAGTCAGATGGCTTACTATGCTGTTGAACTCCTTTCACAGGGAATAGGCAACAGAGTAGTTGGAATGCAAAACAGCAAAATTGTTGACTTTGACATTCAGGAAGCATTATCGATGAAAAAGCCTTTCGAGGAAGAGCTTTATCATATTGCCGGCGAAATTGCTTTTTAATAAGCAGTCAAACCGGAAAATCATACGAATATTGGCATCAGAGTAGAAAGCTGTGCGTGAAGTGTCCGGCAGACGGGGAGTTGCTGTCGGGACGAAGAGCCTTAAAAAAGACTTGCGGTACAGTTTTCGCATCCCGCTGTATGCATAAAGGTAAACCTTTTCATAATGGCTCCTTTGTGCAAATCAGCACAAATTTAGGAGGTTTTTTATGAAAAGGTTTTTAGCAATTTTTAGTGATTCGGCAAAAGAATTAACGAATCTAAGGTGCATTGTCATGACGGGAATGTTGATAGCAGTACATGTACTGCTAAGTATATTTGTCATGATTCCTATAGGGGAGAATATAAAAATATCTTTTAGCTTTTTGGCATTGGCATCTATAGGAATGTTGTTTGGACCAATACCTGCGGCAATTGCAGGAGGTATTACAGACATATTAGGGTTTATGCTTGCAAATAAAACCGGAGGCGCATATCACCCGGGTTTTACTCTTGTACAAATTATGGCAGGCTTTATTTACGGAATTTGTTTATACAAAGCAGAAATAGGCAGATTTATGACAATAAGGTGTGCTATTTCAAAGATTCTTGTTGTTTTGATTTGTAATTTATGTCTGAATACATATTTTATATGCGCTTTATACGGAACAGGGAGTTTCTGGGCAATGTTTACATCACGAATTATAAAAAATGCAATACAGCTTCCGGTTGATGTTGTACTTCTTTCAATTGTTATGCCTATAATTCTTATGGCGTACAGGAAGGTTTTCGGCATAAAAAAAGCCGTATAATAAAAGAAATATAAAGTTTTATAAAATCACTTGTTATTTTAGCTTTTTTGAGTTATAATTATACAAGTGATTTTTTTATGAAAGGATTTGTTATTATGAAAATTAATGTCGGATTCATAGGTGCCGGAAATATGGGAACTGCCATAATGAAAGGTATTTTAAACAGCAGTTTGAATAATCAGATTCAGTTGTTTGCCGCTGATCAGGATTCGCTTAAAATTGAACCTTTAAAAAAATTCGGAGTAAATAAATGCGTTAACGGTTCTGAAGTCGTTTCGGCATGCAAATATGTTTTTCTGGCTGTTAAGCCTCAAGTAATAGAAGGAGTTCTTAATTCTATCGGTCAGAAAATAACAGATGATACCGTACTTATTTCAATTGCGGCAGGAATAAACAGCGATTTTGTAAAAAAAGCTACAGGAACAAACGTAAAAACGGTTATTGTTATGCCTAATACTCCGCTTTTGTTAAATGAGGGAGCTTCTGCGCTGGCAAAGGACAGCCAAGTGTCTCAGCAGGAATTTGATTTTGTATGCAGTATTTTTAAAGCATGCGGTAAAACTGCTGTTATTGATGAAAGCAAAATGAAAGAAATAATTGCTGTAAACGGAAGCAGTCCGGCATTTATATACCTTTATGCAAAGGGGTTTATTGATTATGCCGTTAAGGAAGGTATTGACGGAGAAGTTGCAAAGAAGCTTTTTGCACAAAGTCTTATAGGTTCGGCTAAAATGATTACTGATTCCGGTTATACTATAGATGAGCTTATAAAAATGGTTTCCTCCCCGGGCGGTACTACTCTTGCCGGATTGGAAGAGCTTAACAAGGGAAATTTGCTGAATACTGTAAATAATGCCTGTGAGGCATGTACAAAACGAGCATACGAATTATCAAAGTAGTATAAATTCAGATTGTCCGGCATATCCTTTTTAAAAAGGCTTGTTAGCTGAATTGAAAAGGAATGGTGTATATGAAAATATCGGACAAGACAAATCTTACAGGAACACAAAGAAGAAAGCTTAGTCTGGGACTGCTTTTATTGCTTATATCGGGAGGTATAGTTGCGGGGACGGTAATAGTATGCTCTGCGGATAGTCTGGATGCGGTAAGCAAAAGCGTTTTAACTCAGAATCTTCTTAAAACGTCTGAAGTGAAAACAATAATTCAAATTTATATTAACGCCTTTCTGCCTTTGGCAGCAGCTTTGACAATACAGTATATATGCGGCTTTTCTGCATTGGGACAACCGTTAACTATTGCAGGTATAATATACAGAGGCGTTTCAACAGGTGTTTCAGCGTCAGTTTTTTATCTTATGCTGGGCATAAAGGGCTTTCTAGCGATACTTATAATGCTGTTTCCGTTTGCGGCAGTAAGTTCAGTAATTTTAATACTGGGTGCCAGAGAATCAATAAAATTTTCTAATATGTTTATGAATTTTGCACTTAATAAAAATGTCGAAGAAGACAAGCGTTCCGGAATTAAGCTTTTTACTGTAAAATTTATCGTTCTTATTGCTTTAAGTCTGCTTGCGGCGGCGGCGGACAGTATAATTACATATTTTTTTACGGGGATACTTTTAAATCCCTGATATTTCAAGGAGTGTAAAAATTGTTTGGTAATAATAATACAGGAGTGGGGATTCCAAAAAATGCACCGAAAAAAAAGGGGATACTTAGATTTTTTGAGATTTTTTTCAGAAAGTTCTGGAAGCTGATCGAAGTTAATATTTTATATTCACTTTTTTTCATACCGGCAGTATTGGCATTATACGCTGTTATACGTGTTTCAAGCGCTACTGTAACTACTCTTATGCTGGCGGTTTGTTTAATTGCTTTTGTACTTACAATAGGTCCTGCAACTTCGGGAATGTTCAAGATACTCAGAAATTTTACTGTAGAAAAGCATGCGTTTATTTTAACTGATTTTAAAAAGTCGTTTACTGAAAATTATAAGAAGTCATTGGCAATGGGAGTAATAGATATATTATTTTTCGCAATTATCAGTACGGCAATGTATGTGTATGTAAAAATGGCAAGGGAAACAGGAAATAACCTGTTATTGATTTTATTTGTAATTTGCGCAAGTATGGCGCTCATTGCGGTAATGATGAATTTCTATACTTTTTTGATGATCATATCGACTGATGTTTCCTTTAAAAATATTTTGAAAAATTCCTTAGTACTTTCACTGGTTGCGTTAAAGAAAAATCTTTTGACATTGCTTATTACACTTCTTATTACAGGCTTGTTTATTGTGGCGATCATCTGGAATCTGAGTTTTATTTTACTTTTGCCGTTTGTACCGGCAGCGATAATATGCTTTATAATATGCTTTAATTCTTATCCTGTTGTTCAGAAATATGTTATTAACCCTTATTATGAACAAAGAGGAGAAGTAAATCCTGAAATAGGTACAGCGGATACTGATGATGAAGAAGTGATTTTTGAAGATAAGGGCGGCAGTGAAAAGCCGATTGAAAAGAGTAAAGGGAAAAAAGGTAAAATTATTTCATAAAAACTCTTTACAAATGAGGTAAAGTGTGGTATAATATTAAATATGCTTTGTACTTGGATTAAGGATTAAGCCCAACTGGGAATTTGCCTGCCTTTTTCTAAGTTATCAGCATAAATATTTAAAGAGGTGAAAAATATGCTTTTAAAAGAAGAAAAAACAGCGGTTATTGAAGCTAATAAGACTCATGAGAATGATACAGGTTCTCCTGAAGTACAGATCGCTATTCTTACAAGAAGAATCAACGATCTGACAGAACATCTTAAGGTTCACAAGAAAGACCATCACTCAAGAAGAGGTCTTTTGAAAATGGTAGGTCACAGAAGAAATCTTCTCAACTACCTTAAGAAGAAGGACATTAACAGATATCGTGCAATTATTGAAAAGCTTGGTATCCGTAAGTAAGTTTTATAAAAGGCAGTCGGGAGGAATCCTTTCTGCCTTTTAAGCTATTCAAAGAATAAAAAAATAGGTGCAGTAGTGGTAATTTTAGCATTAAATCGTGACTCTCATTTTGGGGATTCAGGATTTATTGCTAAAGCTGCTACTGAAAACGGAGGCAGTTTATTTATGTTTGAAAATTACAAAACTTTTAAAACACAGTTTGCAGGCAGAGAATTGATTGTTGAAACCGGAAAGACATGCGAGTTGTCAAATGGCTCATGCTGGGTACATTACGGTGAAACAGTAGTTATGGCAAATGTTACAGCAAGTCCAAAACCAAGAGAAGGTGTTGATTTCTTCCCTCTATCAGTGGATTATGAGGAAAGACTATATTCAGTAGGTAAAATTCCGGGATCATTTACTAAGAGAGAGGGCAAGCCGTCTGAAAAGGCTATCCTTACTTCAAGAATGGTGGACAGACCTATTCGTCCGCTTTTCCCTAAAGATATGAGAAATGATGTATCAGTAGTAATGACTGTTCTTGCAGTTGATCCTGATTGTTCCCCTGAAATTACGGGTATGATCGCTACGGCAATCGCTATTTCAATTTCTGATATTCCGTGGAATGGTCCTATTGCCGGAATCAGTGTGGGACTTGTTGACGGTGAAATCGTTCTTAATCCAAATCTGGAGCAGAGAGCTAAAACCGATCTTAATCTTACTGTTGCAGGTTCTGCTGAAAAAATCGTTATGATTGAAGCGGGCGCTAATCAGGTTGAAGACGATATAATGCTTGATGCAATTTTAAAGGGTCATGAGGAAATCAAAAAAATAGTTGCATTTATCAGTGACATTCAGGCACAAATCGGAAAGAAGAAATTTGAATTTGAGTCACAGGAAGTCGATCACGATATGTTTGACTCAATTGAAGAATTTGCGTCTGAAAGAGTAAAATTTGCTCTTGATACAAATGATAAAAATATTCGTGAGGAAAGACTTCAGCCTATTAAGGACGATATTCATGAAAAGTTTGATGAGGTTTATCCTGAACAGACTGCAATGATTGATGAATGTATTTATAAGCTTCAGAAGAAAATCGTAAGAAACTGGCTTTATGAAGGCAAGCGTGTAGACGGAAGAGGTATTGATGAGATCAGACCATTGGCTGCTGAAGTAGGCGTACTGCCGAGAGTTCACGGTTCCGGACTGTTTACAAGAGGACAAACTCAGGTTCTTACAATTGCTACATTAGGACCAATAAGTGAAGCACAGAGAATTGATGGTCTTGATGAAGAAGAGTCTAAGAGATATATGCATCACTATAATTTTCCTTCATATTCTGTAGGCGAAACAAAGCCGAGCAGAGGTCCTGGCAGACGTGAAATCGGTCACGGAGCTTTGGCTGAGAGAGCGTTAGAGCCTGTAATTCCGTCAGTGGAGGAATTTCCTTATGCACTGAGACTTGTATCAGAAGTACTTTCTTCAAACGGTTCAACATCACAGGGTTCAATCTGCGGCTCTACATTGGCTCTTATGGACGCAGGCGTACCGATCAAAGCGCCGGTTGCAGGTATTTCATGCGGACTTATTACAAAGCCTGACAGCGACGAATTTATGACAATGGTTGATATTCAGGGACTGGAAGATTTCTTCGGTGATATGGACTTTAAAGTCGGCGGTACTCATAAGGGTATTACTGCGATTCAGGTTGATATCAAGGTTGACGGTCTTACTCCTGCGATTATTAAAGAAGCTTTTGAAAAGACAAGAAAAGCAAGACTTTATATCCTTGACGAGATTATGTTGAAGGCTATTCCTCAGCCGAGAGAGACTGTAAATAAGTATGCTCCGAAAATGCTTCAGACAAAGATTGATGTTGAAAAGATAAGAGATGTAATCGGTCAGGGCGGAAAGGTTATTCAGAAAATTACTGCTGAATGCGATGTAAAGATCGATATTAATGAGGACGGAAGTGTATTTGTTTCTGGAGTTGATCTTGACAAGTGTAATAAAGCATTGTCAATTGTTCATACAATCGCTGCCGGACCGGAAGTAGGTTCTATTTACAAGGGTAAGGTTGTACGAATTATGTCATTCGGTGCATTTGTTGAAATTGCTCCGGGTAAGGACGGTCTGGTTCACATTTCAAAGCTTGATAAGGCAAGAGTTGAAAAGGTCGAGGACGTTGTTTCGATCGGTGATGAAATTGTTGTTAAGGTTGTTGAAATTGACAAGCAGGGCAGAATAAATCTTTCCAGAAAAGACGCTCTTGCTGATCTTGAATCTAAGAAAAATCAATAATACAGAAATTTACTCCTCTGCGTTTTGCAGGGGAGTTTTATATGGTTTTAGTCATATTGTACGTGTTAAACGTTTTCGTAATCAATAATATAAACAAAATTATTCTTAGTTTATTGACATTTATTATATTATATGCTAAAATATAGAAAAGGAATTTAATATATAGTTAAGTATTGGATATTAAAATTATATTTAAAATAGGAGGTAATGCTATTATGAAATCAGAAAAAATTATATCCAAATTAATTTGCAGTGCAGTTACCGCAAGTGTATTAATTTTTAATCAATTAAGTATCTGTTCTGTTAAAGCGGATGATTATCAATCAGATTATAAAATGGGATGTATTTCGCAAACTCAGGAAGAATTGATTGAATTTTTCGGGGAGCCTATTACATCATATAATGCAAGAGAAGCTTTACCAGATTCAATTGATTTAAGTACCTCACCATGCTTTCCAACTATTGGAGATCAAGGTTCACTAGGATCATGTACATCTTTTGCATCTACTTATTATCAGTATTCATATGAAGTAAATAAGCTTAACAATGTTACGTCGACTGAAGACAGAGTTATTTATTCTCCTAAATGGACATATAATTTAGTTAATGGGGGTAAAGATAAAGGTACAAAATTAGAAAAAAATTACATGGTGCTTAAAAATTGGGGATGTTTAAAAAATAATGATTTTCCTTATACTGGTAAGTCAAATGATTATCTTGAAATCCCAGCTAATTTAGATAATGAAAAAATAGAAGCTTTATCGACAAGAGTAGAAAGTTATTCTATGTACTCTATTCCAAATGAAGCGCAAATATCATCACCTTCTTCATCTGCATTAAATATTATAAAAAGTCAGTTGAAAAATGGTAAAGTATTAACCGCTAGTACAAAATGTATGTTTAATAGTAAAATGGTAAACGGAGAGTGCATAGCATATAGATGTACACAAAATTCAATGGGTTCTCATGCTGTTACAATAGTTGGATATGATGATAATAAGTATTGTGATGTTAACGGTAATGGTATTATTGAAGAGTGTGAAAAAGGTGCATTTAAAGTAGCTAATTCTTGGGGAACAACATATGATGCTTATGGTATACAATCAACAACAGGATATTTTTGGACTCTTTATGATTCCCTTAATTATAAAAGCACAAATATAGTAAATAATTGGGAGAAAGATTTAACTGGAAAACGGTGTTCTATGTTTTCCAATGTGACTTACAGCGATGGATATAATAATTTTTACAGCATGGATGTAGCACATAAAAATTTAAATATTATAGGACAATTAAAAGTTAATACAACTAATCGAGAATCATTGACATTAAGCATAGATAGATTAATGGGAACTCAGTGGGAAGGTAATTATTCAAAGCAGCTTTATCCATTTGATGGGTTGTCAGGAGAAAAGGGGATTGCATTTAATGGTTATCTGTATTTTGATTATGATGATTATGCTTCGCCAATTTCCTCATATATTATGGGATATAATTGGTTTGTACATTTAATGGGTGTACCAAAAAGTGATATTTATGGATTTTGCATTATAGATAATTTGGGAAATAAAATAGGATATGACAAGCATTTGACTCGTACAGGTGCACAGGCATATGGATATCAAAACATATCATTACAAATAGGTGATGTGAATTATGATGGTTCTGTTACAGAAGAAGATGCACAATGCATAACAAATTATATTCTTCAAGTTAATGAATTATCTAATGTTCAGTATTATCTTGCAGACTGCAGTAAAGACGGAGAAGTAAATAGTGTAGATATTGTTGTTCTTAGACGGTCATATATGAAATAGGAGGTATTATTATGAAGATTAAAAGTATGTTAAGTTTTATAATGGCAGGATTAATAATAGTATCTGTTAATAATTTTACAGTGGCAGCAAAGGAAACGGAAAAGATTTATACATTATCTGAATTAATTGAAATGGATAATGAAGAATTTTTTAAATTAGATAATAAAAAATCAACATTATTGGAAACAACTAACACACAATCAATGTATGAATATTTAAAAAGTGAATATGGACGTATATTAGTGCTGAGATTTTATACAAATACTAGGACAGATAAAAATTACGAATATTATTATACTGAAAAAAAACTTCAGGAAATTATAGGGGATGCTATAGAATATGAAATTGCAAGTCCAATTACTTCTAATCCAGAAGAGCCTTATTGGGGATTTTTAGTGATTGAGGATATTGATTATTGTAATAATTTTATAAATGATAAGCCAACTGATGATGACTTTATTTATTTGACTAAAGTGTGGTATTGTATTAATCAAATAATAGAGGTTGGATATTACGATATTGATGTGGCATTAAGCAGCAATTCAATTAACTACGGCGAATCTAACGGTGATAATAAGCTGACGGCAGCAGATGCGGCTTTTATTGCAAAAAAACTTGCAGAGAAGAAAGCATACGAACTGCCGGAAACGGCAGATTTTAATGGCGACGGTGAAATAACTGCTTTGGACTGTGCAAAGATAGCTCAATTTTTAGCCGCAAGATTAATAGCACAGGCTGAGGGTTTGTGAATATTGAAGCCAAGAAAAATCAATAATACAGAAATTTACTCCTCTGCGTTTTGCAGGGGAGTTTTTTAATAAAATTTTATTTATACCTATTGACATTCACGTTACGTTATAGTGTATACTCATAATCAAGGAGGCGGAAATATGAAAATGCATATTAGAGAATTTGCAAAGTTAACGGGAGTCAGTGTGCGCACACTGCACTATTATGATGAAATAGGCTTGCTTAATCCATCTTTTGTTGACGAACAAAATGGTTATCGTTCTTATGATGAACGTTCTCTGGAGCGAATGCAGGAGATTTTATTTTACCGTGAGCTTGATTTTCCTTTAAAAAGTATTGCAGAAATTCTGTCTTCTCCAAATTATAATAAACGGAAAGCACTGATAGAGCAGAAGAGACTTCTGACATTGAAAAAAGAGCGTTTGGAACGACTGATCATTGCTCTTGATAGTGCGGTGAAAGGAGAAATTGTTGTGAATCCTAATTTATTTGACAACAGTGAATTTGAAAAGGCTCGTGAAAAATATGCACAGGAAGCTAAAGAAAAGTGGGGAAATACAAATTCATACAAGGAATATACAGAAAAGACTGCATCTTATACAAAGTCAAAATGGGATATGATAAACTCTGATATGAAAGATATCATTTTAGAGTTTGCAGATTGTATGAAAAATGGTGTAAATCCATCTGACAGTTCAGTACAAGCAATTGTAAAGAAGTGGCAGGAGTTTATCACTGAGAATTACTATCTCTGCAATAATGAAATTCTTTACGGATTAGGTGAAATGTATACAAAAGATGAACGTTTCAGAATTAATATTGACAATTACGGAAATGGTACTGCTGAATTTATGTCAGAAGCCATAAAGGTGTATTGCAATTGTTAATTAAAACTGACCGGAAATATATTTATAGGAATACCGTGTATCGAATTACACGGTATTTTTGTATATTATAATAATTGTAATATTGTTCGCTTTATGCTATAATAATTTTAATTGAGTATTGGAGGCGGTTATATGGATAATACTAAAACATTACATCTTAATTTGAGTATGTCACCCAGAGCGATAGACGAATTGAAACAGTACAGTAATGTAAAATACAATTCAAAATATGAACTGCCTTTAATAATGTTTCCGGACAATAAGACCTTTGAGATTACCGCCGCTGTTATTGACGGTAAGACAGTATGTCTGGGATTTATTTTTGACGGCAAAAATATTGTACTTTCAGGAAGCTTGGAGCACAATAATTTTTTCTGTACATCTGTGACAGATAAAACCATAACTGACGGAAGAAAACTGAATCTTGTTTTTTTACAGGAAAAAAGTGAAGATTTTACATATATAAATGAAGAAATCAAGCAGCGGTTTGCGATGTGGTACGATTATATTGAATCAATGCAGAAAAAGGCTGAACAAAATTCATATAAATTTACATGCGACAGTGCTGAAGTGAAAAACGAAAAAATAATTATTATTACAAGTAATTTGAAACCTAGTGCAGTTATACGTAATCTTAGCGTTGGTTTTTTAGATGAAAAAAATCAGCCTTCATGGGGATTCGGTAAGGTTGAACGGTATGAAAGCCAAGTTTTATTCATACAGCCGTTCGGCAGTGAGCTTTCAAAAATTATGTCCCGTTTGACTGCCGGAACACATTTGATTATATATGATGGGGCAGTTGATATTACATGTAAAAGAATGAAGTCCGGACTGGACAAGCTCTGTAAAGGCGAAGCTGTAAACCGCCGTCTGCCGGAATTTTTGTTTGATCCTAAAAAAGCTAATCGTGAAATCGGAGAAAATGTAACCTTAACTGTGGAAAATCTCCTTACAAAAACAATGAATCCTGAACAGATAAGCGCTGTTGAAGGGGCACTTAATGCAGAAGATTTATATTTGATACAAGGTCCTCCCGGAACAGGAAAAACTACCGTTATAGCTGAAATCTGCTATCAGAATGCTGTTAGAGGACTGAAAACGCTTATTGTATCACAGTCTAATCTTGCGGTTGATAATGCTATTTCAAGGGTAATGAATCATGCAGATATAAGAGTACTGCGAAAGGGTGACGCTTTAAGGGTTGAAGAAGAAGGACTTCCGTTTGTAGAGGATAATGTTGTCAGGACATGGATTTCACAGATATCAGAAGCTACTAAGAAAATGGATAAGAATTTAACAGGTCGTCTGACGTTTTTAAAAGAATCGAAGGAACGCTTTCCTGAATTGCTGGAGCTTGCGGAAAATATTAAAGAGTTAGAGAAAAATAAGAATTTTCATGAATCACAGCTTTACTTTTTTCAGAATGTATTAGAGGACGCCAAAAAGCAGAGAGCAGATTTTTTTGAGCTTATAACCGACGCTTATGAAAATGACGATCTGGAAAAAGCAAATAAAGCAAGGGATTGTTATCCTCCTGATTTTAAATTGCCTAACAGTATTTATAATGATTTAGAAGATAAATATATGGATATTAAAGCGGATTTGGATATGATTCGTGAGTATGAAGCTGATATGAAATTTTATAATGAATATACTGAAAAATTCGTTTCTCAGTTCCGTTATATAACAGAGACGGTCAGCAGCAGAATAATTGAACGTACTGCCTATGAGGGGGTTTTTTATTATGCCGACAGAGAAATGGTTCAGTCTCTTTATGAAGAAGGTGAAAGAATACTTGATTCTGAACCTTACGGAATAAAAAGACTTATATTCGGTCATAAATGGAATCAGGTTGCTGCGATTTATTATAGACGTGCTGAAAATCTAATAATGAGCATTCAGCTTAAAACAATAAGAATATGTGAAAAAATTTACAATATAAGAACCGATAGGGAATTTACAGATAATGTTGAGTCCTTTCACTTTTGCCTTGATGCATTGGGAGAGGATTATGACGCTCAATACTACAGCTTTAAAGGTAAGTATGAAAAGATATATAATGATTGTATGAATGCAGTTCGGGATTATAAGTATTCGGTTGAGTATTTTAAAGAACATATAAAGGATGATTTTTATTCTGCCGCATTAAAGAACTTTGATTTTGAGAAAATTAATCTTGACGAACTTGAATATAATGTAAACAGATATTACAGTATTAGATATAACCGATATAAAAAATGGAAGAAGCTGCTTGATGAATGGAGAAACAGGATTTCAGACGAAAGCTCAAATAACTACAGCGAATTGAAAAAACTTTACATTGAAAATGCAAACGTTATAGGAATTACGTGTATACAAAGCGGTACAAAGGACTTTAATGAAAATTATCCGTCTTTTGACGTGGTGATAATTGACGAAGCAAGTAAAAGTACTCCTCCTGATATTATACTCCCTATGCTTAAAGGCAGGAAAATTATTTTAGTTGGAGACCATAAACAGCTTCCGCCGTTTATTGACCAGAATGCATACGATGAAATTGAAGAAGATGATGATCAGCTGAAAAAGCTTATTAAAGTAAGTTTGTTTGAAGAACTCTATGAAAAGTCCGGAACAGATATGAGAACTATGCTTTTCAGGCAATATCGTATGCATAAGGATATTGCGGCGCTGATAAATCAGTTTTATGTAAATACAGACGCTGGAAGACTGGAATCGCCTGCGTCTGAATTTAAACGGCATTGCTGTCAGGGACGTGGGATCAATGCTGACAATCATGTGATTTGGTATGACGTGCCTAATATAGAAAAGTATTATGAAAAGAAAAATAATAAAAGTTATTCTAATGAGTTTGAAGCTGAATGCATTAAAAAAATCCTATGTTTATTAGAAAAGAATCTGACCGATAACAATTCACATAAAAGTATAGGTATTATTACCTTTTATGATGCTCAAGTCAAGCTTATTGAGGAAAAACTGATTAATAACGGTTATTATAAGCGATTCGGACATATAACTTTGAGAATTGGTTCAGTGGACCGTTTTCAGGGTATGGAAGAAGATATAATTTTAATAAGTTTTGCTAGAAATAATAATGAGCACGCCATAGGTTTTGCCAGAGACAGTCGCAGAATTAATGTGGCTTTGTCAAGAGCTAAGGAACTTTTAATTATTGTAGGAAGTTCGGATAACTTTATTAAATCAGGTAATAATGAAACATCTAAAATGTTTGAAACTGTTTATAATATAATTAAAAAGCTGGACGGACTGAAAAACGCTGAAGATCTGCCTGAATTATATGTTAATTCTGATAGTAATGATAATAATTTCGAAACATCGGCATATGAATCTTCAATTTATCAGAATTATAATGATGAAACAGAATACGGTAATAATGAAAATAACATAAATATTCTGGATTATTTTATACTTAAAGCAGCTTTGGAATTTAAAAACGAGTATCTTTCCGTTAAAAATATTTCTAATGTTTTGGGAATAGCTCCAGTGTTTATAAAAAACAGAGTTCAGTATCTGAAGAAAGAGAATCTTATAGAATACCGGAATCAATTGATACAGATAAAAC
>OLSX01002471.1_pt1 | contig 16295 bp, 11 predicted proteins | sample 1673141 | NCBI WGS metagenome assembly OLSX01 (sample SAMEA3136759, study PRJEB25190) | human gut metagenome | biome: human gut; feature: human-associated habitat; material: faeces | place: Austria | collected 2013
CGACAGTATCCTGACCGACGACGGTGATGATTGCCTTGTTCATGGAACTCCCTAAATGTTAGGTGCGAATATCCAGTTGCCGTCTCGGCGAATTGCCGGACGTGCCCTCAAGTATAGGAAAGGCACGTGCCAAAACACGTGCCTTTTCCGTAATTCCGTTACATATTGAGATGGCCGTTGCTTACGATCCCACTCGCGGTCTTCCGCGATGCAATCGTAAGTATATATTCATACATGCCTCATATATACACTACGATTCGTCGCAGAAACTGCGATCAAGCCTCGCGGCTCGCGGAAGCCGCAGCGAACGCCGGCAAGGCGCGAGGTGCGTTGAAACCTTCCTTTTCGAAGCGGTCAGCAATCTTCTGTGCGATTTCGTGACCCTGACCCTTGTCCACCAACGCGATGATGGAGCCGCCAAAGCCGCCGCCGGTCATACGTGCGCCGTACGCGCCGTTGACACGAGCCACATCCACGGCAATATCCAACTCGGGCACAGTCACTTCATAATCCGCTGCGAGCGAATCATGAGACGCGTTGAACAGTCGGCCTGCCTCGTCGATCTTGCCGTTGGCGAAGGCACGCACGAAGGAATTGACACGGGCGATTTCGGTGATGACGTGGCGCACGCGCTTCTTCATCGTGTCGTCTTCCAGCTTGTCGAGCGTTTCCTTGAGTGCTTGGAACGGATCCTCGGATTTAGCGATTTCGTCGGCGACCACACGCAGGTTGGCCACGCCGAGGATTTCGGCGGCCTTCTCACAAGTGGCGCGACGCTGGGCATATTGGCCGTCGTTGAGCTGGTGCGGAGCCTGAGTGTCAAGCACCAGCAGTTCCAGACCGTACTTGTCGAGATCGAATTCCTGCTGGGAGACATTCTCCAGCGGGCTCAGCTCTGGACGGCAATCAAGACGCAACGCATGGCCGAAAGTGCAGCGCATGGATGCGTTCTGATCGAGACCACCGGTGGACGCACCCGCCATGTCGTTTTCCGATTTGATGGCGGCGTTGATCAGTGTCACACGACCGGCATCGGATGCGCCATAACCCAAACCATACACGTCATCCAGCGCCAAGGCGGTGGAACAGGTCATAGCTGCGGAGGAGCTCAGACCGGATCCGAGCGGAACGCAGGAGGAGAATGCCGCGTCGAAGCCCTGCACCGCATCGAAGCCGGCTTCGCGCAATGCCCAGGCAACGCCTACCGGGTAGGCGGCCCAGCCTTCCACACCACCGGCCTGCAGACCATCGAGGTCGGCTTCGGTAACGTTTTCGGAATCAACGTCGGAAACCACGCGCACCTTGGTGTCTTCACGCGGCTTGAGCGCGATGAACGTGCGGTGCGGCAGTGCGATCGGCAGGCACAGGCCCGCGTTGTAGTCGGTATGTTCGCCGATCAGGTTCACACGGCCCGGTGCGGCCCATACGCCAGCCGGTTCCTCACCGTAGGTGGCTCGGAACAGGTCGGTCGCGTTCTTCACACCCTCGTCGTGCGAGAGCGGCTCAATGAATTCAACAGCAGTCATTGGTGTTTTGTCCTTTGGGTTTTATTGACTTTCAGCCTTCGATATCGATTGGTCCGAGCTCGTGGAAGCGCTTGGCGATGAGTTCCGGCGTGGTGTCGGAAACCCATGCGGCCATGCCGGATTCGGATCCGGCCAGATACTTGATCTTGTTGGCTGCGCGGCGGAACGAGAAGAACTGCAGATTCAGACGGTAGTTTTCACGGCGTGCGTCGTGGATCGGAGCCTGGTGCCATGCTGCGATGTATGGCAGGTCCATGCCCTTGCCGTCGCCCTTGTCGAAGAACGCGTTGCCGCGCTTGAGCAGGGTGGAGTACATGACGGCCAAATCCCAACGTTCCTGGTCGTTGAGCTCGTCAAGGGTGAGCACGTCGCGTACCGGAGCCACATGCACCTCGAGAGGCCAGCGGGCTGCGGCTGGCACGTAGGCCACCCAGCTGTGGTTGCGCATGACGATGCGCTCCCCGGCTTCGATTTCGGAGTTCATGAGATCCTTAAGCAGGTTGCCGCCGGTCTTCTCATGGTAGGCTTCGGTCTGCTTGAGTTCGGCTTCCATCTTCGGCGCGATGAACGGGTAGCAGTAGACCTGTCCGTGAGGGTGCGCCAGGGAGACGCCGATTTCCTGTCCGTGGTTTTCGAACGGGAAGATCTGTTCGATGCCTTCCATCTTGGAGATTTCGGCGGTGCGGAACGCCCATGCTTCCACGACGGTACGCAGGCGGGAGACCGGCAGGTCCGCCGGCAGGCCGTCTTCGTCCGGGTCGAAGCAGATCACTTCGCAGCGACCTGCGGCGAGCTTCTTCTCCCACAGCGGGTTGCCATTGACGTATTCCACGGCTTCGGAACGGCCCGGCACGCGAACCATCGATGGGAAGCGGTTTTCGAACACGACCACGTTGTAGTCGGTGTCCGGTACTTCGCCGTCCTGGTACGGGTCGCCCGGCTTGCGTGCGGCCAGCGGGTTGCCCTTGGCGGTGGCACCCGGTCCTGCGGTGATCGGGCGGTTCATGCGTGCGGTCGCCATCGGAATCCAGTCGCCGGTCAGTGGATCGCGACGCATTTCCGGAGCGGCGTACGGTACCTCCTCACCGGCTGCGTTGAGCTGGTTGGAGAAGCGGTATGCCAGCTGACGAGGATCGTTCAGTTCGCGCGTCTTCGCGCCGGAAACATATTCCGGATCATCGTCGAGGTAGAAGAACGCACGGCCATCGGCGAGCGTGGTCGGCGTGATGCGAATGTGTTCCTTCGCGTACTCTCCCGGAGTGTAGTTTGCGAATTCACTCATTATGGTTATTCACCTTCCTGAATAGGCTCGGTCTGGTGCGCCAGCACGAGCTCTTTAACCAAATCCCTTGTTTTCCCAACCGAATCGGGGTCTAGTCCATCATCGGTAATGACCGTGTCCACTTGGTCGAAGCGTGCGAAAAGCGACAATGATGTGCAGCTCCACTTTGTGTGATCGGTCAAAATTATAGTTCGATCGGCAATGTCCATCATTGCCATATCGGTCGCGGCCTCAAGCGAGTTCGGCATGAGGAAGCCGCGCGGAATGGACACGGAATGCGTGCCCAGGAAGACCGTGTTGACGCGCAGAGAAGCCACCACCTTGTCAGCGATCGGCCCTACGAGCGAGTTGGATCGGGTGGTCACGCCGCCGGTCACGATGACTTCCACGTCTTTCGATTCCAGCGCCTGCACCAGTTCCGCCACCGGAATGGAGTTGGTGAGAATGGTGATGCCCGATGACTGCTGCGATTCAAGCAGATGTTGCGCGAATACGTATGCCGTGGTGCCGCCGCCGACGGCGATCACGTCGCCGGGCGCCACATATTTGATGGCTTCCTGCGCGATGGCGTCTTTGAGGCCGATGTCCATCTGCGACTTTACAGAGAACAGCGGCTCGCTCAGCAGCGTGCTGGTAGTGACGGCACCGCCGTGCACTCGTTTCAGCAGACCCTTGTCGGCCAGATCGGCGATATCGCGGCGGATAGTCATGGCGGAAACGCCCAATTCCTTGGACAATGCGGTGATACGCACCGCACCGCGGGTACGCAACCTGCTCAAAATCAAATGTTGACGTTGTGACGATATCATTCGAACATTATCGCACATGTTCACTCAGAATAAAAACTGAGATGATCGCTTCGCGTGTTTTACTTGCAAAAAATGTACTTGAATATCCCATAATCTTCCGAATCGCACAAAAACGAACGTCGACGTTCCGTCAATGCAACCAATCACCATGTTGCCTTCTTGCGGCAAACGGTGCGAGAATGGTGAACCATGACGTACGTTTCTGAGAATTTTTGGCACGATGCGGTGAACAAAGCCACCACCGATCTCTTCACCTTCGGCTACAAACACATCATCAAGCCGTATTTCATCTTCAATCAAACGCCCGACGTGGCGCATGACCAGATGATCCAGTTCTGCAAGATCACCAAGAACATCCCTCCACTGATGTGGGCGTGCCGTGAAATGCTCAACTATTCCGACCCGGTGCTGGAAACCAATGTGATGGGCATCGACTTCGTCAATCCGTTCGGTCTTTCCGCCGGTCTTGACAAGAACTGCGAGATGCCGGTCTTGCTCGACAATGCCGGTTTCGGCTTCGAAACAGTCGGCTCCACCACGTCTCGCCCCTGCCCCGGCAATCCGAGGCCATGGTTCCATCGTCTGCCTGAATACGATTCGATGATGGTGCACGTCGGTCTTGCCAATGAGGGATCGGAAATCGTGGTTCCTCGTGCGGAGCAGGCTTGGACAAAAGCTCACGACATGCAGATTTCCGTGTCCATCGCACGCACGAACGACAACAAAACCGGCGATTTGGAAGAAGGCATCGAAGATTACTGCATTTCGATGCGTCGCGCCACCGGCCGCACCGCCATGGTCGAAGTGAACATCTCCTGCCCGAACACCATGGCCGGCGAACCGTTCAACGAAAGCCCGGAGGCGCTCGACAAACTATTCACCGAACTCGACAAGATCGAACGCCCACAGCCCACACTGGTGAAACTGCCGTTGAACAAGAGCTGGGAAGAGTTCAAGGAACTGCTTGACGTGCTTGCCGGGCACAACGTGCAGGGCCTGTCGATCGCGAACCTGCAGAAGGATCGTACCGGCATGAGCATCCCGCGTGATTGGGAAGGCGGATTGTCGGGCTCGCCTTGCTATGCGGCCAGCAACGAACGCATCAAGCAGGTGTACCGCGAGTACGGCGACCGTTTCACGATCGCAGGCATCGGCGGCGTGTTCACTCCGCAGCAGGCCTATGAAAAGATCCGTTCCGGCTCGTCGTTGGTGATGTTCATCAGCTCGCTGATGTACCGAGGCCCGCAGCAGATCACCGTGTTGAAGCGTGGTCTCGCCGAACTGCTCAAGCGCGACGGTTTCGACCACGTCAGCCAGGCCGTCGGCATCGACGCCTGATTTCAGCCGGATTCCCGATAAACGAAAGCAGCAAAATAATGCGCCCCGCAACCAATACCCTGGTACGGGGCGCATTATTTTATTGCGATTGCCGATACTGCCTATTTTTATCTGATATTTATCTGACGATAATCCAATCTATCGGCTCCATTAATACGCGCCTCGCACGTATTGCGGCTGATAGGGCGCATTTTCGGTTGGAATATCAAGCTTGGCTGCGGCACGCAACGGCCAGTTCGGATCACGCAATGCCGCACGTCCGATTTCGATGGCATCGGCGGCGCCGGATTTGAGGATCTTCTTGGCCCGCTTCGGCTTGGTGATCAGACCGACCGCCGTGGTTGGGATTCCAGCTCGCGAACGCACCTGCTCCGAGAACGGAACCTGATAGCCGGGCTTGACCGGAATGGCCACACCCGGAATCATGCCTCCGGTGGAAACATCCACCAGATCGACGCCATGCTCCTTCAACACTTTGGCAAGGTCGACGGTCTGGTCGAGATCCCAACCGCCGGCGGCCCAGTCGGTTGCGGAAACGCGCACCAGCACCGGCATGGTGTCGGGCACGACGGAACGCACGGCGTCCACGACCTCGACCAGCATGCGAATGCGGTTTTTGAACGATCCGCCATACTCATCCTCACGCTCGTTGATCAGTGGATCGAGGAACTGAGACAGCAGATAGCCGTGGGCCGCATGAATTTCCACCGCGTCAAAGCCGATATCATAAGCACGCCAAGCGGCATCGCGGAACTGGTCGACAATGGCATGGATCTCGTCAACGGTCAACGCGCGAGGCTTAGTCAGCGAGCCAAACGCGTTGGCGCTTGGCCCCACGGTCTTCCAACCGCCCTGCTCCTCCGGCACGCTCTCATGCTCGAAACCAATGGAGAAGCAGCCGGTGGAGGCCTTGCGTCCGGCATGGTTGAGCTGCACCGCCATGGTGGCACCGGCGGCCTTCGTATCGGCAACGATCCAACGCCATGCATCCATCTGCTCGTCGGCCCACAATCCCAAGTCGCACGGCGAAATACGACCCTCCGGCGCCACTGCGGTGGCTTCCACGATAATCATGCCGAAACCGCCCATGGCACGCGACACATAATGCTGATAGTGGAATGGCGTGGGCAGGCCATCCTGGGCCAACGCGGAATACGTGTCCATCGGCGGCAGCCAGATGCGGTTGCGCACGGTCACGCCACGCAAGGTCATAGGATCGAACAGGCCAACCGTACCACTGGTTTTGGCCTTCTTCGACTGCTTCGCTTTCTTTTCGTCTTCGCTCATCGTAGTAGCTCCCCTCCGGTCGCGTCTACTGGCTTCATGCCGATCAGCTGAACCTTCTTCTTGTATTTCCCTTGTGCTTCTCTGGGAATCTCGTGCCATAGAACCGGCACTATCTGCATTCTACGCAGAACGCCCGCCGAACATGGCGGGCGTTCATTGATTGTTCACTTCCATTCACTGAATTGCGGAAGCGTCACTCATCTTCAGTCTGCTGCTGATCCTAATCATCCTGCTGGTCGTTCTGCTGGCTTTGCTGCTGAAGCGACTGGTTCTGCTGCTGAATGATTGTGCTTTGCTGCTGCGTGGCATTCTGCCTTCCACCGCCGATCCTGGTGACTGTGCTGGATGTTGCGGAATACTTGGCCGCAGGCTGCCCATAATCATTGTCAATCGGCAGCTGTTTGCGTTCAGCATAAGCATTCATAAAGTCACGCCATGCCGGGGCCGCGATGGTAGAACCATCCCAATAGCTGTGGTATTGGCCGTTGATAGCGATATTCGCAATCGGGTGTCCAACCGGGTTCTGCACGTCACCGACGAGCACGAATGTAGCGATCTGGTTCGGAATGAAACCACCTGTCGTAACTAGCTGATCCTCGTGGGTACCGGTCTTGGCGAAGGTCTTACGTCCATTGGCCAGCTGTGCCACACCGCCTGCGCCGTCAGGACGAACAACGCCTTGATTCATGGCCCAAGCAAGCGTTTGAATGATTTCCGGATCAACCGCCTGATGGCAGTTCGCAGAAGGCACCTTGATATCATTGCCGTCCACATCAGTCACCTGCTTCAGCGCAATCGGATTGCACTGCACGCCATTGGACGCATATACAGCGAAGATGCTTGCCATCGTCAGCGGGGACACGTTGACGTTGCCGACCATCATGGCAGGCACGAACGATGAGGTCTTGTCGAGCGTCTCACCGGTATTCGCATCATGATAGCCAAGTTCAGTTGCGGTATCGGCAATCTTGCACAAGCCGATGATGGATCCCATGGAAGCCTGCGTGGTGTTATGAGACCTTGCCAAAGCCAATGCCGGCGTTTCCGGATTCACCGTTCCATTGGTTATTGCGTTGGTGACGTTCCACGAATCAGTGCCGCCGGTATAACGATCGCATGCGAACAACGAGGTCGAATACCTCGTGGTCGTCTGCAGGTTCTCGTTGACGGAATGTCCCGCTTCCATCCATGCCACCAGATTGATAGGCTTCCACGACGAGCCGATGGAGAAGCCCATGCCGCCGCCGTCTTCTCGGTCCACGGCATAGTTCATGGAATCCCTGGTCTGGTCGTTCTGCGCCGCTTCGGTGGCATCATACGTTCGATTCAGACCGAAGCCCAACACTTCTCCGGTGCCCGGTTTGACGGACGCCATCACGATTTCCATGCCGGAGGAATCTTCCGGTGGAATGGTGTTGCGCGCGGTTTCGTTCAACAAGGTGTTGGCATCGATATCCAACGTGGTGACGATCTTCAGACCGCCCTCTTTCAGCAACCTTTCCCTATCCTCGCTGGTCTTGCCGAATTCCTTGGAATTCAAAATCTTATGCACCACATAATCGCAGAAATAGCCCGCATCATAATCCGCGGCCATGCAACCGGTGGAAATAGGCTGGACATCAAGTGTATCCGCGAGTGGAGTATTGACCGCCTCCTGATATTCCGCATCCGAAATATAGCCCTGCTCGTTCATTAGCTGCAGCACGATATTGCGTTGTTTCTCGGATTCCGGCTGGTTCGATTCGACGGAAGGATCGTACGCGTTCGGATTCTTGGTGATTGCCGCGATGGTGGCGGACTGCACGATGTTCAGTTGGTCTGCGGTGGTGTTGAAATACCGCTTCGCAGCCGCCTGCACGCCATAGAGGCTATTGCCGCCGAACTGTGCGATATTGAGATATCCCTGCAAAATTTCAGGCTTGGAATACTGCTTCTCCATTTGCACGGAAATCAGCATTTCCCTCAATTTTCGTGCGATGGTATCTTCCGACGCATGGTATTGCGCAATCGGATCGTTATCCTGCTGCGCCTGCAGGATCAGCACGTTTTTGACATACTGCTGGGTAAGGGAGGAACCGCCCTGATGGTCGCCCTTCATGTATGTTTGGACGAACGCACGGAACACACCCTGTACATCAACGCCGCCGTGAATGAAGAATCGTCTGTCTTCACGCGAGACCACGGCCTGCTGCATGTATTTGGAAATCTTCTTCAACGGCACGACTTCACGATTCTGATCCCAGAATTCAGTGATTTTCGTGGTGCCATCGGAAGCGTACATGGTCGACTTCTGCGGCAGGCTGGTCACATCAAAATCAATACCTTCGACCGACAGCGACGGAATAACCGCCTTGGCGACGCTGTTCGCGCCGAAAACCGCCGGTAGGAGGAACAAACTGGCGGCCACGCCGCCACCCACACTCAGCGTGATGTAGGCAATCACGAGTGCGAGCACACGTTGAACGGTCAAAGTCTTCTTTTCGGGCATGGTGCCCATTCTAAAGTGGTGGGTCTACTAATCAACCGCTCGTCAGCAGGTGTCACGGGTTTCTCACAAACAACCGTAAAACTTGAAAAACGCTGGAAAATAGTCGAAAATTATCGTCTCGATCGCCGAATAAGCATACCCGGCTGGTAGATGATGATGGAACGGCCCTCACGCGCAATCCATCCGCGGTTGGCGAAATCCATCAGCGCCTTGTTCACCGTCTCGCGTGACGAACCGACCAGCTGCGCCATTTCTTCCTGCGTCAGATTATGCGGCACCTTCAGCCCCGCCTCGACCGGCTCACCGAAACGTGATGCCAGATTCAGCAGCGTTTTTGCCAAACGGCCTGGCACGTCCATGAACACAAGTTCCGAAATGCGCTCGTTGTTGTCACGCATGCGATGCGCGAGCACCTGAAGCATATCGACGGCCACGCGCGGATGCTCGTCAAGCCATGCGAACAGGGCGTCATGCTCAAGCCACACGACTTTCGTATCATTGGTCATGGCCACGGCGGACGCGGTGCGCGGCCCACCGTGCGGATCGAACACCGGAATCTCACCCAACACTTCGCCGTACGCATGAATGCTCAACAACTGCACACGTCTGTCGGACGATTGCCGGATCAGTTTGACTCGCCCGCGTTCCAGCAGATACATGCGATGATCGGTGTCGCCTTCGCGGAAAATATAGTCGCCCTTGTTATATTCGGCATGCTGCAGATGCGGCAGCAGTTCCTCCGCCTCTTCGGAAGAAACCTGCTTGAACAACGCGGTGTGCAGCAACGTCGCGCTTTCGCCACTGGGTCCACTATTGGTCTCGTTTGGCGTAGCCATTTGTCGCACCTCCGTTCATAGGCACATCCTCTGGGCACGCCGACAGGCGTGTTGCCAGGCGCGCTGCCGCGGCTTCGAAAGCTTGCTACGATTCCACATGCCCTCACGGAACACCAAGCTTTCGTAACGTTCTCATCGCCCTTGACATCAGGGCGGCTTCGACCATCGGGCTACATTGTAACTCGCCTGGCGGCGTCGAGCAGCCGTTCAACCACGTCTTCACGGCTCATGCCCGTCTGCGAGCGCATTGGATCGACTCGTTTTACCGCTGATTTCACCGCTTTGTCCGACATTTTCTCGCGTGAGGTGTTCAACATCCGCCCCATTTTTTCCGCGTCGATATCGTAGGCGAGGGTCACGTGGTGCAGTATGGCGCCAGGCCCTCCCTCTGCTGGCGTGAAGCGACGTTGCGCGGCTCCGCCGAGTTTGCCGTATTGCGTGGCGATGTCGTTGAGACCGGCGAATCGTACGTCGAGCCCGAGTTCCTTAAGCGCGCGCACCAGCCAGAAATCGCAGAGCCGGTATGATTCCTCGATGCTTATGCCTTGGGCGAAATCGAGCGGCGCGTATAGCGAGTAGGTAATGGTGTTACCCGGTTCGATGAACATCGCCCCGCCGCCAGTACAACGTCGGACCACGGTGAATCCTTCCTTCTGCGCGACCGCCGTGTTGACTTCGTCTTCGAGCGACTGGAATTTGCCGATGACCACCGCCGGAGCGGCCCATTCCCAGATCCGCAGCGTGGGTTCGCGTTTGTCTGCCGCCACTTCGCGCGCCCATGCGATGTCGGTTTCCATTTGTTCGTTTGGATTTCGCGGTTTGTCGTGGATGACGGTCGGTTTCAGGGCCCGCCAGCGTTCCAGATATTCCTCTTGTGTCAGCGCATTATGCATTTCCGGTTGTTTCCCGGAATATTGTTTCGTAGACCGCGCGATATTTCCGTTGTTCGTTGCATCTTCCGCATTGCGCGATTCGCTGCCTGTGATTGCGCGGAGGAAAGCGATGGCGATGCCTTCTTCCGTCATACCCACCAATCGCACGTTCGGATAGTTCGCGGTAATCGCTTGCAATCGTCGCGTAATGTCGCGTGCGGACGCGCTTTGCTGGCTTTGCAGCAAGTTTTCCAAATCCTGCAATAGTCGGCGGGAATCCTTGTCATCGCCGTCAAGAAAGAAATCGCCGTCGATCCGGCATTGTTCCACGGATTGGGTGGAACTTGCGCATTCGTGGGAATATGCTGGAACGGCATCAGAAAGCCGGACGGAAACCCCTACGAGTTTTCCGCCCGGCTGCTTGTACAGGCCTCTGCTCATCAATCTTGGAGCTCTTGGCCGCGCCCATCGCGGTGCCAGTTAGACCCGTAACTGGAGCACAGGATGAGGACGGATTCGATCAGAGCCCAGATTCCGGAAATGATCGGTCCGATAAGGATGATCCATCCGATCAGGGTCAGCAACAGCTGAGCCACGGCCTTGCCGGTGTATCCCAGATAGAAGTTATGCACGCCGAGGCCACCGAGGAACAGGCCGAGCAAGCCGGCGACGATCTTCGACTTCTGCGCGTAACCGTAGCCGGGCTGCTGTTGGGCCGCCTGATAGTAGGTCTGCTGCGCGTAGATTGGTGGCTGATTGTATGAGGGCTGCTCGTATCGGGGCTGCGCCTGCTGCTGATAATAGGGGGGCTGCGCCGATTGTGTGTAATCCGGCTGTCCGTACGTCGGCTGTCCGTACGTCGGCTGTCCGTAGAAGGGCTGTGCAGGTTGCGCAGGCTGCTGCGATGCATACGGGTTGGGATTGCACGGTTGCGCTGCAGGCTGATTGCGGCCATCCTGGAATTGTCCGAAATCAGCTTGGGCCGAATTATTCGAAGCGTAATAGTTGTCTTGGTCGGAATCGTTGTAGCCGGCATTGTTGTCACTCATGGTTCCAACATTATCCCATAATTTGCCTTATTTCCTTCATCCACCCTGAAAGCAATCCCTGAAATCTCCCTGAATATGCGTGAAGCCCGTCGAATCGAGCGTGAAACTCGATTCGACGGGCGTCTCAACAGGCAAACAGATCCGGCAAAATCATATAATCCGGATCATGACCGTCACATACGGGCCAGAATGTCGCGTCCGACCTCGTCGGTGGAGCGAGTGGTGGATCCCAGTTCCTCAATGTCGGCTTCGACGGCCGCATCAATCTTGGCTGCGGCTTCGTCGAAACCGAGGTGGCGCAGCAGCATGGCTGCGGAAAGGATCGCGGCGGTTGGATTGGCCTTGTTCTGGCCTGCGATATCCGGTGCGGAACCGTGGATCGGCTCGAACATGGACGGGTATTCGTCGGAAGCGTTGATGCATCCGGAAGCGGAATAGCCAACGCCACCGACCACGGCACCGGCCTCGTCGGTAATGATGTCGCCGAACAGGTTGTCGGTGAGGATCACATCGAAGCGAGACGGATTGGACACCATGAAGATGGTAGTCGCGTCGATGTGCAGATAGTCGTGGGAGACTTCCGGATATTCCTCGGCAACCTTGTCTACGATGCGCTGCCACATGTCGCCCGCATTGACGAGCACGTTCTTCTTGTGCACGAGAGTCACATGCTTCCTGCGCTTCATGGCCAGCTGGAAGGCGTAACGTACCACGCGCTCCACACCGTAGGCGGTGTTGATGGAGACTTCGGTGGCCACCTCGTTCGGAGTACCGCGACGCACCGCTCCGCCGGCACCGCAGTACAGGCCTTCGGTGCCTTCACGCACCACAACAAAGTCGATGTCGCCCGGATTGGCGAGCGGGGAGGTCACGCCCTTGTACAGCTTGGAAGGACGCAGGTTGACGTACTGGTCGAGATCGAAGCGGAGCTTGAGCAGCAGGCCACGCTCCAAAATGCCGGCCTTGATACGCGGATCGCCGACGGCACCCAGCAGAATCGCGTCGGTCTTCTTGATGCGCTCCTCTTCCTCTTCCGGAAGAATTGCACCGTCACGCAGATAACGCTCAGCACCAAGATCGAAATTCTCGTAATCGAATTCGGCGACGCCCTCGGCCGCCTTCTCCAGAGCCTTCTGAGCCCACGGAGTCACTTCCTTGCCAATGCCATCGCCCGGAATGACGGCGATGGTGTACTTCTTTGCAGAATCACTCATAGCTCGCGACTCTAGTCAGTGATTCATCAGGCGGACCAAAACCGCTCAGCAAATGGACACCCGTCCCATGCCCCACGTACGGCGGGCGGATATCCGTTTGTTTCGATAGGCACAAAGAACGCAATGGGCGCAATGCCCAACAAAGCGATGGACAGACATGAATGTGTACATATATATGGACGTACGCACCGCCCACATACGCACGTTGGCGCCGTGGACGGATGGTCCGCGACGCCAACGTGTATGGCGAATCGGCTGATTCAGTTAACCCAAGGAGTGGATTCCTTGGTGATTGACCCGAAATCGGTGTTCGGGAACTTGCCTGGCTGACGGACCACCGCTTCGAACATGGCCAGTCCGTTGAGTCCGGTTTCGGTATTGGAATACGCGCCGATCTGCGATTGGGTTGTGGAGTCGGAAGTGGAGGTCGGCGGCTTGACCACTGTGCCCATCTTCGCCCACAACGCATATACCGTGCCATCGCGGTCGATCGGCATCAGCGACTTGCCGTTCTCGTCGAACGAGAGGACGCTCTTGGCGAGCGCGTCGTTGCGGACGGTGCTCCAGCCTTGGAATTCGTAGCCTTCGAGCACCGGCACGTTCGTTTGGTCCTGTGTCGGGGAGATCAGTGAATCGCCGTCGTAGACCTTCTGGGCCGCATAAAGCTCCCCGGCATTCTTTCCAGCTGGCGCGGCACCGCCGTTGAGGTCGAATGTGATGGTCCACTGGTGTGCGGTGCGTGCCCATTGCGCGTACAGCGTTACATCCGCGGTCACCTGCGTACTGAAATCGTAAGCGGCGCCGCCTGTCGGTTCGACGCTCCATCCGGTGAGCTTGTACTCGTCGCGGGTGGGCGCGGGATCCGGCGCTACGGCTTGTCCGTCATCATCCACGGTCTGTGATGGAACGTCCGTTCCGCCTTGGGAGTCGAAGGTCACGGTCCAGGTCTTCACCCACTTGGCGTACAGGGTCAGATCGTCGGTCACCGGCGTGCCGAACCCGTATGGCTTGGTGCCGGCCGCATCGGTGGTCCAGCCGACGAACCGCTTGCCGTCAAAGGTCGGATCGCTTGGTTTCGCCACCGTCTGCCCATATTGCACGTTTGCCGAGGCGACGGATGTTCCGCCGTTCGTATTGAAGGTCACGGTGTATGTGTTCGGAGTCCACTGCGCGTACAACGTCACATCCTTGGTCACCGGCGTGCTGAAAACGTAAGCGTTGCCATCGGACTTGCTCGCGCTCCACCCTGCGAATGTGTATCCTTCGCGGGTCGGCGCAGCCGGTATCAAGGCTGCTTCGCCGTCGCCAACGAGCTGCGTTTCGACCGCGCTACCGCCGGTCGTGTCGAACGTGACTTTGTGGGCTTCGGCCCACTGCGCGTACAGCGTCACCGGAGCGTTGACCGGAGTACCGAACGAGTACGGCTTGGTGCCGGCCGCGTCGGTGGTCCAGTGCACGAACTTGTAGCCGTCTTTCGTCGGCGCGACCGGCTCGCTCGCCATACCACCCACTTTCACGGTCTGCGCGCCCACCGACGAGCCGCCCTGCGTATCGAAGGTCACGCCGGTCGCAGCCACCGGATGCGCGTATATGGTCGGATCGCCGCTCAGAATCCAGAATTCCGCGGTGCCCGCATTCGGATTGCCGGCCGACACGTTAATCACGGATTCGGGAATCTGACGATCGTTGTCGTCGCAATCCTTGCCCGTCCACGACGAGCCGCCGTTGCGGATGATGAACCAAGGGTCGCGTACGCCCTTGCCGGCCTGCGACAGCTTGTATTCCGCCACCTCGCCGAAATCGTCGTGCCCGTTGAACGGCGTGGCCACACCACTGGTGCTTTCCTTGTACCAGCTCCACAGATCCCAGCCCTTCCAGGTGTCGGACTCCATGTCGTAATCCTGGTATCTGCCGTCGGCACGGTAATAGTGCAGTTTGACGGTCAGGGTTTTCGGGTTCTTGATGTCGTTCGGCTGCGGCGTGGCGGCCGGCGACGCCTTCTCTGGAGACCTGTCGGAGACGGTCTGCGGCTGGTTGCCGTCCACCCATGCCTCGATGGCGCCGTCAACGTACGCGTTGGCGAATTTGTCGAGTTTCCATGTGCTCGTCAAGTAGCTGTCTTTGGTTCCCGCGGATGCTTTATCGGCCGTTTCGCCGTCGACGATGCGGAATCTCACCTGGCTTTGCGTGCCATCCACATAGCCTTGCGCGATCTTGCCGAAACCGTTGTCGGTCGCGTTGAACGGAAGATATGTGGACTTCGTCTGATCATCCGTCTACACCTGCACACCGGTGGCACGCTCGCCGACGGAATCGGTCGGCTTGAAGTTGACGGTCACCTTGGTCTGGCCGGCATGCTGGCTGGCGTATGTGCGCGCATATGGCACGCCACGGCCCACGGTGCCGTCGCATACGTTGACCATGGTGTCGCCGACCTGCGACTGGTACCACCCGTTACCGTCCGGACGGTCCGTACCCGTGCCGTCGGTGAAGTAGAACTTCGCCGCCGCGAGATTCGCGCCTTTCGGCAGATCGGCGCTGTACCAGCCACGCGCATCGGTGGAATCCGCGACCTCCACGGCCTTCATCGATATGTGCTGTTCCGTGCCGTCGGTCTTCTGATAGTGCAGTTCCGGCACGGCGGCATTATCCTGCTTCGGCTTGTAATACACGGTCAGTGTCTTGTCGCCGATCAACGTGCTGTTCGGCGAATCACTGTACTGCGGCTCATACTGACCCTTGCCGGGATCGCTTTCCGCCACAGCGCCCTGATACAGCGCGATCGCGCTGCGCTTGCCGATGGTGGTTTTAACATGTCCGCCGGATACCGTCACCGTCTTCGAACAGTCGCGTGACGCGTACACGTCACAGTATTCCCCATCGGGCAGCGTCGTCGTGTAATCCACGTCATGATCCTGCAGGGTGTTGTTGATGGCCATGAAGCCTTTCGCCGACGAGGAACCGTCGGCGGCCCTGTCGAATGCGATGTTGTTGTCGCCGCGTTCCTGCCAATTCGTCACCTTCGTGCCGTTGACGGCGTTGTGGAAGCGGATCATGCCTCGGATCGACGTCCAACGCTGCTGGCAGTTCCAGTCGCCGTAGGTCATCTGCGTCGGATCCTTCGGCTGCTCACTGGTGCCCCACACATGGAAGGTGAGCTTGTGCGGACGCTTGCCGTCGTTGTCGGAGTTGTCGTTCCAGTTTTTGGTCACCTTGGCGCTGATGGCGTCCGGCTCACGCACGTTCAGCACTGTGTATTCGGCGCCGTCCTGATACGGTCGCTTGGTGATCGACACTCGGTAGGAGCCATCCTTGAGCTTTTGCGTGGTTTCCTCGTCCACGGTGTAGTTGTAGCGTTCGCCGTTCTCGTCGTATCGGGGCAGATCGGTCCACGTATGCGTCCACGAGCTGGAACTATCCACCTCGACCGTGTACTGCTGGTCGGTCAGTTCCTTGGCATTGCGTAGCAAATGGAAGGTGACTTTCTCCGGACGGTTCCTATAGTTCGAGTCGGACCAGACTTTGCGCACGCGCACCATGGTGGTGGCGATGCGGTCCTCTACGCGTATGGTACGGTCGCTTTGCAGCACACCG
>OLSX01002478.1_pt1 | contig 16256 bp, 18 predicted proteins | sample 1673141 | NCBI WGS metagenome assembly OLSX01 (sample SAMEA3136759, study PRJEB25190) | human gut metagenome | biome: human gut; feature: human-associated habitat; material: faeces | place: Austria | collected 2013
TGCTCAGGTGCTTATAAAAAATATTAAATTATAGTGTTGCGGAAATTAGGTTTATGTTCAAAAAAAGTATGTTTTGCGTAGCCTTAGCCTCTTTGGTATTGGCTACATCGTGCTCACAGGATGACTTGCAGACAGCCAAGTTCTCCCAAAACCCGATTAATCCTAGCGTTGGATTAGGCGGTCAGCCTATTTCTACTTTTGCGGCAGCAAAAGGTAAAGCAGTAAAATCTCGTGCAGTAGAGACCACCATCACCAACCTCGGTTCGTTCACCATGAACGCATTCCAAGATGGTGAGACCAACTACATGAAAGATGTGAAATACACCTCTACCGATGGTAGCGTATGGAACACCGACGCTGGTACATTCTACTGGCCAGTGGAGGGCAACTTACACTTCTATGCGTATGCACCAGAGCAGCCAGGACAGGCAGGAACATTCAAGTTGGACAAAGATGCCCAGACACTCACCGACTTCGTTCCAAACACAGCCGCTGCCGACCAGAAGGATTTCGTGTATGCAAAATCAACAGGCAACAACAAAGCCAATGGAACGACAGGTATAGATATTGATTTCCAGCACGCATTATCCGAGGTGACCATTGCAGCAAAGAACGAGAACACTGCCTACACCGTAGATGTAACAGGTGTGAAGATTGGCAATGTCATCAAGAAGGGTACTTTCACATTCCCTTCCACCTCAGACGCAGCAGCCTCTTGGACACTTTCGAGTGATGTTTCCGACGTCACAGACTACACAACAACTTGGACAACCCCGGTGACACTTGGAAGCGATGTTTCAACATTGGATGCGACCAATGTACCATTTATGATTCTTCCACAGCAGTTGTCAAAGGCGGCAAAGGCCTCCGATAAGGCATATATCGCCGTAAAGGTAAAGATTACCTTGCAGGGCGGTTATATTCTGAAGGATGACTGGGTGTATGTAGGTATTGATACCAACTGGGAGATGGGCAAGCGTTACGCCTACACCCTCGACTTCACTTCTGGTGCAGGTCAGGACGAGGACGGAAAACAAGTAATTTCCGGAACAGCCATCAACCTCAATGTCGATGTCACCCCATGGGAGGAGGTTGCAGAAGACCTCGATCCTTCAGGTGTTGTCCCTACTCGTCCCAGTGTAGCCAACTCACTAATTATCGACCCAACGTCAACAAAGGCCTATGGCATTAACATTGCCGACAAGATTAATACTTTCTGGTCTTCAGCAGTAGGTGACCAGACTACCCCTATCGTGGCAGGAACAAAATGGACTGCCGAGGTTATCTGGCAGGACATCCCTTCACGTGCCATCAACTTTTGCAGCAAATCAGGTGTTGTTAAGAGTGGTGACACTTTCGAAGGAAAAGGAACTACTCCACTTTACGTAAAGGCTGCTGCCAACGTAAAAGGCAACGTTGTTGTAGGTATCAAGAAGAAGGGCGAGAGCGATTACCTCTGGAGTTGGCACTTGTGGCTTACCGACGAGCCACAGCTTGTAGCAGGTTTCATGGACAGAAACCTTGGTGCAGAGTCTGCGACTGCAACCGATGGTGCGAAAACACGTGGTTTGTACTATCAGTTCGGAAGAAAAGACCCATTCGTTGGCTCAACAGAGATTTATGACATTAATGGTACATCAAAAAGTACTGGTGCTACCATTGCTACAGGTAAGGTGACATTTGCCAAAGCTGTACAAACTCCTGCAACATTCTATACCTATGGTAGTGGTAACAACGATTGGGCTTCGCCTAACAACTACACATCAAAGAACTGGAACGACATTTCAGAGAGTGACGGAAAAACTTTCTTTGACCCTTGCCCAGAGGGATGGAGATTGCCAACCAAGGCTGAATATAGCAACTTCTCAACCACGACATTCACTTGGAAGGAACTACTATCTGGTCGTACCTATAACGGCAATTGGTTCCCTGCTGCTGGTTGTCGCCACAGCGACGACGGTAGCGTGAGCTACGTGGGCAACGACGGCCTCTATTGGAGTGCATCGCCGAACAGCGAGAATTACGGTTACCGCTTGTACTTCAACAGTGGCGGCGTGAGTCCTGCGATCAGCGACTATCGAGCATACGGTTTCCCCGTGCGCTGTGTCCAAGAATAAGGAGGAACTTGTTTCCGACCTTTGATTCATTTGATTTATTTGATTCATTTAGGATGGGCATTAAAAGCCCATCCTTTCAATGCCGCCTGTGGCGGCCGATTTTCAAAAATATAAAATTACAGTTCAAATTATGGCAAAACAGGAAATATTAGAACGTGAGGATGCGCAATCCACTACCATCCATCTATATAAGGAAGACAACAACAGTAACAATAAACAATAGTCATAACAAAAACTGTAAATGAAGGACATGGAGAAAGCTCCAAGCATCAACCAGAGTCTCGGATGGCAACCTCACAGTGCCATCGAGAGCGTGTTATGTAAATTCAGTAACCCTCCTATGGCGTAAATGATGCGCCACTAGCGAAAGAGAAAAGCCAAAGGGCGTAGTCATAGGGTATGACGGATGAGAAGTCCAATCTTCATGTTGGCTTGCTACCGTAGCATTCCATCGTGAATTTAACGAGTGGTTACATCAACCCTGCTGCTGGTTATCGCAACAGCGACGACGGTAGCATGAGCAACGTGGGCAGCAACGGCAACTATTGGAGTGCATCGCCGAACAGCGAGAATAACGGTTACAACTTGAACTTCAACAGTGGCAACGTGAATCCTGCGAACAACAACAATCGAGCAAACGGTTTCTCCGTGCGCTGTGTCCAAGCATTTACAAATGCAGAGAGAATCCATGTCCTCTTTATCTTATGCAGAGCAACTTAGGAATGACCTCTTCCGAGCATACGAGGATGCGAGGAAGAATAAAAGGAACACCATCGCCCAACTGGAGTTTGAAAAAGATGCGGAGCACAATCTCATAGAACTGTACCACGAGCTGCTTGACGGTAGCTATGTGACAGGGTAGTTCACCATCTGTTGTTCAACTATATCGCTCCAATCTTCGAGAAAACATTTATATATGACAGTTATTCCTGTAGAAAAGAGAAAGGAACACTGTTTGGTGTAGAGCGACTAGAACATCATATTCGTTCATGCACCAACAACTATACACATACAGCCTATATCCTCAAACTGGACATTCAAGGCTATTTCATGAGCATCAACAAGAACATCCTCTACGGTATTATTTACAACAAACTCATGAAGCAATGGGAAGAGAAAGGCAAGAACTGTAACATCCCTGGAAAGAATCCGGAGTTTATTCTCTTCCTTGTAGAAAGCATCATCTTCAAAGACCACACACTGGACTGCGAGGTGATGGGCAACAAGAAGGAATGGATGCTGTTGCCAGCGTCCAAGAGCTTGTTTTGCCAGCCAAAGGGCATCGGATTGCCTATCGGCGACCTCACCAGTCAACTCTTCAGCAATATCTATCTGAACGAGTTTGACAACATGATAAAAAGAAGATTCAAGATAAGGCACTACGGAAGGTATGTGGATGACTTCTATGTAGTACATCCATCCAAGGCATACCTAAAGAGCCTGATACCAGAGATAAGAACATTTCTGAAGGAAAGGTTAGGATTGACACTTCATCCCAAGAAGATATACTTGCAACCCTATACCCATGGCGTTGCATTTCTGGGTGCTTTCGTCAAGCCATACAGAAAATATGCCATACCTAGAAGCGTGAACAACTTCAGGAGCAAAGCCAAGAAAATCATCTCGTTCTCAACAAGAGACGAGTTGACCATAGGGCAGTTGGAGGCAATCCGAGCCTCACTCAACTCTTATCTCGGCTATCTTGGACATTACAAGAGCTATAAGATAATACACAAGAGCCTCACAGGTTCCGCAGTATTCAAGCACCTCTATTTCGCAAGTGGTTACAAAAAGTCCATCCCATATAAGCGATACACCAACAAGAGAAGAGAAAGGTGCGAGATAGCCCATGACTTGAATAGAATATTAACAGCATAAATATAAAGACATATATGAAACAAATAGCATTTCTCATCATCAGCATTTTGATGCTTGGATGCAGCTCGAAACCTGTCACCAAGCCAAATCCTGCGGCAAGTTTCGTTTCCTTTTGGGAGGGCTTCGACTTTTCCAACAAGGCAATGACAAACAATCCTGGAGTAACAGAAGCCAAGTTCAAGGATTTCTGTGGCGACCTCATATTTTCCAGCAAGACAGAGAGAAAACAGCAGATAGACACATTGCTGTCACGTTCCAAGCAAGGGAGCAAGGAAATGTTTCTCGGTTTCATGGAATTGGCAGAGAAACATCTTGCCGACCCAAATTCACCGCTGAGGAACGAAGAATGTTACATTCCCTTCTTGGAGTATGCGATAAAAGAAGGGAAAATTGACGAAGCCTACAAGGAACGTTACAGTTTCCAACTACGTAACGCCCTGAAGAACAGAGTTGGCACAATAGCCAACGATTTCACATATATAACAAGAGAAGGAACAACAGGTACATTAAAGAGCATAAAAGCCAACTACACGCTCATTTATTTCAACAATCCCGATTGTCACGATTGTAAACGAGTGTATAACATCCTAGCAGGAGATAGCCCCACCCTCGCCCACCTGGTGGCTAGAGGAGAACTAGCAATCCTTGCCCTTTATCCAGATGAGTCTCTAACCTCTTGGAACAAGAACAAGGGAATATACCCTTATAACTGGATAGTGGCAAGATATGCAAGGGACATCGACCGAGAAAGGTATAACATTCCAGCCATTCCTAGTACCTATCTCTTGGACAAAAACAAGAAAGTTATATATAAGGATGCCATTATCGAGGCTGTAGAGAGCTATCTAAGACATAAATACAAGCTATAAGAAATTACATTCATATCAAGAAAAGAACAAAACAATAGTAAAAATTAAAACTTGAATTGGCTCATTCTTCTCTGTGAAGAGCGGAATGAGTCTTTAATTATACGATAAGCAAATTATCAGAAACCTACCATATAACAGGCATATGGAACATTAAAAATTAAATGACATGAATAAAAAGAAAACAAAAATAATCCATGTCCACTTCTTCTGTGGACACAAGAACTACTATTTTGGGAGTGTGACCGCCATCTTCAAGATGTTCACATCCAAGGAAATAGGCTGCACGGAAGCCTATCTTCGTCATCAGCTCACGGAGGAAGGCAATCATTACATCAACGCCCAGGTCTTGATAATAAGGTCTGTGCTACATAGATAAAACGGATGGCTTCCACACACAAAGGTAGAAGCCATCCGTTTTTACCTTACCACAAGGCAACCTTTCCAATACCAGGCATACTAAAATACGCAGAAATATTCATTGCCTTAAAAACTCTAGCCATTGTAGAGAATGAAAGATTTGCCCCCCTTTCCATCCGTGAGACTTGAGATTTTTTCACTCCAATCAAATTACCAAGTTGTTCTTGGGTCAAGTGTCTCTCTTCCCTTGCTTTCTTGATAGCTTCCCCCATCAAGAATGTTTTCAAATCAGCATCCAATTTGTCTCTTCTTGGTGTACCTTTCTTACCAATGACGCTATCCATCATTTCATCATGAGTATAAAGTTTCATCTGTTCCATACTTATTTATTATTAAAATATTCCTTTCTAATTTCTTCTGCCTTTAATATCTCTTTGAGAGGAGTTTTCTGTGTCTTTTTAACAATGCCGTGAGTGGCTACCACGAACGCCTCTTTATCCTTATCCCAAAATGCAAAAAGACGATATGCCTTCTTATTATACAGAGTTCGAAACTCCCAGATTTCTGAATTTTCAAGTTTCTTGAATAGCTCTTTATCTGTATAAAACCTACATTTATTGATATTAAAAGCTATTTTATCTTGAACCTTAGAATCAAGAGATTGCAAAAAGCTCATAGCTTCCTCTGTATAGAGAATTGTAAATTTTGGCTTTTCTTTCATGTGACATTATTTTTTTGCAAAGTTAGGAAAAAGTTCTAATATCTGTAAACTTTTTCCTAACTTTCTTGTTATATACACGAAAATTTAACACTTAGTAACAGTAAAAATAGCTCTTCTCAAATTTTAGGTTACTTTTTCAATCTCAGCCAAACAGCCTCATAGACAGAATCAATAGTGGCAGAAATCACGTTATCGGAGATTTCGAGTTTTTGCCAATCCTCATCCACCTCCGCCTCTTTCATCAAATCAACGATAGCCCTTTTGCAGTTATTATGCAAATGAAGTCTCTGTGCAGTAAAATCTATGTATTCCATATTTTGTTACGTTATGGAGAGGTGGTTAGCCTCTCCGTTACCTTTGTTAGTCAGTGATACGATAATAATAATCAAGTTCCTCCCCTTTCAAGTTGTTCTCGGCATACTCAGCAGCCATATCATACAACTGGTTGTAGAGTTTGGCAAGAAGAATGTTCTTCTTATACCATTGCCAAATCTTATGGTTCAACACCATCACCATTTCCGTAAGATAGGCATAGTTGCCTTTCCACTCAGTGAAAGCACGCTTGAACGTATCATTTACAGCCTCATTGCCGAACTTATCAGCGATGGAGAAATCCTCCCAAAAAGTAGTGATTGGTTTGTAACCAAGCTCACTTTCAACGTTCCACTTAGGAACACTCACTCTTAATGCAAGTCCTGTCATAATCATTCTATTTTATTGGTTCAACATAAATGAATTTATACTTCGGATTTCTGGAATCCTCTAGCCTTTACAGCTTTTCGTTCCGTTCGATCCGATATTTTTTTTATCATACCCCGGCGTGTCCGTCGTCCCCTGTAGCCTTTTTACGTGCAGAAAGGATGGCAGCCCAGCGAAGTCAGAACGCCAAGGAATTTGGTAGAAACTTTTCTGGAATACCCAAATATGCAATATTTGCGGAAGGCTTCCAGAAAAGTTTTAGCCAAATAAGGAGTCCTCTCCTGGTACTTGGCATCTGGCAGGGCTGCCATAACTTTGCACAGGAAAAAGCAAGGGGGACATCGAGCAACGCCGCTACTTGCAAATAAAAGATGAGGTCGAACAAAATGGACGAAAATGAAAAATTAGATACAAGAAAAATACAAGCTAGCTATAACTTATTGATTATCAGTAAAGAGAAAGAGAGTTATTAGAAAAAGAATATGTTAAATAAAAAGGTATATCGTGATTTTCGCCCCTATATTGCAAAAAAGTAGTTCCTTTGCACCCGAATTTTTAACAAAACAAAATCAAGACAATGGGAGCATTTTGGATATTCGCAGCAATATTGACATTTGTCTATATCGTCTATTATGCCGTTATAATGGCCATGGACACTGTAGGCGACAAAGGTAAGAAAAAGAAAGACGTAGAGGTGTTTGCCGTTGGCAATTCCTCACAAAAAGCGTTTGTCGAGGAACCAACCATCATCAAGGAAAAGGAAGCCTTGCCAGACACCTCTTCGGCAAAACAAGAAACCACCCCATCGGAAGCCACCGTCCAAGAGTCTTTCATCTCGCCAGAGGAAAGCGGCGAGGACATAGCCTCCAAGATTATGGCAACGGAAGACTCCGAGCTATATGCCAAGGCTGTGGCAGCCAAGGTTGAGATGGTGAAGGTAGTTGCCGAGAGCGAGGATGAGATAGCAGCCGCAGACTATGACGACAAACGCCTAGCCTTGTTGGTTGCCGAAGGCGATGATATGGCAGAAAGGATGAGCATATGAGAAAGATAATGAAGAAAAGGTATTTTCTAGCCTTTCTATTCACGGCAATATGCCTTACGGCCTCCGCCTCCTGTGGTACAACCGATTACAGCGGAAGCTCAGGAAAGCTCTATGACATGGTAGTATATGTCGTTGCCATGTGCAGTTTGACTGTTCAGCTACTATATGCCATTGCAGCCGTCCTGTCCATCTACAGTGCTACCAGCATCTACATCAAGTTGCAAGCAGGAGAGGAAGGCTTCACCAAGAGTGTGATGGTGCTTGTAGGCAGTTGCCTCTTCATGATAGGTGCAACCATCGTGATGCCAGCATTCTTCGGATTCAACTTTGGTTAAATAGAATTATCAATAATAACAATCAAAATAAAAAAGTATTTATGAAAATTAGCATTTTGAAAAACGCAGTAAGCGCAAAGGACTTTGTGTGCTCTGCAACCAAGGGCACAAAGGCTCTAGTTGGCAACCCAAGAGTAGCCATGGTGTTCACTCTCCTCTTTGTCTTTACCCTGGGAATGTTTGCCCAGAACACCGCAGGTGACTATTCGGCAGGAACAACAGCCTTGGGAACGGTGACCACCGAGATTGCCAAGTATGTTCCAGTAGTGGTGAAGCTCTGCTATGCCATTGCAGGTGTCGTTGCCGTGGTTGGAGCCATCTCCATCTACATTGCCATGAACAATGAGGAGAACGACATCAAGAAGAAGATTATGATGACCGTGGGCGCATGTATCTTCCTTGTGGCAGCTGCCCAGGCATTGCCATTGTTCTTTGGTGTAACCAACTAATCGTCATCAATAAATTATGGCAAATGAGAGTCAAGAGCAATATCCTGACTATCCAGTATTCAAGGGACTCCAAAAGCCCCTTGAATTTATGGGTTTAAGGGGTAGGTACATATATTGGGCTGCAGGAACCGTTGGAGGAGGCATTTTAAGTTTTCTCATCGGTTACGTTGCCTTCGGTTTTCTAGTAGGCCTTGTCTTGATTACATCCATCGTAGGCTTTGGAGGAGCGATGATATTCATCAAGCAGCACAAGGGCTTGCATTCCAAGCACTCCCCTGTGGGTGTTTTCATCCTTGCCCATCTTGCGGAACATCAGAAAAGATGAGCAAGTTTATCATTTAATAAATTCATAGATATGATTTTACTTTTCGTTTCGGTCGTTTTCATTTCCATCCTCGTAGGTATGGCTATTTCCGTAGGTGCGTTCGGCACTGGAGGAAAGAGAGCCAAGATCTTCGAGGATATTTATTTCAGCATAGAGGAAGTGGATGGCATCGGCGTGGTATATACCAAGAAAGGCGACTACTCCGCCATTCTGAAGATGGAGAATCCAGTAAGGAAATATTCCGCCGACACCGATAGCTATTACGAGTTCACATCACTCATGGCATCAGTGATGCAAGTGCTTGGAGATGGCTATGCCATCCACAAGCAAGACATCTTTGTGCGCAAGCAGTTCGACATGAGCAGCATCAAGGGCAAGAACAAGGATGCCAAGAAGCGTTTCCTCTCAGATGCCTACTTCCGCTTTTTCAACGGAAGAAGCTACACAGAGGCAACCACCTATCTCACCATTACCCAGAAGGGCAAGAGCGGCGGACTGAAAGCCTACGACAACAACAAGTGGAGAGATTTCAACGTAAAGATACAGAAAGTAGCCGACCGATTGAAGAGTGGTGGAATCACATGCCGCTTCCTTGGCGCAAGGGAGTGTCAGGAGTTTGCCGACCGCTTCTTTGCCGTTGACTTCAAGAATCCTACCACAGGCATGACCGACTTCAAGGTTGACAGTGAAGAAATCGGCATGGGCGACCAACATGTAAAAGTATATAGCCTGCTGGATGTTGACAACGTAGGTTTGCCAGGCATGATACGCCCCTACAGCGACACCGTGGTGAACAACTCGGTGATGCCAGAGGACTTGCTGTCGGAGCTAGACCATATCCCAGGTGTAGATACTGTCATTTACAACCAAGTCATCTTCTTCCCGAACCAAAAGAGGGAGATGGCAAAGCTAGACAAAAAGAAGAACCGTCACGCTTCCATTCCAAACCCATCCAATCTGATAGCCGTAGAGGACATAAAGGCAGTTCAAGACGAGGTGGCAAGAAATGGCAAGCAACTCGTATATGCACACTACAACCTGGTGATAAAGATAGAGGCAGACAAGGACTTCCAGAAAGTCACCAACAACCTAGAGAACATCTTTGCCAAGTATAACATCCATATCTCCAAGAGAGCCTACAACCAGCTGGAGCTGTTTGTGGCGAGCTTCCCTGGCAACTGTTTCCGTCTCAACCAAGACTACGACCAGTTCCTCACCATCTCGGAGGCCGCGTTGTGCCTGATGTACAAGGAACACCAGGCGAAGGGCGACAACTCCCCCTTGAAGTGTTACTATACCGACCGCCAAGGAGTGCCAATGCCAATAGACACGACAGGTAAGGAAGGAAAGGTGAAATACACCAACAACAGTAACTTCTTCGTCCTAGGTCCTTCGGGAAGTGGCAAGAGCTTCTTCATGAACACCGTGATGCGCCAGTATTACGAGCAAGACACGGACATCGTGATAGTAGATACAGGAGATAGTTACGAAGGCTTGTGCAGTTACTTCGAGGGCACCTATATTTCCTATAGCAAGGAAAAGCCAATCTCCATGAACCCTTTCAAGATTACCAAGCTGGAGTATGACCAGAACTTTGGCGAGAAGAAGAACTTCCTGAAGAGTCTCATCTTCCAGATATTCAAGGGAGCGGAGATGCCGTCCAAGATAGAGGACACCATCATCAACCAAACCATCGTGGAGTATTTCGAAGCCTACTTCAATCCGTTCGAAGGCTTTACCGACGAAGAGCGGCAGAAGATGAAGGACACCCTCCTTCTCCAAGACAAGACCAACGGCAAGTATGAGGAGTATGAGCAAGAATTGGAAGAGAAATATGGAGAGGACTTCGACTTTGAATCAGCCACGGCAGAGGCAAAAGATGGCAAAGCCCTCACCAGACAGCAACGCCTGAAGGGGAAGTTGCAAGCAGTCATCGATGACGCTGCATCCACCGAAGGTGAAAAAGAGAATGCCAAGAAGAAACTGATGCTTCTCACCCCGGAGGTGATAGAAAACAACTATCTCATGCGCATCGAGCGCAAGCTGGAAAAGATAGAGAGACAGAAGAAAAAGCTGAAAGTAAAGGAACTCTCCTTCAACACCTACTATGAGTTTGCCTTGGAGCGCATTCCTCAGATACTGCACCAACAACATATCGAGTTCAACATCAATGACTTCGCCGCCATCCTCAAACCTTTCTACAAGGGAGGAGAGCAAGAGTATATCCTGAACAACGACTTGGACAGTAGCCTGTTCGATGAGAAGTTCATCGTTTTCGAGATAGACAAGGTGAAGGACGATCCAGTTCTCTTCCCTATCATCGTGCTCATCATCATGGATGTGTTCACCCAGAAGATGAGAATCAAGAAAGGCAGAAAATGCCTGGTCATCGAGGAAGCATGGAAAGCCATCGCCACCCCAGTGATGGCCAACTATATAAAATACCTCTACAAAACCGCCAGAAAGCACTGGGCGATGGTTGGTGTTGTGACACAGGAGATACAAGATATCACCTCCTCCCCTATCGTGAAGGAAGCCATCATCAACAACTCCGACGTGTTCATGTTGCTAGACCAAAGCAAGTTCAAGGACAAGTTCGATGACATCAAGGCCACCCTCGCCCTCACCGACAACGACTGCAAGAAAATCTTCACCATCAACCGTCTGGACAACAAGGAAGGCAGAAGCCCATTCAAGGAAGTATTCCTGAAGAGAGGGCAGAACGGCGAGGTTCTTGGAGTGGAGGAGCCACCGGAGTGCTACATGGCCTATACCACGGAGAAAGCCGAGAAGGAAGCCTTGAAGCTCTACAAGAAGCTCATGGCCACCGACTACCAACATGCCATCGAGCAGTTTGTGAGCGACTGGCACAACAGCGGCATCAAGAAGAGCCTGGAGTTCTCCCAGAAAGTACTGAAGGAAAAGAAAGTGTTTTACTACAAGAACAAGCAATGAAAACCATGCGTAGATTAAGTGCCATAATAACTATGCTGTTGCTAGCCACCTTGCCGATATTCTCCCTGTCCTATCATGCGGTGAACGTTGACAAGGTGACGGCTGCAGCCATGACCGCAGCTTACGCTTCGGAGGCAGAGATGGAGGCGATGAACACCAGCAACCTGCAAAAGATCGTTGACCATTATAAGAGTGCCACCGTAGCCACTGCGGGAATTTTACTATCCAAGAAGAAGGACAGGGATGCCATGCGTAACCCTGGCCTTTTTGCGTCTGAGGAAAACTACTATTACAAGCGCATCCTCAACCTCGTGAAGGACGGTATCATGCCAAAGTTGATAACCGTAGCCTCCAAGATGGTGAAGCAACCCCAAAATGCCATCTACTGGGGGCCTTACCTGTTCAAGACCACCGAGAACGTGGAACAGCTTTGCAAGCAGTTCGAGCTAGTTTGCACCAATGGCAAGCTTAGTTTCAAGGATGTGACGTTCCTCCTTATCAACGATGACCTGCGAAAGATATTCGACCTAGCACAGATGGGTGCAAACACCAACTGGGGCGACCTGTTGGACAAACTTGGAGACTTTGGCGACGGACTCACGAAAGAGGACATACAGGAAGACTTCAAGAACCTTGGTAGCCTCTTGGCCTCCATTGGTGGAAACACCATCGACAGCAACTTGCAAGAAGGAAGCAAGATAGGCAGGATTTTCCACATGAAGCCAAAGGAGATTGCAGAACTCTACAAAAACTTCAAGGAGCAATACGACAAATACAAGAAAGCAGGAAACGTGGAGAACATCCTGATGCAAGTAATCCAGACCGCCGATGCCGACGGCGTGGCCAGACTTTTCAAGGTTGACGACTACAACATCACAGGCTATATCAGCAACTACATCAAGGAGATGCAGGGACAATATTACACCCAAAGATGGTACATAGCCCAGGTGAACAGTGGCTCGCAAGTCCTCGCCACCTACAAGCCGTCCCCACCTACCAACACCAACAACAACGACAACTGGCCAGGATGGACATTCAAGTGCAATTCCCAAAAGAAGACAGCCCCACCCTATCCAACCCTCACCACCTCGGAATACAATCAGTTAAAGAGCGCAGCCGAGAGTGAGACAGGATGGAATGCGACTAAAAAAGCTGATTACGAGAAAAAGGATCCAGGACATACCATAACCCTCAGCTATCAGACCGTTTCCTATAATTACATCTGGGACAAGAGCGGAGGAACCTTTTCGCATTCCAAGCACGAAAGAGGTAAGCATTTCTGCGTATATATGACAGTTACGGACACTTGGAACATCAAGGATGAGGTGTATGAGGAAATCTTTGATTCCCAGACCATGAACCTGGAAATCTTCAAGAAGAAGATGGAATCTCGCTTGAAATACTACCAAGACCAAGAGGCCGACAAGGAAGGCAGCACCCTCTCCTATAAGCTGTGCTCCGACCCACCAAGATACTATGCCATGGCCGATGAGAAGAAGATGGAAGGCTGCAACTCCGTAAGTTTCACAGCCACCTGTGACGGAGGAGCATCCCTAGGAGAAGGCAGCTTCAACTGGAAGGAGAATGGCAAGCAAGGCAGTTCCCTCAATGAGAAGTCAAAGGAGTTTGCCATGCGCAGCACCCCGGACTCAGAAAATAACAATGTGGATGACCTTCTCACCAAGCAAAAGGAGTATGAGGCACAGATTTCCACCTTGAAGCAACAGATTTCCAGCAACGACAAGAAGCAGCAAGAGCTAATAAAGCAAATTCAGCAAGCCCAGTCGTTGGGCAACCAGGACAAGGTGAAGAGCTTACGCAGCCAATATGATTCCATCACCAATGAGACGGCAAGCTTGAAGCAACAGCTCAACAATACACAGAAATTCCTCAACGAGTTGAACAACAATGTAAACGAGTATTACGAAGACCTTGCCGACAACTTGGACGGTCCCTACAGAATACCATCCAACATGAAGGAATTGGAAGGCATGTACCAGCTACAATGGACAGACGATGGCAACTGGGTGGAAGGCAGCAGCCAATATATCTTTGTAAGACATGGTTATTGTCCGTCGGTGAAGTCAACGGTGACCTATACAGCCACCCTCACCTTGCAACAGAAACCAAAGTATTTCCTTGGAATCAGAATCCATCGAGCCATATTGTCCGTGGATTTCAAGCTCACTAGCGAGTATTCCAGCGACAATGTCGTGGCAGTCATCAAGCTAGACATGAACAAGAGCGAGAAAGAAAGAGCCGACGAGGTGAATGCCAAGCTGAAGGAATTGATGGAAGACATGCCCAACTGCAGCATCAACATCAAGTACAACTATGCTTCAAAAGCTGATGATGACGAAGACGAAGACGGCATCCATCTGCTATGGGCTAGCGACCGCCTGGATGTAGCAAGAGAAGTTGACTACCAGCTCACTTCCATCTACTCACAGCTTGTCATCTTGGAGAAAGTGATGCAAGACAGAGAAACCATCCTCGACTTCCTGAAGCACAAGATATTCGATGTAGTGAGCAGGGCATCCAGAGGAGCCATCGCCGAGTATGCACTTACAAGATGGGAAGATGCAAGTATGGCGGCAATGAAGAAACAGGCAGGAGTAGAGGACAAGAAAGAGAATACCCCATCCACACAAAAGTCTGACAAAAACGTTTAAGGTCACAATTTGTGATTTTGAAAATGAATATAAATATGGTAGATACAACAGAAAAGATAGAGAACAGCGAACTGGTCACAAATCGTGATCAGTTGGTTGTCGTGGATAACATAGAGTCTCTAATAAAAGTTATTAGAGGACAACAAGTTATGCTTGATAAAGATTTAGCAATGCTATATGGGGTAGAAGCTAAAGTTCTCAATCAGGCTGTTAAACGCAATGTTGAACGCTTTCCTGATGATTTTCGGTTTCAATTGACAAAGGAAGAATGTTTAAGGTCACAAATTGTGACCTTAAACGAAAAACAAGGTCAACATCTCAAATATATGCCGTATGCTTTCACTGAACAAGGTGTGGCAATGCTTAGTAGTGTTCTCCGTTCAAAAACAGCCATTGAGGTCAATATACAAATCATGCGAGCCTTTGTTTCCATGCGTCACTTCATGGTGAATAATGCTTCTGTGTTCAGCCGCTTGGAAACAATAGAATATCACCAGTTGGAAATTTTACAGCATCAACAAGATACAGACAAACACTTGCAAGAATCCGACAAGCGTATAGAAGAAGTGTTCCGTAGATTGGATGAGGGTAACGCAAAACCGAAGCAAGGTGTGTTCTACAATGGGCAAGTTTATGATGCCTATACTTTCGTGTCCGACTTGATTAAGAGTGCGAAGAAACGTATTGTCCTTATCGACAACTATGTTGACGAGACAGTACTGACATTGCTCGATAAAAGAGATAATAACGTGTCTGCAATCATCTACACTCAGCTGATAAGCCGTCAGTTCCAACTCGACATAGACCGCCATAATGCTCAATATGCACCGATTGATGTTGAGACATTCCGTTTGTCGCATGACCGCTTCCTTTGTATAGACGATGATGTATATCACATTGGAGCCTCCATCAAAGACTTAGGTAAAAAGTGGTTTGCCTTTTCCAAGTTAGACATACTATCCCCAGATATGCTCATTGAAAAAATAAAAAGTAACAATTAAAAACGAACGGTATGAGAAAAAAGAACCATAGGTACTATACCTATTATATAATAGTGACATTATTGGCATTGCTCCCGATGAAGGGGCATGCCCAGTTTGGCATCAACGACATGCCATCCATGGAAGCGATGATTTCCAACCACAAGAAAGTAAGGACAGCCTTGGATATAAGAATGATAGCGGAGCTAGGAGTAGAACAGGCACATGAAGGCTCGCAGAAAAGCATCGAGGAATATCAGGAATCCAGCAAGAGGCTTGATAAATACAAACGCTGCTTTGACATCATCGACCTCATTTTGAATGGAACAGCCACGGCTTTTCATGGAGTAAGAACCTATCAAAGCTGCAGTAGCAACATCAAGAGCTACCTACAGCTTCTGAACGAGTATGAGGAAAAGATACTCTTAAAGGGCAAGATATGGTCATCGGACACCATCATCTATACAACAAGCAAGCAAACCATAGAGGATATAAAAAGTTCCGCTTCCAGCATCTATAAATCCTATATAGATTTGTCAGCCTACCTCACAGGAACGGCAGAGTGCAAGACAGAATCCATGATGCTCTGCTTGCAATGTATCAATGAGAACATGGATGCCATCGACGCATCTGTCAGGAACGCCTACCTAACCCTTTGGAGCTATATGACCATTCGTCTGGGGTTCTGGAAGAAAGAGATATTCAGAGCCAAGACCATCAGGGAGATGGCATTGGAGGCATATGACACATGGAAGAAATCGCAGTACATTGCCTACAACAACCTTCAAAGCCCTTCCACCGAGAAACATAAGGCTTTGGGAGGAGGGGGTATTCTCGGCGGCAGGTCAAGAGAA
>OLSX01002479.1_pt1 | contig 16246 bp, 19 predicted proteins | sample 1673141 | NCBI WGS metagenome assembly OLSX01 (sample SAMEA3136759, study PRJEB25190) | human gut metagenome | biome: human gut; feature: human-associated habitat; material: faeces | place: Austria | collected 2013
TTGCGGATTTATGTACCGCTGCGTTTTTGTAGAGCGAAAGCGTGTTTCCGTGATCCATGCAAAAATTTATGAATGCGGCAGCCGATTCTTTTGCATTGTTTAGGGACGAAAGGTTTGTGACAAATGAGATTTTATTTGCAAAAAATGACAGGCATGCTATGATTATGATAACTTGTTTTGACGGATGAGTTATACATAATATTTTTATAGTTTGGAGAGGATTGTATGGAACGGGATCAGGTTTATTTGGTAGAAGGATATCAGTTCAGCTCCAGAGAAGAGGCACAAAAGGCTGAGAGAGAGCTTGCCAAGGTTAAGGCGCTGAATGAAAAACTGGACGAAGAGAATTTGCAGGCGATAAAAACGTTGTATGTTACGGCGTTGGACCAGCAGGTGTTTGAGACGCAGATCGGGCTGTCCTATCTGCGTAATCTGCAGGTTCATCTGATCGCGGAGGGAGAATTGAGAGAAGACGAAAAACCGATCCCCGTCCTGTATTCCAAAGCGACGCTGGAAACGGAAAAAAGGCTGATGAAGGAAGATTATGCTGCGGCTGTGGGGCAGATGAGGGACGATATGAAAAAGAAGATCGACGGGCAAAAGGAGCTTGTAAGGCAGGCGCGGCAAAAATGCCGGATTCTTATGGCGGCTGTGGGCGTCCTGGCGGTTTTGGTCGTCGCCATGTTTGCGATCACGCTGACCGGAAAAAACGAAAATATCCTCAATTACAAAAATGCCGTGACCAACCAATACGCCGAATGGGAGCAGGAATTAAGCGAGCGGGAAGACGCGGTCAGACAAAAGGAGCTGGAGCTTGGCATCGAGCCCTAAAAAGCCGCATCTTTTTATGGAGCTTGATAGAGAAAACGCAGGATTTCACAAATTTTACATATTCGTTTTATATAATATCTGCATATAATATTTGGGAGGAAGCGTATGGAAAAACTGAAAATACTTGTGGTCGATGACGAAAGCAGGATGAGAAAGCTCGTCAGGGACTTTTTGGTCAGAAATAATTACGAGGTAATCGAGGCGGAGGACGGCGCGGCGGCGCTGGATCTTTTTTTTGCGGACAAGGATATCGCCCTGATCCTTTTGGATGTTATGATGCCCAAAATGGACGGCTGGCAGGTATGCCGGGAGATCAGGGCTTATTCCAAAGTGCCGATTATCATGCTGACGGCGAGAGCGGATGAAAGGGACGAGCTGCAGGGCTTTGAACTCGGAGTGGACGAATACATCGTCAAACCCTTCAGCCCTAAAATACTGGTGGCGAGAGTCGAAGCGGTGCTTCGCCGCAGCGTTACAGGAGCGGTCGGGGAAGAAATGCTGACGGCGGGGAAAATAACGGTCAACAAAGCGGCTCATATTGTTACCATTGACGATAAACAGGTGGATTTAAGCTATAAGGAATTTGAGCTTCTTACCTATTTTATTGAAAACAAAGGAATTGCGCTTTCCAGAGAGGTAATTTTAAACAATGTCTGGAACTATGATTACTTCGGCGACGCACGTACCATCGATACCCATGTCAAAAAGCTTCGGAGCAAGCTGGGGGAAGCCGGAAATTATATTAAAACCATATGGGGGATGGGCTATAAATTTGAAAGTGAGTAAATTTACCACTTGCATCATTAGCCTTTTTTCGGTATCCTAATCATATGTATGGTCAAAAGGGACCAAAACAAAAGAAAGGCGAGATTGATTTATGAAAGAACAAAAAGAATTTCAACCGTATATCCCGGCAGAAAAAATCACACCGGAAATTACGGTAACATCTATTGTGATGGGGATTCTTCTGGCTGTTGTATTCGGAGCGGCAAACGCATATCTTGGTTTGCGCGTGGGTATGACGGTTTCCGCATCGATCCCGGCGGCGGTAATCGCCATGGGAGTAATTCGCGTTATCATGCGTAAAAATTCCATTTTGGAAAGCAATATTGTACAAACGATCGGCTCGGCAGGAGAATCTCTGGCGGCGGGCGCTATTTTCACGCTCCCCGCGCTGTTTTTATGGGCGGCGGAAGGAACCATGGAAAAGCCCAGCATCATCGAGATTACGTTAATCGCATTGCTCGGCGGTCTGCTTGGCGTATTTTTTATGGTGCCTCTGCGTAACGCACTGATCGTAAGGGAACACGGCACGCTGCCTTATCCCGAAGGAACCGCATGTGCGGAAGTGCTTTTGGCGGGAGAGGAAGGCGGAGCCAACGCGTCTACCGTATTTACGGGTATGGGTTTTGCGGCGGCTTTTAAATTTATCATCGACGGCTTGAAGCTTGTGCCCAGCGAGGTATCTTTCCGGATTAAAAATTATGCGGGAGAGATCGGAACACAGATTTATCCTGCTGTTATGAGCGTAGGCTATATCTGCGGTCCCCGTATTGCGTCTTATATGTTTGCGGGCGGCGTTTTCAGCTGGATGGTGCTGATTCCCCTCTTTGTACTGTTGGGAGAAAATCTGGTGCTGTATCCGGGTACGGATACGATTGGAGCCATCTATGCGGCGAACGGGGCAAGCGGGATCTGGAGCAGCTATATCCGTTATATCGGAGCAGGCGCTTTGGCGGCAGGCGGAATTATCAGCCTGATCAAATCCCTGCCTTTAATCGTTACGACTTTCCGCGACGCGATCAAAGGAATGAGAGCGGGCGTAAAAGGCGGCAGTGAGCGGACGGCTCAGGACCTGAACATGAAAGTCGTCGTCGGAGCCGTTATCGTATTGACGCTTCTGGTATGGCTGGTTCCGGCTATTCCGGTAACCTTAGTCGGAGCGATTATCGTCGTTATCTTCGGATTTTTCTTTGCGACGGTTTCTTCAAGAATGGTAGGTATTGTCGGAAGCAGCAATAACCCCGTATCGGGTATGGCGATTGCAACGCTGTTAATTATGTAAATTGCAAGAATAAATTGCGTTTTATCAAAAATTTATGAAATTTGCACAAAGAAACCCAAAATCAGTTAAGCGGTTTCTTGTGCATGTTTCATAAATTCGATCGATGATAAACCACCGAATATTTTTCGCGGCAGGTTATTTATCCAATATTCTATATATTCCACATCCTCATCAGTCAGTTTACTGATATCCGCACCTTTGGGTATCCAGCGCCTTATAAGTTTATTAGCATTCTCATTACTTCCACGTTCACAGGATTTGTACGGGTGGCAATAATACAGCTTTGTCCTTCCGTTCCTGGTAATGCCTTCATAGTCAGCAAATTCAGACCCATTATTACAGGTAATGGTTTTGAACAGCTTTTTGAAATTCCTTTTACCATATGCCTTTTCAAGATCGTCCAATGCGCGGGTAACAGACAGAGCAGTACGATCCGGTATTTTCTTAATGATTTCCTGACGGCTTTTCCGTTCCGTAAGCACCAGAAGGCAGGCTTTGGATTTATCTTTACCACTGTAAACAGTATCCATTTCCCAATGACCAAAAGAAGCACGCAGGGCAACAGATTTATCACGGTCAGTAATCAACGGCTTTGCGGCATTATGCAAAGGGATCGTCACTATCTTATCTTTTTTTCTGTTTTCTTTTTTATAAGCAAGGCTTTTTCCGGTTACGTTAGGAATATAGCCGGATTTTACATAATTATAGATGGACTTTTCGCAAAGAGTGCAATTCAGATCAGGACGGCACCGGAGCAGGATACTGCAAACATAAGGACTATATTTTTTAACAGAAATTAAATAGCTGACATAATCGACTAATGCAAAATTGTTACTGGCTTTCGGCTTGCAGCCCTTTTTAACCTTATTTTCATTATATTTGCGCTGCCCGACATCAGCACAATATTTCATATAAGGTTTTAAGCTGGTATCCAGAAGCTCAACAGATCCCCGGCGGATTTCATTTCTGATTGTGTTTTCACATTTATCTAAAAGTTTCGCAATATCCTTTACTTTCATTTTAGCCTGTAAGAAAGCTTCTAACTTATATCTTTCCTGTTCAGTAAAATACTTATTTTTCATAATAATCCCCTTTATAAAAAAATAGCGCATAATCAAATTATGCGCCACAGTAAAACTATTCTATTGTACTTTCTATTGCATCTTTAAAATCATGAATTAAACAAATAATAAACAATATAACAAAGACAAAAGGCGGCAAAAAAACAAAAAATAAAAACATCATAATAAACGTATCCATAATTATACACCCCCTTAATTATCGTTCTCTTTTGAAAAAGTACGTAAATAGATAACTGGTTCCGAATCAAGTTTCTGAAAGACTAATTCGACCCATACATTATTAAATTTACTTATTGGTTTTCCGTCACAATCAAAGATATTCAGGACAATGTTTTTTTTACAATTACAGGAACGAATAAAAGATTGCAGTGCTGCACCATGAATATTACATACTTTAGAATTATCACATTTTTCTGGTTGCGACGTCGCAACCTGTGAAACATTATCCGTTTCCGTGAAACATTTATTTTTTATCTTCTTTTTGAAATCCCGAATATCCTTTATTGTCATATCCGGCTTTATTTTTGTTCGTTCATTCTCTGGAATACTTACCATTTCACAGAGCTGACTATAAGAATATCCACTATATTTATCATCAATAAACATCGTAAGAGAACCATCATTATATTGACCGTTTCTTTTAGCAAAATTTTTAAAAACAGAAATGCAGCGGGAAACAGCGCTTTTATCCATTCCTAAATTAGCAGAAGCAAATTCAGAAAGACTTAAAAAACCAAAATCTTCATAATACTTGCAACGCTCAAATTCATTTAAATGAAACCCGAGCCTTATAAAAGAACGTTGTATATCATTTAAATCAGTGTAAATATATTTAACACTGGTTCTGGCAGTTTCTCTTTCTTTTCCGAGATTATACATTCCATAAGATATTTTTAAATCCCTCTCATTTGAACAAATACTAATATCTACCTGCATAATTTACCTTCTTTCTACCCGTCAAGCCGATAGTGCAGCTATGATTTTATCATTTTAAAATACCACCATTTTTACTTTTTAAGTCATATAGATAAATATGCCAAAAAATATCTTGAAAAGTTTGAAGATATAAAAATCCGTGTACCAGAAGGAAAAAGGGAAGAGTATAAGCAATATGCCGCGTCAGTCGGGAAGAGCCTGAACCAACTGGTCATTGATCTACTGGAAAAAGAGATCAACAACTGATTTTCTTCATCCGGAAAAAGCATTTTCCGGACCTTTTCAATACAGGTAACAGCATCCTAATTACCTCCGGCAATAAATGTTATTTTATTGGATATATCCTGTTTGCAGGACTTCCGGACGTTATTTGTTCATAAAATCGTGTATAACTAAAGAAAGTTATGCACCATTTTATAAACAAATCACTGCAATCGGCTGTTGTACTTATTCCAATCGTGCATATGTGTATATCCTAAAAAGAAGGATATGCACATATACACAATTGCGGAAATGTGTATATTGTGTAAGAATACACAATATGCACACTTTTACGGTTAAAACCAACATTTCCCTTATTCCTAAAATCACAAAAAAATTAAATTGCTTTTTTAAAATCAGCTTGCCGGGAAACCGGAAACGGACGGATATATCCAATAAAATAACATTTATTACCGGGGGGTACAAAAGGATAAGAGAGGGGTATTTTATAAATACCCCCTAAGCCCCAAACCTTTTACAAGAAAATCGACCATATGTAATACATTTTTTCTTCAGAAATTTTGTCACACATTTCAGCCAGGGGCTTTTGTATTACATTTATTCCTTAAACACTCCATATCAAATACATAGTTTCTTAATTTTTCAGAAAACGAAAAACCACGATAATTATCAATTACATGAAAAGTTTCATCATCAAAGCGGATCGTTTTACTGATATGACAATCTAAAATTCTAAACATTCTATTTTTATCTCTCATAATTATCAACCTCATTTCATTTCTTATCATACCTGATCCAGTCATTTATCAATTCCATTTTTTCCTGTTCATAACATTCTTAAAAGGGAGTACTGTTCAGATCAATCCTTTTCCAACGGTTTATATAATCATCCGTATTAGCATAATCTACAATGCCGTTATCATTAAATTCTTTCACACAGGATATCCGTCTTAAAAAGGCAAGCCAAGTTTCCTTGTAATCTCTTTGAATATCCGTATACTGACTTTCCAAGGATACATTTGAATTTATAAACACTTTTGTATAACAAGCTGTTTTGTTGTTGTATCTGCAAGGAAGATCAAGGGGATAGCCGTCTAAATAATTAAGCATATCCTGTATACGGAGCGAAGAGCGGAACTCTTCAAAGACAATGATATCCTGCCCCTTATAAGAGTCAAAAGGATGGGAATAATCAGTGATCCGGTATACGTTTTCATACCCGTAGCGTTCCATGATTTCACGTGTTTTTCCTTTGCCCGTTTTACCGAAGCGGTATTCAACTTCCAAAGTGCGGAAGGTATTCTTAAACTGTTCATTCTTAATGACCTGACGGCAATATTCAATTTTATCAAGCTGCATCATGTAATCGGGATTGATTTCCATGATCTCATAATTACTTAATCCATCTTTGATACATTCATATAAAAAATTTAAGTCATTCCTTCTGCCCTGGTTTTCTTCCGGGCATTCCCCACTCTCTTCAAAAGTATCTTTCAAGTTGGTATCCGACTTGTCACTGTTTGCATATTTACCTTCTTTGCGGATATAATCACGGTTAGCCTGATTAGTACCACGGCAGAAATCTATATGTGCTGGAGGAAATTTATTTTTTACTGTCTTAAACTTAACAGGTGTATCTGACTTAATAAAAAGATGCGTATGGTATGTAGACTGTTTACCGCCGATCTCATCACACATACACCAGTAACGGACAGCTTTAAATTTTGAAAGGATCAGCTTAATATTTTCATGAGACATATCATGATCAGACGGATTGTTAATAGTTAAAAGCCATTTCCGGCTTTGTGTATTATCATCCATAAAATCCCCTAAAAAACTACAGAAGTAATAAAATTACATTAAAAACTACAAAAAAACTACAATTTAAAACCCGGTAAAAATGCGGGTTTGAACCAAAAAACTACAAACTACAGAAGTTGCCTAAGGGTAATACTAGCCCTTAGGCAACCCTTGACGCAATGAACCGAGGGCGCGCGGGCTTTTGGCGCTGGGCGGTGGCGCAGGAGCGCCACAGGCGCCAGTGCCAGCCTATCGCACGCCCTACCTTGCGTAAAGGGCAAGGCAAGTTGCCTGTTTTAATCGCTGTTATATTTCACATGAGGTACAACATAAGGTACAAAATCAGAACAGCTTAACTGAACACACGACACATTAAACGGATATTCAAAGCCGTCACAACCTGCATCAGGACAATCCGCACAGCAAACGGAGCAGGAGCAGTCAAGACAACCCGGAGGATCATCCTCATCATTCATATCTTCCGACATACATTGCTTAAATTCCTCAACATCAAGCCTGCGACCGCAGTAAGGACAATATTTAAAGTAACATAAAGCAGAAGAATAAACATAAATATGCCCGCAGGAAGTATCTGCAATAATACCAGTTTCATCCTTTTCACGTTCCCAAACGCAGACATCAGAATTTTCCGTTTTTTTACGCTTTAATAAAGCATAATCCAGCCGATCAGCAGCGGAAGCAACAAGAGCAACCGGAAAAACAACCGAAAAAATAAGGTCACTGTCCACGGCATCAAGACCGACAGCGTAGACAAAATAAAAAACCGCGAAACAAATGATAAAAGCATACCAGAAACAGCACCCTAAAAAATCAGCCGTCTTTAATAAAATTTTCTTCATAAAAATTTCCCCCTATCTCTTTTTACGTATTTTACGGAACTTACGGGAAGGCGTAAGAATAGCACTGGTATCCGTACTATAACTGCCCAGGTTGTCAAGGATTTCCTTTTCGGAAAGGATATCCCCCGTTTCGATCTTTTTGTTCAGCTTTGCAACATTAGCAAAAGTATCATATGCATTGTAATTTTTATCACGGACAAAGAAACCACCTGATCCGATGGACCTGATCAGACGGTACGATCCGGCATTTTCCAATTCTTTAGGGTCATAAAAATAATGGACACACAAACGCCAGACTTTAAAAGCATATATAACCTTTGAAGTAACAGTCCTCATAAGAGCATCAATCAACTTAAAATCCTGCGAAGTAAGTATAAGCGATATATGATTATGACGGCAGGTTACGATATCCTTCATGACCAAAGGATTAAGGTTGTCCTTAAAACTCCGAGAGTTTAATTCGGAGCTTGCTTCATCGATAAAAAAAACGCTGCAGGTAAGTGTATTATTTTCCTCGTCCACAATTTTACAGGCAGACGCCGCATTACATATCTGGGAAAGGCTTGTAAAATCCTCATACGGGATATTTTTAAACGCAACATTTGAAATAATACGGACCTTCTGCACAACAAATTTCTTCCGGGAAAAATCCCATACAACACGGTCATTGTACGCCTTATAGGTACTCTCTATGTACTCAACGGCGGAAAGGGTTTTCCCGCCGCCAAAATCAGGGGCACAGTAGCACCAGATTTTTCCCATTTCCAAGTTGCGCCACTTCTTATACCGGATATACCTGTATAAATCCAACGGAGCATAAAAGAGCACATAAGGAAGCCCTGTTACAATAATTCTTAAATAGGGATTATAAATACAAAAAGCAATAAATATAATCAAAATCAGTAAAGACATCATCACACCCCCTAGCGTCTGGCATTTAAGTTAGCAATGTTTTCGTTCAGAGAACACAGGATACGGACCATAAAAATGACCACAAAACAAGCCATAAACAAATAGACCATAGCCTGCAGCAATTCGGGAAACGTCCGGGCGTCAGATATTGCCCCGACACCGAAAAAATCAATAATTCTGTTTAAAATATCCATGGCTTAAACCCCCTTCCTGACAAAAATAGTGATAAAACAGAAAAATGAAACAAGGACAATCAGGATCAGCAGAAGGCTGTCAGTCAGTGAATAATCCTCTAACTTTGTTGTCATAATCGAATTTTGCGATACCGAATTTTCCGACAGTGTCATAGAAACCGACTGTTCAAGCAGACGGTTGTTTTCTTCCAGAAGGGCATTCTGAGACACCACGCCGGCATTGATATCATGCAATGTATCAAGCAGATCTTCCCTGTATTGCTGATCCAGCTGTTCCTGCTCTTCCTGTTTTAGTTTGTCCTCATCCGACGGTTCAGAGTAATTACAACAGTCCTGCAGAAATTCCAACAGTGAAACCTGGTTGTCCTCAATCGTAACAAAATGGTTGTCCAGCACGTCCCTGAACGCATCAGTAAAGGCATGATACAGGCTGTTATAAGTTTCATCCGTCTGTTCCGGAGCAGGGACGGAAGAACCGGAAACAGTTTCTTCCACCGGTATAATTTCAAGATTTTCAAGTATATCCAATATTCACACCCCCTTTAATCGCCAATCAAAAAGTGACCGATAAACCAAAGTAAAAACGAAAGCAGAAGAGTATATACAAACAGATCAAGGAATGAAAAAGAATGACTTCCAATGGTCATTTTGTAGCTGCGAAGCCACCCCCAAAAGGTTAAAAACGGCTGCAATATCTCTTCATCACTAAATGTCGAATGAGAACCGCCACCGCCGCCATGAATAGTAGCAAGATAATACATATTTAACACCTACCTTATTTACGCAGAAATGATATAAAACCGCCAAGCAGAACCAAAACCAGCAGAAGGCTGATACATTTGATAAGCTCATCCGGCACCATGGGAAACATGGCAGTTAAAAAGTCCACAAAGCCGGAAGGGATAACGTCAATCGCATCCAGCAGGGTATCAACAATAAAATTCAGTATATCGCCTAAAATTTCAACGAGCTTACCGAACACCTTAACAATGACATCGCCGATTTTACCGAGACCGTTCAGAAGGGAATCTAAAACACCGCCGCCGGAAGAACCGGAATTAGAACCGCCGCCTGATCCGCCGCCACCGGAACCGGAACCATAGTAATAATTGTAGTTGGTACTGTAGTCATTTATTTCCGTCTGAGTAATGGAATTGTCCGTAACCTCTCCGGGGGTATAGCCGGGCATGAATTGACCACAAGTTCCGTTAGATGTTCCTTGTTTCATTGCTGTTACCGAAACATAAACAGGAAAAGCACCGTTAAAATCTGTAAATATTTGATTTTGCGTATCAACAGAGCTGTTCCAAGATGCGCGCGTAGATCCAAACTTTGTAGTAGTTCCGGAACCGTATGTATTAGTGGCAAGTGACATGTCAAACGTTTTAACTTCCTCCACATCATCAATTTCCACCCATTCATCAGACGCATTTTTATAAACCAGCTTACTATTAGAACCTGTATCACAAAGATAAAATTCAATCCATGTATAATTTTGCTGCCATTCGTCATCAAACACATTTACAGAAAACTTACCCATGCCGGAAGTGACTTCCGAAGAAACACCGCAAACATCGGCGTCATGAACGCGGATTGTCCAACCGGATATATTTTTATAATTGTTATAGCTGTGAGTAGCCCGGCAGATAGAAAAAATCTTATCCGGATTACTTTCAACAAGTGCGTAAAGTTTAGAATAAGCCGATTTTGTGGCAAATGAAGAAGCATCAATCTGAACGGCAGAAGGCAAATACATGTTCTGATAAGTTATTTCACTTTCCGACTCCGATTTTATAAAATTGATAAATGCTAACCCATTTTCATCAAATGCAAATGTTTCAGTTTCATCATCATAACGAGTACCCGCAGCTAACATTTCAGCATAAGAGTCATACTCATTTGAATGAGCTTGCGTAAAACGCAAAAATAAATCATCCATTTGTTCATGGGTTTTCCCAGTCGGAAAAGAAACAAGTGCATCCAAAATGTTTACAAAATTTGTATTCCAATACATGGTTTTTTCGCCAAAAGTCCAGGCATCCATACCTTTAGGATCATCTATAGAAGAAGCAAAAACAATATTACTATTCAAAATAAATGTGCTAATAAAAACACATATAAGTATTAAAAATCTTTTCATATTTAAAAACCTCTGTTATAATAAACATAAAGGAGTGATAAAATGACAAAAGCACTAAAAATAATACTAGGAATAACAATATCAATAATTTTATTGCTAGTATTAGCCATGATAATTCCAATGATAATATCAGCATAAATAAAAAAGAGGGGGAAATAACCCCTCTTTTTATTTGCGATATATTTTCAAAAGGAGATTTCAAAACCCCATATTTTTTACTTTTCTCCGCTTATCTACGACGACCGAAAAATGCAAACGCCACGCCGAGCAATGCAACGACGATAGACGCAACGATCTTGATAGATAATACGGGTTCGGCGAGCATATAATCGATCAGATCGCCGATCAATCCCAAAACTGCCTGAATTTGAGTACTTAAAGCTTCCATAATTACACCTTCTTTCTTCTTTTTTCTTAAATGCTTTTATTGTTAAAATGTACATTATAACCATTATTAAATGATTAAAGGGAAACGCCCGGAGCCGAACCGGGATAGTACAGGTATGTAACCTGACTGTTTTACCGTTAAATTACATTTCCGGATCATGGCTGATGATTTCTCATCAGCCAAAATATAAGGGGATTGATATGTAAAAACTACTTAACAGCTTTCGCCGTTGTAGCAGTTTCCTTGCCGTCTGACGCCTTCTGATCCGCAGGAGCATCGTCCTTTTTATGGGATAATACTTTAATGCCGGATAATGTAGCGGCATTATTGAAACCGGGTTCAAAATACAATTCAACTATATCCCCGGGGAACAGAAACGAACAATCTACACTGTTTGTCCAAACAGTAGAAGCCTTCAAACCAATAGCATCCGAATTTTTCTTTTCATAATCGGAAAATTCGGAAGTAAGATGCAGTGTAAAACTTCTTCTGCCGTTTTTTTCATAGTTTGTAATACCTGTGATTTGTGCTACCATTTTTCTTTACCTCTTTCTTTCTCTTAATCTATTTGTTTTTATGTAGCAAGCTAGGAAATTGCAAGATAAACCAGCGGGAAATACATCGCAAAAACCACAAGTCAACCTTGCAATTTCTTACGGAAAATAGAAAATGAAAATTCTATAAAATACCTCTTACATTTCTTTACTTCCTTAAAAAAATGAAATATCCTAAAATCAAAAACCCACTTTTCAAAAATAAAATAAATCAATTTTCTTTCAAAGAAGAGGAGGCTAATACTTTGACGTTTCAAACAATATTAAACATTTTAGAAATTATAAAAACTCTTTTCAAAATGCCCTGGCTTATAATCACATTGCCAGTCTTGTTAGAAATAGCCTGTAAAATAAAAAGAAGGCACTAATAAAACCTCAAAACGCTTGATAAAAAAGTCAAGCGTTTTTTCTATTTTTCCTAGCTCAATTTAATTTTACAGTTTAGACAACGCTGTTAATTACGACGATTGTATTGAAATCCACCGGAGACGGCGGCATACACGGTATGCAGGGAGCGATTGCCATCGGTTCCATCATCTGTATCGTAGCTGCAATCGCAGGCGATACGTCGCAGGATTTAAAAACCGGCTATCTGCTTGGCGCAACGCCTAAAAAACAGCAGATCGGAGAAATCATCGGCGTAGTGGCTGCGGCGTTTGCCATCGGCGGCACTTTATATCTGCTGGATCAGGCATGGGGCTTCGGATCGGAAGAGCTGGGAGCGCCTCAGGCTACTTTGATGAAGATGATCATTGAAGGCGTTATGGGAAATAACCTTCCCTGGAACCTGGTATTTATCGGCGTATTTATTGCAATTGTGGTTGAGATTATCGGTATTCCCGTTCTGCCCTTTGCCATCGGCGTGTATCTGCCGGTGCAGTTAAACGCGTGTATCATGGTAGGCGGATTGATCCGTCTTGCCTTTGATAAGATGAAAAAGGACGAAAAAGAGAAGAAGGTTATTATAAACGACGGCATTTTATTCTGCTCCGGCATGATTGCGGGAGAAGGACTGGTCGGAATTTTACTGGCTTTCTGCGCCGTGGTTGGAATTGATCAACTATTTGACGTATCCGGCATACTCAATTTATCGTCGGCTGCCTCCACGATCGGAAGTCTGGTTGTGTTCGCGCTGATTATTTTGAGCGTGTGCAAATTCTCCGTCTGGAAAAAGAGGAAACAGGAAACAAACAATGAGTAAAAAACAGACTGTATCGGAAAATTATCTGGAAAGATGTCCGTTAAGAGCGGAGGGGATGGACTGGATCGTGGACGAGCAGGGTCTGGTTACCTTAAATATTGAAAACAAAGGCGTTTTTAACCGAATCGCCCAGAAGCTTTTCAAAAAGCCGAAAATCAGTTATGTTCATCTGGATGAATTAGGGAGCTGCGTCTGGCAGCTCCTTTGTGAAGATAAAAATATAATTGCGCTGGGCGAAGAAGTAAAGGAACGTTTCGGCGAAAAGGCGGAGCCGCTGTATGAGCGGCTGGCGAAATACTTTCAGATATTGGACAGCTACCATTTTATTACATGGAAACAGCAATAACCGGAAAGCGCAGGGAAATCGTAAAAACAGGCAGGTCGTGAAGCTTATCTGCCATGGAACGGATTGGACTCTGCGCTTTTCACATAATGGACATATTCTCATATTATAATAAAAACTAAAGCGATAAAATAGGATGTCATGTTATTATAATTGTAGGAAGAGAAGATGAAAACGAAGCATTCGATCAAAACTCAGTTGCTGTTGGTGGTTCTGACCATTGTTACCGGGACGATTCTGTTGTGCTGGATTTTAAATAACGGTTTCCTCGGAAAATACTATCTGCAGAACAAGCAGCTTGTATTGAAAAAAGCATATCAGAATATCAACGAAGCCACCAGTAACGGAAGCATTCAAAGTGAAGAAGTGGAAAATGAGCTGCAAAGGCTTTGCGGCATTTATAATATCAGTGTTATCGTCATTGATGTGGATAATAAACTGGTCCAGTCCGCCGGGACGGATTATAAGATTATGATGAAATATCTGCTGGACCGCGTCTTTGTGGAAAACAGCGGAGATTATGAGCTGATCGAGCAAAACGACAGCTATATTATGGAAATTGCCCACGAAGCCGTAAGCGATATGACTTACATTGAAATGTGGGGGACGTTGGATAACGGCAATCTTTTCATGACTAGATCCGTAATGGAAAGCATCCATGAAAGCGTCCGGATATCCAATCGTTTCCTTGCCTATGCGGCGGTGACGGCTCTTTTGATCGGGGGCGTGGTGGTTGTAATCATTACCAAACATTTTACGACGCCCATTGTGTCCCTGACAAATATTTCTAAGCGGATGGCGGATCTGGATTTTGAAGCGCGTTATACGGGAAAAGAAAAAAATGAAATCGGCGTTTTGGGAGAGCACATGAACCAGCTTTCTGAGAAGCTGGAGAGCACCATTTCCGAGTTAAAAACGGCAAACAACGAGCTGATGAAGGATATTGAGCAGAAGGAGCAGCTTGATGAAATGCGTAAGGAGTTTATCTCCAACGTTTCCCATGAGCTGAAAACGCCCCTTGCCCTGATTATGGGGTATGCGGAAGGGCTGAAGGAAGAAATCAATCAGGATTCGGAGAGCAGAGAGTTTTATTGCGACGTCATTATAGATGAAGCCAATAAAATGAATACGATGGTCAAAAAGCTGTTGACGTTAAATCAGTTGGAATCCGGAAACGAAGTCGTTACGATGGAGCGGTTTGATATCCGGGAGCTGATTGCCAATTATCTTTCGTCCGCGGATATTTTGATTCAGCAAAGCGGGGCGGTTGTCAATTTTGCGGAAACGGAACCCTGTTATGTATGGGGGGACGAATTTAAGGTAGAGGAAGTGTTTATGAATTATTTTTCCAACGCCTTAAATTACGTAAAAAATGAAAAGCGGATTGAGATTTCGTTTGAAAGAAAAGAGGACGTAGTGCGCGTTTGCGTATTCAATACCGGAGATTCAATACCGGAAGATTCTCTGGCTCATTTATATGAAAAGTTTTATAAGGTGGACAAGGCAAGAACCAGAGAATACGGCGGCAGCGGCGTAGGACTTTCCATTGTAAAAGCCATTATGGATTCCATGCACCAGCAGTACGGCGTTAGCAACAGGGAGGACGGCGTGGAATTTTGGTTTGAATTGGCAGTTAAATAGTGATAGAATACAAATAACAGTCCGGGGAGGGACGATACATGAAGAAAAAATTGTTTTCTATTATATTGATGGGCTGTCTGATGCTCGCGGCTACGGGATGTACTAACGCGATTCCCGATATGACGGATGAACAGATGACGATGGTAACGGAATATGCGGCGGCTTTGCTGTTAAAATATGATGCGGATTACGAACCGATGCTTTTAAACGACGAAAGGCTGGCTCAGGAAGAAGAAATGCAGCGTCGTGTTGCCGAGGAAGCGAAACAGCGCACGGATGCGGAGGCGGAAAAGGAAGCCGCAGAGCAGGAAAATGCAGACCGGGAAAACGGCGGGAACGGAGAAAGTGCGGAGAGCGCTGAACGGACGGACCCGGCGGAATTTTTGGAATTGAGCGGAATTACCGTTTCCTGTAACGGCGTGGAATTTTATGATTCCTATCCGGACAGCGGCGACGATCTGTTTTTTGCCGTGAATGCTTCCGAAGGCTGCAAACTTGCCGTGATCCGTCTTACAATGACCAACAACAATGCCGAGGCGTGCGATGTGGATATTTTAAACAAAAACGTCCGGTTTAAGGCGTCTTTTAACGGCGGGGAATATCATAATACCATGGTAACCATGCTGGAGAATGATTTTTCCGTCTATGCGGGGACACTGGCGCCGGGAGAGGCGGCGGATACGATTTTGATGGTGGATTTAAAGGCGGAAGAGTGTAATCCGGTCGAGAGCCTGAACTTGTATATCAAGTACCAGGGGAAGAATATAAAAACGGCTGTGTATCCTTAACATGACCGGCACGTTTTGACAAAATTGTCCTATTTTGTATTTTTATGGGAACAATTGCAAAAAAGGAGTTTTTATTGTTGACACTTTGAGAAGATAATGATATATTGATATCCGTTGCGGGGCAAAAGAAAGTCCTTAAGAAGTCCCTGCAGCGGATATTTTTTATCCTGTTTTTTTCTCCGCAAAGGCTGAATGTCAAAAAGCGGGAAGCAAAAAAACAGAAATAAAAAATTAAAAAAAGTGCTTGACGTAATCGAGATGATGTGCTAGTATATCACTGTTGCGCGTC
>OLSX01002482.1_pt1 | contig 16238 bp, 9 predicted proteins | sample 1673141 | NCBI WGS metagenome assembly OLSX01 (sample SAMEA3136759, study PRJEB25190) | human gut metagenome | biome: human gut; feature: human-associated habitat; material: faeces | place: Austria | collected 2013
TCATCACAGCAGCATTGTTGTAGTCTGCCACCGTCGCACCATCGTCCAGCTGGAACAAGTTACCCTGGCGCGCATGCTGGCTCACATGCTGACCAAGCTTAAAACCAGCCTTGCGGGCCTTATACACCAAGTCTACAGCAGCAGCCAACTCCTTCGACAAGTCATAGCCACCACCCAGGCGGTGACAAGCCACCACCTCAGGCAAAGCAGCCATCACAGCCTTGCGCATACTCTTCACCTCAGTAATCTGACGCACAGCATCAGGGCTGCCCTGGAACACCTTGCCCACAAGCACACCCTCAACCATAGCCTGCCCGCTCTCGCTCAAACGGCCACCGTCAAACAACTGCGCCATCTCTGTCTGAGGTATCACGCCAGCATCAGCCAACTCCTTCACCACAGAAGCAGTAGCAGCATCATCAGCATAAAACTCAGCCAACGACTCATGACGGCCTATCACGTCCATCACACGGCCAAACAAAGCATCGTCCACCACCTTGCCAAGCTTCACAGCCATCTCAGTACGGCTCTGGCTCTTCTGCTCACGCTGGTTGAACTTCGCAAAGGTCTCCGACGTGTAAGGCATCTCACCATCAGGCACAAACACCACACGAGGGTGCTTAAACCCTTCCACCTGCTCCGTCGTAAAACCAAACTTGCCGGCATGCCCGCGAAGATACGCATTATATTTCGCATCACTACCATTCAAAGCCGCAATTTCACCAGCCATGGTACGGCCGTTACCCGACAGCACCACACCATCACCACTCACCACCACAGGGCTTTGCAGCGCACGGCTGTCATAATCTGCCGCCATGCCACGCGTCACCTGCTGGGCCTCAGCGTCACGCTTATAGTCACGGTCATTCACCGTCTCACCATTCACGTCCACAGGGTAACCCTCAGTCTCCGCAAAACCATTCGTAGCCTGGTGCGAAGCACTCGCCGCACCACTCTCCGTCAGCACATAATGCCCGGTCACCACCTCACCATTAGGCAAAGTAATCTCATCTGCACCACCATCTACCTTCGGAGCATTCTCCCACTTCTCCTTAATGGCAGGAGCCACAGCGTTACTGCCCAAAGCCTCCTGCTCGGCAGCCTTCTGCGCCATCTCAGCCTTGCGCTGCTCCTCCTGCGCCACGGCATCGTCATACAACGCCTTGTCCTTCTCCTTGCGCGCACGCCGTTCCTCAAGCAACACCTTGTCACGCTCAGCCTTCACCGCATGCCAATAGTCCACAGCCTTCTGAGCCTCAGCCACACGAGCCTCATAGTCTGCCTTAGCCTCCTTGTAAGCCGCAATGTTTGTACCCATCTTAGGAGCCTTGCCCTTAACCTTTTCAAGATTCTTCTCAGCCTCAGCCACCTTGTTCTCAACAAAAGCATTCGCCTCCTCAGCATCAAGACCACTCTCCTTGAACACATAGTCATGACCACGCTTCGGAGTCGTCGCAAGCCAGTCCTCCTCCTGCACCGCATTCTTCCCCTTGCCAACAACACGCATCGGCATAGGAGCATTTTCAGGCACATCAACTTGCACACTTGAAGATTGTTCCGTACCTTTGCTCTCAGAAGACAAGTCGGTTTGAGGAGTGGAAAGGCTTTCCACCTTATCCTTCGGGGATAACATAACGAGTTCGCCGCCGTTCTTCTCGGCTTGTTTTTTTATTCTGTATATTCTGTTTGATTCTCGTTCATCAACCGTAAACCAGTCGACAATTTCTATATTATCCTTATTCTCGTTTACTTCAAGTACCACGGTAGGACTTTCATCGTCAATTCTAATAGCAACCCAATGCAAAGGTTTGTCGTTGGATTGTCTCTGACCCACCAAGTCTGTATTATACAATGCAGCTTTAAGTATAGCCCTGCTCTCATCAGAATAGAATCCATGCGCTCCCCAGTTTTTCTTAAAAATATTCTTCTTGATAATGACTGGCTTACCATTTGCATTTAATGCCGCGTCCACATTCTGAGGCAAAGCAGGCAACTGCACATTACGTGTAGGAGCAGAGAAATCCTCGTCCGTCAGTTCATCAACCGACTGAACAGCCTCTACCTTAAGCGTGCCATCATCATTAACGGGGTTACCCTGATTGTCAGTCAGGTCCACTTTCGCTTCAGAAGGTTCTTCTGTTTTCTGCGCACGCTTCAGCACACCGCTTTCCACCATCTGCTCAAACGTGCCATCTTCATACGTCTGCGCCTTCCCGTCTGCGCCAACAGCAACCACCTTGTCGCCATCAACGCGCTTAACGGTCAGCGCATTACCATCGTTGTCTTCAAACACGTCACCAGCCTTCAAACCCTCCGTTGCTACATCAGGAGCAGCCTCCGCCTTGGGTTCAAGCACCTCAGCATCACCACTCTCCAGCTTCGCATCAAGCGCACTACGGGTCCAAGCAAGTTCCTTCCCGTGCTCGTCAACAAGCACCACAGTCTTCTCACCTGCCGACTTTACGTCATACTCATGCCCATTTATCTCAACACGGCTGCCATCTGTGTAGGCAGGTTCCACAACTTCCGCCTTGCCACCATCAGCAGACACATCGCCATTGGCAGCCGCATTACCCTCGGCAGCCGCATTACCCTCGGCAGTTCCCTCGCCATTGGCAGCAGCCTCCTTCGCACGCTCGTTCGCCATATACGCCTCCGACAGTGTGCTCGGGTCCGCTGGCTCACCAACATTCATTAGCTGGTCCGGACTCGTATACTCATACTTGCCCGTATCAGCATCACACACAACAATACTCTTGTCCGACTTCGCCACATCTATGCCCGACTTGTCCGTATATTGCACCACATTGCCATCAATAACATACACCTTTCTGTCACCAGCCTTCATCGTGGCTGGCACCACCTGTCCGCTGCCCTTGTGCGGCAACCCTCAGTCTCCGCAAACCCGTTAGTAGCTTTCCACCTTGTAACAATCATTCTACATCTACTAATAGGCACCAGTCCCCACTCCAAAAATATATTTTGCAGCATATTTTGCAAAAATAATCTTGATTTGCGCTTGCGTTCTCAAAATAAAGGCCGCAACTTTACAACGTAATTAAATGGGACAATTCTTCTACAAGTGCGAAAAACACACATCATAATCTAAAAATAACAGTTATGGAAATTACAACAATAAACAAAAACCTTAGATTAGTCAAGCACAACTATATAGCTAACAATAGACTATGCATTGACTATGCAGCGTTATACACCAAAAATGGTGAAGAAAGGTTCTGCGGCTACTATCATAGCATACCAACCATTGATGAAATAGACTACGAGCAGTTACATAAGCATTACGAGCAGAATGCACAAATGCCATCGTGGATAAAAGAGTAAAAATTATGAACAAAAGCAACACATGGGGCGGCAGACGCCCCAATGCAAGGCGAAAAAAAGTCGGTAATGCCGTACTATAATGCCGAATGCCGCAAGTGGCATTAGACGCAATAAAAAACGCTGCAAAAGAAGAGAAGCTTGAAGTAGGCTCATACTTAATCAAGCAACTCGGATTATGAATAAAAGCGTGACACCACGTCACGCTTTTATTTTCTCTGCGCTTCCTCGTATTCATGTATGGCGTCAATGTATGCGCCCTCGGTCACATAAGTACCCCAGCCATAAGCCTGCGTACCTTCGCCCTCGCCCATGTGCGAGTGGTCAAAGTGGGCAAACTCCGCACCAATCACATCAAGGCCACTACCATTCATGTGCTCTATCACCACATCACGAAGTATAGACTCCTCACGCGTAGGGGGTTGTGCAGACTTTCCGACAGTCTTCTGTTGACGCGGATTATCTGTCACACCTTCCTCCAAAGGCACAGCATCTCCTGTGGCCGACGATTTCTCACCATCGGTCACACCAACTTTAGCACCATCTTTCGAAGGAGACGCTACTTCCTTGCCTTCACTTACTGTTGAGCGTCCCCGCTCTGACGAGACTTCACCTCCTTCAGAGCCATTGACAGGGCGTCCGACTCCTCCATTTGCGGATTCTCCTTCAACATTCGCTCCATTATTTGAGCCACCTCTGTTGTCACCCTCACTCGCATTGTCATGCCGCTCGGCATTCTCACGGACACGAATATTGTGTCGTCGTTCATTTTATCTTACTTTATATGCACGTCTAATGAAAAATTGCAGTGTCAAAATCTTTGAGGAGCTTTCTGTAAGAGCAATTATCTACGCCCTTACATTCAACATACCTAACGAATGGTATGGATCATGCTCATTGTTATGCCATCAGCGTCCTTTGAATGTTCTGCAAGGAAACGCTGCCACAATGTTTCCAATTTTATGGCGTCCTCATTACCAAGCAGACGACCAGAATGGCCACCAGTCCAATCAAAAGAAGGCATTGCTTCTTGCAAAGCCTCTGTTGTTAACATAGGAACCTCTTCCGGGTCAAGAATAACATTTGGAAGCATATCCATATAATACACACTTTTGCCTTTGCCGCTCCAATCTTCACCCTCGTACGGTTGAGAGTCAAAAACGCCACTCATCACAATCCCTGTATTTCCTTTGCCTACCCTAACAAGGAAAAATCTGTCACCACATCTGGCCTTATTATAATCCCAAACACTCCAATTAAAATATTCTGTCAAGTTGTACTCTACGCCAAAGCAATGATCCTCAAGCGATACGCTTGATATGTCGGGATTCCACATCAAAATAAACGTGCGCTGCTTCTCATCAAAGCCCTCTCCAGGATAAGTAGGTTTATAATGCAAGTCGTCGGGTTGTAAATGGCGGGCAGCGTCCATCATATCATGCACCATATCCACCGTTAACGCTTCCGTACGTCTAAATTGCATTTCGTCCAAACGTTCAAACGCGTCATTCGGCAAAATCTTCCAGATTTCCCTAAAAGGAATAAATACCGGGGGAATAGCATCATCATCCATATCTATAATTCCCAACAAATCGGCCTCTGATATGTAATTAAACTCGTCCACCTGGCCATTTCTGATACAAATTGCAGAGATAGTGAGCCCATTTTCAACATCTCCATCAGACGAAGGCATAACCATGCGAGTGCTTGTGTCTTTCCAATTTACACTATCCCATTGCATAGAACAAAGGTTTTCAAAAAGGCTATCTACGTCCTCCTTATCCACATCATCGGACAATGGGATATCAAAAGATTCAAACAAATGCGCTCCCAAGCAGAATTTGCAGAAAAGACCATACATAACAATATGCTGCCCAGTATGTTTTACTAACGCTCGGGCTGCATCAAGCCCGGCCTCTTGCTCACGTTCAATCCATTCGTCATTAAATGTAGACAAGGGTGCAAATACCTCCACTTCATCTTCAAGGTATGCTTTGGCACCAGTCAGCTGCATTATAGCATCTATGGCTTTGACAAACAACTGATAATCTGCCTTGGTCGAGAATGAGCAAACTCGCACCTCCAGTCCATCTTCTTCCTCATTCACCTCTATACCACGAAGTGCCTTATTGAGGAAGCCGAATTTTAGAGATGGGTATTCATTCGAGGTGGCTACAATTTCAGTTCCCTTATCTGCCACATGACGCAAAATAGCATCTGGTTCTGGAACATCATTAGTTCTGATCTTTACACTAACGCTCATATAAATACCGTTTTTAATATTAAACTTAGTTGAAACAAAATTCTTTTCTGCAAATATGCAACATTTCCCCGAAAAGCACAACAATAGTATCACTAACTTACTGATGTGATTATTTACTCAAATTTGAGTTAAATACGAAACTTGAGTTATCTTACTACGTTCGTTCAACATGCTTACTACGTTCGAAGTAAATGCTTACTACGTTCGGAGTAAGCATATATTTCTGTCGTTCCACATATTTTCTACGGTCGATGTGGCATGACTTAGGCTTGGTTTTGTGTACTCATCACTCCCACGCGTGCATCACCTTTTCGTTTGATAACGGACGGTCGCCGCCGTTATTCGTACCGCACTTTCTAAATCCGAAAGTTGAGCTATTTGTATTAAGATCTGCTGATATCAATTCTTGAACAGAACCGGTGCATCAATTAGTTTACACTTACCACAGACTCTTTTTAATTTAGAACACCTACTTATAAAAACATTCGTATAAATGCCCGTGCATAGTTTTTTTTGCGTAAGTTTGTATAGTTGTAACATTGAATGCACATTATATCCATGTCAAGACTTTGATAACAGTTTGATTATCAATAGGTCTTGAACTAATGAACTACGAGTTGTGAGGTGTTAGAGGTATACACGACAATATTTTGTCAAACACAGAAGTTTGGCGTGAATGTCATGATGCTTTGCTGCACCGTCCGGAATGGAGTTCCTTTTTTATAATAGAAGTGTGCGCCCCCTCGCTCAAGAAGGGATAGTTACAGTATTGAACTCTAAGCATAACGAACTGATGAAGGTAATGTTAGATGTTGTACTGGCATACACACCCGGTACCCCTCACCTGCCGCAGGTGGTTGAAGATATTAAGAGCTGCGATTGCGTTAACAAACTGCTTTTGGCTTGCACCGACGAGCAAAAGGCTGACGCAGAGAAAATAGCGAACGATAAATGCGAACTGCTTGTTACAGACAGTGTGACAAGTGCTAAGTTTTTACGTACAGCCGCACAACGCGTAACGGCACAGTATGTGGTATTCTACCTAAGTAACCATACCTTGCGCATAGGCTACCGGGCATTCGACAGAATGTTGCAAATTGCAGCTGCGTATGATACGGATAGCGAAAAAGCCCTCATGGTGTACAGTGACCGATACGATGAACAAGGTCTGCACCCTACTATTGACTACCAGGAAGGTGCTCTGAGAGATGATTTCGACTTTGGTTCATTGGTGCTTTTCCGTTCAGCGGACGTGAAGGACTTTCTGAAGCACCGGCGTGGCATGCAATACACTTATGCCGCAATGTATGCCTTACGACTATACGTAAGCGCCCATGGCGAAATAATACACCTAAAGGAGCCCTTGTACACAGAGTTGGAAACTGACTTGCGCACATCTGGGCAAAAGCAATTTGACTACGTCAATCCACGCAACAAGGTGGTGCAAACCGAAATGGAACGTGCTTGCACAGAGCATCTTAAGGAAATTGGTGCTTGGCTGGCTCCCGACGAATACGACGAATTGCCGAATGACAACACTTGTTACCCAGTTGAGGCAAGTGTCATCATACCTGTGCGCAACAGGGCACGAACCATTGGCGACGCCATTGACAGTGTATTAGGACAAAAGGCCGATTTTGACTTTAATGTGATTGTCGTGGACAACCATTCTGACGATGGAACGGCCGAAGTCGTTAATAAGTATCACAACAACAACCACGTGGTGCTACTCCAACCAGAACGCACTGATTTGGGCATCGGAGGGTGCTGGGATATGGCCATTCGCAGCAAATGGTGCGGAAAGTATGCCATACAATTAGATTCAGATGACTTATACTCGTCTGATGACACCTTGACACGCATTGTGGCTGCCTTTGAAGAGCAAAATGCAGCCATGGTCATTGGCAGTTACCGCATGGTAAACTTTGCACTCGAGACACTGCCACCAGGACTAATTGCACACACCGAATGGACTGCTGACAATGGACGCAATAACGCACTCCGAATTAACGGATTAGGTGCGCCACGCGCTTTCCGCACCGACATTTTGCGCAAGATCGGATTTCCCAACACGAGCTATGGCGAAGACTATGCTCTCGGACTGGCCTTTTCAAGACATTACCGCATAGCGCGCATTTTTGACGAACTGTACTTGTGCCGCCGATGGGAGGGAAATTCTGACGCTGCACTGAGCATTGACAAGCAAAACAAAAATAACGCATATAAGGACGCGCTAAGAACTATTGAACTCAGAACCAGACGAGCCATGATCGAACGCTGGAATTCGCCCGTCAGAAAATGCGACGTTGAAGATTTCTTCAAACAACAGCTGGACCAATGGCACGACGTGGCAGAAAGGTGTGAGCAACTCAAAACTTGCGTAAAAGTGAAAGAGTTGCCGCTTGAATATGGCACACTCAATGTACAATACAACCCGGCACGCATAGTTAGCACTGCTGCAAAAATAGATAAGGCTGCCCTAAAGAAAAGGCCTTGCTTTTTGTGCGACACCAACCGTCCCTCATGCCAAACATCTATGCCTGTACTTGGTAAGTTTCAATTATTAGTAAACCCCTACCCCATTCTGCCATTGCACCTAACAATACCAACGCGCCGGCACACTGCACAAAGATTGTCACATTTCAGCAAAATGCTTGACACAATTACATGGAACTTGCCTGGAATGTTTGTGTTCTACAATGGCGCGAGATGTGGTGCCTCTGCTCCTGACCACGCCCATCTGCAAGCAGGCCAACGAGGATTGGTACCTATCGAAAGGGATTGGAAGTTGTACGAAAACAATCTGCAACGCGTATACCCGTCACTTAAAAAAGAAGAGGCAGCCCTTGAGGATCTTGGGTATGATCCTAAGACAAGCGGCATATACTTGCTTAAAAATTATGCCTGCCCGGCCTTTGTTATACAAGGTCCGGCAAGCGACGACGTACCCTTACTTTTGCAAAAGTTGATGAGCGTTTTACCAGTTGCATCGGGTACGTCGGAACCTGACATAAACATACTGAGCTGGCGACAAGAGGGCACGCCAAACACGCCTGATCACATTGTAATGGTTGTGTTTGTGCGCAAAAAACATCGTCCAAACTGTTATTTTGCAGATGGCGATGCGCAAATATTAGTAAGTCCGGGAGCTGTTGACATGGGAGGCCTCATCATTACACCACGTGAGGAGGACTTTGAAAAGATGACAGCCCATATTGCCACAAACATTCTGCGTGAAGTGGCCATTAGCAATAGCGAAATTAACAACATAGCCAAATTGCTGCATAACAAACGTGCTGACCACAAGAGCAAAGGTTGCATGACAAATGAAACCAAGGCTTTGAAATCATTGGCAAACCGTGACATCTGTGTAGGAATTTTACACGCCGAGGAAATTGACTTTGCATTAAACGGCAACTTCCAAGCCAAGGGCGAGACTGTCAGCGGTATGCAACACGTGCAGTGTACCGAGGGCGCTATTAAATGGAAAGACAACATTTATAGCGAACTCAACTTCATACCCGAGAACGACGACACGTGCTTTTTTACCCTGCAAGGCGTAACAATAGGCATTGGGTTTCATTGGCAAAGACAAGAAGAACAGAGTTTTAAGGGCAAATTGCGACTTATAGTTGACGAAGGCAAACTCGTCGTGATTAACGAACTGCCAGTTGAGGCTTATCTCGAAAGTGTTATTTCATCTGAAATGAATGCAACATCTTCGCTCGAACTGCTTAAAACGCATGCTGTGGTGTCACGCAGTTGGGTGTATAGTCAGATGTTGCATCGCATGATGGGTGAAGGTGGTACTGCCAACTACTTCAACTTTGTGCATAAACACGGTGAGATACTTAAATGGCATGACCGCTCCGACCACGCACTATACGATGTGTGCGCTGACGACCACTGCCAGCGGTATCAGGGCATAACCAAGTCGGCCCTGCCACAAGTGAAGAAAGCTGTTAGCGCTACAAAACATGAAGTGCTGATGTACAACGGTAGTTTGTGTGATGCACGCTTTTCAAAATGTTGCGGTGGTGTGAGTGAATTATACAGCTCATGCTGGGACAATGACGATAAACCTTACCTGGCAGTCGTACGCGATGCTGCAGACGGTGATATACCCGATTTGACAGACGAACAAACTGCCGAAAAATGGATTAAGAGTGCTCCCGTCAGCTACTGCAACACCCACGACAAGCGTTTGCTGAGCCAGGTGCTGAACAACTATGACCAGGAAACTACAGACTTTTATCGTTGGCGAGTAGAATTATCACAAGACAAAATTCGTTCACTCATTGAAGGAAAGACCGAACAGACCTTTGGCCAAATTATTGCTCTGGAACCTGTTCAGCGCGGCCCTGGCGGTAGAATTATCAAACTTAGAATTGTTGGCACAGAAAACGAGCTCATTGTAGGCAAGGAATTAGAAATCAGAAGAATGCTTTCCGACACCCACCTGTACAGTTCTGCTTTTGTCGTAGATACAATATACGGTGCTGACAAAACCGTACCTACAAAATTTGTGTTTACCGGTGCCGGTTGGGGACATGGTGTAGGCCTATGCCAAATAGGCGCTGCGGTTATGGCGGACGAAGGGAATAGTTATGACGAAATATTGACTCATTACTACAAAGGCTCCGTAAAACGTGATTTGGCTGAATTGTAAAATCCAATGACTTTATGACGGGGCAAGCACCTCGCCATAAAGTCACTTTCTAAGCCTTTCAATCTGCGGTTATTGATATGGACGGCGCAATGACAGCGTCAGAATGTGTACACTTTAGATTCTACCACACACCAACCATTCTTTACCCAACCCCCTCGCCAAACAACCAATTATCAAACAGTAGAGGCTTCCACAAGACTATTATTTAGCCTTGTAGAAGCCTCAACTTTTGCTCATTTCTTGTGTTGATTAAGAGTCGTTACAGAAGATGTACCCATGCTTGATGGGTATTCCATCAATTCTGTTCCTCCTCAAAATCCATGTGGGCTTGTACCACAAATAGTAAATCCTCTACTGAGAAATTGCCCATGCCCTCTTTCTTGGCTTTTTTAGCCAAATGGGCAGCTATTGCCTCTTCGTCTATTTCGATGTAGCCTTCTTTGTCGGGGGTTGCATCAAGTATTCCACTCTCAGTGTAATACTCAACAATCACATCTATAAAGTAATAGAGCAACTCCTCAGTAAATACATCTTTTAGCTCTTGTGGCAAATGCTGCTTGATGTAGGCCACAGCTGCAGCGTCCTGCTGCGCATCAAGCATTAATTCTTCGTCGAGATTCATTTCAACAAGTTTTCAATTTTCTCAGCGAACTCTGACTTGGGCCCTGCACCTACATGCTTGTCAACTACCTCACCATTCTTGATAAAAAGCACTGTGGGCACATTGCGAATGCCGAACTTTGACGTCAGTTCTTCGTTATCGTCTACGTCACACTTACCTACGTTTACACGACCTGCGTACTCTTCAGCCAATTCGGCAATATAAGGCGCAATTTTTTTGCAAGGTCCACACCATGTGGCAGAGAAGTCTAACACAATAGGGAGTCCCTCGGCTAAAACACTTTCGAAGTTTGAGTCTGTAATGATCTTTTCCATTTTCTAATGTATAATTGGTTTAAGTTTTATATTGAAGCAAATATTATGCCATCAGTTAATCTGATATGTGAAGTCAACCTTTTTTAAGTAGTTTATCAACAAGCTGTCAACAGACACATGACACAACTTACTTTGTAACATCACTTGCGAATGCTCGTCATTGTCAAGTATATTAAAGAACACGTCTGTCGGACCTGGTGATTTGCGAATGATAGAGGCAAGTTCGTTGACGACCTCAAGCGTGAGTTTCTCAGTAGCCACATTGATGGTTATCGACTTGATTTTCTGATCCTTCACATCGCTCAGAAATTCTATGCGGCCTATCTTTAATTCATAAGCGCCTTGTTGCCACTGTCTTTCCTCCACCCGGGCAGTAATAAACAAAGAGTTACCTACGTGAAAATAGCCACTGAACTTGGCCCAGTCTTCGCCAAAGAGTGCAATTTCCCCAGCTCCACTGTAATCCTCCAACTTGGCGATACCATAAGGTTTGCCAGTGCGGGTCTGCCCCATTCTGACATCTGTCACGATGCCACCAAGAAAGACATCTTGATTGGCGAATGCCACTTTATCCTCAAGTTGGGTCATGCGCATATTGCACACATCTTCCACTATGATGCGGTATGAATCGAGCGGGTGACCTGATATATAGATACCTATTAGGTCACGCTCACGGTTCAAGCGTTCGAGGTCGCTCCAACGTTCACATTTGGGAATCTCCGGTTTGGCGATGGCGATAAAAGCATCTCCTCCGAACAGGGAATTGGTAGCCGTGCTCTTGTCTGTCTGGAACTTATTGCCATAGCGAACCAGTGTTTCAAGGAATATTTCTCCTTTTCCGGTTTCGGCAAAGAACTGTTCCCGCTGGATGCCGAAATTGTCAAAAGCACCGGCTAATGCCAGCGATTCGATGTTTTTCTTGTTGCAGGCAGTCAGGTTGACACGTTCCACAAAATCAAAGATATCTTTGTACGGACCGTTTTTCCTCCGTTCTTCAATGATATTCTGCACGGCGGCTTCGCCGACACCCTTCACAGCACCCAGACCGAAGCGGATGTTCTTATTCTTGTCCACACTGAACTTCAGGATCGACTCGTTCACGTCCGGTCCGAGCACCTGAATGCCCATCGCCTTACATTCGTCCATGAATTTCGTGATATCCACAATATTCGATAAACTTCGGCTCAAGACGGCAGCCATATACTCGGACGGGTAGTTCGCTTTCAAAAAAGCTGTCTGATAGGCTACCCATGAGTAGCAAGTGGCATGGCTCTTGTTGAAGGCGTATGAGGCGAATTTTTCCCAGTCGGACCATATCTTCTGCAAAGTTTCTTCCTTGTAACCATTCGTCTTTCCACCCGCCATGAATTTGGATTTCAGGTGGTTCATCTTTTCGATCAGCTTCTTACCCATTGCCTTACGGAGGGCGTCACTCTCGCCACGGGTGAAGTTCGCTAACAGACGTGACAGAAGCATGACCTGCTCCTGGTAGACGGTGATGCCATATGTGTCTTTCAGATACCGCTCCATGACGGGAATATCGTACTTGATTTCTTCTTTTCCCTGTTTACGGGCGATAAAGGAAGGAATATAATCCATAGGTCCCGGACGATACAGGGCGTTCATCGCGATCAAGTCTTCGAATTTAGACGGTTGCAGTTCTTTCAGGTACTTCTGCATACCAGCGGATTCAAACTGGAAGGTACCTGTGGTTTTCCCGTCGCAATACAGTTTGTAAGTTGCTGGATCTTCCAGACTGATATGGTCGATATCCAGGTCATGGCCGGTCGTCAGCCGGATGTTTTCAATTGCTTCCTTGATGATGGACAGTGTTTTCAGTCCTAAGAAGTCCATCTTGATCAAACCGGTCTCTTCGATCACCGAACCTTCATATTGGGTGACGAGCATCTCTTCACCGGTATCTTTGTCCTTGGCCGTACTGACAGGTACGACATCCGATATATCGTAACGTCCGATAATGACGCCGCAGGCATGTACACCTGTGTTGCGCACGTTACCTTCCAGCATTTGGGCATATTTCAAGGTGTCGCGTGCCAGCGGGTCGTTTCCGGTAGCCGCTTCTTTCAGCTCCGGCACATAATTGATCGCATCCTTCAGCTTGAACTTCTTCATATCCGGAATCTTGTCCGGAACGAGTTTGGCGAGGCGGTTCGATTCGGCAAGCGGAAGCTTCTGTACACGTGCGACATCCTTGATGGCCGATTTGGTCGCCATCGTACCATACGTGATGATATGCGCCACACGTTCGGCCCCGTATTTTTCCGTTACCCAACGGAGTACTTCCCCGCGGCCGTCATCGTCGAAGTCGGTATCGATATCGGGGAGGGAAATACGGTCCGGATTCAGGAAACGTTCGAACAGCAAGTCATATTTGATCGGGTCGATGCGGGTGATCCCCAGACAGTAGGCAACAGCCGAACCAGCTGCCGATCCACGGCCGGGACCGACCGAAACGCCCAGTTCTTCGCGGGCGGCCCGGATGAAGTCTTGCACGATCAAGAAGTAACCGGGGAACCCCATCGTCTTCATGATGTGCAACTCGAAGTTCAGCCGCTCCTTGACTTCGTCGTTCAGATCATCTCCGTAGCAAATCTTTGCCCCGTCGTATGTGATCTTTTTCAGGTAGTCGGCTTCCAGTTTGATGCGGTATAGTTTTTCGTAACCGCCTAATTTTTTTATTTTGTCGTGTGCGGCCTCTTCACTCAGGACAACGTTTCCGTTTTCATCGCGGGTGAATTCGTCGAACAAGTCCTGTTCGGTGAATTTCTGGCGATATCCTTCTTCCGTCCCGAAATCTTCCGGGATGGCGAAGGTCGGCATGATAGGACCGTGGTCAATGGAGTAGAATTCCACCTTGTCGGCTATTTCCAGTGTGTTGCTGAGGGCTTCAGGAATATCAGAAAAGATGGTATTCATCTCTGCTGTCGTCTTCATCCATTCCTGTTTGGTGTAGCGCATACGGTTCGGGTCATCCAAATCTTTACCCGTACTAAGGCAGATTAGGCGGTCGTGAGCTTCCGCATCTTCCGCATTGACGAAATGAACGTCGTTGGTCGCGATAACCTTGATATTGTGTTTACGCGCCAGTTCCAGAATCGCCTTGTTTGCCGTAACTTGGTGGGGGTATACATCTTGTGCGGCGTTCGGGTCATGTGTCTCGTGCCGCTGTATTTCCAGATAGTAATCTTCTCCGAACAGGTTCTTGAACCAAAGGACCGATTCTTCGGCCTTGTCCATCCGTCCGTTCAGGATATGCTGCGGAATTTCCCCACCGATACAGGCAGAGCAAATGATCAGGTCTTCATGATATTTTTCCAACAACTCCTTGTCGATGCGCGGACGTCCGTAAAATCCTTCCGTCCAGGATAAGGAAACCATCTTGATCAAATTTTTGTAACCGTTCAGGTTTTTAGCCAGCACGATCAAGTGCCATCCGCTTCGGTCGTTCTGTGAAGCAAGCTTGCTATGCCGTCCGTTACGGGCACAATAGCACTCGCAACCAAAGATCGGTTTGAATATTTTTTTCTTCTCTTCTTCGATCTTTGCAGGTATTTCTTCAAGGCGGGCTTGCTCTTCGGCGGTCAGTTCCGTTTTACTTTTCAGCTCTTTCAGCTCTTTTTCATAGTCCTTGATGGCTCCTAACGGCTTGCCGTTTTTTTTGGATACCTTGTTGAAGAACTCTTTTATTCCGAACATCACACCGTGGTCAGTGACGGCAATCGCCGGCATACCATCCTTTTGCGCTTTGTCAATCAAAGCGTCGATCGATGCTTGTCCGTCCAGCAGTGAATACTGGGTATGTACGTGCAGATGTATAAACGGTTCCATATGGGGTCTTAATCTTTTTTATTTCGGCCTATAAAGATACGGGTTATTTTATAAATTTATTCTATCGGCTGCAATAATCCGGTTGAAAAACTCTATCTTTGCTTTTAATAACTCAGAGATTAGCAATATGAGAAAAATTATATTTATCGCCTTTTGGGCAATGTTGATGATTATGCCGGCTGTCGGTCAAGTTACTTTCGGCGTGCGTGCGGGTGGTGCTTATTCTTCTCTGGTGCAAAAAGTTGAAGGGACATACAATGCAGGTGCCCGTTTTGGTTTCAGCTTGGCCGGACTTGCCGATATACATTTATATAAGGGCTTGTCTTTGCGTCCAGAACTGGCGTTTGTGAACCAAGGTGGTTCTTTCTACTCTAATCCGCAGGTGGAAGGGGCAAAGAATTCTTTCAATAAATGCAGTTACTATTCTATCCAGGTTCCGGTGAACTTGGCTTATACCTTTATTATAAATGATGTGCAGTTGGGCGTTTATGCCGGTCCGGCTCTCGACTTCTCTCTTTTTGGAAAGATGAAAACTGAAAACCAGAACGTCGATATCCATTTCGGCCAGACCAAGGAGGCTGATCTCAAAACATTTGATCTGGGTGTCAATGTCGGCTTGCGTGTGGATTACAGTCGCTACTTCTTTTCCGTCAGCGCCCTTTGCGGCACACTGGATCGTCGCGCTATAGAACGCGAAGGCGAATCTTCCCTCTATCAGAACAACGTGACGTTGTCGTTGGGGTATATGTTCCGGTAAATATTTATTACTCCGGCATACCGAAAACGAGATGATCCTTCTTTGTCATTTAGACGGAGAAAGGATATATTTCTTGATGTAAAATATTAGATGCTTTTTATGTCCGGTCTATAGCATCTTTTTCCTGAATTTGACCTACTTGTGTAAATTCTTTCTACGAAAAGTTTTGTGTTTTGCAGAAAAACCGTACCTTTGCAAGCCGAATATTATCAAAATTGTACTAAGAGTTTAATTTTTAGCACGTTGTTGCGTCAAGTGTCCGTGGTGACAGCGCATGCGAGGATTGGATTCTTGTTTTTTAGAGTTATTAATTTATTAATTTTTTAAGCAAGTGGATACTTTAAGTTTTAAGACCATTTCTGCAAACAAAGCAACTGTAAACAAAGAGTGGGTCATTGTTGATGCTGAAGGCCAGACGTTAGGTC
>OLSX01002483.1_pt1 | contig 16237 bp, 9 predicted proteins | sample 1673141 | NCBI WGS metagenome assembly OLSX01 (sample SAMEA3136759, study PRJEB25190) | human gut metagenome | biome: human gut; feature: human-associated habitat; material: faeces | place: Austria | collected 2013
GGTATAATTTCCCCGGAAAAACACAGAGGCGAGATTTATTTCATCATTCATTGATGACTAAAAATTATTTAATTTCAAATATTTTTATAAAAACTCGTCAATATCTCCAGACAATTTTATGCATGACATCTCCATATTATGACAGTTAAGAGAAACGGACGTTTTCGGATGCAATTCCCAGACGGGATAATGTGTTACCCCCTATCTTAACAATACAACATCCATTGGAAAAAACTGTGTCACGGACTTTTACGGTTCCTGATGCTGAGGCGTGCATGCGCACTTTCAGAAAGGGAAAAATACGGATTAACCCGAATTTCCATCAAAAAAACTGCTGCACAATAATAAAACCAACATCGTGGAATCTTCCCCGCTTTTCCTGATGAGCAACTTCTGGTGCAGACAGGGGGAAGAAATACCCAACCTATACCGGGTTAATGCCGTGGCAAGTTACACCCTTTTAAGCCACGGCTGGCAGCAGAGGTACCTTCTCCCCCTCCCTGCACTTTTTACCCGGTCAACAGGTGGCATTCCTTCAAGATTACTCCCGTTCAATTTTCCGGAAGGTATCCTTCACATAAAGTACATGCGGATAAAGAATGGAATCCGGAGCTACTTTGGGATGATTGAATTCCGCTATTTTTCGCATTCCAACACGTTGCATCACAGCTTGTGAAGGGAAATTCACGCAAGCAGTAAAAGAATATACCCTGTCAAAGCCGAATCGTGCAAAACCATGTTTCAGGCATGCACGGGCGCCTTCCGTAGCGTATCCGTACCCCCAGGCTTCCGGCACAAGCCTCCAGCCTATTTCCACACACGGTGTAAAGTCCGCTTCAAAATCAGCCCAATGAAAGCCGAGAAGTCCGATCAAGGAACCGGAATGTTTCAATTCCACTGCGTACAATCCATACCCTCTTTCATCCAGTTCTTTCCGTATACGGTTCCACATGGAAAGAGAATCCTTTTCCGTCATGACACCGGGAAAAAAACGCATCACCTGGGGATTGGCGTTCATAGCCGCAAAAAAAGGCCAGTCTTTTTCCCGCCACTCCCGTAACACCAGGCGTTCAGATTCCGGCAATGACAGTTTTCCTCCCGGCATGGCCTTAGTTGTACATGGAAAGCTCTGTTTCCAGCTCCGGGCAGCGATTCACGCGAAACCGTTCATCCAGTTCCAGAATTTGGCTATGGCCCAGGCTGTCCTTGATGGTGAGATTGACTTTGGAACGACCGGGATACCTTTTTAGAATATCCCGTATCTGTTCCAGATTTTTTCTCGTGTGGCGGAGGGGACTGACAATGATATTCAGAGGCCCCTGATCCCCGGATTTGGATTTGCGCTTTTTGCCTCCAAGTGGGTCAATGCTCTGGGCAGCTACGCTTTTGGAGGATGTACGGTCATCCTCCCGGATGTTGGCTCGCACGGAGACGAAAACGCCCGGCTCCAAGCCTCCCTCCATTTCCTGAGCCTTTTCATAAACATCCGACCACAACAACACTTCTATGCTGCCGGTAAAATCTTCCAACGTCAGAATGGCGAATTTTCTACCGGCCTTGCTGATTTTTGGGGTGACGGAACGAACCATGCCGGCAATCTGGTGCTTCTGCTTGAGTTCGTGTGGTTCCAGCGTGTCAATGAGTCCTATGCGGGTATATTTTTCCGCATCAATGACACCGCGCATGGAGTCCAGGGGATGGCCGCAAAAATAAGCGCCCAACAGATCCTTTTCATCTCCCATACGCTGCTCCTTGGACCACTCTGGAACGGCAGGTTCATCCTTCACCCTGGGCGCTTCAAAGGTCATGTCAAACAGGGCCCCCTGCCCCAGAGCCTTATCCTTATGTACCTGGGAAGCTCCGCTGAGGGCCAGGTCCACACGTTCGAACAGAACACAACGCGGCTCCAGCGTCCAGTCCAGCGCTCCCGCACGAATCAGGGATTCCAGAATCTTTTTGTTGACAGATTTGGAATCCAGCCTGTTACAAATGTCCTCCATACTGGAAAATTCCCCATTCTTCTCTCTTTCTTCCAGAAGAATCTGCATAGCCCCCTCTCCCACGTTCTTAATGGCCGCCAGCCCATAACGCACGGCCAGCTTGCCGGAGGGCATTTTCTCAGGAGTGAACTTGAGCATGGATTTATTCACATCGGGAGGCAGGATCTCAATACCCATGCGATTGGCTTCCTGAATGAACACTCCGATTTTGTCATTGTTCGCCTCATTAGACATCAGCCCGCAGAGGAATTCCACAGGGAAGTGGGCCTTGAGATAGGCCGTCCAGTAGGAAATATGCCCGTAGCAGGCGGAGTGGGATTTATTAAAACCATACCCGGCGAATTTTTCAATCTTGTCAAAGATAGCTGTAGCCGTTTTTTCATCAATCTGATTTGTTTTCCAGCATCCTTCCACAAAGTGGGCCTTTTCCTTGGCCATCTTCGCCGGGTCTTTCTTGCCCATGGCGCGCCGCAGAAGGTCGGCCCCGCCAAGCGTATAGCCGGCCAGCAGCTTGGCCGCCGCCTGCACCTGTTCCTGGTAGATCATCACGCCGTAGGTTTCCCCACTGACCTGTTCCAGCAAAGGATGCTCATACTCCACCTGGCGCAGTCCCTTCTTCACTTCAATCATTTCATCCATAAACTGCATGGCTCCCGGTCGGTAAAGAGCCAGCAAGTCAATGATGTCTTCAATTTTCTGAATCCCGTAACGGCGGCAAGTGTCCACCATACCGCCGGATTCCAATTGGAAAACCCCCATCGTATCCCCCCTGTTCAGCAAGTCCAGGGTTTCCCGGTCATCCAGAGGGACGGAATCCAGTTTGAACTCCGGCACGCGCCAGCGGGCGTATTGCTCCGCATCATGCATGACGGTCAGGGTTTTCAAACCCAGGAAGTCCATCTTCAAAAGCCCCACTTCATAAATCGCGCTCATGTCGCACTGGGCGACGACAGCGGCATGAGGATCGGACAGATCGTCACGGGTAAGGGCCACATGCTCGTCCAGGGGACGGTCACCGATCACAACACCTGCCGCATGTACCCCCACGTTGCGGATCAAGCCTTCCAGGCGGGTCGCGTACCCCCACAATTCCGCATACCCCTCATCAGAGGCAATCAACTCCCTCAGCTCCTCGTTACTCTTGTAGCTGGACTGAAGAGTCACCTTGGGGCCGGTTTCGATAAGTTTGGAAATACGGTCCCCGTCCGCATAGGACATATCCATCACACGGGCTACATCCCTGAGTACGGACTTGGCCCCCATGGTGCCGTACGTAATAATGTGGGAAACAGCGCGCTCTCCGTATTTCTGCCGAACATAATCAATTACTTCCGGCCGGCGTGTCTGGCAAAAGTCAATATCAATATCCGGAGGGCTGACGCGTTCCGGATTTAGGAAACGTTCAAAGATTAATCCGAATCTCAGAGGATCTATGTTCGTGATTTTCATGGCATAAGCCACCAAGGAACCGGCTGCAGAACCGCGACCGGGACCTACGGGAATGTCATGATCCTTGGCCCAGTTGATGAAATCCGCCGTAATCAGGAAATAGGAGGGAAATTTCAACTGGTTGATAATTCCAAGTTCATAATCCAGACGATCGCGCAATTCCTTATCTGCAGCTACACGTTCCTTTCCGTACCGTTCTTCCAGCCCCTTATAGCATACTTTACGCAGGTATTCTTCGCGCGACGACCCGTCCGGCGTGCCGAATTCGGGGTATTTCTCCGTACTGGTGGAATCCAGCTTGATGGTAACATTGCACCGTTCCGCAATTTTCAACGTATTTTCCACGGCCTCCGGATAATCCTTGAACACCTCCCGCATTTCCTCTGGAGATTTCAAATACACTTCCGTGGAATAGCGCATGCGTTTTGGGGAAGCCAGTTTTTCGTTGGTTCCGATGCAAATCAGAACATCGTGCATGTCGTGATCTTCCTTCCTGAGGAAGTGCACGTCATTGGTGGCAACAATGGGGGTATTGGTCTTGCGGGCGATACGCACCAGCTCCGGCAGGCATTTTTTCTGTTCCTCCATGCCATGGTCCTGAAGCTCTACAAAAATATTGTCGTCCCCAAAAATATCCTTTAGCGCCAGAAGGGCTTCCTCTGCTTTTTCAGGCTGGTCATTGAGCAGCCACTCATTAAGCGGTCCGGCAATGCATGCTGTACAACAGATGAGGCCCTCATGAAATTCCCTCAGGGTTTCCATATCCACGCGGGGTTTATAATAAAAGCCTTCCAAGTGGGAACGGGACACCAGTTTAACCAGATTCTGCCACCCGGTTTCATTTTCCGCCAGCAAAAGGAGATGTGTGTATTTGCGGCGGCCGGGAAGCTGTTTTTTCACGCTGATGGGCGTCGGGGAAAGGTAAACCTCGCAACCAAAGATAGGCTTTACCTCCTGCTTCTGCGGTCCTTCCGGATGCTCCTTGTTCCAGGCGGCCACGGATTTATTGAGGCTGTTTGTCTCCATGACCAGTTCAATGGCTCCGAACAAATTGCCGTGATCCGTAACAGCAACGGCGGGCATCCCCATGCGGGAACACTCAGCAATGAGGTCCTTGATATGGACGGCGCCGTCCAGCAACGAATATTCCGTGTGATTGTGAAGGTGTACGAAGGAACCGGGCATGGATGGATCCTGTAAGCGGTTAATAAAGGAAATCAGCGGTGAACAGGGCATTCGGCCTTCATGGCTTCCACGCATTCCCGGATAAGGTCCGGGCCGCGATAAACGAAGCCGGTATAAAGCTGCACCAGGCTGGCTCCAGCCTTGATTTTGGCGACGGCATCCGCCCCGTTCATAATGCCTCCAACGCCAATGATCGGAATACGTCCTTTCAATTCGGAAGCAAAAGCTCCAATAACTTCCGTGGACCGTTCCGTCAGAGGAGCGCCGGACAGGCCGCCTGCTTCTTCATGCCGAGGATTGGCCTCTACCCCGACGCGGGAAAGAGTCGTATTCGTAGCAATAAGACCATCCAGTCCCTCATCCAGAAAAACGCGGCTGAGCTCCGCAATATGCTCATCTGTCACATCAGGAGCCACTTTCATAAAAATGGGCACATGGCGACCCGTTTCCGCAGCCAGGTTGGATTGCTCCGATTTCAGGGAAGCCAGCAAACGGGCAGCGGGTTCCGCCGCCTGAAGGTCGCGCAGGCCTGGCGTATTGGGAGAAGAGAAATTAATGGCTATATAATCCGCCACAGGCCAGGCCGCACGCAGACAAGTAAGGTAATCCTGGGCGGCATCCTCATTGGGAGTTATTTTATTTTTCCCAATATTGACACCCAGAACACCGTGAAAACGAGTGGCGGAACGAATGTTTTCCACTCCGGCGGCAATACCTTCATTGTTAAATCCCATCCGGTTGATAATAGCTTTCTGGGGAATCAGCCGGAACAGGCGGGGCTTTTCATTGCCCGGTTGCGGCCGGGGCGTCAGCGTACCCACTTCCACAAAACCGAATCCGGCCTGGCCAAAAGCGCTTACCGTATCCGCTTCCTTGTCCATTCCGGCGGCAAGTCCCACCCGGTTGGGGAATTTCATCCCCAGGATTTCCACAGGATCAGAAGGAACTTCCCCCATTACTAGAGGCAGTACACGCATTTTTTCTGCCAGGCGCAACCCCCACAAGGTCACCTTGTGGGCAGTTTCCGGATTCATTTGGAATAATACACTTTTAGCGGCGGAATATAAGGCGGGTGACACAATGCGGGGAGTGTATCACACCCTCTTTTAGGGTCAAGAATGGGAAGCGTCTTGCCGGGATGATTTTATCCGGTACAATCCCTTGCCATGAACAGGAAGGAATGCCTCTCATCCTGCCATCTGTACGGTATTGTAGATATGGGATATACAGCTGAACATCAACTACTCCCTGTAACAGAAAAACTATTGGCAGGCGGCCTGCGCATTCTCCAGCTAAGGGCAAAAAACCATAACCCGGAACACATTGAAAATATGGGGCGCCAGCTTGCCCCCCTGTGCCGTAAATACGGCTGTCTTTTCATCATCAACGATTATCCTGAAATTGCCCTGAACATCGGCGCAGACGGCGTCCATCTGGGACAGGATGACGGAGACTTGGCATCCGTAAGGGGGCTGCTGGGAAAGGATGCCGTTATAGGACGGTCCACGCATAGTCCTGAACAGGCCCTGGGTGCATGTGGAGAGCAGGCGGACTATATCGGGTTTGGGCCCTTGTTCCCCACGGGTACCAAACCGGGAAGACAGGCCATTGGCCTGGAAGACATCGCAAGCGTACAGCAACAGCTACCGAAAAATTTCCCTGTCTTCTGTATCGGCGGCATCAATGGGAACACACTGCCCTCCGTACTGGAGGCGGGGGCAAATAGGGTAGTCATCGTTTCCTGGCTGCTTACACACCCCGACATCACGGGAACAGTCAGAACTCTCAGAAAAGAACTGGGAGAAGCGTAACGAAAAACGCGCACCTCCATCCATGTTATCCCTGCCTTTCCTCTTCCTCCGGAGACAGAGCCGGACGGGAGATCAGAAAAACGGCGGTATTCACAATCATCTGCAAAATGTGCTCCTGATCCTTCATCCACGGTTCCTTTTCTTGAAGATCCATGTACGCGACATATTTCCCCAACGTAGCATGGAAGATGGAGCTCATGATATGCGCATGCCAAGATAAGGAAAGCTCATCATCCCACGGACAGAATCTCCGGATTCTTGCTATCATCTCCTGGATAGATGGAGCATAAAATTCATCATAGATTTTTCTTCCCAGATATTCCGGCTCCTGCGGCAAACGCCACAATAAACGGACATGATCCGGCCCTCCCAGGCTCTCATCCAGAAATAGCCGGAAAGCAGGTTCTATAAATGCACGGGCATACGCCCTCAGGGACGGATGAAGATCCGCCTCTTTCAGCATCTTCATGCGCGCTTTCATCAGAGGTTCCGCATATTGTCTGTAAACAGCCAGATACAGTCCCTCCTTATTCTCAAAATAGTAAACGATAGAAGCCAGATTAACTCCTGCTTCAGAAGCGACCGCCCTCATGGTCACGCCATTAAATCCCCTGAGGGCAAAAAGCTTCTGTGCAGCACGGAGAATTTTGCCGCTGGTTTCCGCAGAACGGTCGGACTGGGATTTGCGGGTAGAAGACATCTCCTCAACAATCAGACAATGCGCCGCCTAGCGGGAAGAACGGCTTGAGCCGATGGCTTTTACCAACTGTTCCATGTTTTGGGAGGACTGAATAGGCTTGCCGTCCTTGTCCACCAGAATCATGGTAGGGATACTGCGTGGAGCCACCTTCTTGGCAAGCTCCGTCAAATCCTCTTTCAACAGGATAGGCCATGGCATGTTATTGGCAGCAGCCCATTTTTGGGCGGCATCCAGGTTCTGGTCCAGATTGCACATGATTACTTCCACATCCGGATTATCCTTTACCACCCTGTTATAGGCCTCCACGCTGTGAGGCGCATTCCGGCAGCAAGGACCGCACCAGCTTGCACTGAAATACAAAATGAAATGCTTGGGATTCAATTTCCCGTCCCTCTTTTTAAGTTTGCCGTTTTCAAGCATGTAAGTCTTTCCCTTCATCTCTTCCGCCACAGGGCCGGACGGCATGGACGACCATTCTGCAATAGGCTTGCCGATAACTTCCTTGTGTTCCTCCAGCCATGCGCGATCTTCATCGGAAAGCTTTTCCAGCGGCATCGTAATGGGCTTTTTAGCCGTCGTCACCAATTTGACTGTCTTCATATTCAGGGCTACTGGACGGGCTTCCACCGTACTGCCTGTATTTTTATTAGTCCAGGTGCGAAGGGAAGGATCATCCGCTGCTCCGGAAGAATCCGCCCAACAGAGAGAGGACCCCATCATGAATGTGGATGCCAATAAGATACACCAAGATGAAAATTTCATACACATAATGCTAATATACTATTTCTTATCTTCCATGTCGAGAAGCTGATTCCAAAATTTGCCTGGCCCGGGCATGTCCCGGGTCGCGGCGCAGGGCTTCCGCGGCAGCGGCAGCGGCCTCACGGTACCGCCCATTGCGGTAAAGCATCACCGCAAGAGTGAAAGGAATATCCGCATTTCCCTTTTCCAGGGAAGAACAGTTTTCCAAATCCTGCAAAGCCTGCTCCAGCCGGCCCACTTTTTCATTCAACAGAGCACGGTTAAACAAAGCACGAATAAAGGAAGGCTCTATTTTTAAAGCTTCGTTAAAGGATTCCAAAGCTCCCGGCTCATCATTATTTTCAATCTGGCCCAGTCCCAGGAGATACCACAGATTGGCATCCCTGGGAGCCAGGCGTACAGCCTCTTGCATCTGATCCACCGCCTCCCGGCTGCGGCCTTGAGAAGCCAGGAAAACGGCATAATCACGGTGCACCACGGATGAAGTGGCATCCCATTTCAAAGCTTTGGAAAACCACAATTCCGCAGTTTTCACATCCTTACGGCTAATGGCTATCTGGGCCAGCTTCATAGCTCCGGAAGGCTGGTCCGCCTGGTGCAAAGCGGCAGCAGTAAGCTCCTTCATTCCCGGACTGTCCGGAGGCAGGGAATCCCGGAGAGCCCATTCCGCCTGCAAGCGCACGACTCTGAACGGATCATTAAGAAGTTTGCCCGCAGCAGGATTACCCACTCGCCCCATCACTTTGGCGGCGGCGGCTCGCGTCAGAGGATCCGGGTCCTTAACCGCCGCCGCGGCCACTTCCTGGACGGCGGGTTCATGAGCCCATGCATCCATCAAATCCAATAACGTAGCGCGCCATGCACCCACTTCCTCCCTCTTAAAACATTCCATAAGCAGAGGCAAAACATCTTCCTTTCCTTCGTAGGCATGCTGAACGGCCCTGGTCCGTTCCCTGTACTGCGCCATTTTGGGTTTAGCTCCGTAATATTTCTTTACCGCCTCCGCAGCCCATTCATTGCTTTTTTCCTCGTGGCACATGGTACAGGCATTCGGAATACCCAACTCTACGCTCAGCAAAGGATCAGGAGAATTGAAAGAATGATCTCTGCGGGGGTCCCGAGCCATATACAGGCTTTCCGGCATATGGCATTCCACACACCGGGCACCCATGCTGGACTGAGGACATGGCGTATGCGTAGCCATGTCAATAACGGGAGCTTTTACGCCGTTTACCGCTTCTCCAGTACCGTGACACCTCAAGCAGAGCGTATTATCTTCTTGAGGAAGCTTCAGTGTTCCCGTATGCGGATCATGACAGTCCAAACAGGTCACTCCCGCCTTGCCCATACGGCTTAACCTCAGACCAGTCTCGCAATAATCCTCATCCCTTTGCATGCCATTGGGCCAGAAAACGCCGGGCTGCACGGGAAGCACCAGTTGGAAATGATTGTCAAAGCGGTCACCTACGGCAAAATCATGATCAAATTCATCCCTCCGGGCATGGCAGGAAGCGCAGTTATCATGAATCTGCTGTGGCGTCAGCTTGTTCCTGGTGGAAATCATGCAACCCGTCCCCGCCTCCGGCTTGTCCAGCAGGGGGCCGTGGCATTGAATGCAAGTCACTCCGGGTTCCGTCCAGGTAGAAGCATACCGATCTTTAACAGGATCATAATTCTTATGGAACAAAGACATGTGGCACCACGCGCACTGCGTGTTCCAATTCATGCCTCGTCCTGTCCAGTGCCCCCAGTCTCCCGGCTGGCGGGACTCCTTGCCGAAAATATCAAACCATTCTTTGCGGTTCACGTCCCATGCAGCGCTCAAGGTATGAAAACCGCCGTCCTTGGCAGGAACCAGATACTGCACTAGGGGAATTCTCCCTGTGGCCCATTCCGCGCGCCAGGAGGTTGAAGACTGACCGTCATGGACCATGCGCCCGTGACCATTCGTAGAGAATTGGAGAATGCTGCCATGAGCGTCCAGCTTCATGTTATGGAACGCTTCAGATTCCCATTGATCTCCCAGTTTGCGGAATGCCCAGGCATGGTCTGAACCGGCCCACTGACGGAATTCCTTTTCATGACATGCTCCGCACTGCATGGAAATAGGCACCTCATTCTGGTCCCAGTGCTCACTGCCTCCTGAAAAAACAACCGGCTGCGCTGCCGCTCCAGAACGTCTGTCCATCCAGGCTTTCACCATTGTGCCCAGTCCGATCAAAGCCCCAAGAACAACGAGGAGAACCACCCATTTCTTCATGGAAGGGCGGTTCACAGGGGCATCAGCAGATTCAGGGGCGGACATGGCGGAAATATTCTGCCATATCATACGCGCTCCACCAAGGAACTTTTACATCAGGCAGCACAGTCCTTGACATGCCCAGTCCGTAAACGGCAGATTATTCCTCCTCTTCCAGGACCTCCTCCCGCATCAGGGGAGTAATCCGGGTCACGGTACAGCGCTCCACACCGCCATTCTCCGTCCGGGTCACCTTGAATTCCAGCCCTCTATAGCCGACAGTATCTCCTTCCTCCGCAGGAGCTTCCAGCAAATTAAGAATCAGGCCCCCTACGGTGTCTATTTCCCCGTCCTCCAAATCCATGTCCATGGCCTCCCCCAATTCCTCAATGCGTGCCAGACCGGATACGTCACAGGAGAAGCCCACCGCATCCCTAGACAACTCCGTCAGCACTTTAATGCGGCCTCGGTCCCAGCCCATTACTTCGGAAAAAACATCCGTCAGGGTCAAAAGTCCGGAAGTCCCCCCGTGCTCATCCAGAATAATGGCAAGGCGCACATTGTCCTTCCTCATGATTTCCACCACATTGTCAAACTTCACCGTTTTGGGAACCTTGGGTATGGCATGAATGTATTCAGGAGTCAGAGCCTTTCTGCGGAACATGATACGGAACAGATCGCGGGCATGCACCATGCCCACCACATGGTCCAGATCACCGCGGTAGACAGGGTAACGCGTACGGCGAGTGCGACGCACAATTTCCCGTATCTGCTCATGTTCCGCCCCTTCTGGAATGGCGTCTATCCTGACGCGCGGGGTCATGACCTGGTGTACATACAGATCATCCAGGTCAAACAAGCCGTCCATGATGCGGCCGGATTCCTGCGGCAACGCCCCGTTCTCATGGCTCTCTTCAATAATATACTGGAGTTCTTCCGCAGAATGGTAGTGGGACTTGGATTCATTACGGTCCACACCCAGCAACCCCAGAAAGAAATTGCCCAGGGCATTCATACCCACTACCAGAGGATACAGGCAGAGCTGGATCACGTACATGGGCATCGCAATGATGAGGCAAAGCTTTGCGGCGTACTGTAGGGACAGCGCCTTGGGCACCATTTCCCCAAGAACAATATGCAGGTACGTCAGCACCGCCACAGACAGGATGCTGGCTGCGCCATGAGCCACCAGCCAGGAAGCCCAGCCGTACTGCGCCAACCATTCATGAAGCCATCCGGCTACCGCATGCTCTCCGTACATACCCAACCCCAGACTGGCGAACGTGACGCCAAGCTGCGCCGTAGCAATGTAGCGGTCCTGTAACCGGGGCGTTTTCAATATCTGGGAAACGCGGCGCGCCACCATGTTGCCGGACACACCCATCTGCTCCAATGCCGCACGCGGAGCGCCAAGCAACGCGAATTCTGCAGCCACAAACAGGCCGTTCAGCACAATCAGCAACAGAATAATGAAAACCGTCATCATGCATCCACCCCGCTTTCCATGGCAAATTCATTTTCCTTTCTCTCCGGAGGCAGCAGCAGGATAGAGGAAACACGGTTATGGTCCATCTTTTCCACCACAAGCACGCGTCCGGCAATAATCAGGCGGTCCCCATCCTTCGGAATGCAGGACATGTGCTTGATCACGCAGCCGCCCACAGTAGTGGCTCCATTCATCAAAAAGGGTACCAGGCATTCCGCCTTATGGGCACGCATCATGCCGGGGATGCGCACGGAACCATCCGGAAGGGTTTCCACCTTTTCCCCGGAGCGGATGAATTCCTCATCTATATCTCCCACCATTTCTCCCAGCAGACGTTCCAGCGTCACCAGCCCCACAAACTTGCCGTATTCATCCAGAACAAAGGCTTCCTTGGCCCTGTCTTCCCGCAAACGGGCCATCAGCATCTCTACCGTCTGCATTTCCATCACGCATGGCACCTGCCTCAGCATGGAACGGAGAGGAGGCAGAATTCCCTTTTCCGCATAAGCGGATACCATATCTTTAATATGCAGCATGCCAATGACGGATTCACGGTTCCCTTCATACACGGGAATATGGGTATGAGGCCTATCTGCGATCATATTCAAAATATCTTCCTGTGTGGCATCCACATCCAGGCAAACAAGCTGAAAACGGGGAATCATAATTTGTTCCACCGTTCGTTCCGCCAGGGACAAAGCGCTGTGCAGCCGTTCATGCTCGTCTTCCTCCAACATCCCGCCCTGGTGGCTTTCATCCAGCAGCATATTAATCTCCTGCTGGGAGTGGATGTGCTGATGGCCGCCTGGTGGGAGCCGGAACAGTTTAAGAAGCAACAAACCGCTTCCATTAAGAAAGTCAATGAACCATGCGAAGAAAGCCAGTGTCCATCGCATGGGATAATAAGTATACAAGGCCGCCTGCTTGGGAAACTGAAGAGCCAGGGATTTGGGCATCAATTCTCCAAGAATTACCTGAAAAACCGTCAAGCCTATTAGCACAACAAGAGCGGCTGCAGAATTGGCCATTACGGAGTCCATCCCGCCAAACCGCTCAAACAGAGGGAACAGATAGGCGGCCAGTTCAACCTGTCCGTATGCGCCCAGAACCAGGCTGGAAATGGTAATGCCGAACTGGCAAGCCGCAATGTAGCGGTCCAGCTCTTTTGTATTTTCCAAAATCTTAAGCAGATGAACAGCCACCCTGCTGCCGTTCTCCGCCATTTCCCGGATCATGTTGCGGCGTACGCTCACTGCGGCGAATTCTGCTGCAACATAAAAGGCGTTGACCAGAATCAGAAAAAGAATAACGAAAGTGACAAAAAGAATCATGTATGGCAGGGGTGTCCGTAAAACGCAACGGGCATCCGCATCATAGGAACCGGAAAAATCCTGTCAAGAACGGGAAACAAAAAAATCTGCCATGCGGAAAGAGCTCCATTCCTCCCGTCCCTTTCCAGCATTCCAAACTTTCCCCTTCCGGCACAGGTAAAAAAATTCCGGCTGATCACGCAAGCAGTTGAACCAACTGCAAAACATCTTTCCAGCAACCGGAAAGCCCCGTTCCCGGAATAACCGGAAACGGGGCTGAGAGTTTAAAGGCTCAACGAAAAACGTTATTCCGTAATGCCGGCGGCTTCTGCTTCGGCAGCCTTGGCATCGCGCAAAGCGGCACGTATGGACATTTTCACGCGTCCCTTGTCGTCAATACCGATGCACTTGGCGGTCACCACGTCTCCGACGCTCACGACGTCCTCCGTCTTGGCGGTGCGGCCTTCGGCCAGTTCGGAGATATGAATCAGGCCATCCTTGCCGGGCAGCACTTCCATAAACGCTCCAAAGGTGGTCGTGGAAACAATCTTGCCGGTGTACAGTTCCCCGATTTCAATGGTCTTGAACATGCGGGTGACCAATTCCAGAGCACGGTCCAGGCCTTCCTGCTTGGCGGCGTAAATATGCACGGTGCCATCTTCCTCGATATTGATATCGGCGCCGGATTCGGCCTGAATAGCCTTAATGTTCTTGCCGCCGGGGCCGATCAGTTCGCCAATGCGGTCGGCGGGAATTTTGGTGGTCTCAATACGGGGAGCATTCGGGCTCATCTGGGCCGGAGCTGCAATGGCTTCATTCATGACCTTCAGAACATCCGTGCGGCCGGCTTTCGCCACGTGAATGGCTTCCTCCAATATGGAGAGGGGAATGCCGGGCAGCTTGAGGTCCAGCTGGTAGCCTGTCACGCCTTCCGACGTGCCGCAGAGCTTGAAGTCCATATCACCGTAAAAGTCTTCGGAACCGATGATATCCAGCAGAGTTTTGTAAGAGGTGATTTCATGCTGGTCATTCTGTTCCGTCACCAAGCCCACGGAAATACCCGCTACAGGGCGCTTGAGGGGCACGCCAGCCGCCAACAGAGACATCGTGCCCGCACAGACGGAAGCCATGGAGGTGGAACCGTTGGATTCCATGATTTCAGAAGAGACGCGAATGGCGTACGGGAATTCCTGTTCGCCAGGCACGACTGGAGCGATGGAACGTTCCGCCAAAGCGCCGTGGCCGATTTCCCGGCGGTTCTGACCGCCGAAACGGCCGGGGTCTCCCACGGAGAAAGGAGGGAAATTGTAGTGCAGGATGAAACGCTTTTCATTCACGCTGCCCGTGTAATTGTCCATGTACTGGCGTTCTTCCATCGGAGCGAGCGTCGCCAGGCAAAGGGACATCGTTTCACCGCGGGCGAACATCGCGGAACCGTGCACCACAGGAGGCAGCACATTGACTTCCGCAGTCAGAGGGCGCAGCTGCTTGAGAGCCCGGCCATCGGCCCGCTTGTCCTTTTCCATGATGGAGATGCGGAAAGCCTTTTTCTGAATATATTCAAAAACCTGTTCCACATCAAAGTCAGTAGCTTCCGGATGGCGTTCCTTGATGGCGGCCTCCACTTCGTCACGCAGGGCCCCCACTTTTTTCTGACGCTCCACCTTGGAAGGGGCGTAAATGGCTTCCTCAATACGATCGCCGGCAATTTCATAGCCGATTTCCAGCAATTCCGGCTTGGCAAGGCAAAGTTCATAAGCGCGCTTCTCCTTACCGCAAACGGCGCGGAGCTCTTCCTGCTTTTCGCAAATGACCTTCACGTTCTCCTGGGCGACACGCAAAGCGGCGATAAAATCTTCTTCCGGCAGTTCATTAGCGGAACCTTCAATCATGATGACCTGATCCTTCGTGCCGGCAAATACCAGATCCAGCTGACTATGTTCACGCTGGGAGTTGGTCGGATTGATAACAAACTGTCCGTCAATACGGCCCACACGCACAGCCCCTACGGGTTCGGCAAAGGGAAGATCGGAAACGACACAGGCGGCGGAAGCGCCGTTAATGCTCAGGATGTCCGGTTCGTTTTCACCATCGGCGGAGAGCAGAAGCGTAATTACCTGCGTATCGTAGAAGTAGCCCTTGGGGAACATCGGGCGCAGGGGGCGGTCCGTCATGCGGCACGTCAGGATTTCCTTTTCCGTGGGACGCCCTTCGCGTTTGAAATAGCCGCCGGGGAACATACCCGCCGCAGCGGCCTTTTCCTTGTACTCCACGGACAGGGGGAAGAAGGTTTGCCCTTCCTTGACTTTGGTGGCGCTTACCACGGTCACAAGAACGACGGTATCGCCGCTGCGGACAACAACAGCACCGTCCGCCAAACGGGCCATCTTGCCGGTTTCAATCGTGATAGGATTCGTACCAACGTTGCATTCAACTGAATGTATGCTCATTATATTTTTTGTCTTTCAATCACCCGCAGCCTCATCAGCCCATCCAGGCCGGCTCCGGGCGGGAAGCCTGAATGGCGTCAGGTACGGGCAGTGCCTCAGGAAGATGTTATCCGCGACAGTCCTTTCCCAGAAACAGAGGGGGGAATACTGTCCACGCGGCAGGACGCGCATCCCAGATGGATCAAACGCTCCGGCCCAGTCTTACCGGCTTGACAGCCTGTGAAAATCCGAAAATTTCTCAAGGCATGCCCGACAGAAACGTTTCGGGAAACGAATCCCCGAACGTCGAATGAGAGCATAATCCCTGTCAAGGATAATGCAAGCAAATAGTTTGATAACCATAGCAGTCCATTTCCTTCCAGGGCTTTAAATATCCACCCGCATGGGGAGAAAAGGTATTTTTCCCATCTCACCTTCATCCATTCAATATTCTTCGCATTCCTGATTGAAATGCATTACTCCAAGCAAAATATCCGGAAACGTCCGCCTTCCCTTCTTCACAGGAGCGGAAATGCAGAATTTAAGGGCGGGCTGAGTATTCCTGCCTGACTCCCATAACAGCCGTCCACTGCTTTTTCATCCATATTTTCCTATTCTTTGCGCAGCTGCATCATACCCGCAATACCGGACTTTCCGTCCCCAGCAAACATTTACGCAGGAATAAAGGGGCAGTCATGCCAACAAAAACAATCTCCACACTCCAGAATATCTTCTTTCACAAAAAGACAGGCCTTTCAAACTCTCCTGACCAAAACACAAATCCACAGTCACCCGCCATATCCCCCCTTCCATGACAACGCTACCACGCCAGCCCCTCCCATAAAAACAACGGCCGCTGCGGAAAA